>FTCU01002505.1_pt1 | contig 44170 bp, 31 predicted proteins | sample 1639521 | NCBI WGS metagenome assembly FTCU01 (sample SAMEA3914864, study PRJEB12502) | metagenome | biome: forest; material: soil | place: USA | collected 2012-03-12 | depth 0.3 m
ATGCCTCTGGCTTTCCAGCACGCCGTCAGAGTGTGCGGTGTGCTGGGGTTCGAATACATCTGGATCGACAGCCTCTGCATCCTCCAGGACAACGTCCGGGACTGGCAGGAGCAGAGCGCCGTGATGGCCGACGTCTACAAGTTTGCGTGGCTGAACATTGCTGCTCTCTCGACCAGGTCCGACGAAGAAGGATTCATCAACGACAACCGCGAACCGCGCGCCATCTTTGGCTTTCGCACTTCCTTCGCGCCCATTCTCGGCGAGGGGCATGCCACGGCTCGAACCTTGCAGGGACGCAGCTGTGTGCTCCTGGACGGAGAGGCGACGCTGCTCTGGGACATACAGCGGGATCTTCCCGGAGCAGGCGACTGGCTCGCGCCGCTGTTGACACGCGCGTGGGTGTATCAGGAGCGCAGACTGGCCCGCCGCGGCCTCTTCTTCGCCACCCACGGCGTGTTCTTTGCCTGCGATGAAGCCCACTACGGGGAGAATCTCGAGGGTATGGGAGCAGTAACCTCCGGGGGCCAAGGCCCGCGACAACTCCTACACTCCCTGTTCGACGTGGCATCAACGCTATCGACCGAGGCTGCTGCCCGGGGGAACGCCCCTGCACCCCCACAGCGAGGTCAAGAGGAGGCTTTCGATCTTCTCCGTCGCTTTAGCGGTATTTGGTGCGGTGCCGTCTCGGACTACACTGAATGCAAGCTCACGAGAGACACGGACCGGCTTATAGCCATCTCAGCGGTCGCACGGGAAATGGCCAACCTGAACCAGGACCTCTCGCAACAGCGATGCTACCTTGCCGGGTTATGGGCGATGGGATTTATCTACCAATTGGCCTGGACAAGCGGGGGTAGGAACACGCAACCCCGAAAACACGTCGGCACCAAGGGATATGTGGCGCCAAGTTGGAGCTGGGCGAGCATCGAGGCACACGTGCGCCATCAACACGGATTCTTTCCCGACGAGTCCCGGGTACGGACGCTTGCTGACGTCCGCGCCGCCGATGTCGAGCTCGCGACCGAGTTTGCCTTTGGCCCTGTTCGCGCCGGGTGGGTGCGGCTTTGGGGGTGTCCCAAGGCCGTCACGGATTCGTGCACGAAGCCGAACTACGACTATGAAGGCAGCTCGGTGAGCACCAGCCTCACTGATGCGGCGACGGGCGAGAAGCTGTGGTTTTCTTCGGATACGGCTGAGGGCTACGAGATCGTCGCGTCCCGTGGGAGGTTGGCCAAGGTTGTCTGGGTGCCGCACGTCCTGAGTGCACACAGCAGCATGGTATCGTGTGACGCCCTTGTTCTCATTGAGCTTTCATCTGGTGAGAATACAGGGGGCGGCACATTTATCAAGCCTGGTGAGAAGGTGTACAGAAGACTTGGAACAGGAAACTTTGGCAGGATACCGAGTCTGTTTCGGCAGGATAAACTGTTGATTGCCCTTGGGATGTATCCAGAGTCTGCCGAAATGGAGGACGTTGTACGTGGGTTTGTCAGGAACGAGGTGGGATATCAAGATTTTGTTATTGTTTAGCTTCATGCTTTGGAGTTATCGACAAAAGAGGCAGTTTGCCGTCCTGCTCGCTCGGTTCCCTTCACCCGCCGCTTCCCATGGGCCTTTAATTGCCTCTATCTCCCGGGCAAGATAACCCAGTCATACCTTTGCATCAACTCGGCCGCTGCGGGAGCTGGGCTTCCACCGTAGAATCTGATGATGATTTTGGGCAGCGAAGGGATGCTCTTGAACTGGGCATCAATCTGCGCCAACGCCTCCTGAACAAACTGTGAGTTGCCGTCCTGCACCAGTGCCTCCAGTGTCGCGAGCCCGGAGCATTTCTCTTGAAGCAGCTTCAAAACCCACAAGTCAGATTCTCGGAGCACGACTGTCCCTTCCTGACTTTCGGCGACCGGGAAGTTGATGGAAAGATGGGATAGATGGGCTGCATTGACAGATCCGATCTGGTCAAGAAACGCTTGCACGAGGCCAGCCTGGTTTGGCGTTGTGTCGACGAAGGTGAAATGGTTGGAATAGAGGATTGCACGAGCCTCGTCGTGCAGCTGTCAATTGGTAAAGAGCAGCGCTAGCCATTCCCGCCGTTTTTGTGGCGCAAAAAGCTCAACTTTGGGAGAACGCGGGTCCTTGAACAGGTAGAGCGGATGTGCCACCACGAGCACGTTTCGGTAGATGTGATCGCGGACGTGCCGGGGCAGGTCGAAAAACCTGCAGTCCTCGTGGGGAGCCATTGACTTTGGGACCGTGAGAGCGGATGTGTTAGAAGTTTTGTGGCGAGATGAGGTGAAGTTGACCGGTTTCGGCTCAGGCCGCCGAGGACGATATCGAGAGGGGATGGTCCAACGGAACGAGGACAGGGGCGTGCCGAGACTGTTGGCTCTAAATCGACTGTTGGTGCCAACACAACTTCCGTACGAGCCGTCAAAACCCCACAATGCCGCCCATTTGAGGATAAGGCCCTTTTCAAAAATAAAGCTAAAATGGAAGCGGTTCTCCATAACGTGCCCGCTTGAGTCCCATGAATGACAGTTGGCAATCTCTGGGAACACATTGTCCCAACCCCATCAACCGGCAAGGACAGTATACATCGCATAGTTTGCAGGATTCTTAGCATTGATCGGTGGATTCAGCTCTCGAGATCTACGACTGTCAAATGGTCGCTTCCGGACCGTTAGAGTTCTCACGAGAGATAGCCAACAAAGGGTCTTTTTGCCGGGATTACCATGAGTAGTGATTAGCAAGGTTAGCGACAGGAATGTTAGATATTGTTGAGGCCCAGGCTCATGTGGGACGGAAATCGGTTGAAGGTGAGCAACGTCCAAGGACAGTAGATGTCGACGTCAGATCTTTGGCTAATTAATTAAAAGGGGACATGTGAACTGACAGCTCAGGACGAACAACATCTTCAGACGTACTTTCGCGTGTTGTTCGATTACCTCCTACTAATAACAATTACACAACTATACTCATCACACCAAAACCTTCTGAGGCCCCTTAGCCTTTCTCAATTTTGACGAAGCTTGGGCAGGAGGCTCAGCACCCAAGTCTTCATCGCAGGCAAGTCCGCCATTTTGTCTGCCACCAGGGACGCAAGTATCGAATCTGGGTTGCTTCTAACCCATGCGAACAGTCCACCGACGACTAGGACCGCAATGTTGAAGAACCAAAGTCCGAGATGCCGCTGTTTTGCCACAATAGGCGTCGATGGTCCACCCTAAGACTGTCAACAACCCACTCATTTCTCATGAAAAGGGTCGGAAAGCGACTTACGGTGTACTCCCAGTCCTGCCACACAGGGAACAGACACTCGTACCAGAACCGGGCCTGGCTCCACGGGTATGTCATTCCGTTCCAGACCTTGCCCTGCACGCCTCGCGTGTACCAGTTGTTGCAACCCGTCATCCAAACCGTGTCTTTGAGGGCAGCTTGGACGCGGTTGGAGTAGGCCTCCTCGGCGGACCGCTTCAGCGTCACCACGCTCGCACGCCCCTCGAGCACCGGCTTGAGAACACGAAGCGAGTAGTTGACTGCGTTCTCAATAGCCAGGAGCGTGGAGGTGTGCCCAGTGCTCGTGTTAGGACCTGGTATGCGTTAGTCACTGCCGAATAATGCTGGGCAGCTGGACGGAACTTACCTAAGAGGAAGAACATGTTGGGGAAGCCGCTTAGCGCAGTGCAGTTGTACGCCTCAGGGCCACCGAAAGACTCCCAGTGCTTCTCGGGCGTCACCCCTCCCTCACCAATGAGCTCGACGTCCCCAAGAAAGTTGTTGGTGGAGAAGCCGTTCGCCATGACGATGACATCGGCCTCGACGATTTTACCGCTTTCCATTCGCACTCCGTTGGGCAAGACCTCAACCGCGCGCTCGTCCGTGAGCGTGAGGTTGTCGGCGTGAAGACTCGCCAAATACCCCGAGTCGAAGATGCGTCTCTTACACCCGAGCTGAAAGTCCGGAATCAGAAGATCATTATACTTCTCGGGCGCCGTAGCCCTCATGTACTTCTCCACCTGCCTCCTCTTTCTCTCCCGAAACCTCGCTCCGGCCTCGTCCAACTTGAATCCTTTCCAGTCGACCTCGGCCAGCAAATACACCAGCAGCCTCTGCGCCCTCGCCAGCCCGGGAACACTCCCCAGCAAGGCCTTCCCCCACCCGGGCATCCTTCCATCAATGGGCGGATACACCCAATGCTTGGACCTCACCACCTGTGTCAGATGCGCCGTCTTCCCCACAATCATCGGCACAATCTGCGCCGCGGTGCATCCATTCCCAAACAACACCACCCTCTTCCCCTCCAGCACCACATCTTCCCTCCACCTCGCCGAGTGCACCACCTGCCCCCGGAACCGCTCCAACCCAGGCACCCCCAGCTCCCTGACCTTCGAGAAATGCCCCACCCCCGAAAACAACACCCGACACTCATGCACAAACTCCCTCCCCCCCTCCACCTCCCTAACCCTCAACACCCACCTCCCCCTGCCCCCATCCCACACCGCCCGCACAACCTCCACCCCAAAAACCATCCTCTCCCTCACCCCATACTCATCCACCACCCGCCCCAAATACGCCTTGAGCTCCGCCGCGGGAGGCAGCACCCGGCTCCAGTCGGGATTGCACGCGTACGAGAAGGAGTACAGCGCCGAGGGGATGTCGCACGCCACACCCGGGTAGGTGTTAGACGTCCAGGTGCCGCCGGGGGCGGCGTCGCGCGAGAAGAGGCGGATTGAGGTCGCGTCGTTGAGGCCGTGCCAGCGCGCGAGGGTCGTGGCCAGGCAGATGCCCGAGATGCCTGTGCCGATGCAGGCTATGTGGGTGTAGCTTGGTTGTGTGGTTGTTGGGGGTGCCATTGTGGGGTGGTGGGAAAAGGGGGTGGTTGAGGATCGTGTTGGTGGGAGTCCAGTGTGGGCGGGAATGACTTGAGTCTGATGAGTTGGCTGTCTCGAGGCTGTGTGTCTCGGCTGAGGGCAGATGGCGATCAGTTACTGGATGAAGGGAAGCTCGGTGCGTTCGAGACTGGTTGTCAAAGTCCTGTCATGTGCTGGACGCTGCCTCGGCTCATTCATGCGCGTCTTGCCAAGTTGTGCGACACGAGACACATTGGGATGCGGGGAACAGGGAACGCTAAAAAGAAGGCTGGTTGATGATCGTCGCGCGGGGATGGGGTGGGGAGAAAGGGGTGAGGTGAGCGGAATGGTTCCGACGGTGGGGAGCGCCACCCCGCGGATTCCGGGGAAATCCGTTGAGCAGGGCAGCATTCACGAGATTGGGTTTTAAATTCATAGGCACTAGGTCCATCACGCTGAGGAAAAGAGGCAAACCTACCTAAGGTACTCAAGGTGCTGTGGAAATCAAGGTCCACCAGGCAGGATACAGAGTGAGAGACCTCGGAGTCGGATGAACAAGATGAACTTTTAGTTGATGATAAAGAAAGCTGACTGCCAGTAAATTGAAGTCAAATCGGCTGTTGATCCATCAGTCTCGCTGCAAGTCACTTTGTCTCCGTCTGGAGTCCTCCCGCCTCGTCAAGAGCCTGGCGCCCCCTGAAGGCGACAACCAATTTGGCGGTGCCGTTGGAAATAAGAAGGCGGAAGAGCCACTCCGGAGCGGCCCTCTGTGTGAATGTTAGCACATCCGTCAAATTGAGTCGGGGCGTGGCCACTTACCAGCATCGTAACGTATCTCATAAAGCCCGGCAGATAGATGACGCTCCCATACCCGCTGTACAAGGCATCGACAATCGCCCCGCTGACCGTTTCTACATGCAACAGCGGTACCAAAAACTGAGGCTGGTCCGGGCTTGACCCCCGAAGCAGCGGCGTCCTGATAAAGTTGAACAAACAGTTCGTCAACCTCACCTTTGGCGCATTATACCGATGCTTCAGTTCCATACTGAGCCCCTCATGCAGCGCCTGCACGCCGGCCTTGCTGGCGGCATAGTCAACAATATCCGGCGGCGGCACGACAGCGCTGGTCGAGCACACGTTGACCACATGCCCGTGGTTATTGCGCGCCATCTCCGGCACAAACTCCTTGACCAGCAAAAACGGGGCGGTCAAGTTCGTCTTCAGCGTCACCTCGACATCGGCATACGTCCCCTCCAGCGTGCCAAACCCGCGCGCCAGGCCGGCATTGTTGACCAGCACGGTCGGGTGGCCGACCTCGTCGCGCACGCGGGCGCACACGGCGCGCACCTCGTCCGACTTGCTCAGGTCCGCCTGGAAGTAGTGCAGGTTGGCGCCGAGCACGCCGGCGGGCGGCGTCCAGGCCAGCGGCGCAAAGTCGATGATGGCGATGCGTGTCTGCGGGTTGCGCGCCAGCAGGCCCTGCACCACCTGCGCGCCGATGCCGCTGCTGCCGCCCGTCACGACGACGATCTCGCGCTCCCAGTGCGACCACTCACCCGGCCGGGACGCGGTCCAGTTGTTGGCGGACCATTTGTTGAGCCAGGCGTTGGCGGAGAGGACGAGGCCTGCGCCGCCGAGGTAGAGGGCGGTTTGGGCGAGTTGAGGCAAGTTGATGGTGCTGAGGTCGATGTTCAAGGAGGAGGCGAGGTCCAGGAGCTGGCGGAGGTGGGCGGAGGAGGAGGGTTGCAGGAGCCAGGTCACAGCTCCGGCCACGGGGAGGGCAAGCCACTCGTTGAGGAGGGTGTTGCGGACGACGCGGGCGACAGCATCAAAGTGGAACCCGCCGTTTTCGCGATGTGTGGCCATGTTTAGAGGTGCACCTTATGTGTAAATGGCTGTAAGTCGTAGGGCGGAGGGTGAATTCAGGGGTCAGGGGTAAGCTGCCAAGTGGAGGGAAATCGCGACTGGACGGGCCTGGGGGAACTCGATGCCCAGGCGGGGTGTTTTTGAACCCAGCAGCGTGTTTTGTTCTCGGTCCCTGAAGACAGGGATCATCTGGGGTCGCGCCGCTGGTGGCTAGCTTGCCAAAAGTGGCCGAAACCGTGGCGGGATCCAGCCGCAGGACAGGAGGATGCGAGCTAGAGCCCGGAACGGACCCGGCGCAATTAATTGGAGCCTCCCCGGGCGCAGAAAGCCCTGTAAAAGGCGCGACGTCGCACCCACCCACGTCCACCATGCCACCAACTGCGTCCACCATTCGTCCATCTACGACGGATTAGAACCTTGCAGGATCAAATGGTGAGTTGACGGTCCATTCAGCCAATAGACATCCAGAACTCTAGAATAATGGCTCACAACCTCATCAGGCAACACCAAAAACAGCAGCAGGGCTCACCCTCACCGGCGGGTTGAGCCTGCTGTTCAAGCTGTTTGTCCTCGGTGCGTCCATCACGCCACACCACCTCAGCGTTCTGACCTCGCCTCAACTAACACCCCCTCGAGGACCCCCCTCACTCCTGATCAACCTCATCCGCTGCTACACGCTCGCCGCCCTCCGCGGCATCTCCCTCCGCCACTGGGCGCGGTGCGCCTACTACCGCTTCGCCCTGCACAACCTCACCCCCAGCCAGATCCAGTTCCTCTCCCCCAGCACCAAAGCCACCTACAAAACCTGGCTCGCCCGCCGCCACGCCCGCGCCCTCCACTCGACCAGCACCAACCCGACCAAAGAATCCGCCTTCCTCGCCTCCCGCCTTACACACGACGTCGAAACCCTCCCAGATGGCCAGTCCTCCCTCCTCTGGATCGGCGACCGCCACAGGGCGACTAAATTCGTCCTGTTCTTCCACGGCGGCGGATACATCGCGCCCGCGCTGCCGGGTCACATGGAGTGGTGTGCGCGCGCCTACCTGCTCGCCTCGCCGGTCGCGGCGAGCAACGCTGACGAGGAGGAGGTGGCTGTCGCGGTGTTGCAGTACACGCTCTGCCCCGGCGAGATGTATCCCACGCAGCTGCGGCAGGCGGTCGATGCGCTGCAGCACTTGCTCGCGAGCGGGGTGAAGCCGGGGAGTTTGGTGATTGGGGGGGACTCGGCGGGGGGGAACCTCACGGCGCAGGTGCTGGGGCATTTGCTGCGGGCGCATCCTGCGGTGGGGGAGGTGAGGCTTGAGGCGCCGTTGGCGGGGGCGTTTTTGGTGTCGCCGCTGTTGAGTTTCCGGAATGACTGCTGGGGGAGCGTGGCGAGGAATGGGGGGATTGATATGCTCTCGTCCAAGACGACGGATTCGTTGGCGCAGTGGGTGGTTGAGCCTGAGGGGTTTGCGGCCGAGATGGCGGCGCAGAGGGGGTGGGCTATGCCAATGGACTTAGAGGACCCCGAGGGCTGGGTTAGGGGGCTGGAGAGGGTCGTGAAGGAGGTGTATGTCACGGCGGGCGAGCAAGAGATTCTGCGGGATCAGGGAGTGGCTTTTGCGGATGCGGTGAGGAGGGGGAATCCTGGCGTTCCAGTGAAGTTGGATCTCTCCAAGAACGAGGCACACGACTGGATCTTGCTGGAGGGCGGCCGGGGAATCGACGGGGATGCTACGAAGCGGATGCGGACGTGGTTCAGCGGGTTGTTTTGGCCAGTGTCAAACTAGGCCACGTGGATTTTAACCAGCCTGTGCAAGTCGTTGCCTCATGCTCCTGTGCCTCCCATCTCCTTGTCCTCCCCCAACTCAGTGTCTTTTTAGAATCACTAACTGTTGCATTGCATATCTTAATGACCCAATGACCATTAAATCAGAGAGAGTTGCGAGGGTCGGTTACCTGAGGCTTCTAGTTGTCTTTGCAGCCAAGAGTCCCAATCGCTCAAACAGATTGGAGCGACGTTTTGAGGGGCTAACGGTCGGACGCTTGATGGGAAGGAGTCCGGGCCCGTCGGAGCCCGCGGGGGAGAACAAGGGCCGCGGGGGAGGATCGGGCTTTTTCCCCGAATGAGGAGGGAAAGAAGCTGGCCACAAGGAGTGCCTCCCAGTTCAATGTTCTCAGGGTGCAGGCTGATACCTTACGTTTGGACTCTGCCTCCTTCCTGTCCTTCTCGTTGGACAATTTGCAGTGTCAGACCTCGTAGTTACCATAATTGTTGGTCAGCAAAGGTTGGGCATTGGGAACCTTGAAATACTGGGTTTCCGTACCTTCGGCTGGAGCATGTGCCCATCGACAGGTTATAAGCCATGACCTTCAAGTCTTGGAGCCAAGTATCCGAGCGTCTGTTTCCTGACTCGAGCAGAGCGTCTGTTGGTTGTTCCGTCCGAGCGTTTCTCTGGCGCAGCAAGAGCTTTGAGGACGGAAATACGTAATACTCTACCGCGAATAGTTCACACTGCGCCGCACGCATAAGCTCTGATATCTTACTGGGTGCCGAAGGACCCGGCGGTTACTCCAAGTCCGCTCCAAGCAGACCGCCCATTACAATCGCCGCGGTATTTGTTCTTCCTTCCATGTGGATAGGGCTTCTTCCTCCCGCAGGCCTCTTCTTCAACACCACTCATTACGACATCGATATCGCCGTGTGTCTCGTTTGCTCTCTGAATGCCGTGCGACAGAACCCGACTGTTCCTTCCAGCTATGGCTCGCCGACTTCTCATGACCGCGGCGTTTGCGGCTGTTGCTATGGCGTGCGTCCCGAACCCCGCGGGTATTACCCTAGGCAAACTCGTGAACGAGACGCTCCCTAGTGGTAGAAGCTACCTGTTATTCGTCCCCAAGTCATACGCAACTCGCACGTCACCGGCGCCACTCATCCTGTCTTACCACGGGGGCGACCGCAACGCCTCGCAACAGGCTGCGCTGGACCTACTCACGTCTCCGTTCTTCAACAACGAATATGTCGTCGCGTATCCTCAGGGTATCCATGTGAGTCTCTTCGTTGTCACAGCCACATGCGCTGTTCATGTCTAGTAACCTGCGTGCTAGGACCGTTGGGAGGGCGTACCCGGTGTGACCACCAACGATACGGCCTTCACTTCCCAGATCCTCGACGCGCTCGAGGCGCAGCTGTGCCTCGACAGCAGCCGGATCTTCGCCACGGGCAAGAGTGACGGGGGTGGCTTTGTAGGCGACGTGCTGGCGTGTGACGCGACGCTCTCGCGGCGGGTGGCGGCCTTCGCGCCCGTGTCCGGCGCCTTCTACGCACCGAACAACACCAACAATGGCGCCGGGTGCGACCCCTACACGGTGGTCAACGCTTGCAACAACAGCCGCGACAACATCCCCATGATCGAGTTCCACGGCGGCAACGATACTGTGATCCCGTACGTTGGTGGCGTGCGCAGGAATGCCTGCTTGCCCTACATTCCGCACTGGGTGCAGGAGTGGGCTATCAGGGATGGGCTGGGAACGACGAACTCGAGCTACAACCTCACGGTAAACGCGACTGTGTACCAGTATGGGACGGGCGCCCAGTTGGGGCTCGTCACTCACGTGTTTGATGGGGCACATATCGGGCATAGCTGGCCGGCAACGATCCCGAATGCTGACAACGAGGAGAATGGCGATGGGCCGGCGTCGTTTAACGCGTCGAGCATCATTATCCAGTTCTTTCGGCGGTGGGGATAAGGACAACGGGGCTTCATAGGTTTAGACGTGTAAGTCCAGAATACAGATGTTGGTAGTACAGCGCAGCATCCTCGTTCACATTGAACAACCACCCCCGAACCTTTGCTGTTCCGGACTGCCGTCGAGGATGGATTCTTCTCCGGTCTGAGATCGGAACGGTTCCGTGCCAATCATGGCCCAGTGGCTTCCGGTGGCTTGGAGAAGTTCCACACCCTCCCCTGTCCGGCAACCAACCCCCTTTCACGTGGAGCCAAGGTTGCCGATGGACAGGATCCTCCCTCGGCCAACCCAGCAACCCCGCATGGCTGGACGAATTTGACCCTGGCACCCCCTGGCCGGACCCCGAATCGACCAGGGTCAACCCCAAGTCCCGTCCAAGAATCTGGGGTTCAGCTGCGGAGTTCAGGTTGCATCGTCCCGCTCCCAGCTGCCGCCCAACACTTTGACACTTGCTGTTGTGTCTTTAATTAACACACCGCTGCACGTCTTCCTATCGCGCAGCTACTGTTCCCGACCCAAACTCAACACGATACCCAGGTCAACAGAACCAAGCTCGCTCGACATGGCCGACACGGTCGTGACAGCCGCTCCTTCAGGGCCCGTGGCCGTCAGCCTGGCCGACGCCCCCGATTTTCTTAGTGAAGCCCAATGGAAGGTTCTCATGGCCATCATGGACACGGTCATTCCGGCGGTCCGCATCCAGGACGCACCTGCAAATGCCAAACAGCAGGATGCGTCAACCATCTACCTTCCCAGCAGCGAGTACTCCGAGACCGCCATCAAGCTCAGGAGCGCCTCCGCCCCTCTTAACCACTCCTCCGACATCCTCGAGGCCTACCTTGCTGAGCGGCCCTCGGACAACCCCGCCTTCGCCCAGCTCCTCAAATCCGTGCTGTCCAATGTCCCGCCTTACAAGCAGAAGGAGATGCGCATGCTTCTCTCCATTCTCAAGTACACACCTCCATCTCAGCCTTGCTTCGCCTCTCACTAACCTCCCCGCAGCACTCGCCCAGGAAGCCTCCTCCTGACCTCCTACACCACCCCCCTCCCCTCCCTCCCCATCGCGGACCGCATCAAGATCCTCCAAGGCTGGAGCACCTCCTCCCTCTGGGCCATCAAATGCCTCTTCAAGTCCATGACCAGCATCGGCAAACTCGCCCACATCCGCACCAGCACCACCTTCTCCCCACTGACCGGCTTCCCCGAGTTCCCCTCAGATTGGGTCACCGGCTCTGCCTCCCACCCCTACGAGTTCCTCCAATTCCAGCCCCCCGCCGCCGGCCAGACCGCCCCCGTAGAACTCACCACCGACGTGGTAATCCTCGGCTCAGGCTGCGGCGCAGGCGTGGTCGCGAACAAGCTCGCCGCAGAATTCGGCGCCTCGCTCAACGTGCTGGTGCTCGAAAAGGGCCGGCATTTTGACGCCAGCCACTTTCCCATGTCGCCGGCCGCCGGGCTGGCCAGTCTATTTGAGGCGGGCGGCGTGATCGAGGTGGACGACGGGTCGATGACGGTCGTGGCGGGGTCGTGCTTTGGCGGCGGCGGGACGGTCAACTGGAGCGCGGCGCTGCAGACGCAGGATTTTGTGCGGCAGGAGTGGGCGGATCGAGGGCTGCCTTTCTTTGGGGAAGGTGGGGGGTTCCAGGCGTGTCTGGATCGCGTTTATGAGAAGATGGGGTGTAAGGGGGAGGTGGTGGTGCCGAACTATGCGAACCGGGTGTTGTTGGACGGGGCGAAGGAGTTGGGGCTTCAGGCCAAGATTGTGCCGCAGAATGTGAGGGGGCAGAAACATGATTGTGGGTACTGCACGATGGGGTGCTGGAAGGGCGAGAAGATGGGGCCGGTGAACGGGTGGTTTCCCGAGGCAGCCGAGGCGGGGGTCAAGTTTGCGGAGGGGTTCAAGGTTGAGAGGGTGCTGTTTGAACAGAAGAAGCAGACCAAGGTTGCAAAAGGCGTGGAGGGCGTGTGGACGTCGAAGGAGGGCGTGGAGGTCAAGGTGGTGGTCAGGGCGAAGAGGGTTGTCGTCAGCTGCGGCACGCTCTGGAGTCCGGTCGTGCTGATGAACAGCGGGTTGAAGGTGAGTGTACCTGATCTCGCAGCTTGCAGAGCAACACTGACAGCATGTACAGAACCCCCAGATCGGAAAGAACCTGTACCTGCACCCGACCAACTTTGTCTCGGCTGTCTTTGATGAGGACATCCAGCCATGGGAGGGTACGTATCCCAGCCTATGTCCAGGATCCCACAGATAACTGACCATTCTACAGGCGGCAGTCTCACCTCGGTAGTCGGCTCCTTCGAGAACCTCGATGCCAAGGGCCACGGCGTCAAGCTCGAAGTCATGTCCATGATGGTGCGTCCCTTTCAGACACAAATAATCAGCACAGACACTGACACCTCCTAGCCTAGCTTCTGCCTCCCCTTCCTCCCCTGGTCTTCTGGAACCGACTACAAGCTCCTCGCAGCCAAGTACCGCCACCTGGCCTGCTTCATCGCCATCTGCCGTGACCGCGAGACGGGCCACATCCACCGCGACCCGACGTCCGGGCGCCCCCGCATCGCCTACCACCCCTCCGACTTCGACCGCGCGCACAACCTGCGCGGTGTGCTTGAGCTGTCGCGCATTCTCTACGCCCGTAACGCCCGCGAGATCCTGCCGGGCATCGCCGGCTTCCCGCCCTTTGTCCGCCGCGATGGCGCCGACAAGGAGAAGGAGAAGGAGGCGTTTGAGAAGTGGCTGGCCAAGCTCAAGGCGCACGGCAACAAGCCGCCTGTCACGCCGTTTGCGTCGGCGCACCAGATGGGGACCTGCAGGATGACCGCCAAGCCGAAGGAGGGGGTTGTCGATCCGAAGGGACGCGTCTGGGGGACTGAGGGCCTGTATGTGGCTGATGCGAGCGTGTTTCCGAGTGCTAGTGGGGTGAATCCCATGGTCACGACGATGGCAATCTCGGATTGGATTGCGCAGGGGCTGTGTGAAGACTTACAGGGTGAGGGGGTGGCTGCGAGGTTGTAAGGGGGGACTCTTTATCGGCTTGGGAGTCTGTCGGCGTGGAAGCAGAGTGAAGAAAGGTGGAAGCCCAGGCTTAGGGGAACCGGAAGCAGATCTTGGAAGAATCACGTTTGAGCACCCGCAGGTCCGGAGAAGCGATATTTCCGATAATAGTACAGCCCTTTCTATCGTGTACCCTCTCTAGCGACAAAACCACCAAATCTAAGGTACCTACATGAACGCCGAAGGGACGAAGCAGCCCACGGCACTCACTCATCATCCGTAAGCCACTCATACTCAGGCAACGCCGTCTCCTCCCGCCCCTTAAACACCCCTCCAAACACCCTCTGCACCAATCCCACCACCCCCGTCCGAAACACAAACCACAACACCGCATTCCTAACCGCCAATCCCCATCTAGTCTGCGGCGCCAACACAGCCTGCACCCCCCACGGAACCTGCTGCAACTCCCCCACAACCGGCCGCATCACCGCCTCATACCTCTTCAACGCCACCTCTAACCCACCACCCTCCTTGATATGCCTCCCCACCTCCCCAGCAAGGACATACGCCCCCGCCAGCGCAAGACTCGTCCCCGCCCCGGTCGGGCCAGGCGCATACCCCGCGTCCCCGACCAACACCACCCGCCCTGACGACCAGCACGGCATCTTGACCTGCACCACCTCAGCAGCGTAGAAGTTGTCCTCTTCCTCGCCGAGCTGCATCATCCCCTGAACGATCTCGTCACACCGCCACCCGGCGCCGGTAAACTCGCGCGCGATGAACCCTTTGATGCCTGCTTGTTCGTCGTCGTTGCCTTGCTTCTGTGCCGCGGCTGCTGCGCGGAAGGGAACCATTGCGGTGGTGTTGCTGCGCGGGTACATGCCCATTAGGACGACGCGGTGCTGGCCGGAGGCGGGGTCGTGGCCGATGGCGGAGAAGCGGCCACCTGGGGCGCTGTAGCTTTGGCCGGTGATGGTGTTGGTGGTGGTGGTGGTGTTAGAGGAGAGGAGAGCGCCCGGCGGGAGGGTGAAGTAGGCCACCCAGCTGTTAACGGGCTGGGTGTGCGAGTGCGCATTGGGAAATGCGAGGGCCCGGGTGCGGGAGGTGGCGCCGTCGCAGGCTACGATGAGGTCGAAGGTCTGGCTTTGCGGAGGGGGGTGCGGGTGTGGGGAGGTGAAGTGGACGGTTAAGGGGGTGTTGTCGTTGTTGTCAGCCGAAGGTTGGGGATGAATGGAGGAGATCTGGGTGTTGAAGATGTAGTGGATGTTGGGGTTGTTATTGGTGAGATCGAAGAGGATCTTGGACAGGTCTCCGCGGTAGATTTCGTACTCCGAAACGAGGGACTGCCGGTCGGGGTCGCCTGTCTTGCGGATAGTCGCGAAGGGCTGACCGGTGCTGGAGACAAAGCTGAAGCCGTCGATGGGGACCGTTTTGGCTCGCACCGTGGCTTCCATGCCGGGTATCTTGCGCATGGCAGTGACACCGACGGTGCGGATGTCGACATTTTGCCCGTTTTGGCGAATCCTAGGGAACCGCTCGATGACGGTTACGTGAGCGCCAGCTTTGGCGAGCCAGTGCGCGGTGGCTGGTCCGGCGATAGAGGCTCCCACGACGAGGACCCGGAGCTGGCGGCCTGTGCTCATGTTGTTGACTGACACTCTGAGAGCAAGAAGGGTTGGTGAGGGAACAAGTCGAGAGTCTGGACAAGATATCCGAAGAAGGCGTGGGAAATATTGAGGGGAACCACAAACCTGGAAATAAGCCTGCTTGCAATATATAGAGCCCTGATGGAGCCTGCACTCTTGGAGGATCCGACCGAGACCCGGGTCCTCGTCAGCTCCGGCTCGGCCGATGGCCACCCGAGCTTCTGACCAATCAGGGGCAAGCAACGTCAAGCGCACGCACTTCCTGAGCTTCGAGGAATGCCCGCCCCTTGCAGCGATTGAGGTTCACTCCGAGGAAAATGTTGAGCTCTCTTCTTCCTTGGAGGGCCCTAACCCATGATCCTGAATCAATCGGTCCCAAAATGTCCAGTCCGTTGCATCGAGATCGAGCTCGTTGCCCAAATCGTTGCCGAAAACCCCTGAACCGGAGCTGAGTGCGGGATCCCAGCCAATCTCAGGGGTTAGAGCAGTCGACATGGCCGAGTCCGTGTTGTCTGGTTGAGTGTCGTCGCTTACGGTCTTCTCTTTCCCTGGCCTTTTCCGGGTATTTATCCCACGCAAGGTGGCGATGAATTCGGGATCAGGACTGCAGCCGTCTGCCTTGCTCCGCGGTGTGGCCTCCCAAGCCTTGAGTGTGAGGCGCCCCAGAGCGACGTACAAGGCTCGCTTTGACTGAAACAGTTCTTCGTGGTGGCGATACAAAGCCTGCACTGCATCCCAGGCGTCATCAGCCTCCTTGCCGGAGAAGAGGCCACTCCTGCGTGCCAGAGTCGTCAACACAACGATGGACGAGTCCCACGTGCCCCAAATTGAAAAGGAGGCGGTATGCCACCGATATTTTCTCAACCCCGGGTGGGAGCACACGGCTGCGTCCGTATTCAGAATTTTGAGGGCGAGTTGGACGGCCTCCCTGGCTTCAGCGTCGGTCGCGCTTTGGCCCATGGCTTTCGAGAGCCGAATTCGAAGGCGCATGACTGCGATGCCGGACCTTGCCATGCAGATGGCCAGAAAATGTAACGGATTTACAACGTCGCAGTAGCGTATGTATCTCTCCTCAACGGTGCTTTCGGCCTGGTCGACCACTTGCTCTGCTGCTCCGGAGTCCTTGAAGGTCCACGACCCTGCGCCGGCTCCTTTGGCAAAGAACTCGCCGACACAGGCGCGTGACAAGCAAAATATCATGTCTGTGGCCCCTGTCTGCCCCTGCGGTAGCTCAGCCATGCCTGGCCAGATCTGGTCGTCGTTGATGTTGAGCGGCGCTTGCACGTCCCATGCCTCGGGCAATATCGAGGCACCCATGTCCGCCATTTGGCCCGATCTAGCGTCGAGCGGCATGAGTTGGTAGAACAGCCGCCGGCTCATCTCAACTTGGAATGGTGGTAGGCCTAGCTTTTGACCGTCTCGGTGGACCCCGAGGCGTCGGCCGATGCGGATGGCAACGCCTGTGAGAATCCAGTATGTCTGAGGCTCGTACTGGTCTCGAGACGGCAGGAGAAGGAGTACCAGGGATTGTAGAATAGTGAAGTTGGTCGTCTCGAGAAAAGAGGCATTGGCGAGCGCTTGGCGGGCGGCACCGTGGTATTGTGGTCGGAGCACATCCCGAGACCGCCCGAACTTCCTGACGCATTCCTCCTCAGTCGACGAGAAGACGGCGAAGTGGTATATCGCAAAAAGGAGACACTCATCAGGCCTGGATGCCGACTCTGGCTGTTTCGAAACTGTCTCGACCATGCATCGAGTCGATGGGACGTGGAGCAGCTTGCAAAGGGGCTCTACGTTCTCAACGTATGTCTCCCACATAGCCATGGCTTCATCGTGGAATGGATGGTACTGAAGAAGGTTCAGGTGAGGTGCCGGGAGAAATGCGCCTGTTAGGGGATCCGGAAAGGGGTCCGATAGAGGCCTGGGGTCAGCACCATCCGGCCAGCCACTGCCGTCCGCGCTCTCATCGCCAATCTCGTCGTAGTCCTCTTTCTCAAAGTCATTGTCGGTCTCCTCGCCTCCAATAGTTCTCCAGAGTTTGCTGTTCACATATCTCGACTTGCCCCTGCTTACTAGCACTTTGCCGGTCCCTGTGCCCTCGGGTTCGTCCCAGAGGAGTGATATGGGCTCCGATGAAGTTGCCGCCCCCGCTGGCGATGACTGGTCGGTGTCTGAGTCAAGCAGACCGTGTTGACGGAGGAGACGCTCGTACCGAGCCAGTTGTTCAATCACGTCGCCGCTCAGCTTCCTCTTTCGTGTTCGTGGCCGAGGTGCTTCATAGATGCACTCGAGCTTGCTTCGGCGACAAGTAGAGCAGACCGGGCTCGCCTTGTCGCACTTGACCTTGCGCTTCGCACATGTCTGGCATGTGTATGACATGGCTAGTTGCGTACTAAAAGGGTCTTGGTTTCTTGATCCGGGTGCCGCCGGCGCAATGGCAATAAGCCTGGGTGGTCGGGAAGCCATTCGTGACCCTGTCGTGGAGAGACTCGAGCGTTGTGCCAAGATCAAAAACGCCACAGTCGGACGTGAATCAGCGAGAAATCAAGCCAATCCACTCACTGGCCCACAGCGGCAGCGGCGGGTGCTTGCCCCTGAGTGGTTCGGGGATTTCCGTTGTCGGCACACAGAACCATCCGCCGACCTCCATGACCCCTCGAGTTCACATCTTCACAACAGGGACTTCAGAGGTTGCGATCCAAGGTTTTAGGACGCCTAACAACTACACAACAATTCAACATTATTCACATCGAGATACGAAACAGTGTTAACGGCGGCTCATCAACAACGGTTATGCCCCCGCGTCGCCACCACAGCCGTGCGTATCCCCGCCGATGGAGCTGACGACCTTGTTGTTCCTGTAGCACCGGTTGCTCACAAACACGGGAGTCCGCCACGTCGCCCTCCACTCCATGCCGTTCTCGTCCGGTTCCGGCAAATACACGAACTGCCACTTGGTCACACCGAGACCCAGGCACCCCTTGGACTGTGGCAACAGGGTCTCCTGGCCCCAATCCCAGCTGCTGAATCCAGCGCCTGTTGCAAGTTGTCAGCAAAGAAAACCGAGCAGGAGGAGGAGGGACAAATCCCGGGGGTGCACTGCAACTTACCATACATCTCAAAATCACTAAACAAGAACTTGTACTTCCCCGTGCACTGCCCGTTGGGCGCCTTCATCGGCGGCCAGGGCCGCCTCGCGTTGGGGCTCAAGTCGTAGTCATACTCGCCGGACTGGAACCGCCCGCCGAACTTCCAGTTCATCGGGTTGTCGCTATCCCCGTTGTCACAGCCATGCACAATCTTGGTAAACGCCTCGACACACTCGGCCTGATTGACGCTATCCACATTCCCGCCCCTCAAGGTAAACACCATCTCGTCGGGCGTGCCCTCGTGGTACTTCTTGCTGCTCACCCAGTTGGTGTACCCGCTCCCGGGGCCCTGGGCCGTCGCGCAAAAGTCCTTGAGGTTGGCGTCGGCGCGGTCCGCCGTAACGTACTCGGTGCGGCCGCCGGCGCGCCAGCACTGGAAGATCTCGGTGATCTCGCACACCTCGGGCGCCACGCCCAGCACCTTGGCGCGCAGGTCCATGGTCTCGGCGATGGCGAAGGACGCGATGGCGTTGTGGCCCTGCTCGTTGGGGTGGAAGATGCGCCCGAAGAAGTCGGGCAGGAAGGAGCCGAGGGATGGGAGCCAGCTGTGCGAGTCTGAGGGACAGCCCGGGACGGTGGGCGCGCGCTTGTCGAGGGCGCGGAGAGCCGCCGCGCGGGGGTTGACCGAGTTCCAAAGGGAGGAGCGGTAGATGGCGCGGTCGACGCCGTTTTCGTCGAGGTCACGGGCCGGGATGGAGTCGCGCAGGGCTTCCAGGCGGGCTTTAAGGACTGGGTCGATGTCCGCTTCCTCAAGGGGAGGAAGGGGGGAGTCTGACGGCCCGGGAATGGGAGGAGTCCCGCTGGCGACGGGGGTCGCTGTTCCGTTCTCGACCTGCAGCTCGAGGTCTCGCTTGAAGAAGGGCGAGCGGAAGAGGGTCTTGCGCGTGTCTGGCTTGAAAAAGAGCAGGTCGGGCTGGTTCCTGTCAGGGTAGGCGCCCGAGGAGGACGGTGAGCACATCTGGCCGTCGACGCCATCGATGGGCCACGGGTCCCAGTTGGAAAAGCCGATCTTGTAGTTGACCTCGTCAGCGACGTCGTGGACAACGTCGCGGATCAGGTCGTTCAACCCCGATGTCAGCGTGTTGAAGCGCTGGCGGCGAGCAATGGTCAGAGGCAACGGCGTGGACCGGATGCCGAGCCAGGTGTAGGCAACCCAGGGGAAGAGGCCCCAGTCCTGATCCGTGGCGCACTTCTCGTTGTCCGTGTTGAAGAAGCGGGCGTAGCTGTTGTACACAACGATGCCGTTGGTGGCCATCTTGGAGTTGAGCGCGAGCAGCATCTGCTTGATATTGTCGCGCATGATGTTGGACAAGTTCTGCTGAGCTTTGTCCAGGATTGCGGTGCACGTAGCCTCGTCGTAAAAAGCCAGAACGATGCAGTCTTTGATGATGTCGACCAGGCACAGGTCATTACCGCCGGCGGTTAGCGTCACCAGATCGAGGCTGCCGGAGAGGGCGTTGATCTGGTTGTAGATCTGCCATGTTTGGTCGCCGGTGCAGGCGGGATATTGGAAATCATCGATAGACGAGCCCACCCACTGCTGCATAATCATGGGGTAGCTCAGGTCGTAGCGGGAGCAGGCCCAGTCGTTGAAGTTGTGGAACAGGCCTCCTAGTTGTTCACCTGAGCCGATGCCCGCCGTGTAGCTGTCGCCGATAGCAGCGAAGCGCCGGACCCAACTGAACGAAGCCGGGTCGGAGCCGATTTGGCGCCCCTGGAGGCCATCCACGGGCGTGTGGTTGGCATTCTGGCGAGGGATGGACAAGGCCGCCGCAAAGGTTGCGGCGAGGCCGAGTGAAACGAGCGGGATCATGGTGAGGCCCGATACAAACGAGCGAAGTGTGGTGCGCCCTTGACCAGCAACCAGCTCGCCCACCAAAACCAGGGACAGAGAGCGACGAGGCTCCGAAGATATGAGAAGGGGGACGAGGAGGAAGGGGGAGAGGGGGAAGGGACGAGAGCTGCCGATGCTCGCCTTTCCGAGAGGGTCAGGGCGAGGAGGTTACGCACATGTAATCGGGCGCAGGTGAGATCCCGGCAGATTATCTTCTTCCTGTGGGCGTGCACTGGGTAGTGACCATGAGAGATCCACCAGACATCCCAAACTTCCCAACGTGGACGTCGCGGCCTCGGCCCGTCTCTTGGGTAGGTCGGCATGTTACCCCTAAACAGATGCGAGTAGCCTCAACCCACCATGTCAGATCAGACCCTCCCGCCATTGGGCCCTTTCTCAGCGCCCATGTCTCGGGCAGCCGAATGCATCATGGCAAGGCGATGCCGGCACAGTGTACAAGCACGGTGGTGGTGATGGTGACAATGTTGGTGTGTCTTGGCATAGGCAGCTGTCAAGAGAGTGCTCTTCCGAGAATCTCAAATCGAAATCCGGGAGGTAACGTGAGTAAGTGGAGTTGATACTGGTTGAGGTTGAGGATCTCGACCAGGGGTGAAGACTTGTCCCCCTGTAATGTACCGGTACCCGCACGTTCTTCGCTGCAGCAGAGTCGCATCGGACGGTAAAGAGGACCCCCAGCGTGAGATTATAGCGCCAGAAGAGCGAAAAAAAAACTGGTTGTGCCTTGGGGGCCAAACCTGTCAGCATCGGCCGGAGGGCTCGGCCCCATCAGCCTGGCCTTGAGCAGCCCGCAGGGGGGCACCACATCTTGTTCCCATTGATGGATATCTTACCCCACCCGACAACTGTCGTGTGATGATGTTAAGATTGGGTTTTGCCAGGGCCCGCTACTGCAAGGCACGCGGGAACGCGGGAATGTGGAAGCCTGGCGATGCGCTGAATCAGCCACCCCTGGCTCCGGGTATTCGGGGCAAGGCGATCCATGGATCCAATGCCACAGTAACATTCGCAGCGAGGGTCCGCCGGGGTCAGCGGCACCAATTGCCGACTAACACTAGAGAGACGGACACCGCGAGGGACGGACGCTGAAGACTCACGGTCTTCAACCCCACGGCTCCGGGACTCATCCACCGCCAGGCCCGTCACCCTCTCGTCGCGGTCTTTGTCTCCTCCTTCTGACGGTCACGTCGGCGTTGCTTGCAACATGTCGGTCTTCAGCCCCTGTCTTGTTGCCCTGCTTCTCGCTGCCACCGGCGTCGACGCTGGCAGCCGGTTATGGCAACCCCCTATCACGCACGCAAAGGCGGCCGTCGCAGCGAACATCGCCGTCCGCGACCTCTCGGGCGTCAACAACATCTACTTCAATGGCACGAACGTCTCGTCTTCCCAAAACGGCCTCCAGAAGCGCTACTTCGGTCTCAACACCCCGTCCGACTCCACCACCTATCCCCATCTCTGGCCGAATGGCAACATCGATGCCTGCTTTGACACATCGACGACCTTCACGCATAACGGCGTAAATGGGGTATCCACGCGCGACATTCTGTACGACAATCTCGTCGCGGCGCGTGAACTCTGGCGGCAAGCCGGACTCGATGACAAAAACGGCAACTTCCAGTTCAACATGATTGCCGACGGTGACCCCGCGTGTGATGTGTCGCTGCGGTCAACGCACCTGCTCATCTTCTATGCGGGCGAAGGCGAGCGCAAGATGGCCACGAGCGTGGGCATGACTCGACCAGTGGGCACGCCTGGGGCGCCCGGCGCAGACATCAGCTCTCTTGGCCCCGTCATGACCCTGGCCGATATTCTGGATGTTGGCATGGGCAACGTTGTAGCCAACTACGCGCACGAGATGGGTGTAAGTGGCTTGCCTCCGTCCTCGCGCCTCGGTCTCATGGTCTAATCCTGTGACAACAGCACGCCTGGGGTATGCACCACGAACACCAGAATCCCAGGTGGTGGACCGACCCGCTCGTCGATGTTGAGCGGGCCAAGTTCTTTTTCGACGAGACCAATTTCCACTGCGAGAACTTGGCCGACTTTGATAAGCAGGTGGAGGACCTTGATCCGGATCCAAACGGACCATTTTACTATCAATACAAAGATCGACGGAATAAACTTTGCCGGCAGCAGGCCTACGCACAGAGGGCAAAGTTCGCCGGCGGACTTAATTATCTGCCGATGGATTCCGACGGCATGATCGACGGCGACAAGAGCGAACCCGACTGGAACTCAATTATGCTATGTGAGTTTATTTTTTAAGAGGTTTTGCCGAGCCAGTCCTGGTCAACCCTGCTGACAGCACGTGTTCCCAGACCCAAGCAACGCTGGCGGCAAAACCGTCAACGGCGTGAAGCAAAACGTCCTGACCAAGATGAACGGCGATTTGATCCAGCCCAACTCAAAGCCGAGCCAACAAGACGTGAAAGGCCTGAAGAAAATGTACGGCTTCAAGACTTCGAATGGCATCATTTCGAACCTGGGGGCTACGGGCAGTAGACTTAAGAACACGTTCATGAATATCAGAAAGAAGGACCCGGACTCTTCCTGCCCTGGGTCCTGAGATGGCGTGGAAAATGTAGAGTTGGGGGTAATCACACCGGAGGCGGTCAGGAATCTCCTTTTCAGTACATAGGAGTATCTAAGGTACCTGGCGATCTTGTCATTGTTCACTACGCTTGGGACTGTATCGTGACCTACTTGAGGGACCTTATCCATTCACACAGAAATGCCTGCTTCTAACATTCGATGCCGTGTACCTAGACATGTCTGATTAGCTTACAGGTTACAAGAACCGTTAACTTGCTCCCCGAACTGCCTTACGTTTTCCTCTCTCACCCATGTAAGCTTCAGGCAGTATGCCTCCAGGTACCTGAATGACAAGGCACCTGCGGATTGATAAAATCAAACCGGAAAGCGACTCAGAGCTTGAAATTCATGGACCAAGGACTCATGGACCCCGGTGTCGGGTATCTTTTTGGGCGAGAGCAGAGCCCTGCCGTGGAAACAGCCACCTTCAGTCACATCAGACCCCAGATACACTTTAGATAGGGTAATTGACTTCGATTACAGCACGGTGGCATACCTTGAACGGCATACGAACCGTGCCTAGCTTTTGATATTTTGATGATAAATAATTCCAGAAACTACTGTGTCTAGAGATCCTCAAATCGTGTATCAAAATCGGGGTACACCGGTAGGATATCTGAGAGCTCCGACTTGGGTCTTGAGAGATCCGACCCAAGCGCGTTTATCAACGTCCCGTCATCCAGATCGATCGCCCAAATCATTGTTCTAGTGTGGCAAACGGGCAGTTAGCACTCATCTCATAATATCAAGAAGCAACCCGCACCCGCAAGAGGAAGGAAGAAATGCGAAAGAAACAAACTCACCCTCCAAGACACCTCAAGTTGGCATAATCCAACTTCAGCTTCAGCGTCTGCGCATCATCGTAACTAACCCACTGATTCGAGTCCCATGTCACAATCTTGACCGCCGCCGTCAGGTCTGTCGTGACAGTCGCCCCATTGGCAATAATCGTGTTAATCTCGGCAGCAGAAAGCACGCCCGGCGTGCCGGTACACGCGCCGCCGCGAGCACCGTCAGTGAACTCGCAGCCGGAGTGCATGCACGACGGCGACTTCATGGTGAAGCTGCGGCCGTAGAAGCCCAGGCCCATAACCACGCGGCCGGGGTTGATGTTGTTGCGCCAGAGCAGCTCCAGGCCGAGCTGGATCTCGGTCAGGTTGGTGTGCGCGAAGGCGTAGGGGCCGATGGACTTGACGGTCGAGTCCCAGGTGCCATGGATATCGTACGTCATGATGTTGAACCAGTCGAGGTGGGGCTCGAGGTTGTTGAGGTTGAAGCCGCGGAGGTACCAGTATGAAGAAGGCTAGAGGGGTCAGCATGTTTGGGATTTCGTGGCAATGGGCAAGGGTTCGGTTTGGTCTACTTACCAGAGTGATTGAGAGGCCGTATGACTTGCCGGTCTGGTTGAGACGCTCACGCAGGCGGCGGACGAGAGTCACATAGTTGTCGTAGTCAGCCGCGACGCCGCCACGATCATCGGCAGCTGGATACTCCCAGTCGATGTCGACGCCGTCAAAGTTGTGGCGCATCATGAAGGTAATGAGGGACTCGAAAAAGGCGTCTTGGGCGGTGGTGGATGCAGCCAGGTCGGAAAAGGTGGTGCGGTACGGACCGGGGTCGTTCATGGACCAACCACCGACGGCTGGAGAGAGACGTGTCAGTATGAGATAGCTTTGAGAGAGTGTTTTTGGGGGTGTGCAACCTACCAATCCAGACCTTGAGATTAATGTCCTTCTTTTTCAGAGCTGTCACCCGGTCGTACAGCGCAGCGGTACTCGGGGCCATATCCTCGATGTAAAACGTCGTAGGGTTGACAAGAGCAAACGCAAAGTTGATGTGCGTATAATATCCCAGTGGGATGTCCTCCGGAGCCATGCCTGCAGTGATTCCATCAGTCGTCCGTTCGGTTGAAACATCAGGGGCCAGCTTAAACTTACGTCCACAGGATCTATCAAGGTTCCACCCCTCGTAATACCCAATCGTCCTCTGGTCGGCACTCTTCCCGCCAGGGCAATTGGGCGAAGGAACCGTCTTTCCGTCGCAGAAGTCCGCCGTCGTCCCGCAGAAACCAAACTTCGAACAGCAGACGTTGAGTGGGCAATTTGTGGCCTGCGACCACTGCGCGCCCCAGCCCGGATCACATTCAGACTTTGCATTGCACTCGCTGGTGCAGTTTCCTGGCGCGCAAAACGTCGGGCCCATGCCGCAGACACCCATGCCCGTGGTCGGGTCTCTGCAGATATTGTTAGCGCGACATATTCAAGAGGACAGAAACAAGCGGCAGAAACTGACAATGGACCGCAGCATCCTAATGAGCAGTGCTTGGTGGCAGAGCAGGTATAGTCAGGCGTGCTCTGTGTGAGAATGGGCTGCACAAGAAGCAGCAGAAGCCCCCCTAGGACGAGGGCAGCGAGTCTGGTGAGCATGATGACCGAGGCTACGAGTGTTGCTCAGTGGCAAAGACAATTGAGAGCCAGACCAGAGACAGCAAACAGCGAGGCGGGTATGGGAGGGGATGTCCGACTTGTGAAGTTGGGGCCACCGAATTTCAGGGGGTGAGGCAAGGAGGACGGGACTTGAAAATATTAGGGGAGGGGCGGTGAGATGGCTGTGGTCAGAACATGGGTATCGCGAGGTCACAGGTAGAACAGGACGTCCTCGGTTGGAGAATGAGACGAACAGGGGTTGAACGTGTGGGTTGTAAGAGGGGATGTGCTTGGGGGGAGACCCTAACCCTGCCACTCTGCGGTTGTACCCCTGAGTCCAAGCAATACTGGATTTGCCACCGGAGAATCGGGTGGGCCAATGGCATCAGTATTACAAGATATGCCTGGAGGGTCAGATGGAGAAACGGCCAATATCGATACTGCTAGTGCTGAGGTGGAGGGTGGGCGATGAGTAAACCAACCGCCGGATAGAACGGGGAGGGGTGTTGTCTTTGGACCTCTCCCGTACCGGTACCTTACCTTCATCAGGGGTGCCCCCCAGACAAGGGACGAGCCGCGGGGCGGGAGGCCCACTTCGAGCCGGACCCGCTCCTTACGAGCAGCACCATTCGGATGGCCGTGAGCCTCGCGGAGGATCGCGGAGCTTGGCGTCAGCCCTACCCTTAGACCCGGCAAGGGTAAGAGGTCCAGGGTTGCAATAGGCAGCCGCTGGCAGGGCTTGTTAGTTTCCCTCCCAATTCCGTCCCCGGATCTGACGCTCACGCTTCCGCTGTCTCCGACCCGGCGGTACAAACTCCCGGGGGTCTGAGTCGGGGCGCTGACTGAGCACCACACCCATTAACGCAGGAACCGAGGCTACAATGTAACCTGCCAGAAGCTCGAGTTGTGTGGAAATCTGTTTCTCCAGTCAAGGGGCCAATGGCAACTCAGCAATGGATGACCACCTGGTTGTCCTCGGCTGGAGTCCAAGTTGGCTGCCGATCTCTCTTCCGCGTCAGGGTAGGACGACTACGATGGCGACCTAGGATTACTCAGATTTTGAGACTATTGACGCAGACTCGACACAGTGTGAACTCGAAAGTCATGGATTGGGCGTCTTCTCCTAACTTAGGGGTGTTCGCCGAGGTCATCATCATGGGGTCCACCATCAACAAACTTGGTGATCGGAGATTGCTCGGCTGACCCTGCACCATCCCACCACAAGTGTATCCGCATGCACAACAGCCAGGAAGTTCCGTGACTAAGGTATTCGGGCGAGCATCACAGCTCCGGCAAGCTCTCCAGGTTGCCGCTTTCCTAGAAGGTCGGGCTCGCAGGGTCAACGCACTCGCCTCGCTCCCTCGCCGTCCCTGCTTTTCGCGTGAGCTTCTTTACGACGAGCCTTCTCTTTCAAGTTCGGTCCCTGCCCTGGGTCCGTTTGAGTTTGGCTTCTTCGAGGTCAGGGCCTGACGTTCGTTCTCCCATGATGTCCTCGTCCTCAGTCTCAACGGCGGCTGCCATCGCCCTCAGTCTCCTCCTGTTGGCGCCGGCCACTCAAGCGCAGGACTACTTTCCTAGCGGCCCAACGTTCCCAAACACTGTATCCAACTGCAATCTGTACCACACAGTCGTCGCGGGAGAGGGCTGCTGGTCCATCACCCAGACGTTCGGCATCACTCTCGCGCAGTTCTACGCGTGGAACCCAGACATCACCAATGACTGCGGTAACAACTTCTGGCCCGGGTATGCCTACTGCGTGGGAGTTGGCGCAGCCGCTCCGAGCAGTCTGAGCTCTGTCGTGCCGACCTGTTCCTGCACCACGACCGGCATCGCGAGCACTACTAGCACCACTAGCACCACCAGCACCACCAGCACCACCAGCACCTCACGCACGAGCAGCACGACAACGGCGTCTGGAACCACATCACAAACCTCCTCGACTGGAACTGCATCTTCTGGAACCGCCTCGTCCGGAACTGCATCGTCAGGAACTACTTCGTCTACCGTGGCAAGCAACACAGAGCCGTACACGACATTGCACCCCATCACCAACTACACCATCATCGCAACAACTGTGGCCACGACGTTTCCCCCAACCAAAACCCAGGCCGGCCAGGCAGCCAACTGCATTGACTGGTATCTTGTGTCGGCACGGGACACTTGCGACAGCATCGTCGCCAGCAATTCCTGGCTGACCAAGGCCCAGCTGTATGTGTCCCTCTTCCTTGCCCAGACTAGAAAGCACACCTCTCTAACTGATTCTTCAGCGTCGAGTGGAATCCAGCCATCGACTCAGACTGCTCTGGGCTGTACGACGGCTGGTGGGTGTGCATCAGTGTTCGCATCGCGGCTAATGATCCCGGCCTTACATGGATCACCACCGCCCCGGGGACGGCCAGCATCCCCACTGTCACGGGAACTTACACTCCCACGACCATTACGCCTGTCGACGCCAGTTTTACCGCATCGCCGGTACAAGCTGGCATCGTTAGCGGCTGCAAGGCGTTCTACCAAGCCAAGGATGTGAGTGCCGCTGCTCCTTGTCTATCGATTCTTACATCCTTCACATTGGACATTCTAACACCACCACAGGGCGATACTTGCCACTCTGTGGTAGACGGCGTGTACCTGACCGAGACCGACTTCTATTCCTGGAACCCTGCGCTGAATGGCGTCTGCACCGGTCTCTGGGTCAACTACTGGTACTGCGTCGTCGGCCCCAACGGCATCACAGCCATGCCGCCGACCGTCACCGTTCCCCCACTTGCCGTGGCGCCCAACCAAATCAGCACTTGTAGCCGGTGGTACCAGCGAGATGGAGAGTCGTGCGCCGAGCTTGCGGGCATCTTTGGGACCTTTTCCGAGGCTGATTTCAAGAGTTGGAATCCCAACGTCGGGTCCGCCTGCAGTAACATGGTGGACGGTTTGTGGTACTGCGTCGGAATTCCGGGGACGCCGACGACGAGGTCGGCTCCGGTGCAGACGACAAATGTGCCGAACTCCACACCGACGCAGGCGGGAATGACGTCTCAGTGTGCGAAGTTGTGGTTGGTCGGGCCGTGAGTAACCCCTGAGTGTTGCCCCCTTTTCATTTCAGGGGTTGGCTAACCAATTCCCAACAGGAGCGACTCATGCTACTCAATTGAGACAGCGAACGGCATCACCGAGGCACAATTCCTGCAATGGAATCCTGCTCTCGGCACGACGTCGTGCGCTCTGACGAGGGACTATTACGTTTGCGTCTCTGTCACTGGGCCGGCGGTCCCCATCACCACTGGTGCCACTTCCACTGGGTCAACCACGGTCACCGGGAGCACAACGGCGACAAGCACTGGCACTAAGAGTACGACTGCCACGGGGACCTCTAGCTCAACTACCACGGGGACGTCGACTTCGCGCCCAGCGTCGAGCACGACGACAACGCCAGCGACTACCACGACTTCCACGTCGACCGGAACCGGGCCGATTACCACGCCAACTCCTATTAGAGTATGATGGCCTCTCCCCTCCATTCTGGGTTGGTACGTGCACAATCGCAATTCTAACTTCTTCTCAGGATGGTATGATCGCCGGGTGCCGCCGATTCTACTGGGCCGAAGACGGCGACGGATGTTGGGCTATTGCCAACTCCGCTGGTATTGACCTAAAGTAATGTTTTCACTCTCAGCTAGTTGACGAAGGCTTTACTGACTGAGTTCACAGTAACTTTTACACATGGAATCCGGCGGTTGGAACTGATTGTGGTGGTTTATGGCTGGGGTACTACTACTGCATCGGCATCGCCGGGCCTGTGACGACGATTTCAACAGGTGCCCCCATGCCTACTTAGGGGCGATGAGAGTGGTTGTCGTGGCCTCTGTCGTCTTCCACGTAGCTATTTAACAAAACACTATTTGTTGTGCTTTTCTTCGTTCTTTCAGACGCGTCCAAAGCTCGCAGTCTGCCACGCCGGCTGTCAATATTTTGTGAAATACTAGATGATCTCCGCTCCAGCCTGTTGAACCGCCTGAACTGCGAGGGCTCCGAGGCCGCCCGTTCCATCTTCCCTCATGAAAGGCTAATCCCCGCCTGCGCGCCCTCGAGCCCCGCCGAACTAGCCGTCGCCGCCGCCATGACGGCCACGGCCGCAATCTTAGTCTGTCTTTCGCTGTTCACGGCCGTCGCATATGCGACTCTCGCCGTGTATCGTGTCAGGTTCGCCACCTCCTCTATTATCGCGGCAGAGCGGTCGTTGTCCGCTGGGAGTGCGGCTAGCTCAAGGAAGTGCCACGCCGTGCAGAACAGCGAGGGGATGACGAGCGTCGCGTTGATAAAAGCGGACGTCCCACGGGGGTCTCGCTGTGGAGCTGGGGCAGCGCCGCCGCCGCCACCGCCGGCCGGGGCCGAGGCAGAGCCGCCTCCTCCTGGGGTTGGCCCGCCAGCACCGGTACCGGTTCCGGTGCCACTGCCATCGCTCTCAAATTTACCCAGGCCGTTTCCAATCTTGGCCTGGACACCATCCGAGAACAACACTTTCATGATGACCGATACCGCCGCGTTGGCCTGGTTCAGCGCAACCACTGCCACATTCTTGATGGGCAGCCGCGGCACAAAGAATCCCGCGTAGCCGTTTGCGCCTGCGGCCACGAGACCAATGACCAACGACGTTGTCCCGGCGTACTCGTTACGGCCCGTCGGCGAGTTGGCTTCCAGGACCTGCAGGAAGTTGCCGATGAAGACGAGGAGAGCCGAGAGACCGTGGCTGGACGTGTAGAGGGCAATGTCCTTGTCGGAAGGGGGGGACTTCGACGTGGCGGCAAGGAGCTGGCTTCCAGGAAACACGAGGGAGTGGGGGTCTTGAGTCTTCAAGGCGGCGAGGTCGGCCCAGCTCTGCGCGTTGATCAGCTTCTGCGTGTCGCCGTTGTCCGGGAAAGGCGCGTGGCCCTGCGCGATCTTGTACACGATGGTGTAGGCGACGGCCGCAATCCAGCAGAACAGGTCGAGAAACGACAGGCTGCCAATACCCAGCGCGTCGAGGATGTCAGAAATGACGGGGAAGTGGATTTTTGCATCCAGAATGTTCAGCGCCGAGGAGGCCGCGGTGCTCAACACAACCACCAGCGCGTCGACGACGGCTTTCACACCGGACAGCAGGCCCTTGACCAGGATGCCGGCAACCCTGCGCAGCACGTCCTCGAGGCTTAGGTTGCTGAAATCGTTGGCCAGACTCTGCAGGTCTGAGTAAGCCTTCTCCAGCACCGTGCCTTGTTTCTGTACCGCTTTCAACAGCTTGTCGATGTCGTCCTCGCTGACGTTAACGTCAGGGGTAGTGGAGCCGATAGTTGTCAGCCCGCCGACGTGGGACTGGAAGTGCGATGACAGCAGCTGCGAGGCCGATGTCTGCCCGGCGCCGGGATTACCCGCCAGTGACGACGCTTGGAGACCCGCGGGTGCGCCGAGGGCCGACCAGTCCATGGTACTGAAGGTTCCGCCGCCGCCGGACGAGCCATCGCCGGAGCTGGAGCTCACCCCTGCCCACTTGGCTACCGTGTCCTCTGCAAACTGTATTCCGTCGCTGATGGTAGTGCCAAGCGAGGGGATGACGTCCTCAGCCAAGTGCCGCAAGTAGAGCTGCGCTGTGTTTTTCAGCACCTTCTTGGTCCGACTGATGTCGTCCCACTGCAGCAGGAACATGATGAAGGCAATGATATCCTCAATCTTGCTCTTGATAGCCTCAAACACCACCACCACCGCCTTAACCACCTCCTCGACCGTGCTGATTGTGAGCGTGTACACCGTGTCGCCCAGCTTCGTGACCAAGTGCCACCCGTCCTCGCCGGCCTGCACCATCGCGTGGAAGCCGTCCTTAAACCCCCCTACGATGGCTCGCTCCACCGTGTGCCACGCGTCCGCCGGATCGAACGATATACCCAAGAATGATAATTCTTCGAAATGTGGTTGGTTGTCCCCGGTGCCACCCGTTCCTGTGCCCGCGGTGGCGGACGCGGCAGTGAAGAGTTGCATACCTTCGGTGTCGTTGGAGCTTAGCCTTCTTATGGTCGCCAACCGCTTCCCTCCCGCCCGTGGACCTACCACCTTCAGCGCCATCGGCGTCGCCCCCTGGCTGCCACCCCCACCATCAGCCCATCCATACACCTGCTTGAGCAGCCCCATATTCTGCGCCGCCGTTTTTACGTCGTTACTGCTAACCGACGGATCCACCAGCGCTGTCGTACTTGGATTGGGGCCGTTCAGCCCGCCCGCGACGAGGGAACTCTGCGCCGGCACCATGGTCCTCCGCAGCGCCGCTTCAGAATCCAGCTGCGAGAGTTTTGCGAAGCTCTTGGCCGACGGGTTGACCGTCGCAGTGTCAACCGCCCCCGGCACGTGAACGCTGATGGTGTTACTTGTTAAGCCGGACGTGGCCTCGACGACGGTGATGATCCCCATCGCGTTGGTGGCCACGGCCGTGGGACGCGCCGAGAGGACGTAGTACCGCCCGTCGACATGCACGGGCGAGCGAGACTTTGCTGACAGCCCGACGGTGCGGTTCGCGGCCGGTGCCCCGTTCTGCTCCGTGATGTGGATCGCGATGGTGTACGAGTTGAAGGGCCGGGCTTTTGTCATGGACGAGTCGACGTTGACGACCACGTCTTGCACCGTCCAGCCCATCCCGCCGTCGGTTGCCTTGGTCAGCTTCCGCAACTTTCCGCCGGTTGCTGCAAAGATGGTGTTTCCGTAGTTGCTGCGGTTGAGGTAGCTCGACATGTGGTCCGCCTCCGTGACAATGGCCAGGGGGTTGCTCCACCCCTCAGGCCCCTTCGGGAAAGGCAGGGTCCAGGAGGAGATGTAGTACACCTCGCCGAGGAGGTTGCGGCCCCAGATGGTGACGACGCCGCCGTCCCACATGGCCGTGAGCTTCGTCGTGCCCTGAATAATGGCCGCCGTCTTAACCGGCACGGCGACGCTGCCGTGCGCCTGGTTCTCCGCGGCGAAGCGGTACAGCGTGTCCCCCGACGCAACGTACAGGTCCGTCGTGCTGTACAGCGGGTCCCGCCCCGGTCTGGAGTCATTGGAGTTTCGCGCCGTGGCGATCGCGTCCGGGATCCTCCCGTCCGGAAGATGCAGGACGGCGGGCGCGGGCGGGCTCCGGCCAAAGCGGTTGACCAGCGGCACGAAGACCAGCTGTCCAGACGTGCCCGCCACGCCGCACGTGTACGTGCCCTCGTTCTGGGAGGCCTCCGGACCGCCTTCAGAGGGCGGAGGCCCCCGTCTCCCGACGCAGCTCTGATAAGAGCCCGCCTCGACGTCGATCGGCAGATCGTGGCGCGTCCAGAGCGGCGTGCCGGCCGGGGCGAGCAGGTCAACAATGTAGCGCACCACATCCGGGTCAGCGCGCAGTGCGGCGTCCTCCTCCTCTTCGTCCTTTGTGTCGTCCCCCGCGGTTTCCGTCTTATCCACCGGTTTGGGCGCCGCCGCGGTGCGCTCCAGATCCACCACGATGCTCTGCGTGGAGGCGTCGGTAGCCTCGGCAAAGAGGATTCCGGCGATGGTGATGGGCGTGTTATGAGCGACGCCGACCGCGTCAAAGTCGCACCGTACCCACACGGGACTCCGTATCCAGGACGTGTCGCTGTTGGAATTGCCCAGGGACAAGAAGAGGTAATCCGTCCCGCCCGTCCGCACCGCCATGGCCATGCCAATCGAGCCGTCCACCGCGCTCTGTCCGACGCCGAAGGTGCGCACACGGGGCACGCCGCGGACGTTTTGAAATTGCTGCACGATGCCCCTCGTCGAGAGGTTGTACATTGTCCATCCCGCGTGGCTCGTGCCGCTGGCCTCCTCGAGCACGGTGACCTTGCCATCGACCGTGAGGCTGAAGACGAGCGAGTGGCCGTCGGCCGTCTGCAGGGCCTCAAACTTGCCATCGGGGCTATGCAACGTGCCCAGCACGTAGTTGGTCATCAGGTCGGTAGAGAAGCTCACGGTGGGGGGCGGGCCGGGAGGGGGCGGGTTGTCATTGTTCCAGTCGTCCAAGTGGTTGTCCATTTTCCCGTTTGTTGTCCCGCCGTTGTCATCTACAGTTGAGCCACCCGACGCGCCGCCCCCTTCCGTTGCTCCGCCGGCCGCGAGGGTACTGTTTTCACCCCACGGCGGCAACAGGTCCTCATCCGTCGACGTGATGTAACAAATAAGATCCCCCCCGACCGAGATCCTCGCTTCTCTAAACGTGAAGGACCCCGCACCCGGAAATACAAAACTCCTGAGGCGGTCAAACTCGGCGCTCCGAAACAACGGCGTCATGGCCGCCGCCTCGCAGACGTTCCTGATCTCGTTGCAGAGCTGCAGCAGCGGGGCCGAAATGAAATCAAACGTGCCGGCTCCAAACGGCTGCGACGTGTCCGTCACGCTCGACAGCGGATCCCCGAGGCTCATCCGTCCTTCCGTGTCGACCGTGAGCGCATACGTATCAACCACGGTCCGGTTGAAGACGAGCAGCTCCGTCCCGGCCGGCTGCGCCTGGCGTAGCCAGTGCCACTTGATCTCGGCAATGTGGTACCGAGTCACGACCACCGTCGTGCCCCTCGTGTCCACGTCGGCCATGAACTGCGTGTGGATCAGGAGGGAGGCAAAGTCCGGGAAGTGCAGCGCGTCACACTGGGCCATCGCTATACGCTCCTGCCGCACCGCCAGCACCCGCGGGTTGTTTTCCGGCGTGATTATCACAATGTCCGGCTCGGTCATGAAGTCAAGGCTCCAGTTCCAGTGGACGGGCTCCAGTCCGGCCGGAAACGTGAAGGGGCTGGGCGAGGTGGGCGGCACGTTGGCTGTCCAGCCGGTGGACACGTCCACAATCGGCACGATACACCCCATGCGGATGGCGGGCATCAGCTGGGCCTTGATCCAGTCGATAAAGACCAACCGATGCACGGCAATGACACCCCCTGAGCTCGGCACGTCGCCTGGCTCGGCCCAAGCCCAGGGAAAGGTCGTGGCGGACGGCGCCGGGAGCAGGCGTCCGTTGACGGTGCACAGTAACTCCAGCGCGCGACAGTCGTTGTGTCCGAAGGCCGGGTCGCTCAGCGCCGGGTACGGCGCGACCCTGGTGGTAAAGTCCGTGATGCGCATGAATCCGTCGTTGCCGTCGGGCACTCGGATTCCACGCCCAGGGGGGACCAGTGTCTTGAGCTTCAGCGCGGGCTGGCCGCCCGGAAACAAGCGCAGCAGGTCGTTGTACGCCCCGAGAAAATTCTTCTTCAGAATCCGTCTCGGAACCGTGTCCGAGTCCCACCCCACCGGCCCGAACGAGACGAAGGGCGACCACGCCGCGTTGTCGAGGTCCACGCGCACCTGCTGCACGCTCATCCCCTCATGGTCCACCACCGTCTCATGCACGAGTTTGACCCGCACCGCTACGGGCCATGCCTCGCCGGGGCCTTGCTCCCACACGTGCCAGTGGCCCTGGTTGCCGTTTCGCGCGTTGGGCTGCTCGTTCCAGACGATAGTGAACTGGCTGCAGTACATGTTGTACGTCCCGTCATACCCGTCATCGCCTTTGTTCAGCTGCAGAATCGGCTGGGGCAGGTCGCGCGGCTTCACGCCGTTGGGCATGCCCAAGTTGATGCTGAATGCCATGCTGAAATTGGAGAGGTTGAACAGATGAATCCTCTCATCGTTGTACGGCGTCCCGTCCGGGATTCCAAACGGGTCGTTCCCCAGGCACCGCCCAACCAGATCCAACCACTGTATAAAGGCCGAAGGGTCTCCTGGTTCCTCGTGGCCGATGAAGCACATCACTTCCAGTCCCGCCGAGGTTCGGAGCAGGGAGGCACGCAGCGCGCTGTCGATGGAGGCTTCCGTGATGGCTACGACGAGGTCGGGCCGATCGGGCGCCATGTTGAGGAACGATTGCGTCGCCGGCATGGTGGGCAGACGTCACCGGCAACTTTGTGGTTAGGGAGGTTTAGAGTGAAACTGGGATGGCGGTAAAAGAAGCCGCAGATTGGTCCTGTGCCTGTCGACCTTCAGAGGAGAGCAAAGAGGCTGAGGAGGAGTCGCCTGCTTTAACCTACAAGTCGTGTAGCCCGGATGCCCCCAAGCAGCCTGAAACCGCCCGTGAGGGGCCGGCCTGCCAGCGTAATTGATCGATACCAAGCATCGTGACCAGCCAGCTTGAGGATCGCCGGATCTGAGTTCGCTAACCCAAGCAGCCGCTCAACCAGCAACGCCCTCAACCTGGCACGCCATTTCCAGGTACAAATCGACAAATGACATCCGTTGCAGTCCGCCACATCGTCCCAAACTGTGTTTGTTTCTCTGCTTGGCGACCCACTGCGAGCTCGATAGCGCTTCAGCTCACCTCAGTGGCGCAACGAAACGCATGTGCCGTCTTTTAGGTTGAGGAGATCTGTTCGCTGCAGGTCGGATCCCGCGCAGGGCTTGGAGCGACATGTTCTAGACTCACCTGCAGTCTGCAGAGTGCGTCGCCAACCTCCGACGCGCTAAACTTCAGCCCTGGATTCGTGCTGCAGGCCGGGCGGGCACCAATCCGAGAGGGGACGCACGCTGCTTCGCAACTTGCCTCAGATTGGTCCCCCTGTCCGTCTTCCCGCCATGTTGGTCGTCTTGGCAGGTATCATCAGATAACGTTAGCGAGTGGAGGATGAGGCGATCTGGGAGATGGACACGACACGTGGGCCAGCGTGTTGTTTTTGTCGAGCGGATACTTTTGACAGGGGCCCTGGTCACACGTTCAAAGGCTTCTCTTTGAGAGCCGAAACAACCGTTGAAAAGCAAGCAAATATTCTACTCCATGAACAAGAAGTACTCGGGAAGATGTTTCAACCAATACCCTTTTTTGCATCATAATGCGTTATTTTGCCGTTGAGTTCGGGTTTCATGGACAGGACCCGATCTCTTAAGTCATGACTCAGGAGCCAGCGAACTTTTGGGGATTAGATTGCACTTGATGCCCAACGTTGCACAGTTGCCAGTTGCCGCAACATGCGGGGACGTTCGCCTCACGGTCTCACCTCCAGTAGCCCATTACCACTGGAACCATTGGAAAGCATGTTTTTGGTAAGCCTCATGCTTGTCCCGCTTAAAATCGGAGGCCCACCGGCTTTCCCGTGTTGAATCAGAATATATTCGTCTGTTGTGGAGGCAGGCTTGATACCTGAACATATTTCAGCATCACCCGAGGGACGAGACATAACACCGACTTTCTCCTCTGCTATATTTTCGGGCTGAAATTGCGCCACCAAGGTCTCTAGCGGACAAGGACGTCAGAAAACATGGCGTTGAGCCAGATCGAGTTCACCGTCGTTTGGGCAGTCGTTGTCAGTTTCCTCATGTTCACTCCTGAGCCTCTGGTCCTTCTCCGAAACCTGTGTCTTCTGGCTATTTGCATTCTTGCGGGATGGCACGGGTTTGACTGGTGGAAGCGAAATCCATGGCTGGAAAGCATCGCTACTGCTTTCATCACAGGCCACCGTCTGCTCGACATTGCAGGTCTCGCGTGGGGCCGAAGGATCAGTCCCTTTGTCGGTGCCGCAAACCGTGGGGCTGAGTTAGTTCAGCAGAAGTATACCACCATCACTTCTACAGCACTAAGCTGGGCCAAAATCTTTCTCCAATGGGTAAAAGGTAAGTCGATCTGCCTGCTCCACATCCCGAAAGCTGCTGCTTTCATGCATGCCCCCTAATATTGGAAGCTGACTTGACCTGCAAACAGGCACCCGCCCGTCGACAACTACCGCAGATCCGGCCTCAACTCCAAGTCACCATCCCGCGTATCTCGCCATCCTCGTGACAACACCGCCAGTTCACAACTACGGACCAGTCAGTGATCATCTGTACACGAAATTCGATAAACCGGAACCGATCCTATGGTCTTCGACGGATACTGACACGCGCTCCATCCCGCCGATGGCCGCATCGCTGGCATTCCGGCGGCACTTTGCGCTCTGTCTCGTCCCGAAGACGGGTTGGGAGTCGCGGAAAACAACCCTGACGCAGAAGTTGAGTGGCCGGCTGTTTTGGGACCATGGTGGCAGCACGCCAAGTTCGCGAGCTGCTGCGTGGCCCCCTGAGCGTATTGCCACAATCAATGCAATCCGCGTTGTTGGGGCTGTTGTTGGCACCGAGAAGGAAGATGCCCTTCACAGATGCATGGCTAGTAAGTGGACAGTTCCGAGGCTATGGTACTGTGCAAGTGTCCAAGACCTTTTATCACCTACCCCTGATTACATGCGAGGTGTGAAGACGCGCTTCTAGTTGTTGACTGACGAGCATGCAGTCCACACCACGCTGATGGCAAACTGGGGCGACTATCTGAACATTTGGTGGAACGACGCCGATCTTGCACTGGCGCTCGCCTATCTTCTGGTTGACGACACATCAGCTTCCGCGTGCCGCGCAATCATGGACCGACTGGGTGAACTGAGAAGAACTGAGGTAACCGAAGCCCGGGGCAAGGCCTGGAATGGGGCGGGACTGACCGCCCTGACTGCCGTTTCACTCACTGGACCAGTTGGAATTGGGATCGGGTTGGTTACCATGGGGATTTCGGGCATCGTTGCGTCCAGCTTGCGAAATGCCGAACCGATGCGTTGGCGGCACAGATGCGAAGCCTGTGATAGGCTCCAAAGACATTTTCCACGCCTCCGGGGGCTGTTCGCTTAGAGTACCCCGATGAGAGAGTTTCTAAATTGCTGAGGCTGAGAGCCTGCCTGCGGGAAGTGGTATGATTCTGAACTTCTGAACCCAACAGAGCCACATTTTTATTGAATACGTAGATACCATAACTCGCCGCACCTGAAATGGCTACATCGTCAGAAATAGCCCGGATGGTAGACTTTATTGCCGTAAGCGTCAACCCTCCACCCGCCAACACAGTTTGCCCTTGCTTCAGCCGCATTCATGTTGACAATATGGTTGTTCCGCATTCGCTGTAGGGCCGCCTGTTGTGCCTGTTGCCCCTGGGATGCCATCTGTTGTGCCTGTTGCCCCTGGAATGCCATCCATTGTGCCTGCTGCTGCTGGAATGCTATTTGCTGCGCCTGTTGCTGCTGGAGGGCTATTTGCTGTGTTTGTTGCTGGAGAGCCATCTGTTGTTCCTGGCGTTCACGCGCCGCCTCTTCCGCCCGATGACGGCGTGCCATTTCCTGCTCCTGCTGCTCACGTTCCTTCTCCTGCTTTTCCAACATTCGTGCGCGCATCACTTGCGGGTCAGGCGACGATGGGAGACATGTTCGCGGAATTGGCCTTGCGTCAAAGGGACGTCCAGTCTCGCCATCCGTCAGCGGAGACAGCGCAAGTAGAATGTTGTTCAGGCGGGTGGACAGGTCCGATGGGTCTTCCATCGCCAGGGACATCAGGTACTGCTCGAAGCCTTGCCGTGATAGGAGGGGCAGCCCATCTGGGGCGATGGGGGCGGTGGGGTGCAACACAGCGTGTAGCAGCTGGTCACGAAAGCGGATGCGCCCGTTGTGCGGCTGAACCGGAGGTGGAGGGGCGAACTCGCGGGTGGTCGTGCGGTGGTCGAGCGGGAAGGATTGGTACCAGTTGGACAACCAGGCATCGAGTCGATGGAGATCGGCAGCGGACGCGGACTCATCCATGGGGATCTGGAGAGGCGGGAAATCCGCCGCCGAGCGACCTGCCGCCATCATGAGCGAGCAGAACTCGTTGGGTTGAAGTACTTCGGCGGAATCGCTGGCAAAGTGCTCGAAGATTGCCGCAATCAACCGGGAGAGGATCGGAGAGGGAGTCTTCCCCGAGGTGATGAGCATGCCCCAGTACGGCTCCGCGGAGACCCGACTCGCAGTGTCCGAGGTGGTCGCGCCGGAAGCTCTCGTGTAATTCTGCTTCTGCAGTGGAGCTTTTGGTGGCGAGGGCGGGCTTTCTCGTTTTGCATCAACGTCTAACTTGATCCCACGCATGTAGACCTCGAACTTGTGGTTTGATGAGTGCGCGCGTGTGGACGGTTTCGTGACATGACAGTCGGCACAGGAGTCGTAGTCGGAACAAGCAAGACAACGCAGCCGGGCCCGAAGGACCGGAATCTCCTGCTCGCAGCTGTTGCAAGTGAATGTGTCCATCGCAACGGGCATCGAGAGGTCTGTACACAAGTAGAGACAGCGGGTGTCGATGGTGGCCTCGAGTTGCACAGCGACATGTGGGCTCTGCGGCTGAGGAGAACCGACGGTTTTGAGGGGTTCAAAATGAGGAGGCATGCATAATAGCGCTAGAACCAGTCAGCTGATAACCACCGGACCAATTACATCTTTCGGGACCAACCCACCGTCGGTTCAAGACTTTACCCCTTCTTAGCTAAGTCACTTCCAGCCACGGTTTCGGCGCCTACACTTGCTTGCCCCTCTCTCTGCTTTCCCAGACGGCAGCGTGTCTCTTTACTCTACTGGCAGATACATCCGGCCGTCTTGGTCTCATGGAGACTTTCGTCACACCTTATACCCGTTCACTCACTCTTACAGGCCTTGTAGGCGAGCTGCACGCCTTTCGTAAGGCGGCACTCAGGACAAAAGCGTCCTTTCATAAAGCATGTCCCGAATTTATCAAGTTCAACTACGTATTACATCCAACAACCCCCCCCTCCCCTTCCCCTCCTCCCTCCCACGCAACCGGCACGCCCAAACACCAACTCCTCGGAAACTCCATCCCCCACCTCGCCATCAACCCCCTCAACTCGCCCTCCGTACCAGGCACCACATTAACAAACACCCTCCCACACCCAATGACGGGCTCAGAATGCACCGCCCCCTCCCGCTCCCCCACCCTCAAGAAAACAACCTGCCCCCTCGCCGCCTGCGCAACCTTGACCCCCTTTCCCGCTAACCGCCTCGTCACCTCCACCCGGAAGGCCTCGCCCACCCGCCCGCACACTGCACATCCAACTGCGGAGCAAACATGCTCGCGTGCCTCTTTTTCCTGGCGCATGACCCTCTCGCGGGCTCGTTTTAGAGCTCGCCGTGCGTGCGCGCCGTCGGCGGCGAAGAAGGTTCCTGGGCCTTGGAGGGTGGCGCATAGTTTCCAGCCGAGCATGTCTGCGTGGGACTGGTTGGTGTTGGGCTTGGTGTTGGTTGAGGTGTTGGTGGCGGAAGAGAAGGGCGAGGAAAAGAAGAAGTCGTCGGTGTGCCAACGCGGGAGGTTGAAGGCGTCGGTTGGAAGGGTGGCGCGGATGGTGAGCCAGTAGTTGTGGATGTTGTGGGCAAGGAGGAAGGTGTTGATTGTGGATAGGATTGGGAGGAGGTGAGGGACTAGCGGGGAGGGGGGTGTATTGTTGTTGTCGGTGGCGGTGGTGGTTGGTGAGGAGAATGTGTGGGCGGACCAGTGGTGGAAGGTTGGCGGGAGGGTTGCTGAGGTGAGTGGGAGGAGGGGGCCGCAGTAAGTCCATGTTGAGGAAGCCAAGAGGTTGAGTGACGGTAGTGGGTCGGTGGAAGATTCGGGAGGCGTAAAGAAATGAAAATCGTCCTTTGGAAGGGAGGGCGGTGGTTTGTGTTTTGGAGGGTTGGTCCGGGTGGAGGCGGGTGTGTCCTGTTTTCCCATATTCTGTGTGTTGCAGGCCGCAGGCGAGTATATGACAGTTGCCCTCTTGTTTCTTTCCGTGAGAGTCCCAAGGGCGTTATCCCGGAGCACGCTGTCAGATGCCAAAAAGGTGATCGAAGGAAGTTGTCGGCGTGATGTTGATGGACTAACTATTGGTTGGAGAGCCGTTTGAAGTCCGCTGACAACGGCTCACTAAGCCGCATTCGTGCGCCCCACAGCGATGGCCCTAGCAAAATCCAGGGGCACAGTACGGCAACGTTGCGCTGCGTGGATCAGTCAGTTGATTGGGTGGTTGATGGGGTTGAGAGAGTTACAGTGCGTATGAGCCTGCGTCACCCTTATGAACAAAACAGTCAAGCCGGACCGACTCTCAAGATTCGCCCCAGTATTGATGGTACTTGACGCTGTCCAGCAGCTTCTGTACCGGGTCGCTGGAATTGATCAATCTTAAATCCTGTCTCGGAACCCCTGAATGAGACCCGCCACTCCCCTTGCCTTCTCCCGATCACCGCCCCGGCACGAGATGAATCTGCGAGCTCGGCTTCCTCACCCTCTCACCGAGCTCCACATCCACCTCGGCCCTCCCCCTCGCCGTCAAAAACGGCATCGGACTGCCCGGAATCCCCTCGCTAAACGGGCTCCCCACCACCCTCTCCCCCTCGACATTACTCGCCCTTGCCGCATCCCTCCTCTGCGTCGCCAGCAACCGCACATGTCCCGCGGCCCTCATCTTCTCCAAATTCTTCTCCCTTCTCAACACCTCGGCCTTCATCCCGCCCGTTACCTTCCCCTCCCTCTCCCTTAACCGATTCGCGCGGACCAACATCTCCCGCCCAAGCACGTACAGCCCCGTCTTGACCAACAACCACGTCACTGCCGTATTCCACACAAAGCTCACCGCGCTCCGCACCAGCGCCATCCCGCTGTTGGTCAACACCCCGCGCGAAAAGGCAAACAGGAAGCTCGCGATGATGATGCCCGCCGAGATGGGGAACATGAGCCGCAGCTCGGTCGACAACGGCAGCAGGCCGTCGTTGAACTCGGCGGCGTTCATGCCGAAGACGGACGCGCAGAAGGAGAGCGGGAGGAAGATGATTGTGACGATGGTGAAGATCATGATGGATTGGCCTTGGTGCAGGGTCAGCTGGGCTTGTTTGACGGCTTCGCGCGCTTCGATCACGCCGGCTTGTTGTTGTTTTAGGGTGAGGAGGTCTTTGAGCTGTGGGGGTGTTAGTATGGTGTGGAATGGGGAGGGAGAGGGGGACGAACTGTGGCAGCGGTGTTTTGGGAGTTTTGAAGCAGCGCGCGGAGCTCGGCGATGCGCTCGCCAAGGTCGAGGAGCAGGTTGTCTGCCCGGGCGAGGGTGCGCTTGGCGGACTGGCGGCGGTGGTCCTCGCGTGTGTCAGTGTAGGGGTTGTCGGGGTCGAGGGAAGCGCCCAGAGCCAGGTCCCAGGCCGCGGACGCTTGAGAGGTCGGAGGCCGCCTGGACCGTACCAGCGGCGTCAGCACCCTCCGGATGTGCTTGACGAAGCCCTCCATGACGGTCTGCTGCTGCTCCTTGATGCGCATCATGATGTGCAGCTCGTCGATGATGTCTTTGACCTCCTTGAGCAGCTCGCCTTCTGGGTTGATATTCAGCAGGTGATTCTGGGTCGAGTTGTCGGACGAGACGTATCGTTGGCGCTTGTAGTCACGCCCCGCGAGATGTGTGTAGATGAGGAACTGGTCGAACGCGGCGGTCTGCTTGTAGGTCAGATCCCGGATGGCAGCGTTGAAGAGCTCAACCAGATTGGGCTGGCTGCGGTCCGTTTTGGTCCGGTCGAAGAAGACTCGCGAGGTCTCGTCGACAATGACGAGGGCCAGATCGTACGCCGTCGAGATCTCGCCCTGGCGCACGTACTGGAGTCTTGTGCGCAGGCTTTTGTGGATGGCCGAGGGATCCGGCCGGTTCCTGCCCCATCGGCGTGGGAAGCTGCTGATGATGGTGCCTGACCTGGTGTTAGCGAGCGGCTCTGATGCGAGTCCGAGGGTTCTAAACACTTACTCTCATCGAGGATCCAGAGCCACAGCTGGTCAACCATGATGAGGCGGGGCGTCTTGCGGATGTCTTCGTTGCACTGTGGGCACACCTCCATACCCTCACACTCGTGGGCCTGAGGGGTTGTGCCGCGGTACACCACCTGGTCTCGGTCCCTGGTGCCGGTGCTCTTCAACGCGCCGTAGTACGCCTGGTCGAGGGTCCTTCTCGGCTGTAGGGGAGGCTCGGCGTGCAGGTATTTCAGCATCAGCTGCTCTTCGACGTGTGTGTCCATTGCCTCGAGCAACGCGGCCGCGGCGCGGAACACCTGGCCAAGAGCCAGTCTCTTGTCGCCTTTGGTGGGGCCCACAGCGGTGGACTGCGAAGTCCATGTGGTGGTAGGGGGGACGACCGTGTTTTGGGTTTCGACGTGAGAGAACTGATGCTTTGCCTCCTCGACGACCTCCGAAATAGACTTCAGGCTTTGTTTGCTGGCTTCCTTGACAATCTCCGCGGATGTCACCCGGCCCCGGTCCGTCTCCCAATGAAGATAAGGCATGAACAGCACCACGTTGCTGGGATTCAGCTCCGAGGCAACGGGATCAACCGAAATGCCAGCGCAAAACGGCCTCATGTGCCGAGCGTGGACTTGCGAGTCGGCATCAAAGTTCCGCTGGCCTTGCCAAAACCCAGGCTGCAGTAGCATCTCAGTCTTGGATTGGGGTCGCCTAGAACGGGACTTGTGAAGAAGGTCGTCCGGCTCCGGCCGTTTGTCGTGATAATAGCGGGAGATGAGCTCCTCGACCCAGGCCATGTTGTTAGCGGGCAGGTGGAAGTAGCGGACGACGCCGTCCTCGGGGGGTTGCATGATGGGGTTCTTCGACTCATCGTCGGACAGGAGGTCCGCCACGGTGATTTTCTGGTACGGAAAGGTCTTTGGCAGCCCGGGAACGTCGCACGGCTCGCCGTCCCTGAAGTAGATAATGGACGCCTTGACATGGTTCTCGACAGGATCGCTGAGAGCCCCAAACCCGGGAGTTCCTGGGGTCGGGGCTCGTGAGGAGCTCGAGGCAAACTTCGGGGACCTGGTGGCATATGCTGCGTCGGAACGGCCTGTCGCGGCGCACCACTGGGTCATTGCCCGCTTGAAACCTCTCAGCCGGGCGCCGGCGGTTGACCCGGAGTGCGTTGTTTCCAGGCCATGTCGGAGGTCGGCGATCTTTCCGTGGATGCGTGCGATGCGTTGCTGGCTTTCCGGGGGCAGGCTCTGGTAGAAACGCCGCTGCTTGGATGCAGGCAGACACCCGTTGAAGTGGATAGCCGGATCCGACACGTGGTTGCCGTGGGACTGCTCGCTGAGACACGTTGACGGCAGCTGGAGTGGCATGTTGGCAACTTGAGGTCAAGCACGTCGATAGGTTTGTCAGAGGAAGCACCGCCCAAGAATACCGGACAGACCTTGATGCGGGCGCACATGGAGATCGGGATGTGATAAA
>FTCU01000477.1_pt1 | contig 44132 bp, 38 predicted proteins | sample 1639521 | NCBI WGS metagenome assembly FTCU01 (sample SAMEA3914864, study PRJEB12502) | metagenome | biome: forest; material: soil | place: USA | collected 2012-03-12 | depth 0.3 m
ACAGCGCGGGGCAAGACAGCCAGACTACAACTACCGTCTTGGCGAACCGTTTTATCACGCTGCATCAAAGCTTGTTTTGTTCTGCGGGGGAGTTGGGGGTTACGGGTGGGAGAGAGTCAGGGGGGGAAGCTTTCACCGAGCACGGTTTGGGCGGACAGCTTGCTCTCTGTGAACGTGGGCGAGACGATTGGACGAGATATGCTCTTCTTGGCAGGTGGCTCCTCAACCTTCACTTACACGCAACAACGTGGCAGACGAAGATCCGGTGAACGCGGACGGAAATACTCAAACTGGAGGCGATCCGAGAAGCATGACGAGGCACAGGTAGTGGGCCTTGGACCGCATTCAAGCTGTATATAACGCCCTGAAAACCACCCTCAATCGGTTTCTAGGTCTTGCAAGCCAGGTTAGCATCGAGGAACCTTGACAACAACGCCAACCTACCCGCTCCCTAATCTCCAACTTCAAAACCACGACAATGACACGGGTCTTCGCTCTGCTTACGGTGGCTGCTGCCATCCCTCAGGCCATGGCTTGGGGCGCCATGGCCCACTACGCTGTGGCATATGTCGCTACTAACTTTGTTTCGACAACCACCAAGACGTACATGCAGACACTCCTGGCCGACACATCGACCGACTACCTCGCGTCTGTCGCGGCGTGGGCAGACTCGTACAGATCTACCACGGCGGGCGCGTTCAGTGCGCCGTTCCACTACATCGACGCCCTGGACAGCCCGCCCTCCAGCTGCAGCGTCAGCTTCTCTCGGGATTGCGGAAGCACCGGTTGCATCGTCGGCGCCATCTCTAACTACACCACCCGCTTGCTCACCACCTCGCTGAGCACCTCGGAGCGGCAGATCGCGGCCAAGATGTTGATCCACTTCCTCGGCGACATCGGCCAGCCGCTGCACTGCGAGAACTTGGACGTGGGCGGCAACAGCATCACAGTAACCTACAGCGGCTCGTCCACCAACCTCCACACTGTCTGGGACACCAAGATTCCAGAGAAGATCTCTGGCGGCTCGACCATGGCCATCGCCAAGACGTGGGCAACCGCTCTCACCACAGGCATGTTTTCAACCTCAATGAGAGAATGGTCCCCAGAAACCCGAAGTCACATTCTGACCCATTCCTCTCTAATCAGAAATCAACACGGGCTCGTACAAAACCCTCGCTGCCGGCTGGGTCAGCGGCCTGAGCATCACCAGCGCGCAGAGCTCAGCCTTGACCTGGGCCTCAGAGGCCAACGCCCAGGTGTGCACCGTCGTAATGCCCAGCGGGGTCTCGGCGCTTCAAAGCGTCGATCTGTCAGGCACCTACACCACGAGCGCGACGCCGACTGTCAAGCTCCAGGTTGCGAAGCAGGGATATCGGTGAGTCCAGATTACCCCCTTTTTTCGTTGGTTTTATTCTCGCCGGGCTTCGTTGAGAGAGCGTGCTGGCTGACTTGGGTTGTGTTCTTTAAAGACTTGCCAAGTGGTTGGACGCCATTGTTGCTGCGATCTAAGGCGTATGAAAATTGGCCATGATTCTCTGAGATGGTCATGGTGGGACAGGTTCAGGTTCATTGCTGTGGTTCACTCGCGGCCAACTCAGTCCCTATCTAAATACCTAAGCAGTCAATAAAGCCTCACATGATCAATACACATTATCCTATTCCTAAAGCTAGAATAGTCCAGCGAAACAACGATACGTTGTCTATCTGACGGACAGTGACGGCAGAGTACCTACCAAGATACACAGATAAAGAGCGTGTCTACCAGGTCAATGACAGACGCGATCCTTGATGAGGGTAGCAGTATCCAAAACGGTGTTGTTTCTGCTAGCAATGAAGCTAGTGCTCAAGTGGGTGCAGTTGTGGACAGTAAACAGATTCCATCCGTACGCCGCGATTATCTTGCGAGAGGTAGCCACGGGGGCGTCAGGGGCATCAAGGCCGTCGTAGTGACCGCCAGCACCGTTCACAATGTACCAGGGAGCGGTAGGGTTTGCGGTGATGTCCTGGGAGACGCCGTTGGCAACGGCAGCGTGTCGCTCGTAGAAGTGTTGGTGGCCGTGGAGGACGAGATCGACGCCGTACTGGATGAGGATGGGCTCGAAAGCGGCCTTGCACTCGGCGCAGACCGCCTTGCTAACGTACCACGGGCGGTGGCCGGCAGCAACAACCCAGGGAGTCTTTTTGCGGTCGACAGCGGCGAGATCCTTCTTCAGCCAGGCGAGCTGGGCGCCGCTGGGGGCAAAGGGGCCTGCGTTCTCGGCACCCGATCCGCCGGGCTCGTCAGGGGCGTTGGGGAAGTCGGTCTCGGTGTTGAGCATGACGAAGTGCACCATGCCGTGATCGAACGAGTACCAGAAGTTCTCGACGCCGCCGGACGAAGCCGAGGGCATGCTATACAATACTGTCAGCATGCAAAGCCACAAAATCAAAGTCTTCATTCCGCAGTAGACGACACATACTTCCAGTGCTGGCGGTAGCCGGTGAAGTTGAGCTGGCCGGGCAGGCAGATGGACAGGTCGCTGCCGTTGTCGCAGTTGGCCTCGTGGTTGCCAGGACCAACCATGTAGGGCTTGGTTTTGGAGAGCCCCTCAATCTCATCGTAAAACTCGTTGAGAATCCTGTCGTACACGGCTCCGTGGTCGGTGGTGTTGAGAGGGGTGATGTACCCAGCCTTTTCCTCCTTGAGCCAGGCATCGGCGTAAGCAAGGTCACCAACTATACAACTATCAGCAAATGCGAGCACCATTTGAGGCTTTGGACGACATGCCGTGCCAGATGAAGTCATACTTGTCCTTGAAGGACGTCAGGGACTGGATGGTGGTGAGGTCGCCGGGCTTGATGGGGTTGTTGCCGGTGCTGCCGAGACCGTCGGGACCAAACGTGCCCATGTCACCGACCATGGCAAAAGAGAAGGGAGTGTTCTTGCCGGCACGGCGAGTCGTGGTGAAAGAGTAAACCTCGTTGCCGCAGTTAGGCTTGTAGTAGTATGTCGTATCGGCTTGGAGGCAGCCGAGAACGACATGGTTGTTGTAAGTGGACGAGGTAGGGTAGGTGGTCGAGATTTGGGACTGGGCAACGCGAACGAGGTTCTTCTGGTCCTTGCTGAAGTACACGGTTGGGTTGTTCAGCTGGGCGTTGGTGTTCCAGCTGATGGCCACCTTCTTGTCACCAGCATAAGCAACACGGATCTGGGAAGGAACCGTCTTGTCGGTGCACAGGTCGGGGGTTTTCGTGTTGGACGCAGCCAGGGCGGTGCTGGCGACGGCCAAAGCCGTGGCAGCGGCGAGCTTCCCAAACATGACGGTTTGGGCAGGGCGGTGTCACTGGTAGGGAGTTGTGAGAACCAAGGACCGGAGTGAGGTGGTCGAGAAGGTCACTTGGAGGGTGAACTCAAGCTTTGAAGGAGATCTTGGCTCAGGTACGTACCTTGACCTAATCATCGAACCCTGCCTCACACGGCACAAAACCATACAGATCGGCCAAGTTAGGCAACTTTCTAACCGGACATCGTTACAACTAGCAATCCACTTGCACAAGGGTCCGGCGCCATGGCACGTGCTCACTTCCAACCATCGTGCTTCTCACTCCCACGTGCCAAGCCTTCACCCAGGCACGTGTGGTTGCAATCTCCATCCTCGGTGAGTGAAACTGTTCGATCCCCACAAGGACGCTGTGGGGAAAGGTGAGGCTGAAGCAAGCCGATGTTCTGCTGCGGTCGTCTGGTCGAGTTGTCGGAAAAGCAAGAAAAAGGCAAGAAGCAGCATCGCCAGCACTCTCCATCCTCGGGAGCACCCCAGAACTCGCAGCTGGTGAGGAAGGTGTTGTGGGTTGACAGCGAGACATCGATAGCTGTGTCGGAGGCTACGAGGGGGATTAACACGGAAATAAGGATTACTGACTCGTCCACGCTTGTTCTTTGCGCCATTTTCGTGGAAGGAGAAGAGGATCATATTCAGAACGGAAGAAATATGAATACAAAGAGAATGGACTCGGCAACCGAGGACTGAGTCTATGGTATGGGGCCATCAATTTCTCAAGAGGTCAGCCTGGATTCCCAAGTTCCCCATATTGAGTTGGGGCGAGCCCAACAGAGGCTGGCTTGCCCAGTTCAGCTCGGCAGTTATAGAGGCCGCCTGGGTCTTTATTTTCCCCTTTTCCGTTGACCTTTCCTGTTCCAGGCGACGCGTCGCGCGCCTGGCTTCTATGTATTTAGAGGGAGGCTCGGCCCTGAGCAGATTGCCAGAATCAACAGTCTTTTCGCCTAGTTGTTCACCCCTCGAGCACCCCTAAAGTTTGCCACCCGCGAGGGTGATCGTCAACCACGTGGGGCTTGCGGCGCACTGCGCAGGTGCCCGCGCTCGCCTCCCTCTGAGTAGAGGGAGACTCTCTTCCTTCTGTTTGTATCTCTCTATGTGAGTGAGCTCAATGAGGTACTGGGCCTAGAAGCTCCTCACCCACATCACGCAAGCCGACAACTCAGGCTAGTTGAGGGTTTGAGTTTTGGTGTTGTTTTTGTTTAATTAATACAAAAACTTTGAAGCCTTGCACAAACTATCAACGCATGACGAATTTGGGGAACATGAGGGATAACAGGAGAAGAGAGATAAACTGTGAGGCAGATTGCCTGGAGTTTGTCCGGGGAAATTGACTTCTCAGGGGTTCCCTGAATTTCCGGTAGCGCTAACGTTACCTATTGTTTAAGAACTTGAAGTTGAAGCCTTGCATGGATTAATAGCGGAAGGATTTCTCTCCTTTTAACGAGTCAGAAACTGTCTAGGATAATCAGAAACTTTGACTTTGAGTTCTCATTTCTCTGCTGGATGCCATCATGCCAATCTTGCAGGGCCCTTCCCTCGCATTTTGATACCCCGACTTCTTCCTTCCATGGTAATCCTCCAAAAGTCGACTTCTCACTTCAAACTTGTGCTTGTCCAGCCTTCGCCCTATTACTATGATTCTTCTGAGTCGAGATGCTTGAGCAACCCACAGCTCGCAAAAGAGAAAGAAAAAGAAGAAAATATCGAAGTTCAAATTCAGAAAAGTATGGTGCAGGATACCACAAAAGAAAGGCGTGAGGCGAGGACAGTAGTTTCCGATACAATTTAGAGGAGACACTTACGGTTTTCGGGAACCATGGCATACTTACTAAACGGTTCAACTTTCGGGGTCAAGCTAGGGAGGTTTTGAAGTATTTGATTGTCGGGAATGTTGGAGATGAGCCTGGACTTGGAGAAGAGCCAAAGCTGACTTAAACGGAGTTCGTCGCAGCAAAAGTGTTGCTCAGCATGAGGCGATTTAAGAGACATGCTGCGAAGCGAGAGTGAAGAGTTTAGTGTGGTGACGAGAGATGCAGTTCCAGGCTAGAGTGAAGACCGTTTTGGGTGAAAAAGGGATTCTTCACCATGTTGATGATAATGGCGAATGGGTCAGAGTCGAAGGTGTCAAGCTTCGAGGAGGAGAGAGGGAGAGATGACGAGAAACCCCATGGAAGGGACGATCGTTCCTTGGTATTCGGCGTTAAGATCTACGCTGTGGCTGGTGGGGGAAGCGAAGTTGATCATTTTAGAACTACCTAATGGATTTCGATTGCCTTCGATAATGTGAGAAAGAGAGCATCATGATCGTTGAGAGGCGTGTGGTCGAGAGGAAAAGATGTGGGCTTGGAGGGGCTGGTTGACGCTCTAGTGATCATCACTCTCCCAGGCGAGATCAGAGGTGGGGATGGGAAAAGAAAGAGTATCGGGTGGTTGGTCATAGTCTTAGGATGGAAGAATACAGGATTTGAAAGTACGTACGTATTTGTTTTGAATAAGAGAACTAGCAGGATTTATGATCCTCCGAGGTTCAAGAGGTTGCAATCTAACTCTTAAGGCAAGTACAAGAAATGTCGTTCCTGCGACATATTCCTGCGACTTGTCTCTGGGGTCATCTCCCTTGATATCACTCTTGAAGTCTTGATGATGCGATGTTTAACGGACACTCACCAAAACAAAATCGTTGCACGACGGCGCTGAATCTTGCCGTTGTTGCAGGTCGTGCCGGCGGCGACGGGCTGCGGGATTGCCCGTCCATTTGCGCACAGGCCGAACGAAGTTGGGTCAAAGCAAATGAGGGCGCCGTTGGGCGGGCAGGGTTGGCTCGCAAGAAGGCCGGGAATGGTAGTGGCGTTCGGGAGCTTCGGAACAGGGGCAGTGCCCGTCGCGGTCGAGGTGACGGCGTCACCCGCAGAAGTGGTCAGGGTAACGAACCCAGAAGGGGCCGGAAACGCGGTCGAAGCGCTCGGGGCGCTGGCAACAGGGGCACTCACCGGTATCGTCGACGACACAACCTCCGCGGAGCCGTTCCCGCTCCCGCTGTCTCCTTCAAACACCGGCATCCCAGCTGCCTTCGGGCAATTTCCCTCACTTCCGAGCGTGGGCGGCTCTAGCACGCGTCCATACAGTCCCGGGTTGGGGATACTCAACACGCCCAGTCCAGTGGTGCACTCACCCTCAACATTGGCCAAGAACAAGGCTGGCAGCGCCGCGAACGCCTTCTCATCCCCTGTGCCGCCACTGATACTCACCGGTGCGCAGTTCATGTACACCTCGCGGTTCCCAATCTTGTTGAACCACGTCCAGGCGAACGTGGCGTTCCCGTTGGGCAGGTCCCGGGGAAGCAGCACCTCGAACTCCCTGATGCACCCAACCCCGCTGTCGTTGCCGCAGTGCGCCGCGTCCTGTCGCCCGTCCTGATCCGGGCTGGTCACGGGCAGGTTCCCCGCCGCCGAGACCGGGCACCCGCCAATGAGGGTGTAGATGGTCTTCCAGCGGGTCTTGTCCGCAGGCGGCGGGAAGTCATAGGTCAGGCTGAACTGGCAGGACCCGCCGCCGTGCTGCGCGCCAACGGTGAACCGGACCAGCTGCGTGCTGCCCGCGGTCAGGGGGGTGACGGAGACGGTGTCGGTCAGGCCCTGGCAGGGGAAGGAAAAGGCGGGGTTGCTGAGGGGGTTGACTTGCACGAGACGAGAGGTGCCGTGGAAGTTGTAGGGAGTCGGCGTGTTCATTATCATGTGGCTGTGCGCAAGGCTCCCAAAAATGGAGAGGGTTGTAAGGAAAGCGAGTGTTGTGGTTGCCATTTTGTGGGGTGTACGGGTTGTGAGTCTCCAAAGTTGAAAGTCGGTGTGATATTCTTTAGCACTGCAGGTTGTTGTGGGCTTGTGGCGGTGATGTCAGATGAGACATGGTGGTTCGATGCGTGGAAGACTTTTTGTTTTTATGGGCAGCTGGCAGGGTGGAGAGTTCAGCATTATACATAGTACATTTTCTGATGTGTAACTCTGTGGAAGCGGCCCTTTGTGAGAGAGAAAGAAGACAATGCCATTGCGGCTGTCAAGTGCCAACTGGGGTTGGCCACAATGTTCGTTCAAGGTTCAATGCACATTGCACATGGGCTTGGAGGCTTGCCAAGGACAATGATCTGCAAATGTGGCTTGGCCTTTTGTTCCCGTCAACAATGAACTGGCGAGGCAGATAGTTACCGCGTTGAGAAATGAGCGCGAGATCTGACAAAACACATTGCCGAGTCAAACGTTTCAAGTACTGCAAGCCGTGGCAACTCTTGTCGTTTCTTGTCCAAGACAATGGCCTGGTCTGGCCTCCTGGATATTCAGAACCGGGGTTGAGTTCTTGGCTTTTTCTTGGCTTTCGTGTGATGAAGCTCGAGTGAGACAACAAAAGGGCGGGACTCCGGCGTTGGCTCCGTCCGGCAAGGTTCACGTAATGATGTATTTAGTCATGACTGACAGCCGCTGGCGTTGAACGAACCAAAGGCTTCAAAAAGTGGCATGGGTCCTTTTCTGCGCCCCAACCTTGCAGGTGGCGGCCGGGGAAAGGGGCTCCCCGGCCCCGGTCAAGCAGGGTGTGCTGACTGCTCTTGGGTTTGCTCAGCGCTCAGCGCCACGAATAACGTTGGATTCGGGACCGGTGAAAGAGGTGTGCAAATCTCCCCTAAAAACAGCATGGCGATTGGCCGCCACTGCGCATTTCCAGCACCCTCACCGGAGGCGACTGGCTGGGGGACGTCGGGTTAAGGGGGCTCCGGGGGTTACATTTCCTGGGGTGCAGAAGGCTTCCACCAGACAGCCTTGATCTTCTCTCCGTTCAAATAAGGTTCTTCCCGCTGCCGCATTCGCGACGGTGGCGGTTGGAGCCAGCTCGGACACGCGAATGTCCTTGTAGTTCATCATGTCGTCGTCCTTTTCAGGAGCTGCCGACCCCGCCGTCTCCGCCGATGATGGCCCGGAGTCCCACTACCGAGCGGCCTCGGTCGTCGTCTGTGCCGTCGTGCTGCCCGTCCTTGCAGCGGTAGCCGTCGCGTTACGCTTTTATGTGCGGGTCAAGCTGCTTCGCGCTGTCAAGGCGGAGGACTGGCTTATTTTGGCGGCCATGGTACGTTGCCTGTCCGGCTGCTGTTATGCGGAGCGATGCCGCTAGTACGCCAACCACAACGTGGCAGCGAGCTAACGAGTCTCCTTTGGTTAGGTTTTCTCTATCATCTCGGCTGCGTTCGTAATCATGGGTGAGCACCTGTCAGGTTCGCTATTAACTAGTGTTTGGTGCTGACAAGATATTCCAGAAAGCCGGGCTGGCCTTGGTCGTCATGCGGCGGAGCTGTCAGCGAGCGAAGCGATGGACTTCCTGAAGGTCAGTAACCGCGGCAAATATATTTTGGATGAGGACTGTCGGTAAGGAAGCTGACGGAACAACCTAACCAACAGGCCAGCTATATCAACACCCTGTTCTACAACCTCAGTCTCTGCTTCACCAAGCTGTCGATCCTCCTGCTCTACCTCCGTGTCTTGACGCTCGACTACGTCCGCAAGGTGACTTGGGTGGCCATCGGTATCGTGGGCACTTACAACGTCTGGGCTCTGGGCATGTACTTGACGATGTGCGTTCCGATTGCGAAGATGTGGGACGTGTCCATACAAGACGGATACTGCCACCCGTTGACCGTATGGTGGGCCTTGACGTATCTGCACATCTCATCAGACTTTCTGATATTCATCATCCCGATACCCGTCGTGGTAACCATGACGATTCCCATGCGGCAGAAGGTCGGTCTATTGATCGTCTTCACCATGGGCTTGTTGTGAGTTTGCATGACCCGGGCCGTCAAACTTTGTCTCCCTTAGCTGACAGCAGGATGCAGCGTTTGTCTCATCTCCGTCATCCGCACCGTCTGGTTAAACCAGCTGCTCTATGCAGGGGATAACACCTGGTATCTGGTTGCCATTGCAAACTGGTCAACGGCCGAGATCAATGCAGCCATTGTGTGCGGCTGCATGCCGACGCTGCGGCCAGTCTTGACCAAGGTCTTTGGACCCCTCGCAGATCGCGTTTTCCAGGAAGAGCCGCACTCACTCAGTACGCCGGGTGGCCGGCCGAGGACAGTTGGATCGGTGCCCCTGAACAAGTTTCGGTTCAAGCGGGGGGCGAAGGGCCAGGGCACAACAACACCAGATCACCTAGACATCTCATGCGAGACTGGGGTGGATGGTACTGACGTCGAAGCCAACGGGAGTGAGTATCGCCGCAAGAATATGGACTCGGAAGTGGAGCTGGTTGCAGGAGGCGACGACGGCGTGGTTAAGCCAAGCCCGGAGATGCAAGGACCGCCGAAGGCTCACACACGGTGGCGCTGAAGGAGACTGGGCAGAATCGAGGCAGGCGAATGATACCTCCGTACCCGTTAACCGTGCTGTTGTCAGGCCGCCGTTTCTGCGTTCCTGCGATTCTGTGACAGAGAACTTGGAATCCCGCAACTCTTGGCTAACAGGTCCTGTCCAAAGCGGCTAGGGTCACAACGAACCACGCAGGCGAAGACCATTCCGGCCCCCAGTCATCTGCACCTTGGCCATGGCAGGATCCGAACCGGCTAGCGTTGCAACCATTGAATAATATCCTCGTCCGCAACCAACCAGACATGCCGGACTGACCAGGTCGACAGGCCGCCCCGAAGCCCTGGCCGCATCAACAAGGCGGGATCCAACCACGTCCCGGTCCTCCCCCGCCGCGCTGTTCCGGGGGCCGCGAGCGGGGGACGACCCCGGCACGGACTCGGGACTGACTGGACCGAGGGTTGCCCACCAGGTGAAATAGTCGTCTGATGCCGCCACAAGCAGCGAGAGGATTCTTCCCATCCGTCCAACTTCCCCGTCACAGAAGACTCGGACAAGATGGGTTTCTTGGGCGCCGCCGTCGTCTCGCTCGCCGCGCTGGCGAGCGCAGCCACCGTGCCTCATTCCAATGTCAAGCGCCAAGTCTCACAGCTCCGCAACAAGTACGACTTTGTCATAGTCGGCGGCGGCACCAGTGGTCTGACCATAGCCGACCGCGTGTCTGCGGCATTGCCTTCGAGTAGGTCCAACCGCGGAACCCAACCTTCTGATGGGCGTCAGCTCACTTCTTTCACAGAAAATGTTCTCGTCATCGAGTATGGCGACGTCCACTTCGCACCGGGAGTGTTTGACCCGCCGACGGACTGGATCACGGCAGCGCCCGATTCCCCGCCCTCTTGGACCTTCTTCTCGCTTCCCAATCCGGACATGGGAGGTGCGCAGGCTGTCGTGGTGGCCGGCCAGGCCGTAGGCGGGAGCAGTACTGTCAATGGCATGTTTTTTGACCGCGGCTCCCGCTTCGACTACGACTCGTGGGCCGAGGTCGGCGGTCCGGAGTTTGCCCAGAGCAGCAACATCGAGTGGAACTGGCGCGGGTTGTTCCCCTACTTCAAGAAGGTTAGTGCTGCCAACAGACTAAAAGTCAATGTGTGGCTTCCTGGCAATTGTTGACGCGGTAACAGAGCGTGACCTTCACCCCGCCCAACAACGCCCTTACCCAGAAGTACGGGTACACGTGGGATGTCTCTGCGTACGGCGGCACCGGGCCCATCTACTCAAGCTTCGCGTCGTTCCAGTGGGCAGACCAGCCCGTTCTGGCCAAGACGTGGAAGGAGATGGGTATTCAGCCGGCCAGGGAGTGTGCCGGCGGCGACAAGGAGGGAATCTGCTGGGTTCCCGCGTCGCAACATCCCGTCACAGCCCGGCGATCGCACTCGGGTCTTGGCCACTACGCCAACGTCATGCCCCGGGCCAACTACGACCTCCTCGTCCAGCACCAGGTCGTCCGCGTGGTGTACCGCAAGGGGCCTAAGTCTGGCCCGCCGCTTGTCGAGGTCCGATCATTGGCGGACGGCCATCTCTTCAACGTGACTGTCTCGGGCGAAGTCGTCATCTCGGCGGGTGCCCTCCATACCCCCACCGTCTTGCAGCGCAGCGGCTTGGGCCCGGCGGGGTTCCTCACCAGCGCCGGCATTCCCGTGGTCCTCGACCTTCCCGGCGTCGGCTCCAACTTGCAAGACCACATGGGCCCGCCCGTCACCTGGAACTACACCAAGCCTTATCCTTTCTTCCCGATTCCCTCCGACATGGTCAATAACGCCACCTTCAAGGCCGCGGCCATCGCTGGGTTCGATCAGACCCCAGCGGCCGGCCCGTACACACTCGCGGGAGGCAACAGCGCCATCTACGTTTCCCTGCCGCACCTGGCGCCCAACTACCAAACCATCGTCAGCCGCATCCGCCGCATGGTTGCCGACGGCTCTTCCACCTCGTACCTCCCCGCCGACCTCCGCACCATCCCGGCCATGGCAGCAGGCTACAAAACGCAGCTCCTCGCGCTGGCCAACCTCCTCTCCAACCCCTCAGCGCCGAGCCTCGAAACCCCCTGGGCAACCGCCGAGTCCCCCGGCATTGCCTGGTCCTTCCTCCTCCACCCCCTCAGCCGCGGCACCGTCCGCCTCGACCCGGCCGACCATCTCGCCCAACCCATCCTGGACTACCGCTCCGCGTCAAACCCTGTCGACATGGACATCCAGCTGGCGCAGGTGCGGTACCTGCGGCGCATTCTCAACACTCCGACGATGCAGACGCGTGGGGCGAGCGAGATCGGGCCCGGGGCAGCGGTCGCGGGCGACGATGCCGCGCTGGCGGCGTACGTGCGGCAGCAGAGCTACCTGTCGTTTATGCACCCGTGCTGCACGGCGGCGATGATGCCGAAGAGTAAAGGGGGCGTGGTGGGGCCCGACCTAAAGGTGCATGGCGCGGACGGGTTGAGGGTGGCGGATATGAGCGTGATGCCGCTGGTGCCAGGAACGCATTTGAGTGCGACGGCGTATGCGGTCGGAGAGAAGGTGAGTGCATCTCGTTTGAAGTGCATACGGTCCTACTGATGAGTGTGGGCGTACTGACGATACGGTGATGATAGGCGGCGGATATCATTATTCAGGAGTGGAGGAGGCGGTAAGAGGGAGACTTGGATGCCAGTGGTACGAGTGGTTTCTCAAAAAGATCAAGGAACGCTGGCGAATGACGATGACGACCAACAACGATATGACAACGACATGATGGCGATGGCGACGGGATACAAGCTGGGTGTGGATGGATCTAGGACTATAAACAATGTGCTTGCTGCTGAAACAGTAGTTCGGTGTAGCGTACGATATTGTGGCATGACTATCACACACAAGTCGTGGCCCGATGGGCGTAATTGATGGGCTGTAACCATGCTGGTCGAGTTGGTCGGTTGATCAAGAGAGAGAATGATGATGCCAGCGACTGCGGGTTGGTTGCTGTCGAGCGACCTGAGTGTGCTCTTCTTCCAAGAACCGTACAGAACCCCGGGGCTTACCCCGGATTCACGGCCCCGACTTATTATCTTTCTTGCCAAGAGGGAAGAGGGGTCCCCAATATCCCGCTCCCTCCTTTCCATCCCAAACTAGAAGGTGTTGGCTCAACTCAGGTCTGGTCGCCAACAGCCAAGACGTCGATAGTACAAGTACAACCTTATGCAGGCAGTACCAACGAAATATGTCAAACCCGATGCATGTGTGTTTCCGCCTGGTTCGGGGGCGGGTGGGCTTAATACCTGGCTCACTGTCCCTCCCCTTGGCTTGGGCCGCCCTCCCACTTGCTTTTACTCCACCCCTCCAACCTCCGTCGCCGACCCCAAGCTTCGGTTCATACGTGAATACCAGGCAGCCAAGTCACCGCCCTCGCACCAAGAAACAAGAGCATCCATCCAACAGCGACGCCACTCCAGAGTCCACCAACTGGCCCCGACAATGGCCAGCCCAACAACAACATCGTGCCCGGGGGGCAACTCGGCGGTCCCAGACTTGCGCAGCCTCCCCATTCCGCAAAACATCAACGTCATGGTCAGGACGGGCACCAACACCTCAAATCCCGCCATGTCAACCTGCTGCGCCCCGAACCGCGTCCAAATTGTCGACGGGTGCTACCTCTGGTGCGAGGTGCCGCGACGCTATTTCAACGGTTCGACCAGCCAGAGCGGCGTGACGTCTTCGCTCATGTCCTGCATCCGGGCCGCGAACAGGGGCCGCAACAACACGGACGAGAGCATCATCACGGGGTGGCAGTTCAACACGGGCGCGAGGGCGGCTGGAACGACGGCCACGGCCAAGCAGATCGGGCTTTGGGTGCTGCTGGTGTCGGGACTGACGATATACGTTTTGTGATTTTTGCATGTTTCTTCGAGCTGTCGCTTCTGTTGTTAGTGTTCCAGTTGTCACGGGAATGGAGGTAAGATTAGTATTGATAGGATAGAGGGAGGACAGAATACCTACCTAATCTATGATGGTAGCCAACATGGAAGCCGAGAACCTAAATGTATTTGTTCATGAAGAAACATTACCTTAGGTAGGTACCTACCATTGTTCTTTGCCCCTGAACCCCGTGGCGGAAGGCCATGCCTCTGCCAAACTGCACCTCATGCAGCTGATGCCACAAGCAGCGCCTCAGAGACCATTTCATCTCGCATCCGCAGACGCACACGTGAAGAAATATTAACCAAGACCCCCCCGATGGTGTGTTCAGCGAGTCAAGATTTGGACACCCCTCCTCCAACCACTTTCGATGTTCACGATAGCGGACGACCTGGTTCCCCAACGTCTTGGAGAAAAATAACAGGAGGTGAATGGCCCGTTGTCCCTCACCCAAGGCCTGCACACCATGAAACAGGTCAGCAAACAACCTCTGCCACATTTGCAGGAGATATGCTCAACACCAGATGTTTCTAGTAGAGCCCGGGGGTGTCCTTGGTCCAGGAGTTTGCAATCCGCACACCATCGACATCAAGATTGCTGACCCTGAGGGGATGGCGTGTGGCCTTTGCATTGTTGATCAGGGAATAGAAAGTAAGGAAGGGAGGGAAAATGAGAAGAGAAACAAAGAAAGAGGGAAGAAGGAGAAAGCAGAAAGAAGAGCAGAAAGAAGAGCAGGAGAAAAGGTAGAAGAGAAAAAAAGGGGGAAAGAAGCAAAAAAGAAGAGAAGAAAGAAGAGAAGAAAGAAAGAAGAGAAGAAAGAAGAGAAGAAAGAAGAGAAGAAAAGGAACAAGGAAGAGGGAAAAAAAAAAAGACTTGTTTTTTCATGGGGTAGAGAGTTTGGTGACGCGAGGAGTGCGTGTTTGCCATCCATGGATGCAGTTTGATGCGCAGGGCCAAAGACCCTGCCAAGCATCTGCCACCTGCAGCCTGCGGTAACACCTGGCAAGCCACTTCCAGCCTGCCCCACTCTGCAGCGGAGCACCCTGGAACCTGTATTTACGTACGGTACGTAACCAGCGTCTTACACGCATCTTCCTTTTGTTCAACCACTTCAATTCTCATCCTCTGTTCTACATGCCTTTCAAAGCTCCCTGCATTCTGCAAGACCAGTATATACAGACATGAATTCAACGCCGACCCCGCTGTTTATCCCACCCACCACAGACCCGCCATTCTGCTACAACTCGCCACCTGTCGGCTGCGCCATGATCTTCAGCCCGATCTCGCTGCTCCAGAAGCTGCCGTTCGGGTACGTGTACTTCTCGAGCGCCTCCTCGGTGTATCCGATGCTGTACCCGGGCGAGAGCGGCGTGACGTAGTGCGCGTCGACGATCTGCGACGGGTGGCGCAGGTTCTCGCGGTGGCTGTCGGCGAACTCGAGCATGGAGCGCTTGCCGCTGACGGCGATGTAGTCGATCAGGCTGAGATGCGACGTGAGCTCCGTTAGGCCCATAGCGCCGTTGTGCGGTATACAGGGAACGTTGAACTTGAGCGCCATGAGCATGACGGCCAGGCACTCGTTGACGCTACCGAGACGGACCGCGTCGATCTGCGCCACGTCGGTCGCCTCGGCCTGCAGGAGCTGCTTGAACGTCACGCGGTTCTGCGCCGCCTCGCCCGTGGCCACACCCACGCCGTACGGCTTGAGCGCCTTGCGGATGGCCGCGTGGCCAAGGACGTCGTCCGGGTTTGTGGGCTCTGGAGCGGATGGTTAGCAAAGGGGACGAGGACGACCAAAGGGGTGGAAGACCCACCCTCGATGAAAACCGGCTTGAACTCGACCAGGTGCTTCATGTACTCGATAGCCTCGGGCACCGACCACACCTGTTTCGCGTTAGCATCCGCCATCACTTCCTAAACCCTAGAACGCCAACTTACCTGGTTCGCGTCGATCATGATCTGATACCCATTATCGTACCCCAACACGTCCCTCACAGCCTTCAACCTCTCCCGATCCGCCTCAAGGCTCGTGCCAACCTTAAACTTGAACACGGTGAACCCCTCCTTGATCGTCTCCTCCAACACCTCCCTCATCCGCTCCCCGCTAAACGCCAACCACCCGGGACTCGTCGAGTAAGCCGGCACGGCCTTGTTCTGCAACGCCTCCTCCACCCTCCCCTCCTTACCCACCTGCGTCTTCTCCAGCATCTCGACCGCCTCCTCGGGCGTCACCACATCCGTGATATACCGGAAGTCAATGCAGCGCACCACCTCCTCGGGCGTCATGTCGCACACGATGCGCCACACGGGCTTGTTCAGGATCTTGCCCCACAGGTCCCACACGGCGTTGAGCACGCCGGCCACCGCGAGGTGGGTGACGGACTTCTCGGGGCCGATCCAGCGGTATTGCGAGTCCGAGACCATGTACCGGAAGGTCTTGCCCATGTTGCGCGTGAGGTGGGCCATGGGCTTGTTGACGACGCGCTTCGCGAAGATGGAGAGGGCCATGACGATGAGTTCGCTGCCGCGGCCGTTGCTGAAGGCCTGTTTTTATTTGGGTGGTTAGTGGGTGAATGCGGTTGGAGGTGGTTTTTAAGGGGGTTGTTGGCTTACGATGCCCTCGCCGACGAGGCCTGGGTGGTTGGTGAGCAGCCGCACGTACGGGTGGGAGCCGTTCGTGCCCTGGTGCATGGCGTCGGAGCCCACACCGTCGAGACTGGTAGGGAAACGGAGGTCGATCACCTCGAAGCCGACGATTTCGACATTGTCGACGGTGATGTCCGGGAGGGAGCCCATTGTGGTGGTTGAGGGAGTGTGCTTGAGTAGGAGGACGTGGGCGTCAGGAGTGAACTCGTGAAGCTCGAGGCGAAGGGAGAAGTGAAGAGGGGAATGGAAGGAGAGGTGAAAGGGTTGGTCATGGGCTGGCTTGGAACACAAGGATGCAAAAGTTCAAGAAGCGAAAGACTTTTGTATGAGAGCCTTCAGGGTCCTCCAAGACAAGTCGGACAGGAAGGGTCCAGCGCGGCGGCTCACCCGCTCAACCCCGGTAGCCCCGGCAGCCCCTAGTTACTCCACGCCGGCAAGTCGAAGAAGTTTCCCTGCTGGTCTGCCCCGCGGGGTAGCACCAAGCGGACCACATCTTCTACGGCCCCCGCAGATCGAACGATGCGGAGCATCCTGAGCGGCTCGGGTTGCCCTCGTGGTTTGCGGGACGAGGTTCGTCGGCAGTGGGCAGTGGGCCTTGGCGGTAATAGTCCCAGTTTATCCCCGGGACTTTCGCCTGCCGCTCTTCCCCGTGTCGATCGCCAGGGGAACCCCTGGATAGAGGCGTGCCGCCTTTCCCCGGCGGCCTGACCTCCGCTCCTCCGCCAAAGTTCCCGGCTTTCGGAAACAACGATGTTGAGATTCCAGAATTTAGATGGTCACGGGTCGAGATGGCGGATAGCGTGGCGCGGGTAGCACACCGGCGAGGGAGGACAAACATGTCCCCGACGCCGGCAGCCAGGAGACCCATCCGGCCATCTTTCCACGATCTCAATAATTCTCCCTAGCCGCCACACACACGGAGAGAGAGAGAGTCAAAACGAGAGAGACAATCCCATCCCACGATCCTCCTACACGATCATCCCACAAACACCAAGACACCAAACCACCACCATGTCCGCCCAACAACCCCAATCGCCCACAGCCCTCCCCAGCGGCATCTGGGCCCCAACCCAAGTCTTCTTCCACCCCGCCCCCACAGCCGACCTCGACCTGCCCACGACCGCAGCCCACGCCGTCCGCCTCGCCCGCGCGGGGTGCGTCGGCATCGTGACCAACGGCTCCAACGGCGAAGCCGCGCACCTCTCGCCCGCCGAGCGCGCCTCGGTCACGCGCGCGACCCGCGACGCCCTCGACGCCGCCGGCTTCGCGCACGTGCCCGTCATGTCGGGCGCGTCGGACCACTCGGTGCGCGGCACGCTGGCGCTGATCGAGGATGCGAGAAATGCCGGTGCCGCGGCTGCGTTGGTGCTGAGCGCGAGCTTCTTTCAATGGGCGATGAAGGATGGGAGGGCGGTGGAGGGGTTTTTCAGGGGGGTGGCGGAGGAGAGTGTGCTGCCGGTGGTGATCTACAACTATCCTGCGGCGGTGGGCGGGTTGGATTTGGACTCGGATATGTTGATTCGGTTGGCGGGGTGCGAGAGGATTGTGGGAACCAAGTTCACTTGCGGTAATGTCGGCAAACTGGCGAGGGTGGCGCGGGTGGTGGGCCCGGAGAGGGGGGAATACAAGTGCTTTTCGGGGGTGGCGGATGCGATCACGCCTGCGCTGGCCCTGGGAGGGCATGGAGGTATTGTCGGCGCTGCGAATGTGTTTCCTCGGGCGTGTGTCAATGTGTATCGCTTGGCTGTGGAGGGCAAGCTCGAGGAGGCCAACAGGGCGCAGCAGCAGCTGGCCGCGGCGGATTGGGCGTTGACGAAGAGGGCGATTCCGGGGTTCAAGTCGATCTTGGACAAGTATCATGGCTATGGAGGGCTCCCGAGGCCGCCGGTGCTGCCGATCTCGGCCTCGGAAGAGGAGAAGCTGTTTGCTGAGATTCAGGAGATGATGGTGGTGGAGGAGGCGTTGGAGGATTTTGGGAGGCCGAGCCAGCCGTAAGGGGTGACTCAGTTGAAGGAAATCTAGAGTACTTCCTCGGGGATTAATTAGTATTATGAAGTCCAAACAAAAAAGTTGCTCGGCCAGGATGAAGCAAATGCCAGCTTTCCTCCCTGTGCCCCTATCCTGTTCATATCAAGCATAGCTCCATCAATGGCAATCGGTTAATAAGCCTTGCTCACGCAAGTGACATGCAGCACGACGTCAACATAGCACTTGTTCGTCACCGTGCACGCCACCCCAGGCACAACTTTGAACGCGCCCTGGGAACCCACGACAAATTCGTCGTTGCCGACCCGCACCCAGAGCTTCCCACCAGCCAGCGTGCACATGCGGGTTTTTTCCGAGTCAGCAGAAAATTGATGGACTCTGCCGGAGACAATGGTGAGCGCCTGGAAAGTGATGGCGGGGGCGACTTGGACGGTGTGGTTGGCTGTCAAGTAGGCGGAGGAGAATGCCAGTGCTGAGATTATGTTAGCAAGAGTTTTAAGAGGAAGTTAGACACCATAGCAAGAGGGACCTACGCTCGCCAGCCGCGCTGATTCGCCCGTCGTCCATTTCCCAATCTTCCAAGTGCAGGTGTGCTTCTGTCGGGAGGTTGGCAACCCTGAGGCGTTGGGGAATCTTCAGCGTCATCACCCGCCGCAGAGCCCTCGACTCAGGCACCGGCGCCCCAGCATCATCGCCTGACTCTTCATCCTCGGCATCCTCGTAGTCCTCTGTTTGGGCATGTATTCGGGCAGACCGTCTCCGATCGAGCATGCTCATATGTTGGGCGAGCTCGGCGTCATCCATTGGCATATCGTCCATCGGCACGTCGTCCAAAGGCACCTCGTTAGAATCCCCCAAATGCCTTTTCAGAATCGGCGTACGAGCATTGACGAGACCGCCAGCTTTCACGCTGCAGCGGTGGGTTGACTTGCGAAGAAAGCAGTTTGCACACGCGCGGTAAGAAGAACGCAGAAACCCAGAGATGCGTGTAGCGACTTCGACAGAGGGCTGCACGCAGCTGGCAAAAGGGCCGTTGTTCCGGCGGCACTCGGTGCAAGCGCTCGGGGCTTGCTCGCCGATAGCCTGGATGATAAGTCCTGTGATCTGTCTTTCGTTGATGTTGGCGGCAAGAGGCTCGACTGGGTCCAGATCCCGCATCTTGGGCAGGCTGAGCAACAACTTGTGCGCTGGATCGTGGGGTATCGGCATGATGCCGTCAATGTGCGAGCACAGGTAGTCCCAGAGTTCCACGACATCTGTGGCGGAGGCAGCGGCAACAACCTTCTTGTTGGTGGGCGCAGGGGTGGAGCTTGCGACTCTTGATGGGGGGGTTGTTATGGGCGTCGATCCTTCCTCCCTCTCCATCTCCAGGCCGTGAGAAGGACGATCCGCGAGTGAGGGTGGCAGGCAAGGTGCTCGCAAGGGCGGCTCGCTGGGGTCGAGGCTTTTCCTTGCGACTACACGTGGGCCGTTTCGGTTGTGTGAGCCTACGACGGAGAACGTGCCATCGCCGTTGTCGTTCAAGTCATTGGACTTATGAGTGGTCTTGATAAAGGACGTCCTTAGATTAGCCAAGGAATGCAGCTTCTTGACCATTGGAACTCACCATAAAATGGTAACCGAGGCCCTTCCGGGATTTGCAAGCACTTCGACATGACCTGACAGGGCAGATCCACTGGCGCCCGGGGATGGTTTGGTCGAGCTCATAACCTTGCGGAATCAAAGCCCCTACCATGCTAACCGGCGCTCCTGACTCGTCTGCGCGAGGTGCTATGTCAGCAGTCTGGCGCGAGAACACAAGCCAGCGACCATGACTTACCCCGCCACTCCCGATAACGACGACCGTCGGCTGTGAACTCCAATTCAAGCTTGGGATCATACTGAACCTCCGGTCGAGGCGGTTCCAACGGACTTGGATTGAGAGGGGGTTGGCTCTCGGCTGCCCTTACCCAGAGAATGTGGCTTGTTGAGCCGGAAGGGTAGGTTGGACGCATAGGCGGGGCGAGGGTTTCAGAATCCATCGGGTTCCGCGAGATAACTGCAGGTGGCGACCTGTCGTCGTTTTTGCCCAAAACAGAGAAGGTTCCATCGAGGTTGTCGTTCAATCGAGCGGCACGGTGGTGGAGCTAAACAGCGTTAGATGCTCGCGGCTGAGACGGTAGGTAATCCAACAACTGATCTGATACCTTACCTTGAAGTGATTTCCAAAGTCGAGTGGCGATTTAAACAAGCGGCGGCAAGTCCGAACGGGACAAATCCAAGGTCTATCTGGGACGGTGGTATCATGCTTGTAACCATCCGGCAGCATACCCTGTTTTAAGGAAATCAAGGTACCATCTGGGCCTGCCGGGCGAGGTTAGCACAAGTAGAACCAGGGTGAACACGCAGGGCTCCCGCTTACCAGGCCACATATCGTAGGGTCGATCTGGATTTGCCATGGTAAACTGTCGTCCTGGGCCCGTTTCTGAGGACGGCTGAGGAGGTTTACTGATGGAACGGGTCGCGTGGGGAATGGATGCGTCATCCGTCTCGGCGGCGTCACTGTCTCCCAAGACCGGCTGGCGGTCCGCAACTGAGCGCCGGTGGGGACCACCCCTCTGCGGAATAGTAGGCTTTAATCCGGCTCGCTCAGCGTTGTAGTTCAGACTTGGCACTACCATTGGTGACTCTGCGAGGCTCATGGATCCTTTCGAGACAATCAAGGGTGGCTTGGCAAAGCCGCCAGAGGTCTTTCCATCGCCTGGGGCGAAAGCACCGTAGGTGCCGAGGTCGGTGAGGGTGCCGTCCAAGTTGTCGTTGAAGCGAGCGGCGCGGTGGGAATTCTGCAGTACGTCAGTGGTGGTACCGGCACTAGCAACCGCAACAGGACCTACGCAGAAGTGTTTCCCCAAGCCCGCAAGAGTCTGGAGTTGTTTTCGGCATGACCTGACGGGACACAGCCAAGGGAAAGCGGGGTCGTCGGACTTTTGATAGCCTGACGGTAGCAGAGCGCCAGAGGTTGGAATGCTAGTCCCGGATTCATCTGCCAAGGGCAGTCAGCAACAAAGTAGGTACGAGTCCGGGGCCGGTGCAACAAGCCAGGGATTCTAGGTACTAACCTGTCCAAGCCTTGTAGGGTCGAGCGTCAAGGGCTGAGCCAAATATCCTCTGCAGATCAGGAGGCATAGTGGATTTTGGGGTGCCATTTACGCTCGGCGTTGGCATTGCGAGGGGAGGCTCCAACGAGGTGACGGAGCTGACAGGGGACTGCCGAGGGACCTGAGGGAGGAGTCAGTTTTGACTACCTACCTGAGAGAGAAGAATGATGGCCAGATACGGGTGCTGGTAGCAACGTGATAGGTTTTGTCGCACATGATTTCTTACCGTGTTTTGGTTATGGCTGAGTTTTGGTTGTGTTTGGACCTGTTGTTGGTGTTGCTGTGGTGGTGGTTGTGTCTTTGCAGTGGGAGCATCAGTAGCGATGGGGCTGCTTTCGCGTGGTGTATTGCGCATTGCTGTGAGCTTGGGCATCGTCTGACCGGCATCATGATCATTGGCGGGCCCGGCGCCATGACTGCCCGGGTTCGACGTCGATGGGATGGAGCTGGGAGGGGCCGGAGCGGTTGGCGAATGAAGGGGACGGCCCGAAAAGGGAAACGGTCCGTTGTGGCCGGTTCTTCTCATTTTGAAGACGGGCCGAGGACGGGGCTCGTCCGACGGGGTCGAATCGGACGCACTCTCATTTTGCTTCTTTTGCTGCTGCTGCTGCTGCTGCTTCTCGTCGGCCGGGCGTTTGCCATTCACGTTGTGCGCTGCCGTGGTGGTGCTTGGCGATGCGGGAGTCGCTGCAGGTGCAGCAGCTTCCTGGGCTGCTATAATTGCAGCCATGCGCCGGGGCCCCCACAGCTTCGGGTCGGTCGCCCGGCTCCCAAGCATGCCGAATTGCGGCGTTGGAACCGTGTCCGTTGGAATTGGAGCACTGCCTGTGTTGCCGTGTCGGTGTGCTGGACAGGGCCGTCATTTACACGTGGGAGCGCGACAGGCACGCGAGGTTGGAACGCGACCCCACCTGGTGATAAAACTCGGAAGCTCAGTGGCTTTTGCGCCTGTCAGCCGCCGCGCTAATCCCGAGAAGGACATTTGTCTGGCGAGTCTGGGCACCTTTAGCACCCTCGAGACACCCAACAGCATTGTGGGGCAGCCCAGTGGAGATCATTGCGTCGCCTTGACACGCGCAATGGGAGGGGGTCTGGTATGGAAACACAAAGGACCTGGTTTACAGAATAGGTACCGCGCAGTGTTGAATACAGTGGAAATTCTGTGCTCGGATTATTGATAGGTTCCATTTTAACGGCAGCTCACTCTGTTGTCTCGAACAACTCGAGGGACTTTTAGATGGGTAGCAGAGCAGATTCTAGCGCCGTCGTTGGGCACTCATGAATGCCATATATGCAACATGCCGTTTTCCTATCAACCTCTCCTCATACTTCACTTTGGCGCTTTCCTCTACAGCATCGATATGGGCTTGCTGTCCTGCTGTCCCGCACTTACCTCTCAAGAATGCTGCAGGAGGCAAACATGGCTTAACCCTAACCCCGGCATGACAAGCGAAAGCCCAACAGGCCGCCAACACAACACAGCCTCGCCGTCGCGGAACAGCGCACTTCAGCTCTTTCTCGACCTGACAACACCCGCATGACACCAAACACCCATCAAAAAGCCCTCCGAGCCATGGCCAACCCAACCCCGCCCCAAACCGCCCAGCTCATCCACGCCCCTGCGCGGCCCCCGATTACCCACCCCACCACCCTCTTCCTCGCCGGCACCACCACCGCCAGCGCCGGCAACCCAGACTGGCGCGCCACCCTGTCCGCCGCCCTCGCCGACCTGCCCGTGACAATCCTCAACCCGCTCCGCCCGGACTGGGACAGCTCGTGGCGCGAGGACGTCTCCTTCGCGCCCTTCCGCGAGCAGGTCGAGTGGGAGCTGGACATGCAGGACCGCGCCGCGCTGGTGGTCGTGTACTTTGGCGCCGGGACGGACGCGCCCATCAGCCTGCTGGAGCTGGGGCTGTGCGCGCGCTCCGGGCGGGCGGTGGTGGTTTGCCATCGGGGGTATCGCAAGAGGGGGAATGTGGAGATTGTCTGTCGCCGGTTGGGGGTCGAGGTGGTGGATGCAGATTTGGGGGAGGGAGAGTGGCTGGGGGTGGTGAGGGGGAGGGTGGAGGGGTTGATCGGGTAGGGAGGGAGGTATAGGCTCGGGAAATGGAAGGAGAGTGCATGGAAGTGCTTCCATCATGGACGTCTGAGTTGGCGCGCTGCGTTGAATCATGGGTCGCAGCAGAGTCACTGCATTCGACTGTCCTTCTTCTCTGGTTTCGAACCACCCATTTATCCCAGTCATTTATTTATCTCTCTGTTGGAAGGGCACGGGGCCCATATTGCTGACTCGGGATGTGCGTTGGTCATGTCTCTGTATCATCGGTACGCGCACCAGATCGCCAGAAATTCGCGGGTGCTTCTTGGACGAACTCGATCGTGGAGAGACTGTGCGACTCGTCATCGGCTCGGGCTGTGTCGTTCAACTCGGAGGGACTCATTGGTAAATAATCACCTGCAAGCTTGTCAATGTGTCATGGCAATTTGGGACGGAGATTGGTGACTGTTGCGTCAAAAGTCAGCAGCATCGAGGTCGGTCGTTGACTCGTTTGTTGGGGAATTTCAGGATCAGGTCTTTCTTAGAGTCAACAGTGTGGCCCGTGCAGGCCGCCGGTTGCTTGCGCCATTGGCACTTGAGTCAATGGTGCCAGTGGCATTGGTGGGGCACAGCTCGCAGTGCCCCGCTCCTCCACAAATCCGGAACCAACACCTGAAGAGTCATCTCCAACCTGCCACGCTGACCTTTTAAGTGGTCGCCCGACACGCTGCCAACCCCTGCCGACGGCTGAATGCGCTCTCTCTCCGGGCTCCGGACCATCTTCACTTCGCTCCAGACACGTTCGGCTCCCACGCGGCTCACGCGGTTTGCGCGGGTGTTTTCAATGGCGTCCATCAGCGTCCACAACTCTCTGAAGCCCGGCGGGCCCGTCCCCTTTGTGCCCCGCGAGGAGGGCAAGGTCTCGTGGTATGCTTGCGGGCCGACCACCTACGACTTGAGCCATCTCGGCCATGCCCGCAACTATGTCTCCACAGACATCATCCGCCGCATCTTGATGCACCACTTTGGCTTCAACGTCAACTTTGTGGTGAGTCGTCCGCATTGGGATCAGGGGCGACATCCATGGATGGCCGTTTGAAAAACAAACATCAACAACAAACAAAGTATTAACTCGTGTTCCCCATAGATGAACTACACCGATGTCGATGACAAGGTTGGTGTTGCCCCATCCTAAAACACACCTGGTGGCCCCCTCCCTAACTCCTCCAGATTATCATCAAAGCCAGGAGGCAGAGGCTGCTCGACCTCGAGAAGGAAAAGCCGTACTCCCCAGAGCAGATCCGGGAACTCGTATCCAAGGCCTTTCAAGCGTACACCGAGAGCAACCTCCCTCTTTTGACTGCTGCTGGCCAGGCAGCCGTCGATGAGCACAACTATCTGGAGCGGAAAGATGCTGCCTACAGCGCGGTCCTGTCTGGCGGCACCCTCTCAGGGGAGGGCAGGCCTGGTGATGCCGAGGCGAAGGTGAAGATGCACCTCGGAAACACAGACTCTGCGGCGCAAGCTTTGAGAGACAACTCCGGGTTTGATGGCGCCGGCGAGGTGCTGCTGCCGTATTTGGATTCCCTCTACAAGGAGACCATCGACACCAGCGACCAGACAATCTTCACCGACCTGACACAGGCCATGGAGAAGCTCTTCACCGACGACATGGTGGCATTGAACGTCCTTCCGCCCGATGCCGTGACGCGGGTCACGGAATACGTGCCGCAGATTGTCACCTTTGTTGAGCAGATCATCGCCAAGGGGTTTGCGTACGAGGCCAACGGCTCTGTTTACTTTGATATTGCCGCCTTCGAAAAAGCCGGTAACTCGTACGCTAGGCTGCGGCCAGAGAGCAAGAACGACAAGGCCCTGCAGGAAGAGGGCGAGGGTTCGCTGTCCAAGAGCTTGGAAGGGAAGAAGCGGTCTGGCGACTTTGCATTGTGCGTTTGTCTTCCCATCACGAGTTCGGGATTGCACCGAGTTGGCACTGACAGGAGGTGGTTGTAGGTGGAAGAAGTCGAAGCCCGGTGAGCCGTATTGGCCCAGTCCCTGGGGTGCAGGTCGCCCGGGCTGGCATATTGAGTGCTCCGTCATGGCCTCGGACAAGCTCGGCGAGCAGATGGATATCCACTCCGGCGGTATCGACTTGGCGTTCCCTCATCACGACAACGAGCTGGCGCAGAGCGAGGCCTACTTCCACGAGTGCGGCAAGGGCGAGCACACCTGGGTCAATTACTTCTTGGTAAATCAGCTCTCTCCAGTATGCCTCTCCTCCAGTTACTAACGTTTATCCTAGCATATGGGCCATCTTTCCATCTCAGGTAGGCTGTGCCGACTGCCAATCCCGGCACGGATTGCTGACAGGAGTTACAGGGAGCAAAATGTCCAAGAGCTTGAAGAACTTCCAAACGATCCAGGACGCCTTGGCAACCACTTACACCGCCCGCAACATGCGCATTGTATTTTTGATGGGCCGCTGGAACGACGGTGTTGAGATTTCACCAGACATGCGCAAACAGGCAGACAATTGGGAGAGCACAGTCGATGTGGGTTTTGTAGTCGGAGAAAGGTTGAGTTTTGCTGACGAAGAAACAGAATTTCTTCACAAACACCAAGGCGAAACTGGCCGAGGCCGGATCGACTATCGATGGTATTAAGGACTTGTCCTTGGAGGAGGGTGCCGCCAAGGGGCTGGTAACGGAGCTCGAGCAAGCCAAGAAGGACCTCGACGCGGCGCTGCGCAACTCTTTCGATACGCCCGGCGCCATGCAGGTGATCCTTCGCCTTGTCAGAGATGCCAACATCTACATGAACGACAAGTCTTCGGAGCCCAGTCTGCCGGCCGTCGAGGCGGTCGCACGATGGGTCACCAAGATTGTTGGCATCTTTGGGCTTGACGCCTGCGCACAAGCTCCCTACACCGGCCTCGGATGGGCCGCTGCGGGTGCCGCCGCCGCTGCCAACCTGGACCCCCAGACTGCCGTGAAGCCTTACGCAGCGGCGTACGCCAAGGTCAAGGCCGACGTCCAGGCTCTCAAGCTCTCCGAGGCCTCAATTCAGACCCTGCTCCAGCAGCAAGCGCCGGAAGCAGAGTTCGCTGAGCTCGAGACCAGCGGAGAGCGGGATGTCGAGAGGCTTGCTCTGCCCTACCTCCGGGCAGCGTCTCGCCTCCGCGATGAGCTGCGGGCAGTTGTCTCAACCCTGGAACCGACCGCGAAGCAGGCAGTCCTTGCGCTGAGCGACCGGATCCGTGACTACGACCTGACGGAGTTGGGTGTCCAGCTCGATGACCAGACTGACAAACCCAGCCTGGTCAAGTTCGTGCCCGCGGCCAAGTTGATCGTAGCTCGCGACGAGAAGGCGGCGCTTCTGGCCGAGAAGGCGAGACAGAAGGAAGAGGGTAGGTGCTTCACTTGGCCCAAGACAGCGAATGCTGACCTATTTCATAGCCCGCAAAGCGAGGGAGAAGGCCGACGAGGAGAAGTGGGCCAAGGCTAAGGTGTCTCCGCTCGAGATGTTCAAGGGCGACGCAAAGTACCAGGAGTGGGACGCCGAGGGGCTCCCGACTAAGCTGGCCGACGGCAGCGAGGTGCCCAAGAGCCAGGTCAAGAAGCTGAAGAAGGAGTGGGAGAGGCAGAAGAAGCTGCACGAGGAGTATCTCGCCAAATTTGGCGCGGCCTAGAGGGGCCCGAGGCTTCATCTGAAAATACCTTCATATTTTGTGCAAGCGTGGTATCTGGTCTTAGGCAATAGAAGCTCTTTGCAGGATGGCATTCTCTTTTTTGATCTGGTCTGATTCTATAATCGACATTGGACAAGTACATACACGTACAGGGGTACTTACATGCCCCTCGAAACTCGAGTCTTCGGTCAGCGGCGCTCTGCGCAGCTCACATGCACTCCAGGCACCCGAATAAAGCTGGACGGCAGCAGCAGATCGGCCGGCGCTAATGCACGCGCGCCGTTGCATCACTTGCAGCATGCCCCTGGAGGCTTGAAGGCTTGCCTTGATCGGGCAATTTGGCCCCGGCGATGACAGGGGCTGGAATCCTCTCGCCAACGCCCACACTGCAGCCCATGTTGACCAGAGCTTCAGGGGCTGGTGGCGCAGGGCGGGTTCCGCCGCGCACTGCAACATTGAAACTGGCCGGCATGCTGGTTCGTGGGTCGTCTTGACATATCAGGCCACGCGGTGAGGGTTGCGATTGGAGTATTGGCTCCGCGCTGGTGCCACCGTCGCCCGCCGTTGAAGTTACATTGCGGGTTGGAGGATCCAGAACCTGCCGTGATCTGCCATTGTTTTGGCCCCAGCCTCGCCCCGAAACGGCATTCCCGGGGATTCGGGTGGGTTACCAACATCAAGTAGTTGGCCAGCTGTTTCCCTCCCTCTCCTCCATTGCCCGTTTCAAACCCCCTTACCCTCTCCGCCTTACATTGAGTCGAGCCGCGTCTACCAACCGACCACTCCACGCCAACAACACAATAAATTGGAAATACAATGGCACGACGCTCCAAAAAGCCCCCTCCCCGCGTCTACCACGACGGCCTGATTCCCACAACCCCCGACACATACCCGACCGACCCCGAACTCGTCCCCGCAGATCACGACCCAACAAAACACGAAAAAAGCTACCCCGAGCTCGCACCACCACCGCCACCATCACCACCGCCACCACCACTCATAGGCCTCCCAACACCGCCCACCGCCCAAACCCATGTCCACCCCGCCACCCCTGCCGGCCTCGGCAACACAGGCGGCATGGACATGAGCAACATGGGAACGTTCGACATGCCCTTCCCGCCGGCACTGACCCCTCTCCCCCGCCCGTCTGGCGTGCATTCCCTCCGCCAGGCGTGGAGTGAAATCGGCTCGGACGAGGTCAATGGCCATGATGAGAACGGTGGCAATAACTACCGAGGGAAGGGCCGGAGGCACGTAGATGAGCTGTCAGATGATGAGGGGGATGAACGGCGGGGTCGGCCGGTGTGGAAGAGGGGGGTTTTCTGGGTGGGGGTTTTGGCTGTTGTTGTTGTGAGCGTTTTGGCGGGGGTTTTGGGGGGTGTGGCGAGCGGGAGGGTGAGGACGGTGTGGGATAGTGATAAGGGGGGTTCTTATGGGTGAGTTGATGTCTTTGGGTGGGAGAGGAGGGCTGCGTGGTGGATAGGCACTGACTGCTGCTTAGGACTGGCTCGCTGCCGTCGGTCACGGATCCAACTTGTCCCGGAGCGAGCAACCGGAACTATACCAGCACGACGACTTCGCCACAGAAAACGTTTCGGGTGCAGTGCGACGCGGATTATCCTGGCGGGGATGGTGAGCTGGGGTCGCAGAACGGGACGGTTGTGAGCATGGCTGCGTGTCTAGACGCGTGTGCGCAACAGGCCGAGTGCGTAGGCGCTGTGTTCAAGCAGGGCTCCCCGGGGGCGTGTTGGCTGAAGCAGTTCATTGGGCTTATCAAGACCGGAGAGGAGACTGGCGGGGCGATGAGCGGGATTCTGTGGCAGTAGCCAAGTCGTGATGCATGAGGACATGATGGTTTGATTAGCTGGTCTCCTTTGTCAGTGGGCAAGTGGAATTTGGGGTTTGAATTTGATTTGGTGTTGGTCGCGTTCGATTCAGGGTTGGGACTGGGTGTTCGTGGCGGATACCGGGCAACGGCGTGGATCGGCTGGATTTATTTCTATTGCATCTGCCTCGTTTTCCGATGTATATAGATCGAAATCGGTTTTCCAAATTTGCACAGATATCACTTGGCGCTGTCCACCTACGTTGCGTGTTTGTGTTGAATGTTTCTCACACGGCGTTCCAACTTAACTGAGCCTGAGGCGTATGACTTGCTCGAAACTCAACCTCAAGTACCCTATGAAGTATGAACCACCTACCTACCCTGTGCTAGCTCAGGTACGGTATCTAGTCGAGATCTAAAGTACCATTTTTTGAAACCAGGGTTAATAATATCTTCTGAGAACAAAAGTCCACCACGGGCTGCCACCGGTAACATACGACGACATCATCGTGCTGAGATGGTGTGCACAGGGGGCTGGAGCAGTTTTATAGACGGGCAGTAAGCAATGTGACATTCTCCAGACCAGTACACTCAACTCGCCACTCAATTCGAACACTACAAACATCTGGTATATGAAATGGCCGCAAACACACCGCGCTCAAAATCCTACTCTCTCGCCTATCCATCGACACCCCCTTAGCGACCCGGCATCACCTTCAACCCTAGCGGCGATTCACGTTAGCACATCTTGTTTCAAAAGGCCGAGGATTAATGGAAACCAGCAAGGAAAAGAAACTTGACTTACAGCCTCCCGTCTCCTCCTTGACCGTCTCCTTGATGGTGCACTGGTTGGCAACAGACATGGCCTGCTTCTTGATGGAGCCGCAGCCGTCGTAGAAACACTCGGACTTGTCCATGGCCTTCTGCAGGGAGTCGCCCTTCCAACCGAACATGTAGTCGGCGTGGGTGCCGCCGGCGGTGCCCTCGAAGCTCCACACGAAGGGGTTGGGCGTGCCCGAGGGCCACATGCTGTTGAACTGGGTCGTGTCCCACACCGTCTCGAACGTCACCTGCGGCATGCGGACGGGGTGCGAGGCCGGGCAGGCCGCCGCGCTGACGAAGCCGTCGCTGGTGATGGTGTTGTACATGTGCGACTGGTGGTCAGGGCTGTCGAGGTTCTTGCCGTCCCAGCATCTGAATTGGGGATGGGGATTAGTATGAGGCTGATATCTGGGTAGGAAACGCAAAAGGGGTTGACTGACGCGGGGAAATGGTGCGTGGTGAAGATGCCGCCCGTGCAGGGCGCCGTGGGGAAGCTGTCCATCTCACGGCCTCGGTTCTGGCCTGTCAGGCATTGATAACGGAGGCCAATCTGCGGTTTGCCGCTCTGGGTCGGGCTGCCGACGGTCATCCGGAAGCCCTAGTCATCAGAGGTTAGACAAGTTGCACCGAAGTGGACAGAGGGAAGCAGGCAGTTCATGTACCGGCTTGAAGGCGGTAATCTTTTGCTTTGCGAGGTTGTCCTTGGACAAGTCGAACTGGGTGTAGTAGACGGTAAGGCCGCCCGACGCGCCTTGGGAGCCACCGAGGAGAGGCTGGACGGGAAGAACGGGCACGCGGTGGTAAGATCCGTTGGGGTGCTTGAAGTACAAGTGGGCAGTCCAGTAGTTGGAAAAGTCTTCCGCCATCTGACAAGTAGTGCAGGTGCCCCTCTCGCCAACATCGCCCGTCATGGTGGCGTTGAAGGCGTTGCCTCCGACAATGTGGTGCACATGAGCGGCCGGAATAGCGCCAGGCTGGACGACGGGGTCGAGGCGCTGGATGGTCAGCGTTGAGCACGGGAAACGAAGACCGGCTTGGACAGGCGCGAACAGCGCGAGCGCTGCTGAAAGGGTCTTCATGGCGGAGATTGGTTCAGTGTAGACACTCAACGGTACAAGTACGCTGGGGTTACAGAGGAGGAGAGGGTGAGAGACGGAACCACGCTCTTGTTCTCTTGCTTCTCTATCAGCTCTTTATACCTGCTTAACCTGTTTCTTCTCTTTCCACAAGCCTTCTCTCGGCACTTGGCACTTGGCAGGTTCAGTCCTTATTTCATATCCCAGAGCGAGTCAGCGACGAGGAGGTAATGAAATCGAGAAACCACGAGTCAGGCGGCAGCGAATCGGCTCAACTCCGCCAGCCATATTCTCCTTATCCGGCGGTGCAGCTGCCCCAGTGACGACGACGGCAAATACCCAGGCACTTCTTCGGATGTCGGCAAATGTGCCTGCTTTGGCACCGCGCCCGATTCGTCCCCAGCTCGTCCTTATAGATTGGCTAAAATAGAGTGGCGGCCTCGTAGCGGTGCTGCCATAGGTTCCATCGCAGTGCCGGGTTGCTAATTCGAGGCTGCGACAAGTTAGATTAAAGGTGATTTAGGTTGAATCAACCGACCGCGACAGCAATATCGTGCGTAGAAGCTTGACAAGGCCAACGACTCGACTCAAGCGCCGCAAGAGCCTCAGTCGTGATAACGTGACAAGCCGTTCCTCGCCACGCCCTCGCCTCGAAGCCACCAGCGATCGGCGAGCCAGAACATGAACGAACAAAGGGGCACAAGAGCCGCAATGTTGCGCTCGAGAGCCACACATGTGCCGGGCTCTGGGAGACTGCCTGGTGGAACCACGAAAGATTTTATCAAGAGTTTGATTAGACACTATTATATACAGTTTCCTTCTACCCGTCATCTTCGTCTACCACGGGGCCTGATCAAGGCCGGAATGGGTCTCTCCCGAGGTCTTTCCCCGACCTCCACCCCCTTTGATATATCCCCCTTCCCCTTCACACTTCATTACAAAGCAGCAACTGCACCGAGGATTCCAGCAACGGCCATGGCAGCCGCGACCATGCCCGTCTCGCGCGGACCAGCATTGCCGGAGCGAGAAGCGCCCGTAGCGCCGGCTGATGTCGACCCCTTGGTGGTGGTGCCGTTGCTGCTCCCGGCGGCGGCGGCGGCGCTGGGGCCGGCGGTGTGCCAGCAGGTAGGCACGACGGTGATGAAGGAGTATTGTGGGCACTCGTTGGCGAGGGAGGAGATCTGGGCCACATTGGCATCGGCCCAAGAGGAGACGGCCGACTCGTAGACTGTGTACAGCGAGGCGAGCGACGACGGAACCGAGTATTGGCACCAGTCGGTGAGCGGGTTGACCTGCGCGTAGGCAAAAATTTCGGGCGGCGGGGTGGGTGATGAGGCGTAGACGCCGTTGAAGTCAGCGGTGCACTTGGCGTCGTCGGCCTTCTGTGTCTGGCGCGGCCGGAGGGCCATATGATGGGCGGCGAGGGCATTGCGCATGACTGCGTCGGCGGCGGCCGTGGCCACGAGGGCAGCGACGAAAATGGCCTTGGAGAGCATGCTGGCGGCGGTGATTATAACTATGGTTCCGTACTTGGGTAGTCAAAGGAGGGTCGTGACGGGGATGGAGCTGGTCCTGGAAGTCGTGCTGGGCCAGAGGGGTGTTGATGAGAGCACAGCACACAGCCAAGATGGACCATGAGTGGAGGTTCCAGACCTTTAACAGTAACATGAACGTCTCGACGGCGCGCACCGCCGGGCACCACGCCAGCCAGGGGGAAGTCCCATCGAGCTGGAGACTCCGGAATTGACAACGCCACTGTTCCAGGAAACAGGGACAATTCGAGATGGTCTGGGGTACGGTGTCACCAGGCTTATCCGTATATGGACAAGGCGTGTTTATACCTCCGTGCCGGCATAATGCACTAGCTGTTTCTGGGAGGGCACGGTCTCGGCACCGCCCATCGATGCCAACGCTCATTTCTTTCATGATGACTATGACTTGACACAGCAGCGTGATGAGCAATGAACCCTCTCCAACGGTGGTCACCCGCAAGGTACCAACGACGCGCACGTCGAGCGAGCAGTTTGGCTCCATGCCAACACTTGTGGCTTGTCCCACGTATCCCCAGAAGAAGAGAGCAAAAACAGCGCTTTGCCCCTGAAGTGAGGGGCAGAACGGAGTCCCAGCGCGCTGGATTCACTGGAAGCGCTTGGTGGGCGCCAAGGCGGCCTAGGGGCGGGCTAGAGGCGGGCTAGAGGCGGGCTAGAAGCGGTTCCGGAATACGCTTCCTTGGGAGTGCAACGGCTGAGCGTCGCCAAGGTCCTGATCAGGAAACCCCTTCGGATTTACCTGGGTTTTCTTCGGGCCGTCCCAAGCTTTCTCTGAAGCGGCCAGCCGATTGAGGAAAAAGAAATTGTGGTTGGTGACGTTGTTCCAGGCGGGGACGTGAGCGGGCACGCCGGCAGATGAGTTGGCGCGGCATTCGAGGGGGGGCGGCCCAAGCACAGGCTCTGCTGGAGTCTTGGTAGATCGGCCGTTGCTCTCCTTGTCGGCCTGTCCCGAACGCCGAGGGAGAAGGCGAAGTTTGAGAAACCACGAGAAGGATAATTACAAGTACTAGATCAGGGTCTCGGGACCGAACAGAAGGCAGCCAAGACATGACACTCCTGGTCACCACTCGCCTCCGGAAGTCGGCACAGTGGACTTATTTCCTGTGTAACTTTGACTCTGTTAAATCAAGCTTTGGGAGGATTGCAGCTGACAGGTGGGCCTTCAGGATAACGGCTGAGCGGGACCCCGGCCTTGGCGAGTTTATCCCAACGTCAAATCACTCGAGGAGGGATGAGAGGTGGTGGAGGACATCAGTGTCGATTTGCGCCAGGAGTGGTCTTGTTCTGTTCAACCATTGGTCTTGTTGACCCTTGCCCCTGAACGGCATCCACTTCCCCTGAACGGCATCTCCTCCGCCCCAACGCCACCGCCTCCCCCTTCATGAAGGCTTCATGGCGTCCTGATACACGGTCGGGTCCACAAACTTGGTCAGCTCGGCCCTCGTGAACGCCTGCCGCCCGTCTGCCTTGGACAGGTACTTCTCCTCGTACTCCAGGTAATCCACCAAATCGCTCCCAAGACTCCCCGGGCCCCATTTGTGGTCGTCCCACACCTTCTGCAGGACGGGGACATCCACCCCAATCAGTTGCCCGACTGTCGAATACACCTTGTCCGGCTGGTTCTTGAACAGGTCGTAGGTCTGGTTCAACGCCCGCACGAATTGCACAATCTTCTTGCGCGTGGCCGCGTCCTTGAGCTTCTCGTCGGTCGAGTACAGGCTGTAAACCTCGCGGTAGATGGACGCGTTCTTGAAAATGACGACGTTGTTCTCCCCGAGCGCCTCGACCCCGAGCTCCACCGCCGTCTCCCAGACACCGTAGGCATCGATGCTGCGACTCTTGAGCTGCTGCGGGAACGTGCCCGAGCCGCACGGCGCCTTCATGCACACCGCGCCGTTGACGATGGTGTACTGGCCTTTGGACAGGCCCGCGCTGGAGAGGAGCTGGTTGATGAAAACCTCGGCTGACGTGCCCGTCATGGTGCCGATGCGCTTGCCCTTGAGATCGGCCAGGGTGTTGATTCCCGCGGCCTTGTTAGCGACGAGTCGGTACGTGACCTCGACGATGATGCCAATGAGGCGGTAGTTCTTGTTGCGGACGTAGTTCTTGAGGCCCTGTGTCTCGGCGTTGGCGCCCAGGTCGACTGTCTTGTCGCTCAGGCTTGCTACACCGCCGCTAACGAGCGTGGCCGTGTCGCCCTTGTAAAAGTTCTTGATGGCGTAGGCCACGGGCGTGTGCTCCAGCCACATCTGGTTAGCAGCCACCCTCAGGGCCAGGGCTGGCGCGCTCAAGAGCGCCGTCACACCGAGGAGGGAGAGAGGACGCATCGCGAGTGGAAGAAGAGAAAGATGCTCGCGCTACTTTGCTTCCAAAGGGCCCGAGAGCCCGACTTCTCGCAGTCTGCCCCCATTATAACTGCCTGGATTAACCTCCCATATTCAGGTGCTCCTCTGCGGCCTAGAACGACAGAGGATCAATTTCTTTCGGATGTCGAGCCGAGTTTGGTATCTGGGGAACGGCACGAGCCCAATATCGAGCGCATGGGAGGCAGTGTTGCATCTGCTTTACCCGCCCTGTCGTGACTTTTGCCAAGAATAACTCCGGCCTTCCCCATCCCCTCATTCTGGTTCGCGCACCCCCGGCAGTGCTGCCATACGTGCTGCGAGGCGTCGCAGAGACCAGCGCTAGCACGCTTTCACCTCTTCACCTGACGACAGTTGCCCTTCCGAGATTGGACTCGAGATTGGCTGTCACTCTTTGGCGTCGCCACTACTAACATGTGCAAGCCAGCAATATATAAAAAGCCATTCATCTTGCCAAGATATTATCCGCTTGATATTGACCATCCCAGCTCCAAGTTCCAACAGCTTCGTCTCGTTATTTCAGAAGCCAGCGACTTAAGAGGCCACGTCGGAGCTAGAGTGTCGAGCGCTTGATGAGACCTCGGCAGTTCCAGCGCCACAAATCAGGGAAAGTAGAGAGAATGAAGAGTGCCTCATCCCTGTCTCTGGGTAGCAACCGCCTCCGTGGTGCACTTCCTGGCTGGTCCTTAAGTCCCTTCCGCCACTCCGGGCTTCTCCAACCTTTCTTTACCCCTTGTGGGTCTGATTCCCATAATGTAACGACTAACTGTTTCGAATGGAACAGTCGTAGATTTTCCTCCAAAATGCGCGAAATTGGCGAGGTAGGGTAGAACAAAGTGGGTGGTGAAAAATGGTTCCGTTGCGAGTTTTTCATAAAACCGCTGAAAACAGTTGAGAATAAACAAGGAGACAGTTAGGATTGCGAGAGCAAACTGGAGTACAGTGAGTGATATCATTAGTAGTAAAGCCGGAAAAAGGAACAGAGTCACCACCCGGGCCCCCTTACCTTAATTACTCAACCATCAGCCTCTCGAACTCCCCGATCGTCGCCTCCAGCCCACCCACCTCCGTTTCCAAATCCTCCAGCCGCTTTTGATCCGCCTCCCTCGTTGCAACAGCAACCTTCTCCACGTACCCCTTCTCTTCCATCGCCGTCCTTTGCCTCGCCGCCGCGGCCTTCGCCTTCTCCAACCTCTTCCCAGCCTTCTCAATCTCACCCTGCAGATCCACCCGACCCTTCACCCGCATCAGCACCCCCACGCGCCGCGAGACGGGAAACGCCACACACCCCGCAGGCCGCGCATCACCCGGTCGCAACACCACAACCTCACCCGCAGCCGCACCTGCCTTACCAGCCCCCGTAAAACTCAACGCCCGCACGGATGCCACCTCCCTCTCGACAATCCGATACGCATCCTCGTCAAACCCCTGGACAAACACTTCGGCCGGAGGCACAGCAGCGGGAGTCGTCACGCCACCGGCGGGTGTGGCGGTTGGGACGACCGTGTACTCGGCCAGAAGCGACCTCACGCCCCGAGCACACCCCAGCACAATGTCATACGCTGCCTCAGCTTCCGTATTCGCGAGTTCGGGGTTGTAGATTGGGTAGGGGGCAAGCATGACACTTTCCGGTGGGGGATTTGCCGGTGTAGAGGGGCGACGGGGAGGCGCTGCCAGAGTTCCTCAGTGAGGAAGGGGAGGAAGGGATGAGTGAAGACCAGGGCTGTTTCGAGGGCTGTGTAGAGGGTTTGGAGGATTGAGGTTGTGTGGGCGGGGGTCGGGGCGTGCAGGAGGAGGGTTTTGGAATTCTCGATGAAGACGTCGCATCTGGGAAAAGGGGTTTAGTGCTGGGGCTTGGTATAAAATAGGGGTCGGATGAGGAGAGGTAGGTCGTGGCTTACAGGTGGGAGTACCAAAAGGCGTAGACGATGTTGGCGCTCTTCATAAAGTCTCGTTGGTCGAGAGCATCGGAGACGGCCTTGACGGTTTCGTTCATCTTGTGCAGAATCCAAAGCTCGGCGAGGGACTCGTGGCCGCCGAGAGTGGGCTCCTTTGCGGGGACGAAGTCCTGGACGGTGTCAAGCTTGCCGATGACGTACTTGCAGGCGTTCCAGATCTTGTTGCAGAAGCGCCTGTACGAGTGGATGACTTTGACGTCGAAGTTGATGTCGCCGCCGCCCGTGGTGTAGGCGATGAGAGAGAAGCGGAGAGCGTCGGATCCACACTCTGGAATGCCCTGCGGGAAGGCAGTCTTTTGGAACCTGGTGGAATTCTTGACCTCGATAGGGGCGAGGTTGCCTGTAAGAAGCTTGTCGTGGAGAGACTGGAGCTCGATTCCGTAGATGACATCCAGTGGGTCGATGACATTTCCGAGTGATTTGCTCATCTTTCGTCCGTCCAAGTCACGAACTAGAAGAGTTAGCACATTCTACAAACCACTTCGCCAAGTCAGAAATAAACTTACTCAAAGAATGGCAGAACACCTCGGAGAACGGCACCTTGCCCTGTTATTCCGTCAGTGCCATCCGCTGTCATATGGAAGGCTCGCACATACAGTCAGCTTAATGCTAAGAAAGATCATCCGAGCAACCCAGAACGGACTGTCAAGCTACAGGTTAGTAAAGAACTAGCGAAGTGTTTGCTCTTAGAAAGAACTTGCATGATATCCCATCCCGTTTCCAGTAGACTGGTGGGAAAAAGACGGGACAAGTCGGGCGTCTCGTTGGGCCAGCCGAGAGTTGCAAACGGCCAGAGACCAGAGCTGAACCAGGTGTCAAGGACATCCTCGTCTTGAACCTATGGGTATGTAAGTCTCTTTCTCCGGATACAGAACTCGGCGAAGGGGTCTGGCTGACCAGTTTGAACGCTTTGTCTGGAAACGCCTGTTCGGCCTTGGCTCGAGCTATGTTGATCTCCTGATTAGCATACCCGCACTTTGTACTTAGCTCGTTTAATACAGGGACACGTGTACCTTCTTGTTCAGTTCTCCCCGCGAACCATCGCTCGTTGGCCTCAGGATGGTTGTCGTCCTCTCCCTCAAAGCGCACCTGGTAGACGGGGCACTGGTGTCCCCACCACAGTTGTCTTGAGATGCACCAATCGTTGATGCCCTCCATCCATTTCAGATAGCTCTTCGCGGCCTTCTCGGGCTTGATCCTGATGTCGCCATTTTGAACCACTCTAATGGCGTCTGCGGCAAGGCCGGACATTTTGACCCACCACTGCGGTTTCATAATGGGCTCGACAATATCTCTGCTTCTCTCCGACAAGGGCACAGTCATGGGGTGGTCCTTCTTGTCCACGTAGAGTCCGAGCTTTTTCAGGTCCTCCTGGATGGCGTGGCGAACGTCGAATCGCTTCTGGCCCTGGTACGGGCCGCCATTCTCGTTGATCCGGCCGTCATCCGTAAAGATGCTGATGAATTCGAGGTTATGCGCCACGCCCAGGTTGAAGTCGTTGGCGTCGTGTGCCGGGGTCAACTTGACAGCGCCAGTGCCCAACTCGGGGTCGGCATACGTGTCGGCCACAATCAACAGACGCCGGCCCTCAATGAAGGGATGGACAGCATACTTGCCGACAAGATGACTGTAACGGGAATCGTTGGGGTGCACAGCAATGCCGGTATCTCCCAGCATGGTCTCGGGGCGTGTCGTCGCCACTTCGATTGTCTCGTCCGAGTTCTCGATTTGGTATTTGAAATGCACAATGACGCCAAACTCGACCTTCCTCGAGTAGCCCGGAACATCGAGGACCGAACGTTTTTGCAGTTCCATGTTATCGACCTCGAGGTTACTGAGGGCCGTCATCAAGGTCGAATCCCAGTTCACCAGACGGTTGGCCCGGTAGATGATCCCCTCTTCGAAGAACCTGACCCAGGTCTCGGTGACGGCAGCGGAAAAGTTCTCGTCCTGTCGCGTTTCCAGTTATTAGTACGAGTGTCAAATCGAACGCGTAAGTTATAATACTCACCATCGTAAACGCCTCTCTGCCCCAGTCGAGACTGGAGCCCATTTTCCGGAACGCATTGTTGATCTTCTGGTGGTACTCGTCCTTCCAGTCTCGCACGAGATTGACTAACTTCTCTCGGCCAAGATCATGCCGGGTCTGTCGTTTCCTTTTCCACAACATCTTCTCCACGACGCTTTGTGTCGCGATGCCGGCATGGTCACAGCCGGGCAGCCACAACGTGGTCTTTCCCTTTTGCCGATTGTAGCGGATCAACAGATCTTGCAGCGAGTTGCCCATGGCATGACCCATGCTGTTTACGGTGTGAGTGATTACCGGCCACTTTCAATACGCGAGGAGAGGGCTCACTGCAGGGCTCCAGTAACGTTGGGCGGAGGGACGACAATGACGAAGCTTCCCTCGGGCTTGACCTCCCCCTCCGGAGTGAATTGTGGCTGGAAGAAGCCCTGCTTCTCCCACCAGGCGTACCATGCCGACTCGACGGCGACGGGGTGGTACGAGGAGCAGTAGGGGTCGTCAAAGGGCCTGAGCTGCTTCTTCTCTCCCGGTGGCGTGTCCTCGACAAATGGGGCCAGCAACTCAACACCGGTCTTTTTGTCCTTCTTCTTCTTCTCCTTCGTCTTGTCTGCACTGGCAGTGGCGGCGGCAGCCTGGGCCTTCTTTTGTTCGAATTTGGCCTGCTTTTCCGCCTTCTTACGCTCCTTTTCAAGTTCCTTTTCGGTCTTCACCTTGCCAGAGACATTGGGGTCCCCAGAAGCGGGCGAGGGTGCGCTGTTGGAAGCCATGGCGATCAATTGGCCGGGCCGGGAGGAGTGGACGTACGCAGCGCGTGCAGATTGACCAGCCGAAGGTTGGCGAAAGGACCAGGTGGCAGTTGACAGTCAGTGCCAGTTACGATCCCGACCTGTACTCCGTAACGAGAAGCAATCGGGTTTTGTTTCCGGGGGTTGACTGGAGAAAGTGAGTCAGACAGGGAGTTGAATCCCAGGGCAGCGGCGGGAGAGGAGGGGGCGGTTTCAGTGTTATGAGTCATCAGCAATTGGATGCACCGGGCATTTCTGTGGCCGTTGGCGTTGAATATTCCGGACATAAGTAGGTACCTTACATTTGCAAGAGCAGAAAAAGGGTCCCAATAATAGGTATCGTTCCCAACCTCGGAAAAGGGGAGAGGGGCGCCGAAATTCCCAGGTTGGTTGTGTGAAGGGGGGAGTTAAAGTGCCTTCTTTGGGCCAGTCCGTGGCAGGCGGGCCGGAAGGGCATCGACGAACACATCACAGAGCCCTCAGCTCGACCAACGATGAAACCAAAGAAACACTAATATGCAAGTGACCCCTCTAAACCCAGATGCTACAGACAGATCATCCCCTACCTCTTCGCCAGTCGCTTCACCAACCCGCCTAAGCGCGCCTTCAACTTGCCCACTACCAACCCCAACCCTGCCTCGGGCCCCTCATCGGCGGCCACGAACCGCCTGACCATGATGTTGAACATGCCGCCAAAGGCCAGCGCAATGGCCGTCGACGTGAAAATGATGACGTTGTACGGCATGCTAAAGTCGGGCGTGGGCAGACTGCACAGCAGCGACGTGGTGCGCAGGGTGTAGGCCGCAGAGCGCCGGTTGCCAACACTCTCGTCTTGGCGTTGGCGCGGGTCCAGGATGGTAATGACGGCGGCGGCAACGTCGAAGCCGCGGTTCGCGTCCGGCGGGTACTCGGTGTAGCGCAGGATGGACTTCTCAAAGTCGTAGGTGAGAAACACGGTCGAGTCGGGTGGGACTCGCATGCGGACCTCGAGCTGGGTGCCGCGGGCGCGGTCAAGGGCCGGGCGGTAATAGACCTGCTGAACGAGCGACTTGTTGGCGTGGGGTTGACCCGCGATGCGGGCTTCCATGGTGTGCAGATAGATGCGCATGAACCAGGGGAGAGACTCCATGTAAATAAACTCGACCTCGGTGTTGGGGGAGGGGTTACGCAGGATGGTCTGCACGCCACCGCGCTCCTGGCCGTGGCCGGTGAAGCTGCGCTCGGCGTAGAGGAGAGGAGTCTCGGGGGTGATAGTGTTGGCCGAAACGGGCGCGGTGGGGTCTTCAGGGGTGGGGAGGACGATCTCAAGTTCGGTCGAGGGGTCGATCTCGAAGCAGCGGGACTTGTGGTCGGAGTTCTTCTTCTCACGAACGCCCGTGGAAGTGAAGACGCTGCGGGAGTCGGGGACTTGAAGGCACACTGGCGGTACGGCGGCGTCGGCGAGAGGGCAAGTGCCCTTCACGGTCTTGCCAAAGATTTGGGAGAGGGACCAGTCTTGGTTTGCCGTGTGGTCAGCCGGGAAGCACGTGTCGTGGGAGTGGTATGGCTTCGACGTATCGCAGGGCAGATCCTCGCCGGCTGGCGGTCTTGGGATGGGGTTGTCTAACCAACGGTTAGCTCACTCAAAAGACCAGGGGGAATAGGACAGGCAATCCTACCCCTTGGCCGCTTGGACCGATCAATGTCGAGAACCATGTCAATCGTCTGCTCGATTTGGAGAACACACTCCCCGCCGGGCGGGCAGACTGGCCGGATGTCAATGGCCATGCTCTGCCACGACGCATCGAAGAGCTTGTGGCCATCCAACAGCGTCGCAATGCCGGCCTTGCCCTTGCACGGCAGCAGTTTCAGGAACGGTGTCAGGTTCTCTGTGCACACGACCTCGTGCGGCAACACGCCGTAGAGAAGATGCATATTCGTCACGGCCGGGTGGTCGCCTTCGGGTTGAAATGACATGACCGGGCGGGTTGTCCGGGTGCCGTCGATGAAGTTGAGGGATGCGCAGAAGAGGCCGGACAGGGCGTTGGTCAGGGTCAACCACTTGTGGTCGGCTCTGCGTCCAGAACGGTTAGCAAGGAGCAATGGGGCACAGAAACGAAGTATCCTACTCCTCGTCGGTGTCCGCCTCGAGCCACGCCCACAGCTCAACACCGGTGCCGCCCTCCCGCGCGCCGTCCCACGGCCTTGCGCCCCAGGACTCGGCATCCCATCTCCCCAGACTGAACCTCAGATGTAGCTCGCGCGTGCCGGCATGCTGCAGGATCTGGCCGAGAGACCGAGGGAAGAAGCGGAAATTGCCGTTGTCGAACTCGGAAACGGTTGTGTTGGAGCGGAAGTTGAAGCTGGCGAGGAGCGCCGACTGAGGGAGCGGGCGGAGGTTGAGCTGCTCGTGGTAGTCGGCGGCGGATGCCGGACACGAAAAGAACACGGATAGGGAAAGTAACGGAAGCCAAAGGAACGACAAGGGTTGGCGCATTTTTATTATTATTTTCCCTCACCGCGGCCTGGCCATGGGATGGCGCATGCAACCGCGAGAGCAAGGAGAAGAGGGATGGTCGGCGATGGTGATGGTTGACGGGGCAAGTTGCGGGACGCCAAACCCATCTCGAAAAGATGCCACTGCAGCGCGCCGCAGCATCAGCGGGCGACTGCTGTGGAGACAGCCAGCAGGGATGCATGCCCCTGACGGCCCCACTTCCCCAACATCCTGCAGCCTTGCTGGATCCAGCCTTGCAGCGGGCCTTGCAGCGCGGCTGGCAACTTTCGCATTTCCAAGCATCTGGAAGCACTCCAAATTTCCATCTCCAAACCTAAAACACCTTGTCGGCCATCACCAACTTCGATCACCACAGTACTCTGCACTCTCGACACACCCACCGCGTCACACTCCACTTGACTTCACAGCCATGGCGGCCGAGCAAAGAAAGCTGCTAGGTACGTCTGCAACACCCAACAATGTCTTCTATCCGCATCTGCATCCCCTGTGCCCTTTACTCCCCTCCCTCCGCCCCATCCCTTCTCCCTCAACCCACGGCGACTAACACACCCCAGAGCAGCTCATGGGCGGCGGCATGGCCTCCCGCAGCGCCCAGCTCCCCCTGACCGACCCCAAAGTCTGCCGCTCCTACCTCGTCGGCACGTGCCCGCACGACCTCTTCACCAACACCAAGGCCGACCTGGGCGCCTGCCCGCGGGTGCACTCGGAGGCGCTCAAGGCCGAGTACGAGGCGCTGCCCGAATCCGAGAAGTCCCGCTACGGCTTCGAGCACGACTACCTGCGGGACCTGCAGAACCGCATCGAATCCTGCAACCGCAACATCGACACGCTGCAGCGGCGGCTGGAGAAGACGCCCGACGAGGTGCGCCAGACCAACGCCCTGCTCAAGGCCATCTCGGACTACGGGTCGACCGTCGCCAACGGCCTGCTCGAGGTCGAGATCCTGGCCGAGGCCGGCGAGGTGGGGCGCGCCTACGACGAGTACTACAAGGTGCGCCACGCGCAGGCGTCCAAGGCCGAGCGCGAGCGCGAGCTCAAGGCGCTGTCCGAGACGTCGGGCCCCTCGGGCCACCAGAAGCTGCAGGTCTGCGACGTGTGCGGCGCCTACCTGAGCCGGCTCGACAACGACCGCCGCCTGGCCGATCATTTCTTCGGCAAGATGCACCTGGGCTTTGCGCAGATGCGCAAGGCGTACGACGCGTTTCCCAAGGAGATGAGGGGCCGCCAGCGGCCGCCGATGCAGATGGGCGGCGGGGACGAGGATATGGGTGGCGCGCCGACAGGGCCCGGCGGCGGGTATGGCGATGGGGGATGGGGAAGGGGCCCAAGAGGGCCGAGGGGTGGTGGCGGCTACCGCCCACGAGGACCAAGGAGGGGCTGGTAGACGTACATGTCGGGGTATAAATCTTTCTGGAGTGCATTGGTTGGCGTTTTGGCGCTGTGTTGTTCACAGGTGAACTGGCGAGATATCCGGTTCGGATGGGTGGGAGGGTCAATTTTGCAAAATTGCGAAGCCGCTATGGCTCAAAAGTCGTATACCAATAATTTGTACGGGTTGCCGACTGGTGATGCATACGCGCAGCCGTCGACGCAAGGTCCCGGAACCCATTTTATTACCTTACCAGCCGTACTGAACCTCTGTCCCACCCTGGGACTCCCATCCATCTTGAACCTGGGGCTCCCACCCATTCCGTGGCTCCCGTATGCCCCGATGCTGCCGCCTCTCCTGATGTGTCGGCCTGCCCTGAACCTCCTCTCTAGTGTGGGCAGTGACCCCATCCTCCTATGATTTGGTCTGGCCAGCCTCCATGGTGGCCTCGACCTCCTCGTCCCACTTGCCGACTGGCGGCGAGAGCGGCAGGTCCACAACGCCCGGCTTGGGCACCCACGCCGTGTCGATCTTTTTGGGCCCTGCGGCGGCCGACGACGGCAGGGCAGGGAAATCGTCGGATTTGAGGTTCGCCTTCTTCGGCGGAGGCGGGGCCGCCGCTGCAGGCTGTCCGCCGCCGTAGCGGCCCCGATCTTGACCACCATCCTCGTGCGTCTCAAACAGCTCCCGTCCGCCTCCGCGGCCCCCTCGCCCCCTCCCACCGCGTCCGCCTCTGCCTCCGCCCCGCCCCCTGAACCCTGACC
>FTCU01003165.1_pt1 | contig 44042 bp, 60 predicted proteins | sample 1639521 | NCBI WGS metagenome assembly FTCU01 (sample SAMEA3914864, study PRJEB12502) | metagenome | biome: forest; material: soil | place: USA | collected 2012-03-12 | depth 0.3 m
CTCCCCCGGCACGCCGACCCGCCCGCCAGTCCGTCGCTCTCTCTCCCAGCTATTTATTTGCCCATTCCACCCGCTCCATCCACTCCCGCCGAGCTGTTGTGATCCATTCCGTCGGATTTCGTCGGACTTGGACGTTCGCTTGCCAGGTGCCTGTCCGCCAGGGGATATTGCCACCACAACCCAACCGTCGACCTCGAAGGCTGGCTGGTGGTTTTCGAACAAAGCCGTCCGTCCGTGACCCAGGTGGCTTGGACACTGCAGACACCGGCGTGTCTGTCTCGAGGCTCGTGGGATTCGTGGGGTTCGTGGGGTCCGTGAGGCGACCGAGACCGTTCTTGGGAGCACCACTCTTGCCGCGCCCACGACAAGGCACACGCGCAGTGTTGCAGCAGCATGGCAGACGACTACCGGAGAGGAAGACTTGACCCCCACCGAGACCATCCCGAGGATATGCGCTACCCGCCTCCGCCCGAGGGCGACGACCGGAGGCGCCCGCCTCCCGTGGGTGCAGACGGCATGCCGCCGGCGGCTGGCTACCCGCCTGCCGGCGCGCCACATCAGCACCCATCGGACCCGCGGTATCAGGAGAGGGGCTACTCGTCAGATCCCAGGTATCAATCAGAGCCGAGATATCCACCAGATCCGAGGGCGTGGCCTCCCGGACCTCCTCCGCCGCAAGACGGCCGCTACCCTCCCCCGTTTCCCGCCCACGATCCACGGCAGTTTGACGATCGGAGACCGGTGGACGACCGGAGGCCGTACGACGACCGCAGGCAGTATGACGACCGCAGACAGTACGACGACCGCAGGCAGTATGACGACCGTAGGCAGTACGAGGACCGGAGGCCGTACGAGGACCAGAGACCGTACGACGACCAGAGGCCGTACAATGATCGGCGGGGCTATCCGGACCCGTACTACGACCAGGGGCCGCCGCCGGGAAGAGGTGGTGGGTACGGCTCCGACTACTACCGCTACCACCCCTCGGGACCTTATTCCTATGGTATGGGCCCTCCGCCGCCGCCGGCCGTCGCTCAGCAACAATCGGCGCCGAGGCAGCGGACGTCGATCGCCTGCCGCTATTGCAGAAAGAGAAAGGTATGTCGCCGTCCAGCAGGGTGGCTCCCCCATCCAAAATTAGTTTTCAATGCCTAGGCTAACTCGACCTTCCCAATCTAGATCCGCTGCAGTGGTTACACGCAAACCACTAATGGTAAATGCACCAACTGTGACAAGTTGCGGATCGACTGCATCTTCCAACCCGTGTCGTCCAATTCTTCCGCAGCATTTGTTCCCGTGTCAGCGGTGCCGGGTGGCGTGCCACCGGGAACACCGCTCTACGGAGCGTACGGCCAGCCATTGCCTCCCTCCTCAGCACCACCTCCTCAAGGTCGCCCTTATCCTCCGTACCCGCCGTCTGAATACACCCCTCCCATGCATTCGCCGACGGGTTCGTACGGCACTTATGACGAGAAGGACGGAGGGCGCCGCCGGACGCGTCCGCCAGAAGAGGAGCACATCGCACGCCCGCCTCCTCCAAACTATCCTCTCGACGACGACCCGCGCAGGCGGTCGCCCGTCTCGATCCACAGCAACGGCACCCCTCCCTATCGCCCGTTTCAACAGAGTCCCTATGATCGGGATCGGCCTCCCACGCCCAACCAGAACAGCCCTGGCCGTCCCATGCCACCGCAACAGCAGCTGCGAGCCCCGCAAGCCGCGCCACAGGCGCAGCCGCTGCAATCCCAGCTCCCCCCCCAAACGAACGGCCAGCCGCCGCCGCCGCAGCCGCCGCAGCCGCAGGCACCCTCTGGCGGCTACCAGAACCCGATGAGCTTAGACAACGTGATGGGGCCAGCTGGGCCTCGCACGGTCACCGACATTGACCGAAACATGCTCGGGAGGCTGGGTCGGCGGGGATGATTCATGGGAAATTTGGCATTGGCGGAGGAATGGAATTCAAAACCGAGCACCCCAATCATACCTTCAATCCTCTTACGTGGGAGCGGCAGCACCATTCATCACGCCCGCCTGGACGGTCAGGAAGAAAAGAAAGGACGGATTTCCGTCCCGCATCAGCCAAACTCTCGCTGGCAACAACCGCGATTTTGCCGGACCTTTGTGGCCCGTAGCAACTATAATTCAAGGAATACTCTTATGTTACTCGTTTCCTCTACTCACCTTTATTCATCCTTGGTTGTTTTCCGGTGGCCGGCAAAGCGCCCTGCCCCCTCCACCCTTCCTCTCGTCGTCTCCCTCCCTCGAGGGAGTGAGCGACTGGCGACTGGCTGGTCCTTGGTGGCCTGGATTCCGTCGTTGGTTTCCATGCAGGTCACGGTCGCGGTGGTTTCGATCGCATGCTATTGGGCTTTATGGGATTTGCTTAACGAAAGAACGGAATCGCCTCACGGCGGGGTTTTTATTAAATTTGGTTTTTTTCATGACTATTTTCTTCTCTTTCCTGTTGTTCTTTCCTGGCTCCACAAGTCAGTCCATCCTCTTCTTTCTCAAGGCGATGTAAAGACGGGTGCGACCAGAGTAATCCAGCGCCGCCTCCGTTTGTCCACACGCCGGCTTCGGAGAGCGAAGAAAATCAAGACACAGCTTTGCTACAAACCGCATTTCTTCCTGTAGGCTTGCTTTTTCCACAGCCCGAGGACAGGACCACCTACCCCCCGCCCATTCACTGCCAGCGCCCGCGTCCCACATCTCTCCACTTCCCGTTACCCGCGGCGATGTCGCTGCAGTCCAGCTGCACGTCTCAGCAGACCAACCAGCGATTTGACGCAACCATGGCCTGCCGAGAGAGATGGACGGAAACGACGGGGACCTGCCACAGTCTGAAAGAGGGGAGGGGGCGTTCATCCCTCTTCCTCTGTCTCTCTCCCTCTCTTTTCCGCCTTGTTTGCCTAGCCCAAAGCGGCATGATCCTCAAACTCTGGCCATGCATGTTTCCCCTCCTCTCCGCGCGGGAGGGACACCACAGCTATGGAGCTCGCTCAGGAAAGCTGCGGTATCCCAGCAAAGCGTCAGGCAACACGGAAGTGCCGCTAAGGGCTGTCGCTGCGACAGCCAACGCCAACCAGGATCCGGGGGGCGTGGCTGCTGGTCTGCTGTCTGTCTCCTCCTGAAGCCACCCTCATGTCCAGCCGCCGCTGCCAAGTATTTCAGGCGCGTTTTCTAGGCTGCTGCCCGCCGATGGAGCTATCGCTATTCTGTACTGGTGAGCACGATTGCCCTCGATGTCCTGCATCTCGATGCCCTGCATGTCCTGATGGTCTCATCCCAGGCTATCATAACTCTCGCGCATGAGGCTGCTGTCTCTACCCGTTGGGCATACAGTGATTTATCATTTTTACCGGCAAACACAGAAAAGGTGGCACTCTCCTTTCCACCAGAGCTGCTTCGAGCCCTCGGAAAGCAGCTGAGGTGTGTGCGACAGCTGATGGACACGACCCCGTAGGCAGCGGTCTTTTCATCCCCCTCCCCTGGCGATTTACAGTCCCGGCAAGTAGGGTGATCCCTTCAACAAGGCTGTCAGCAGCCGGACTCTTTGTTGGCAAAAGCTGAGCGAGACGGCGGGTTCACGTCCGATTAGTAGACGGCCTGGACATGACCATCCACCTGGCCCCTCCTCCTCGGCAAGCTACAGTACGCTATTGACCCCACCAACTCTCACTCATCGCCCGATCTCGTTGTGGTTGTCTGGGGGCAGGTGCCTTGAGTGATGCGCTGCGGGTTTTCCACAATGCACCGGGGGCGGCACTCGCCTTTTCAATGAAGTACGACGGTGGATTTTCTTGCAAGGGAAGGGAGAGAGAGAGGGGCCATGCCGATATACAACCAACCTGGGACTTTTGAGGCGCTTAGTGATTCTCTGAATGGTGCCGTCGTGGTTCAGATTGTATCGCATGTGCTTTATGCTCGACCTGCTTGAATTCCTCTTTTCCTGGTAAATCTCAGCCAAGCAGTTACCCGAGTACAGCAAGCCAACAGCATTGTTTCTGTACTCGAGATCTGATCTGAGGCTCGCTGTGCGCGACGCATGTAGGCGAGCGGGCGCTTGGGGAAGCCTCGCCGGGACCCGCGCCGAATGACATGTCACTTAATTAGAGCAGAGTCACAACACCCACCCCGCCTGCAGCGAGGGAAGCCGAAAGCCGCAAGCCGCGTTGTCTTTTGTCACCTCGGCTCAGGGAACCGGCATCCCTTGGCTACGGTTCGTTGGCTCCCGCCGTCCGCTTGGCTGCTATCGTATGTCAAGGTTGCCCCTTTCGAGCAGTGCTGCAGCACAAGTCTCGTCTAGAGGTTCCTTCGCCGGTGGTGTATTTCTGGACTTCTGCCCCCTCCCTTTACCCAAAGGGGCGGCCAGCATGAGGGACGGGTGGCTGCGGCATGGCGGCGCGTGTCTTGTGTGTGAAAGACCCAAAATGCGATCCTTCGGGCAGCACCATCAGCACCCGATCATCCATCCGTCTGCGCCCAATGGCAGCCAGATTGGCCAACCCTCGACATCTTCTCCAGCCTCTCTGATTGACGCTAAATCCATCGTGTTATGCGACCATGACTCGCACAAGACTCGGAGAACACGATCCTTACCAATCGCGCCGGGCATCCCCCGGCCAGGCTCATGGGACTTCCCGTTTTGCGGCGGGCGATCCGGGCGCATGATGCTGGACTGGGACATTGGACCACGTCCAGGCCCCATAACGGCCCGGGCCCCCTTCCCTTGAGGGGAAAAGGGGGAGGAGACGCAAGATTGAAGGTGTATTGCTGCGGAGTACAGGTCGTGCGTACATGTACCTTACATACGTGACGGGAGAGTGGGAGTTCAGCAGTATTCCGTCCCTTCTGATGCCCAAGTGCAGAGCCAATGCGAGGTCAGGCGAACATGCGAGGTCCGTGAGAGAGACGGCATTGTCCGAGCATCGAGCTCGTCCGACTCGTGCGAAGAGAGAGATTGGTCCGAGAGGCATCCGCTCCGGGGCGGGAGGCTCCGTCACCTTCACGGCTCGCGACGGTGAACGGACACGGCAATCATATCATCAATCATCAATCATCAGACCGAGGAGGACAGGGAGCTTCTTGTCCCTTGTGATTTGTCTCAACTCGCAGTGTCGAACGCCGCAGGCTTGCCCAGCGCCTCCACCCGTTCCACCGCAGCCCCGAGCCAACGTCGGGTTTATGGCTGGAGCGGTGCTGCCTTGATGCCCAGAACGACGCCGAGGTGTGACCCGAAACCCGAGGAAGGAACCCCCGGTGTGCAGGCAGCAGAGTCCCGACGGTGCTTGACTGCCTGACTCCTCGTTGGCCTTCAGACGGAACTGGAAGGGAAGGAATCACGCATTCGATCCGACTCTCCGACTTTCCGGCTCCGAGGCGAGGCGAGGCGCAGAACGTCACGAACCGCCGAGCAATCCAACAAAAACGGCCCCCAACATTTTCAGGCCGGCCTCGCGGGACTGGCGTGATGTGATGATGGCTGCTGTGTGGTATGCTCCTGGACCCCATCCTTCTGAAAGCGCGCTTTGCAAGCTAATAATAATATCGCGTCACGTTCGAATTATTTTAATTTTAGTACCCCTCCAAGTCACTCAACACCATCAGAGCCCACGCCACTGCCGCATCCCCCTCTCTTTCTCCCGGAGTGCTGCTCGAAAGTCGCCCCCAGACGTCCAAATGCTGACCCGTTCCGCCCCGGGTGGAGGTGCGGGTACGGATGCCGCGACAGCGTGGCTTTCGGACCAGCCTCCTGCAGGAGACCGACCAGTGCGACCCCCAATCTCGACAGCGCCGCAACCGCCATCATCCCAACCGTCGCCGGAATAGCCTGAGGCGCCGGGACTTTCCACGCGGGGAGGGACGAGGCCCAGGCAGACCCGCCTCACACTGGCCGCCTTGCGGCACTCATGGGTTGGTTGGCACGCTGCCGTCAGCTTACTCGGCCACGTCAGAGCACCCCAAAGCATTTAGTCCGGGGCCGAAGGAGCGCAAACATGTGGCCCATGCAGCGTGCTGCGTTGGGGAAAGATTAATTCAAGAGTCGCTATAGGTGGCCTGTCCGGCGTGCCATGCTCATCAACTTGGGCATCATCACCGCGCCGAGACAAGCTGGAAGACGCGCCGCCCCCATCGAGGCCACGTCGGGAGTCCCAGACATGGATTCTCAAATTGAGTCGCGCATGGCTTCGTTCCAACTTTCTCATCTCCTGAGGCTCTGCGTTTGCACGAGAAGAAGCTGACAAGTTGAAAACCAGGGCCTTCTCGCTCCGGCTCTCTCGTCAGCGTGCACCAGGGCCGAATCGGCATCTTGCCAACGAAAGTGCTTCTGGCTGTGTCTTGACCCTTCGTCGAGATTATTCAAACAATCTCTTGCCAACCTCGCCGTTCCGAGAGTTCCATCGTGCTCAGCTGGTGGAGACTGGCATGGGTATCAACAAGGGCGCCTCCCGTTGCATGGGCATCAAGACTCCAAGTGGAGTCTTGATCAAACCCGCCTCCAATGGTTTTCAATCGCCGAAGGAAAGACACGGGGACGATGAGGGCCCTTGGCAATTCGTGGCCTCGGTCTGCTTCCTCCAGCAGAGCTATCAAGTCGTTCTCGGGTTTGAGAGACAGTCAGCGGGTCTTGGAGTCAAGGACTCAACGTGCATCCGTCAGCAGAGCCTCCTCCCTCCTCGGCCCCCTGTCTTTGTTTCGGGACACTGTCTAGCAAGCCGCAAGAGGTTGTTTGATTTCTGCTGCCCGCCATCGTTCTCTCTTTGCAACATCTTGGTGTTCCCAGAAACCCTGAAGCTCCATCCTTTCGCTCCCCAACCGACACCAACAAGCAAGATTCAAGCCATCGAGCTAAACCACGGACACATGGAGATAAACATAGCGTCTTTGTCACACCGGGCGGCGGGCATTTGGGGGCCACCGCTCTTGCTGCCCATGCCGGCGGGTTGTTGGGCGTTGGCTGCATTGCATTGTGCCAATCTGGGCCGTCGCGCCGCGCCGCTGTGGTACAAAGCGGCAGGGGTCAGGTCCAATTGTTCAGGGCAGTAATTCTATTGTCAGAATGCTCTCCAATTTCACAGTCTTGAGTTATCTGTGGCCTCGTGCATTATTACCCTGGACTGGTTCTGCAGCGCGGCCTTTGGGAGCCGGATCGACGGCACCGCCTACCAGATATTGGTTAGTTAGACAGTGACGATCCAAACGCCTGTTGCAGAAATAGAGGGACTGTCAGTCGATATTCGGGAGACAAACAAGGACTAGATGAGCCAAACAGCCGCCGAAGTCTTGTTATAAATCACAAGTTTTGGAATAGATCACACTATTTGCCCAACAGACACTTTAACTTGTTCGTTGCCTCAGCATGGTTTCTAGTCTGTCTTCGGCCCAAATTCCTGCACTTCGCGTCTTCGATGCCGTGCTCCAACCAACATACAAGGGAAACATGGCGCTGATACCAAATATCCTCATCTATAGGACCACAAAAGCCCGTGGCATGGCACAGGGAGGGTGTCTGCTCTAGCGGCCAGGACCAGACTGTCCTCAGCATTGCCGGACTACCAGTTGACCCTCCCAACCGAAAAGAAACCACAGACTGATGTCTTGATCGTGAAGTGGCACAAATACCTGACACCCCATTGAAACCGAGTCTTGTAAGCGCCTGCCCGCAGGCAATCACAGAGACAGAGACAAAGACAACGCAGAATATGGCAGGCCAGAAAACATACATGACATGCCTTAGGTAGTAGATAGATACTGTGTCTCGTAAACAGAGGGGAATATGAGAAGGGAAGGAAGAAAACAAGGCTCGGCCCATGAACCAACAGAAGGGACGAAGAGTTAGTTAGGTACAGTGACGAAGAAGGTTGCAGAACACCACTACCGTTCCGCTCCGTAGCCACCATGTCTCACACACCGGCGCTACCTGTCGCGACGGCAAGCAGCTGAAAGAGAACACGCAGGCAGGCTACAGCAGAGCAGAGCTAAGGACCAGCCAATCTTCAACAAACCGGAAAAAAAAGACGAGACATTCGAGGTAGATACCTAGGTATAGAGAGGTAGCAGGCAGCTGAGGCAGCCAACATGATGTGACCAAAAAGCCAAGGGCAAAAGCTCATCCCCTCACCGAGAAACGAACCCAAAAAAGAAACAAATCAAGGAGGAAAAAAGTCTCGAAAATGGAGTCAAAACGAGGAACCTAGTACCGATAAACATGCGCCTCCCCCACTCTCGGCGTAGCCCTATAAACATCATCAACATCATCCTCCGACACCGGCGTAACCGGCACCTCTTTCCCCTCCTCCTTTTGTTTGTTCTTATCCCCGGCAGATCCACTTCCACTTCCACCTCCACCTCCACCGCTGCCGCTGCCGCTGCCGCCACCGAAGCCAGGGTGGAACGGCTCAAAGGACAGGCGCGGTGGTGGGCCGGGCGGAGGATCGCGGAAGGGGTCCTCGTGCTCGTCGTCGTCGTCGGTGGTGGCGTCGTGGCGGGGGGTGCCGGTTGCGGAGCGGGACGGGCCGGCGACGGCGGATGTGCTGTCGTCGTTGCTGTATGGGGCGAGGGCAGACTTCCCCTTGCCGTTTTTGCCGTTGCTGCTGCTGCCCGCGACGGCTTTGCGAGATGAGGTGGCGCGGGGCTGGCTGGTGGGTGGTGGCTGGTTTGGCGGGGCCGGGCTGGAGGCGATGCTGGAGCGGCTGTCGGCGAACTGCTTCTTTGCTTGCAGGACGGCGCGGTGGTGCTGGTTGAGGGCCTGCTGGAGCTGCTCGTTGGTGTCGATCAGGCTCTCCATGGTGTCGTTGTCGGGACCGGGGTTCTCGGCCGTCATGTACCCCTGAATGCTGCGCGAGGCGCTGGCGCAGCGGTCCGAGAACTCCCTGATGAGTTCGTTGGTGAGAACCTCAGAGGGCGGGGTGCACGCCACGACTTGCTCGAGGAGGCTGGCTGATGTGCGGGCTTCCTCGAGCCGGTTCGCGAGCTCGATAGGGTCGGGGAGACGGTTGCCGTGCTGCGGCGGAGGGCGGAAGGCCTGGGGATGGGGTTGTTGAGGGTTGAAAGGCGGGGCCATCACGCCCCGGGGAGGTGCTGCCACAGGAGGCATGCCCTACCCGAGCGGGTTAGCAACTTGTGCGCCGACGCTAGGCTTCAGAGTCCGGTATTGCAGCACTCACCCCGTACGCTCGGTAGGCCTTCTCCTTTTCCTTCTTCCACATGGCGATGATCGGCTCTAGCCCGTGGTCGTATCCTTTTGACAGCTCGAACGTGTCCAGAGCCTCCATCAGGATTTGGCGCACGCTGCCGTCTCGCCCTGACCGCAACAGCTCCTTGACCGTGTCGACAAACTTCTTGTCCATATACTGCGTGAAGCCAGGGCCGGGGTTGTCGGCGAGGATCCGGAGAAGCATGATGGCGTTATATTGGCATGACGGCTTGGACCAGTAGTCGCGGTACAGGAACTTGCGGATCAGGCGTGCGCATTCGGCGGCGGCCGCGGGGGAGGCAACAGCGGCCTCGACGATAGAGGGTAGAAATACGACATCGTCGCCCTGTGGACCGGCAGTTCCCTATTAGCTTCCTGGCTGTGGACAAGAGACAACGGCGGCCTCCTGTGAACGTACCGCCGCACTTCCCACGGACTGGCAGAATTGTTTCTGGGCTGGCCGTCAGCACGATGCATTCTCGAACGGCGCTTGCTGGTTGATCGGTGGAGGGAGGCGCCATACCACACAGCGAGTTGCGATGGCTTCGGGGGTATCGTTCGCGGGATCCACTGGTGCTGCTTCGGAGCTGCCTGTTGCGCGTGTAAGGCGTCGGCGGGTCAGTTTCTGCGCCGCCGCCTTTTGGTACGGGAGGAGGATCCGGAAGGGGATCCCGGGGCAGCGGCTCACCACCAGCAAACGTCGGGCGTTTCTTTATGCTGCCCAGCACCTTGTTCATGCTGAAGCCCGCCATCGCCTCGAATTCGGCAACTGGACGTTGCCGGCGTATTCGTACTGTGTACGGACGGGTTGCTGCAGTGGCGCGGAAATAGCGGTGTTCGTAGTCAGGGCCGGGGAAGTCGGCCGGCGAGATGCTGCCGTCGTCAAAAGTCGTTGTTTCGTTTCGAGGGGGTCGCAGATTGCGGACAATTGCCGTTGTTGTCGCCCGCCGCGTTCACTTCTGCCGCGCAGGCAACGCTAGGCAGCAAGGGTCCTGATCTAGGCCCGTTTCCGCTGCGACGTTGGCGGGAAGGTCGCAGGAAAAGAGTGCTGACTCCCGCAATTAAAACACCCAAACCACGGGGCTACGGACAGCCATCCCGTCCAGCTTTATTCACGAGATGCGCTTCGGAGAACCAAGAGCCAAAGCAGGCACAATATATCTATCAGACGGGCTCTTTCAATGGGCGATGCTCGACCCTCTTCCTGTCGACCCTCTCCTCTTTGGAAGACACCGGCAGAGAGCAGCAGCAGCAACACCACAATGCGAGTGCCAAGACCGAACCTCACTCGTGCACAGCCTCGTTGTCGTCGCCCAGACGCGCAAGCGGCCATCCGGGTGACCGCCGTGACTGGCCGAAGGGGTGCCGGAGGTCATCAACGTTAGCGCAGCTGGCCCTGCCAAGGCTCAACGATAAGATACAGGCTTGCAGTGAGACTTTGAGGCCCCTGAGTGGGGACTGTCCTTGTCCTGTGAGCCTGTCTGAGAAACAAAGCACTGCTTCACATGGCTCGAGAAAAGGAGAAAAAAGGGTGCGCTCCAACAAATAAATCGAAAGAAAAAGTTATCGTCAACGTTATACATATCCAGGTATTGATACTGCCTGGTATGCGCATGCCTGCCCTGCCCTGCCCTGCCCTCCCTGCCCTGCCGATCCCATGATACAGAAACACAAAAAGCACAGACGGGCTACTCGCCCTCTTCATCCGCCGACATCTCCTCAACCACGAGGTTGCCTCCCCTGCCCAGCTTCTCTCCGACCGTCGTGGCCGCGCTGGGCTCGAGCGTCTCACGAGGCATGAGTGACGCGATCTGGAATCTGTACTTGTGTTCGTAGTCCCGCGGCTTCTCTGCCCCAGCGCCGCCGGTGCCTTCCTGCAGCAGATCGTAACACTCCACAAAGGCGTACAGCTCTTCCACTGTGGTTTGCCTGGCAAATCTCCGAACCACCCGACCTGAGGTGGGCATGTTGAGCGCGAGACGGACGGCGTCCTTGGCTTCGGCACCCGGCTCCGGTGCGACAGTGGTCGCCCGCCATTCCCTCCACTGCCGCCGCTGCTCCCGGAGTCGGGCAGCGGCCTCGGCTTCCTCCAGGGCCCGTTTCTCGGCTTCCGCTGCCGCCGCGGCAGCCTCGCGCTTCTGGCGCGCTCTCTCCCGATCGGCGGCCAGAGACCTCTCGTAGGCCGAATCCTGCTGAGACCGGAGATTACGCGCCATCTCCTGCGCGGCTCGCTCTGTCCTGACGCCGTTGAGGTCGGGCGCGTACTTGGTGATGGCGTTTTGGATGCCGGCGAGGTAGGACTCTGCCGTCATGGGCCCGACCAGGCGTTTGACAATGCCCATGCGCGTGCTGCCCTCCTTGGGAGTGAGACACGCGAGACACGAAAAGGGATACTTGGCCGCGCTGTACTCTTTGGCCACCTGGTACGCCTCCGAATCCAGCACGTTACCTCCCCAAAGGATGACGTTGTTGGCGGGATCCTTGATGAAGTTGGCGACCTCGGGCGACAAGAGCGTGTCCCGGATGAAGGACTCGGTGTCGTCGTGCTCCGGGGATATCAAGACGGTCAGGAGGAATTTCAGGTCACTCTTGGCTGCGTCCAACGCCTGGGCGTGGCCGCCCTCGAAAAACGGGAGGCCTTGTGCCCCATATTCTTCCTCGAAGTCGCGCCTAAACCGCTGTGCGGTCTCCTTGGGGAGAGTCACCCTTCGCCCGCTGGTCTGCCTCAGGCCCTTGGAGATGGAAGCTGCAACAAACCGCGGCCTTATCGACTGCGGTAGGAACGACAGGAAATAGAAGAGGGACTTGAAGATGCCGGCAACGATCTTGTATCCAAATCGAAACGGCGCAAAGAGCACGGCTACCAGGAGGGGGGTCTGATACAACACCGAGGTCGGGGGAACCACGCGCGGTGCCACCTCTGTTTCAGGCCGCCTTGCTGCTGCGTATGGGTGGCTGTCGGCGTCCAAGAAGCTCTCGTGGAGAACCTCGTGTCTTGCTGTGGCGCGCGGGATGTTGTTGTCTTGCTCGGCGAGCGCTTCGGCCACGAGATCGGGGCCTTCGCCGTCGAAGAACTTGGCAATCGCAATCTGCAAGGCCGGCAAGCTATCAGGATCCAATTGCAAAACGACAGAGGTGGCAGGCTGACCTGGACGTTCCACTGCGACCTCTCGAGGAGAGGGATAGCATCCCTGACCTCCGCGCTCGTCACATCCGTGTACTGCTGAAGAGCTTCCTGCTGGCTTGCAGAGAGACTGCTGATGTCAAATTCGTCCTCGCTCGCCATCGTGTTTCAGGGGACCGCGGGGCCCATCCACTCCGCGAGGGTCGCGAGCCGGAGGCAGACCGACAGAACCGAAGAGTGCGATGCCGAACCGAAGTAGTGGGATGTAGTTCCCAAGAGCCAACCGTGGCAGGGCGGAGGGAGGTCGAGGTGCTGAAGGCAGGCGCACCAACACGTCGCCGGTGCAACGGAACAGAAGGACACCAGAGCCACTGTGTGGACAGAGCACGGCAGGACAAGCGAGTCTCCAAATCCGGGGGGAGGGGGGATTTGTGTCGCTGTTCTTGTGTGATCGCAAATTCTCCGTGCAGTGACCAGTCCCCTTATTGTCGGCGGGTATGCCAAAGTCGCCGACGGTGCTCGTTGCTATGGTTGGTTGGTGGCCTCGTTCGAGATGAGGTCAGCATGCATGCATGATGCGGACGGGTGCTCTGAATTCGAAACACGCGAGAGCCCGAAGCAGTCGGGAATGCATATTTTGTACAGAATCCAGAACGCAGAGCATCGCTGACGTTATGCGAAATATGCAAAAACCCCAGCCTTTCCAGGCGGCTGCCTCGACCCGTTTACCAGGACTGCCCGTGTACTCGCACAGAATGCGGTCCGTGCGTCTCGAGGCAGGCGGCTGAGCGAAGGCCTGAATGACGAGCGAACCTGACCGCTGAGACGCTGAAAGCAAACATGGCCCGGGCGGGAGGGGCATCCGCGCCCCATCTGCAATCCAATGCTAAGAATGCCCCACCCATTTTTAGCGCGGGTGCCCGCGCTTCTTCCCCTTCCTTTGACAACCAACTCCGCTGCACAGCTGCTCAGCTGCACTGGTCACTGGCTGGCGCACCCACAGCACTCTCGCGCACCCGACTCGCACGACGCACCCACCCGTCGACGCACCGCACCGCACCGCACCGCACCGCACCTCTTGGAGTGCCCGCCCGCAAGCTTGGCTTCGCCGGCGATCCTGCTCCAGCCCCCGACCCGAATACCCTCCCCCCGGCCATCCTTCCGCCCCCGACCGCGACCTCCCGCGTGGCTTTCTGTGTCTCTTTTTGCCGTCGCCATTGGGTCGCTGCCCTGACCCAATTGCTGTCGCCCGCCCTCGTGCTCGCTCGCATGCCGTCTTCCATGGGTGCCTTATCGCCCGTTCGGTCAAACCATGGGAGAATTCCGCCTTCATCAAGTACGACCTCCCTTGTTGTTGTCCCCTGCGCTGCCCGGTGCCCCGGTCCCGTCTCTTGATTTCGAAAATAATCCTCGAGGGCTGACGTTCCCGCCCGTGCTGCTAGATATCGTAGAATCAGTCAAGGCGCCATCCCCCTGTCCTTGACTTGACCGAACCCCCCGCCATGGCCGCGACGCGATACCCCGCCACTGACCTCCGCCGTCAGGTTGGCTCTCCGAGATCCAAGGGCCGAGGTTGGTTATTCCCGACTCTTTGGCATGTTCCTCGCTGACGGCCAAGGTGCAGAGAACAAAGACACGGTGTGTCGCAACATCCTGATCTACGGTAACTGTCGCTACGAGGACCAAGGGTGCACCTTCAACCACGACCAAAACAAAGCCTCGTCCCCCCAAGCAGACCTGTAGGTCGACTGCCCGGAACATCCCCGTTCCACCACCGCGCATCCCATACCCCCCGTGTCTGACCTCCTGCTAGTACCAAGAAGACTTTCAATGTCGACTCCCCCTCATTCACCCCGTCCGGCCAGCAATCAGCGCCGGCCAAGAAATCCACATTGTCGTCTCAGGCGGCGAGCGCGGCCCCATTTACTCCTCGTGGCATAGGTACGAGTGAGTCGAGTTGGACGGGACCTCTTTGTGTCACATCTGACATTGCGCTCCAGCACCAAACCTGCAGCAGGCCACCGAGACGTCGGTGTTCAATCCGGCAGCCATCAGAGAGTTCACCCCGCAGAACTATGATATTAGCAACACCGTATGCAATTTCAATCATTCATCGGAAACAGCATGGCGCCTAACCCAGTTGCAGAATTCGAACGGTACTATCCAAGAAAATGGACTGTACAGCGACCCCTTTACAACCATGGGGACCATGGCCACAGGGTTACCCTCCGCCGGACAATTCAACCTCTATGCATCCGAGCACAATGCCCTTGCCACTTCTGGGGGGTCCTTCTACCCACAGCACGGGGGCTTCCCAACCGGACCCCTTCAACCACCCAACTATCACCTCTACCAGCCCTTTGATTCCTATCAGCAGGAGCTGCAGCCGTGGCAACGCGCAACCTACGACTTCTTCATGCCGGCCAAGATGCGAGAAGAACTGCAAAAGAAGATGTTTGCGACCCAGCAGGTGATGCCAAGTAAGTCCGGCCTCGGGGTTTGATTGTCGCCCTTGGCATTTGCTGACCGTCGTAGATTCCGGCCTACCCCAGCTTGAACGTTGGCACTCGTTGTTTCCCCTCGACACCAGCAACAGGAAGAACACTTCGTCCTTCGGCTACCCGAGTTGGGTGTACAAGGCCCAGAGCAGCCGAACTGGGAAGCATTACGCCCTCCGGAGGCTTGAAGGTATGCAGATGCACCGTGTCCCCTCGGCGTATCCTACAGAACCAGAGTTGACAGCCGCGGTGGGCTAGGCTACCGATTAACCAACGAGAAAGCGATTCTCACCGTCATGAAGGAATGGAAGAAGATCAAGAATGCCAACGTCGTGACGGTCCATGAAGCTTTCACCACCAGAGAGTTCGGGGACAGCTCGCTCATCTTCGCCTACGACTACCATCCCCTGTCCAAGACTTTGCAGGAGCACCATCTACAGCCTGCCCACGGTAACCGGTACAGGCCGCCCGCCGCCATCCCCGAGAATGTTCTTTGGGGGTACGTCTGCCAAATCACCAACGCGCTTAAAACTCTCCACACGAACAAGCTCGCAGCTAGGTGCCTCGAGCCAAGCAAGGTCATCGTCTCGGACAACAACCGCATCCGGCTCGCTGCGTGCTCCATCTTGGACGTGGTGCAGTTCGAGAACAACACCAAATCTGTCCAGGAGCTGCAGCAGGAGGACCTTGTCAAGTTTGGCAAGCTCATCCTCTCCCTTGCCATCTGCGCCCCGCTCGCCCACCTGAACAACATTCCTGTGGCTTTGGACTCGCTGGCGGCGAAATACTCGGCAAACCTCAAGGATGCCGTGACCTGGCTCATAGCCCCCCCGAATCCCGGCGAGACCAAGAGCATTGATAATTTCATCAGTGGCATTGCTACGCACATGGCTACCTTTTTCGATCTTGCCCTCCAGGACAACGACGAGAAGCAATTCCACCTCGCCAAGGAGCTGGAGAATGGCCGCGTGGCCAGGATCATGATGAAGCTCATGGCGATACTGGAACGCGGCGAGCTCGGTGGCGTGCAGGGCTGGTCCGAGACTGGTGAACGCTACCAGCTCAAGCTCTTCCGCGACTACGTATTCCACCGGGTCGAGCCCGACGGGAAGCCCAATCTCTCGCTCGGGCACATGCTCACGTGCCTCAACAAGCTCGACGCGGGCGTTGACGAGACCGTCGTCCTGACCAGCCGCGACAACGAAACCGTGTTTGTGGTCTCATACCGGGACATGAAGCAGGTGTTTGACCGCGCGTTTAATGAACTCGTGAAACACAGCAAGACCGGCGCCCCCGGGGCGAACAACTAGGTGGCGCTCCCGTCGACGGGGCCGGTCCTGGTGGCGGACGGTCCGAGGTGGGATGCTCCGGTGGGAGATGTGGCAAGGTGTGGTGTTCCGGAGGGTTCTGGCCGTTGTTGGCGTGTTCCAAGCGAGGCCACCCCATACCGGGATGCGTTACAAAGAGGTGTCCCGACCCTGACGGGAGTTGCTCCATGGGATGTTGTCCGACAATGGAATGGGTCAGGAGGTGGTGGCTTGGCGAGAGGTGCTCAGGCGGGAGGTGCTCAGGCGGGAGGTGCTCCGCTGGGAGATGTTGCAAGGGTGGCCATTCCGGGGAGTGTGCCAGGCTGGGCTTTATCGAGCCCGCGTGTCCGACGATCGGGTACTCAAACGGAGACTCCGCCGGCTCCTCTTCCGGCACGGTCGCGCTCAATGAGCTCGATGAGCGCGATGAGCGAAATTGTATTACCTGTGCCTAGTTGGCATAGGCGAATGGAGTTGTGGGCGGACGAGCAGGCTCGAAACATTGGGCTCTAGGTGTTTGGGACGCGATTCGGCCTTGGATCAAGGGGCAGGACAACACATACAACCTGGGAAGGCCGCCACTCATCGCGGAGGATGTCAAGGTAGAAATTCGTTTGGGGCCCTAAGTCTACTCGCAATATGCTCGAATGTTGCGATGGAAGAAGTGGTGGAGGCGGCTCACGAAATCCTGTGGCGCAGAAAGGCTGGCGGCTGAGTTCTCGGAGACAAACGAGGTGAGCCGAGCTTCTGGACCGGAGTTATATACATGTTGAGCGGTATCGGATGTCAGCGGCATGTTCAGTAGCGAGCGTGTGCCGTTTTAGCGGACGCAGAACAGAACACAAAAATTCCAGAACATATTCTCTCTTCACTGTCATCGGTCGACTCCGTGTCCTGGTTATGTGGCATGCCAGAAGAGTGTCTTGCGGGTCATGTTTGTTGTTGTGCGAGTACCGTGTCCCACTTGGCCAGGGGATAATATGCTGGCATCTACTTTCTTCTGCCGGGTCCACGACCGGTAGGTACCTGAGCCATGGTACCCAGTTCCCTCTCTCTCGCCTGCAGCCCGTGCAAGGCTTGTGGACTGCACCCCGTCCAAGACCAGCAGCCAGGTTAGTTGAGGCCACCCAGTTCCAGTACGTTGGGACGGTAGAGGGAGGCAGTGTTGTCCCCTCCTGCCGCCACTTTTATGTCTTTGGCTCTCTTTGAACAACATCGCGCGCATCCTCCAACCCTGACGGGCTGTATGTAGTACCGGTACCCCCCATCCATCCCCGTCCGTCTCAGTCCTCGTCGGCCTGGAGGAAGGGATTCGCGATCACTTCGCTCCCGTCGACGGGACTCACCACCACCAGGAGGGTGCCACGCACCACCACCAGCCCCAGCGGCCGTGTCATCTCGTTGCCCTCGTCGTCTGGGAGACCAAGCTAGTTAGCAACCTGCAGCTGGTTTCCCTCTCTTCCGTATTGGTTCGGTTGGGTCAGGTGTACCTCGCAGCAACTCCTCCACCTCGTCCAGCACCAAGTTCATCAGCGCATCGTAGCCCTTCAGCACGCCGGTCGCCTCGCGCCCGCCGTTGAACTTGACTGTGATGCGCTTGTCGAGGTACTTTTTGAGGTCCAGGATGTTTTCCTTCTTGGGCCGCTCCTTGCTGTCGCCGTTGCCACCGCCGGATGGGCCGCTGGCTGCCGCTGCTGCGCCGCCCCGGCCTCCGCCGCCGCCACGGCCTCCGCGAGGACCGCCTCTGCTGCCGCCGCGGTGGGGTCGGTCGGCCATGCTCCCGCTCTTTCTGGCTCTCTCGGTGGTCGGTGCGGGTTGGTGGGAGACGAGGCGAGATTGAAGAGTGCGCTTGGAGACGGGCGAGGTGGGTGTCTAAAGCTTAGGAGCTTCGCTATGGTGGTGTGGATTGAAGTGGCCGATCGGAGCGTGAACGTGCCAAAATCTTGGGGTTGGGGATTGGCATGAATGGAATGGCACTTGGCTGAACCCCACGATTTGCGGAGCTTGCTGGTCTCTTGGCGCACAAGGCAAGGTCCGCGGTTGGTGGGGCGTGGTCAGAGCTCGCCAAGCTCTCAGCCCTTCCTCCAATCCCTGCGTCGCATGGTTGATCAGGGGCCGTGTTTGGAGCCAAACATCAGTTGGTCTGTGCGTTTCGACGACCGGTGATGGCTTGTCGGGGCAGAAAGCAAACAGCAATGCCTTGACCGGGCGTGTGATTTGCAGAGAGCTTCAGAGAGGAATTATGGTCTTGTAAAGATGAATTCTTTTGAACTTTGATCCACAACTCTTCGAGGTCGCAGAGAATCGTGCGCTCTCCCGTGCCAAGCTGGCTCCTCCCACTGCCAGCAACAGGATTGCCGCAGCTTGGAGAACCGGGGAGAAGTTACTAATTGGGGCAGAAAACTTGCCCACTGTTGCTGCTGATGATGTTACGTTCTCTAGCGTACTAGCCCCTAATGATGCGAGACAGAGGCATGTCTCTGTGCTCTGTGCAACGCTTGTGCGGCTGCTTGGGCGATTTGTTCAATTCCACCAGCATCAAAGCTTTCTCTGGGATGAGCGTTGCCGCTGTTGTTTTTGTTTTATGCTACTGCTGCTCTTGCTGCTAGCATTTGTGGCCTCCGTATGATCTGGCTAAGTGGAGGTGTGATGCGGCAAGGTGTGTGATCAGGGGGCCATACCATCCATGTTGGGCATGGGCGAGTTGCGGTTGGTGAGATGGAAGCTTTCTCTATGTCCAAATAAGAGATTCTTCATCAATTAAGATGTGGCATGGGGTATAAATGGCAGGCCAAAGCCGTCAGCCCGCCTCTCCCGTGGTCGAGATAACTGCCGCCAGGATGGCGATGGTTTCCGTCAAAGGAGACCAAGTCGGGTCAGCGAATGGCTGACTGGTTCTGTCTGGACTAGGAGCCGGTCAAAGGTCATGAAAATGACATGCATGCCGCATATGAAACATAGCCTAGCCTGCATTTGCAATTGGGGAGGTAAGAACAAGCCGCCAACAGCGTATTCCAAGCTTGACGAGCAAGTGAGAGCATCGTCGTGCGACAGTCTCGTTCATCTATTCTTTGCTATTGCGATTCTCAAAAGACTTGTTTAGAACCATTGATGTTGGTTTCTGCGAGTGCCGGGTGGTACTGTAGCGGAAAATCGAGCCCGTCAACCCGCTCGCTGTTGACATTGTGAAGGCGACGGCCTATCTTCTTTTTGGTGGTCGAGATTCCGCCACGCCGAGTCCTCCCACGCTCGGGGCATTGCAAACCGTGATGGATCAATCAGCAGCGAGGAGACAGATGACGAGCCCTCGAGTGCATTCTCCTTGCAAGGGAAGAAGTGAGGAAATAAACCACACGTTTCAGTACCGTCGAGTGTTGGAGGGCTGCCTGGGGGATGGAATATCGAAATTCATCAGGAGTTCTAAATATCTGACTCAACAGACGGTGCAAGAGAAGCCTACACCACAGCGATCGAGATGGCACCCGATAGGCAGCTTCACGTCGGCCTCCAGGACTCGCGCCTTGGACGCCTCGTCGCCTGCCATCCGAGTTCGCATAGCCCCCTGGTGGTGGATTGGGCCCACACCGGATGGTGAGGGTGCAAGTCTCCGGTGTGATGTTCTGAGAAATTAAAGCAAGTGATATGAAATCATTCTCCTGGTGTTTTGGGGCCTCCGAGCTGGCCTGGATGCGACTCGGAGGCGAGATTCTGCGAGATTCTGCAAGAAGAAACGTGAGGGAGGGGGTCAGGGGTGCCTGAGGTGTCCTTGGTGGCGCGCTGGCTTTACCCAATGGGGGAATATGAGGCAAGTTGAGCTCGAACATGGCTGCCGGCGTCGTTACGAGCATGGTGGAAGTGGTTTTGTGTGCGCCCGAGTCCCCCCTCCCCCGATGTGGTCCAACCCTGGCCACGCCGGGCTCACTCAACTCCTTTGCGGCCCGCCCCTCTCCACAAACACAGGTCAGAAATCATTGGGTCCAAGCAGCCCTGGGTCGAGACCTGCTGAGAACACACACTTCCACATTCGGACATTCGCAATCCGCCATCGCCACCATCACCATCACCATCACCACCCGTCAAATGATGTGCTGCACATGCCAGGGCCAATCCTAGGTGTAAGTGCAGCTTGTGAGTTGGGATGTGGACATAGAGGAGAAAGACTTGTCAGTTGTCACATGCCGCCTGCCGACGACGGTTTGACCCCCCGTCTCTCGGAGAGCACCTCGTCCTTCGTCCTCCGGAGGAAGTGTCTCACCTCGGGGAAAAGGGTCGAAGGAAGTTTCTTTACACGCTTACACCCGTGATGCATGGCGCCGTCGAGGCTCGTGGGATGATCATGTCCTTACATATGCAGCGAGGGAGTGGGTGGCCGAGGGTCAGAACGTGTCAGCTTCCATGGGGTCGATGTTGACGTCGACGTTGACCTAACCTTAGCCCTTTTGCTCTTACAAAGGTGTAGGCGGCCCATTCATGGCCCCCCCCAGCCGGCCTCGCCCTTAAATACGGTTGGCCCCTGGCCTCCCGCGCAACCCGCTTCCCTTTCTCCCTCCACAACCCACACGCAGCACAGGCATTCTTTGCTCCCCACCCCCTGCTTGGTCTCTCAGACCTCCTCCCTCCATTCAGAGACTGTGGGTATTGTTGCTGCAACTGAGCCTGCAACTGCAACCATTTTGCAAAACTCCGCACGCCCGTCGCCATTCTGACGCGTTGTCTTGCAATCGACCCGCCCTCGATCCTTTTTTCGATTCTCCTTCTCTCCTTGTTCTTGATTTTTCCCACCCTGCACACCACTACCACGGCACCAAGGACACCAGCTCTGATGCCCCCTTTCATTTGAGCCCTTGTGGTCCTCCCCGACGTCTCACCGTCTCACCCACCGCTCACTTCCCCCCTTTTCTGTTTTTGTTGCATCCAATTCGCGCCGCGTCGCCACGGCCCGCCAGCTCCGCCCAGCCCGTCGCTCGCTTCCCCGAGAGGCTGACCCGCAGTGCTGCGACTCGCCCATTTATCCACGCGTTTGCATTCCAACCGTGCACACTCCCACTTACATAGCCAATTTTGTCGCGTCTCGCTCAACCTCGACCACAGCAACTGCCTTGGCTGGTTGCGACAATGGCGGCCGTCGACGCACCACCAACCATGGCCGAGCTTGACTCGTTGCTGTGCGGATCGAGTTTCTCGAGCAGCACACCCACCGACGTGTCCATGGCGAATTCGGCGTCCATCTCCTTGAGCTCGACCCCTCCGACCACCATCTCGGCCGACAGCATCTCTCTGGCCTCGGAGCTGGACCTCCCTAAGCCTGAGACCATCACCGCAGCCAGCATCGAGGCAGTAGCAGCAGCAGTAGCCGCCCTGCCAGAAGACCAAGAACATGAACCGCAACAACGCGAATCCGGTCAGCAATCGCCCGTAAGCGCCGATGCCGACGCCATTGTCGTCGCAGAGCAGCCTCCCATCCCCGAGCCCCCTTCGACCAGCCGACCGCGTCGAGCCCGAGCGAGCCTGCCCGTTTACAACATTGCCAAACTTGCCGGCACCGATGTGCACGGCAAGCGACGGTCCAAGGGCGATTCCGTGCTGCAGGCGCGGCGCCGCACCATGCCCGAGGGGACACTGGCACAGGACGACGCGTTAAACTCGGATGTCTCAATTGACGCGCTGGCGGACGCAAGCCAGCCTGCTCAAAGGGAGACAAACGCGTCCAGCACTAAACGAGCGCCCGCGATCCTCCACACCCCGAAAAGCGGGCGAATCTCCAAGAAGCCCTTGGCGAGCACAGCGTCGGCAAATTTGACGCGTCGCGCGACGCGTCTTTCTGGGGCGCCGGCCAAAATTATCACAACCAAGCTGTCGGCACTTGGCAAGAAAGGCAAAAAGGCACTCGAGAGTGGGATAAAGGGACTGTCGCGTGAACTCCGCCGACTGCAAGACACGAACGAGTTCGCCGGCATCGACACGCGTCCCGTTCGGTACACGGTCTGGAGCAATGGAAAATACACCGAGGTCGACCCTAGCCAACCGACCTCTGCCCCAGAGCCCCCACGAAAGAAGGTCAAGGTCGACGAGAAGGCCGCCGTTGTCGAGGAGAAGTCTGTGGCGGAGAAGCCGGAATCTGGCGCTGCGGCAACCAAGCGGCCGCGCGGCAAGAAATGGCTCGAGAAGGGACTCTACGCGGGCCAGGAAGCACCTCTGGACATATTCAAGGGGCTCACCTCCCAGGAGAAGAAGAAGCTGGCCTCGCTTCCGGAGCTCATGCCGACTGGCAAACCCAACAAAACTCTCCCACAGCCTATGTACAACGGCCTGCGGATCCTACTCACTGGACGCGATTTCAAACTGCCTTTCGACGTTTGCAACCCCCTCCCTCCTGGCCAACCAAAACCCGCTGCGTATCGCACCATGACAAAGAGTGAGTTCCTCGCGCGGACACTTGTACTGTGGCATGTGGCATCGGACTGACAGACTGCTCTCTAGACCGGTTCGTTGGAGACGCGGCATCATATTGGAAGAAGACACCCCATTTTGAGGACTTTGCTTCCAAGTGCGTCTGCACGCCTGCCGACGGCTGCGGCGAGGATTGCCAGAACCGCATCATGCTGTACGAGTGTGATGAGACGAACTGCAGCCTCGGCAAAGCCTACTGCACGAACCGTGCCTTCCAGGACCTGCAGGCTCGGACCAAGAAAGGCGGTCGGTATCGCGTGGGCGTCGAAGTGGTCAAGACGGGCGACCGCGGGTACGGCGTCCGGAGCAACCGCTGCTTTGAGCCCAACCAGATCATCATGGAGTACACAGGCGAGATCATCACTGATGAGGAGTGCGAGCGCCGCATGAATGAGGTGTACCGAGACAACGAGGTATGCGCCGCACCCGTCTTTATCTTTGGGAAACCCCGGTTGCTGACCTCTAGCAGTGCTATTATCTCATGTCCTTTGACCAGAACATGATAATTGACGCAACCACCGGTAGCATCGCGCGGTTCGTTAACCACTCGTGCTCTCCCAATTGCCGCATGATCAAATGGATAGTATCAGGGCAACCACGCATGGCTCTGTTCGCCGGAGATCGGCCCATCACGACGGGAGAGGAGCTCACATACGACTACAACTTTGATCCCTTCTCAGCTAAGAACGTGCAGAAGTGTCTGTGTGGTAGTCCGAACTGCAGAGGCGTCCTCGGTCCCAAACCCAAGGAGGTGAAGCCGCCTAAGCCGCCCAAGGAGGACAAGAAGAAGAAGAAGAAGAAGAGAAAGATGGCAAAGGCTGCGTCCAAGCTTTCGGTCACTGCTCTGGCTCAAGGTGCGGCAAAGAAGACCGCAGCAAAGAAGACCGCAGCAAAGAAGACCGCAGCAAAGAAGACCGCAGCAAAGAAGACCCCAGCAAAGGCTTCAACCAAGCGCAAACTCAAAGACGCCTTTGAGTTTGACGGGGACGACGAGGAGGACGCAAAGGCGGCCAAGAAGCGGAAGATCAAGGCCGCAACCGGCCTGAAGCGGACCCTGTCCTCGGCGAGTCTGAAGGTGGCCAAGGGTGCGGCCAACGGGGTCACTACCATCAAGCGCAGCGCCGCCAGCATTTCTGTGGCTGCAAAGAAGAAGACCAAGGTCACCTCCAAGGTGGCCAAGATAAAGGCGAGCATCAAGAAGACGGTGCGCAAGGGCGGCGTGGTCAAGAAGACCACTACCGCTGCCAAGAAAACGACTGTCGCCACGACGGCCACCACGAAACCGACAACCGCCAGCAGCACCAAGACCACCACCACGACCAAAAAGTTCACACAAACGAAGCTTGTCCTCCCCTCCCGCAGCCCGAGCCTGACCATCGTCGCGGCCGGCGTCGCCACCACGCCCTCGGCCGCAGCCAAAAAGGCGACGGCGTCGACCTCGACCCCGCTCTCGTCAGCCAAACGCCTCCCGAAGCTGACTCTCTCGTCTTCGGGCGGCGGCGGCAAGACGTCGGCGGGGCGCAAGGTGACGCCGTCGCGGAAGGCGGTGGAGGCCGGGTTGGCCGTCGGGCTGGGGGGGAGTCCCGCCTCGGTGAGGTCTGGGGGGCTGGTGGTCAAGCCGGTGACCAAGATCAAGCTGGTTAGTGGCGGCGGTGGTGGGCAGTGAGGTGGCTGGTTTGCGTGGCAGGTTTTCTGTTGGGGAGGGGGTGGAATACGGGATGGGGCAGGGAGGGTTTGTGTGTACGATGGGATGGAGGAGAAGGGAGGGTGTTTGTACGATGGGATGGACGGGCGTGGTGGAAGCATAGGTGGGACAGGGGATGGATGGATGATGGAAAGATGGGAGATGGACTGTTTCTTTTTTTAGGAGGGGTTACATGGCGCTTTGAAACTGCCGTTACCAGTGTTACAGAGAGGCACACGGGAATGGGGGAGAATTGGTGTTTTTTTTCTCCTTTTCTTTTTTCTGCTCTAGGAAATACGAGGAGGATTTATTGGAACCTGGGTGACGGGGACGGGAAGAAAGAGATAGGACGTTTTGTCCTTGCGGTCAGGGGAGGGCAGCCGCTTGTGTAAGGACGCGGTCCTCTCCCTGGTGGAGTTCAACATACAGAAATACAGCAGCTTGTAAACGAGGGGAAAGGTCACAACGTGGTTGTTTTCGTGGCTTCTGAATTCACCTACTACGGCTCTGCCTCGATGTGGGTGGGCCGGAGGATCCGTTTGGGAGCAGCGTGACAAGGCAGAGGGGTTGTTTGTCAGGGCCTCGGTGTGAAATGAGTCAAGATTGCGGTGCATCTCTCTCTCAGTCACCTGGCCGAGCTGGATCTCGGATGCCGATGGGACTCTTAGGTTTGGGATCGACGTGGCAGACGTGCAGAGACAGAACTAGTTGGATTTGCACACCGAGGCACCGTGGGAGCATGGTATCGGAGTCTTGTTTGCTTTGGCAGGGCTCCACGAGTCGTGGTGTTGGCTCTGCTCTGCGACATCAAGACCTTCATGATAGGGGTTGGTATTGGGGTGTAAGCCAGTCAAACGCGGGCGGGTCCATTTCCGGGCACAGCCCCCGGTGAGTGCCCGGTGTGCGGATCCGGGGCGGACGCGGGGCTGTTGCATCATTGACGGGGCGGTATTTAACAGCCGGGCGGGGTGCGATCAGTATTGTATTAGCGGGGTCTCGGGAACTCGGGGGCACCTCCGTCCCTGCCACAGTTAGCGCAGGCAGCCCATCAATGCAGGCCGAGGAGTTCCGGTGTCTGAGTTTGAAGAGCAGAGATGATAATTCGGGAGTATTACAGTCGAATCAGAGCCATAAAACGGAGAGAGAGGAAGGGGAAACGGCTGCCTGACGAGCTGAGATGTTAGCTCCTTGGGTTACGGCCAAACGAGTTAGGCACGAGGCTGTACAGAAAGATTGCGGTGACTAGATTGAGCGTGGAGTGGGCGTTCCGGCAGCCGGCTGTGATAAAAACCTGGAACCTGTTTGAATCAGCCTGCCGTGTTTGGGTGGGAGGGTGGTTGAGTGTCTGGCTGGAAAGCCCGAGGCGGCACAGGCACGCTACCATTTTCCCCATTTGTGTTGTCATCGTTCAGTCTCACGTCCTCAGCAGCAAGGTTGGCGCTGGCCGCGTACACTGCAAATTCGCCTACGGTTTCACCTCGCTGTGAGCCCAGCAGGAGAATCGTAACCCGAAAGCCATCCAGTGCGCGACCCGTCCGGTAGATCAAGATTTGCCATCACGAAAGAGCTGAAGGTCTCGCTCATTGCTGTACCTAGGTACTGTGTCGCAGTCAAGATCACGCCCAACACCCCTGATCGGAACTGCAGGATGCACCGCAGTGCCGCACCACACCATCTCCGCTGCAAGCCAATCCGATGTGCCCATGTCTTCCACTGCACCTGCACGAAACCTAATCCACTGACACAAGCACAGATGTGGGCTGCTGCCGAGTCAATCTCTTCTCTTGCCGTGCCCGCTTCCAGCCTCTGGCTCTTCCGAATCCGTGCTGCCTACGATGATGTGTCTGCCACACGCCAATGGCAGTAGCATCGGTTCTTCTCGGTGCGCCATGCCGTGGAATTATATCCACGTTTTTGCTGTGGAACGAAGCACGGCAGTGATGGCTGTGGCAGGTTGAGAGTGTCTCTTCACTTGACTCTTTCGACCGCGTCCAGAGTACAAAATCGACACGCAATGAATTGGCTGATACAGAAAGAAGTGACAATGAATTCGCAAGATCTAAGCTCTAGTAATACCCAAGATGACCAAAAAGAAAAAAGAAAAGAAAACTAAACGCAATAACAAACCCCCTCGCCAAAATGTATGGGCTTGGGCCCGCCGTCTGTGAGGTCTAACGTTGTTCTAAGAGTGTGCCGCCCTCCATGCTCCTTGCTCCATGCTCTATGCTCCATGCTCTATGCTCCTCTGTGACCAAAACGTGCAGAGCGCCCCTCCATCCTTCTAGGTATAGCAGCGCCGGTGGAAGGGAGAAAGAAGGGAATAATAGAGGAAAACAGAAAGAAAAACAGAAGAAAAGAAAGCGAGAAGAAACAAAATCCTGTCTTGAGAACACCACCCCGTAAAGCCAAATAAAACAAAGCAATGCCCCGGCGACAACAGTGAAATGGTATGGCATCATCCAAATCCACGCCTCAGACGGCTCTCTGCCCATCATACAGGTTGATATGCGAAGGGAAGAGAGGTGACGCGGAGGGAGAGGAGGCACGCAAGGGGAGGGCCAACCTCTCCCTTAGCTTCTCTCTGTAGCGATGATCTTCTCCAACCTGCAGTACTCGCACCGGTAGTGGGTGCCGCACGATGGGCAGCTGGATTGGATATCGACGCTATGGGGGCCGTCTCCGCATTGGCACTAGTTACGAGTCAGGATGAGGAGCTTTGGGTGAGGAAGAACGGGAGCATTGTACGTACGCACACCCACGCGAGCTTCTTGGAGCTTCTGCTGCTCTTGATGCTGTGCCTGTGCCTGGACATGGTGGCGGTGGTTTTGATGGTAGGAGCGTGTGTAGACTTAGTTGAAGGGAGGATTAGAGTGCGAGAGAGGAAAGATGCGATGCCGCTAGTTGCTCTGGATGAGATGGTGATGTTGGGGGTGGAAGTCTGAGACGGCGGGCATTCTTATAGAGAAAAGAAAGAGCCGTGGAACTCGGACAACAACAACACCAACAACAACCAAACAAGATGCTACGCTGTGCCATCATTGCCTCGCTGCCGCAGTCATGGGCAAATCGCCTGCCGGGCAGATTGGCCAACCTTGGATGACGCCCAGGGCTCGTTCGGCCGCCTGTGTGCTGCTCCGCCATGGTGCCCGCCAAGGAGGAAGCAGGCAAGCAGACAAACAAAAAGGTGAAGCGGAGCAAGGTGAGGCGAACACCAAGGCAAGAGCAGGCATCGGTGAGGGATCACGGGGTTCCGAGAGAGGACAGAGCACTTGCTCGTTGCTGGCCATAAAGGGGTTCCTGGATTCGTACCGGGAACGACCGGGACCGGATCGGGGCAAACCACAGCCAGTCGATATCGGTGAAGATGAGGACAACCCAGCGAATGCAGGTATGAGAGATGGAATCTCTCGCCTCCGTGGGCGCAGCAACTGAGGAGCAGCAGGTCCGCCGGGGGCTGGGGAGGTGGAGCGGGAGTTTGTGCTGTCACAGAGATCCAGCCCAGTTCGACAAGACTCATCAGACTCTCCAGTCTGAAACCCGAGCCCAAGGTGCCCGGCCAAACAAGCCAGCTCCAGCCGTCGTGACGGGCACCGGGGCGCTGGGGCAATGGGGCACGGGGCACCGAGACACGGAGGCACAGCGGTGCTGCGCTGAGCTGTGCTGTGTGTGGTGCTATTGGCGAGCGAGGGAGACCATGGGAGTAGAAGTGAGTGAGTGCTCTGACAGTCCAGACGAGAGCGACGAGCGGGCGAACGAGCGGGCGAGCGGCACCGGGCTAACTCCAGATCGGCGTCGCGGATGCGGAAATGTCGCGGCAAACTGGCGAGCCTCGCGGCACTCGCTGATCAGCTAACGTGGGAACCCTGTCTGTTTTGCCTGCGCCTGCGCGGCTCTGTCGTCTAATTCCTGAGAGCGCCGCACGGCTTGCTCGTCTTGGCAAAGATCTGGTTGGCAATGCAGTTAGCCAGAAATCACGTTATTTCAAGGGCGAGCCTTCCCGTAAGGTATGTAACGTTAATTAACCGGGGAAAGCAACCTGGAAAGCTGAGATCCGGGATCCGCTTTTGATATTACCTGTTGGCGGACAGCCCCACGAGCCCCAGCAGCAGCTTGGGCCTGTGTTGCTTGGCATTGCGACCTCGCAAAGCGCAGCGCAGCAGCCGGGGTTTCCACCATTCCAAGTTCCGGCTCTCCTCCCAAGGCTCCAACCCAACGACGCCAACTCCAAATCGTGCCGTGCCGTGCCGACTTGCCAGCGCCCGAACCAAACTGGAAAGACCGCCCGCTCACCGAGCGCCTTTGAGCCTTGTTCTTATCGTCAGGCTCACACCCGAGGCGCAAAGGATGGTGGCTGAGGGCCGAGTCGACGTCGAACCAGCCCGCCACGAGCTTAGTGCCGGGCAAGTGCTCCACATCACTGCAGCCTCGCGTCAGTCAGTCGGGTTCAGATGCCCCAAAGTTGTCTGGAAAGTGGAATGCAAGCCAGACCTGGAGCATCTTGGGTTCTGTTTGAGCCGAAGCAAACTCCCGCACGCTGGTGACGGCCGAGGCCGGTAGGGTAGGCGAGGGATGAGGCGCCGGCAGCGTCTGGGTATCTGGGTTCGTTCAGAGCGCTTACTCGGTCTTGGTCATCCTCCGTTTCCTTTCTCACATCGGCTCCTCCTGTCGAGCCGGGGCGGAGCACCGGGGCGGGACCGGCCAACATCCAGATTGCTTGCCCCGCTTCCTTGAGGCACCGGCGTGTTTCTCAACACTTCGGTCACCCTTTCTGGCAGCGTGCCTGGCGGCCGAGTGGCCGAGATGGCCATGGCGGCGACGTTGGCAGAGGGATTGTCGAAGGAGGGGCATGGGCAGTGGGCATGGGCGGCGTGGTCTTACCCTGAGCGGGGTCGTGTCGGATATTCGGGGCAAGGTGCTGGCTACACAGTCCTGCGTCAGTCGAAGTTCAAGGAGCCAATAGGGAGGAACAGACGGGCCACTCACTCAGCACACCAGTTCTCGCAGTGTCGTCTCGGCGGCAATCGTCAAGATCGGGATCGTCGACGGGTGGAAAGACGAGCTGTTCCGGCCGCGGTCACCATTTCCGTCAGAGCGGCACAATCTGGCCACTGTGCCCGGAGCTTCGGCATTCCCCCCCCCCCCGTTCTCCTAGCCGTCTTTGCTTTGTCAATGTTCACAATTTCGCAACGTGGGCTCGGGCGGCTGGCAGTCGAGTGTTCGTTTCTTGGAGTTGTGCCTCTCCTTTATGCCATTTTGCTCGAGGACAAGGCTCTCTTGCCGAGCGACGCCACAAGGCCGCTGCAGAAGGCCAACACCCCATCTGTTTCACGCTGGAAACATAAGACTGGCCATCACCGTTTGTCCTTGACCAAATCAGCCCGAGACCCCGCAGCTGGTATTGGTCCCTGCCGTATGCATGGTCGGTAACAAAATGCCCAGCGTTACCATGGGCGCGGGGTGCCTCGACAGAAGTCATACGACGGCGGTGAGTGCCTTGGGTCTTCTTCGGAAAGGTATTCCAGGAGTTTGCCGTCTTGAGGTCGATATTGGGCCCCCGCCCTATCGTTGAGCCGAACAAGTTACCACGGTAGATCATCCGCGGAGTGTGCAGACATGTGTACCCTCGCAGAGCTTAACTTGCCCAGCAGCTCAATCTCATATACGAGGCGACCTCTCAACAGGAGGTCTTCAGCACCAAAATGTTGTGGCGCCGTGGCAAGATCAATGGCATGCTCGAGGCATGGAAGCTGGACTGAAGGGAGCGCAGAGTTCGACCCTGTCGATCCCCAGTGCCGATCAGGTCGGGGAGCCGCATCGGCGGGACCCAGCCGGCCCGAGACACAATTGGCCCTTCAAGCCAATCGTAGCGTGAGGCTGTTGCGGATCTTGAGGACTTGGGAGACCCAATGGCATCCTTGATGCTGTGGGCAGCACATACTTGAAACGCAGTGACGAAACCGTGATTCTTGCCAATGGGGCCAGCACGTCAAGGGACCTTCGAAACAGGGGGCCGTTTGGCTAGAACCATCCCATATCAGGCAGACACGTACTACTACTAGAAGGCGAGTGCTGTCAAGATAGAGGCAAATCATCATCCTGGGGGGCGTGTCTGTGTGGTTGAGGCGCTGCCTTCACCACATTGACGTTATCGCAGCTCGGGCTTGTCGCAGACAGCGTTTTGTCTTCCTGTCCCATACATTCGCCCCAAACATGACTCGCCGGACTGCCCTGCGAGCTGGATTGCAAAAATAAAGTGAATTGTTTTGTACAGAAAACCATGGAAAGGGACGCAGAATCGGGACACGCTCAGCACGAAAGGGACAGTACAGAATACAGACGGGAAGTAATGGGTTGCCACAGTACAGAGGACAGTGCGAAAGGGCTCGGTGCGCGCAGCCGGGTTTGCCTCTTGCTTCCATGGCACCCCCGTCCTGTCCCCACCCAACGTCATCTCGGCAAGCACCGTTGCGCACACGCCAGACGCAGCGTGGCAGCCAACATCCGCCCCAACTTGGATTGCTTCAAATGCACCGGGCCTCTCCTGCACATTGCCGGTAAACCGGTGCGGCACGCCAGCAATCAGATGTGCTGCCTGTTCGTGCCGCTGGTCCCTTGGAACGCTCATGCCTGAGCATTCGCCGTGAAGCGCGACAGTCGCATTCATTCCATTCCGTCTCCTCAGCTCACCCCGACGCGGCTTGGCGCCCTCCAAGAGCCCACGACAGACACCGACGCGATGGTCGCGCCGGCTCGCCGGGCAGAGACACGCTGGGTGGCGCGAATCATTCCCCTCGTTCTTGCTGGCTGCGCTGGCTTTGCTACCTACGTTGTCACCAAACGCATCTGTGGTAATGCTCTTCCCTCCCCCCTCCCCCCCCTGATGGGCTCGCGGACCGATCGACTGACCGACTCCACCTCCTTAGTTGATTTCTTCATTTCCGCCCAGAAGCAAACCGGCACTGCGATTGCTTTCCTCGTTCTCTATTTTGTATTCCTCTTCTTGGCTCTTGCGACGTATATCCGACTGTTCCTCGTCATCCAATCCAATCCTGGCGTGACGCAGCTCGGGCCAAAAGCAACCGACCCAAGCACAAAGACAAAACGAAGCAGTCGACACGAACGAGACGTCGAGGCCGGCGCCAGATACGAGGCGCGCCCGGACGACGATCCCGACAGCCCGGGCCTCGAGGAGTTCTACACCAAGGATGTGTTTGTCTGTGAGAACGACGGCCGCCCGCGATGGTGCAGCACTTGTTGCAACTGGAAAATGGACAGGGCGCACCACTGCAGTGAGATTGAGAGATGCGTGAAGAAGATGGACCACTACTGCCCCTGGGTTGGCGGCATCGTTGCCGAGACTTGTGAGTGTGGTGCCTTGTCTTGCGGGCGACGAACCCGGAACTGACTCTCGGACCTCTCCAGCCTTCAAGTTCTTTGTCCAGTTTACATTTTATACATCGATATACTGTGCCGTTATAGTTGTTGCGGCTGTCATTACCCTGCAGTCGAGAGTCCGCAACCAAGACGGTATCGATGGGACCGTCATCGGCGCCCTGGCCATCGCCGGCCTCTTTGGCCTCTTCGCGTTGACCATGACGCTCACCTCGATGCGCTACATCTTGATCAACCTCACCACAGTCGACTACTTGAAAGCCAAGAATGTCGTGCACCAGCTGGCGATACGGGTCCCTCAGGGGACGCCGTCGGGCCAGAACTACAATGTCATCACCTATCCCCTGCCGAACTCGGCCAACGGAAGCGAGACTGGCTCACCCCGGGATCAACTTGCCACCCGGACCTTCGCCGTCGTGAGAACCGAAATGGGCGAAAACCCGTGGGACCTGGGCTATTACCGCAACTGGAAATCGGTCATGGGAGACAACCTGATCGACTGGCTGTTTCCGTTCAACGAATCCCCCTGCGCCAAGCACGAAGACGATGAGAGTTTCTATGAGCTCGGCCCCCTGTACCATCAGTTGCGGGTTCGGTTTGGGCTACCTGAGGTGCCGGCTGGAAAGGGGGCCGGGGCCGGGGCCGGGGCTGGCACGGGGACGGGGACAGGGATGGGGACGGGCGAGATGACAGAGCACGCAGGGCGGAACAACAAGCCCGGGATGAACGGAACACGGGACTGATGACATAGATGATGAAGATACCCCGGGTTTGGTGGTGAGCGGCCAGGAGCCGGACTGGCCCTCAAGGTCTGTTACATAATTCATTAATGTTGGGTACGGTTAGAAAATTGAGGCAAATGAACTTTGTGTGTTTAACTTCGGAAGAGAGGGAGCCGCCGATGATACAGCACAGGAAGATTGCCTTCTGATTACTCTCAGTACCACTTCTAGTACTCCGTAAAATGGACGGGTTTGGCGGACGGGCGCGTTTGGGGTTTTGGACCAGGTCCCCCTGCCAGAAGCTGAGTGCCGACCAGCGCAAGCACTTTGACGCGTCGGGTCTCCTCAGCCGCTGACGCGCTGGCGACCGCCCTGAAAGCCCCTCCAAGAATCCACGGCAGCTCAGCTCCGGCAGGAGCATTTGCCCCGCACACAAGAAACTCCCCCACAACCTCAACCTCAGATCGACACAACCTGCGGTCCCAGAGCGTCTCGGGCTTCACAGTCGTGATTCGGCGGCAAATCCATCGCGTCGAACCTCCGGGATGGTGTTGCCGCGGCCGGCAGACACCCGCACCCGCCCGCTTCCATGTCGTCCTCGCCGCACTCGTTCCGGGACTCGCCCCCGGCCGGGTCCCTCGCTCCGAAGCGTTCCCAGTTCACATACCGAAACCTCGGCCAGATGGCCTCGTACAACACATCTTGCCCGCTCAGGGTAGTGGCCCACGTGGATCTTGATTGCTTCTATGCACAGGCCGAGATGGTGCGCCTCGGCGTGCCTGAGGACCAGCCTCTTGCCGTGCAGCAATGGTGGGTGGTCGTCCCCCTCTGCCGTGCCGTCTCGGGTCCCATCATGACTTTTCCGAAAAGGCAGGGCCTAATTGCTGTGAACTATCCGGCGCGTGCCTTCGGAATCGGCCGTATGTGTACCGCGCCCGAGGCAAAGAAAATGTGCCCCAACCTTATCTGTCAGCACGTCGCGACCTGGCGCGAGGGCGACAGTACTTGGTAGGCCCCAAGGTCGACTGCCCACTCTTCGACTCTGATCTCCAAGGGGAGGCAGCTGACGCATTGGCTATAGGGCGTACAGACCGGATGCCGCTGAGAAAATCGCAACCGACAAGGTCTCGCTTGATCCGTATCGCCTCGAGTCCAGGCGGATCCTCGCCGTCATCAAGGAGCACCTCCCCTCGCACCTGCAAAAAGTGGAGAAGGCCGGCATTGATGAGGTGTTTCTTGACCTTTCCGCTCACGTACATGCCGTTCTCCTCGACCGCTTTTCCGAGTTGGCCGGCCCTCCCCCGAACGGAGACCTGGCTGAGCGGCTCCCCATGCCCCCTGTTTCCGCCTTGGACTGGCAAGCTGACGCTCTCGTCGCCTTGGACGACGAACGTGCCGAATTCGACGAACCGGACTGGGACGACGTGGCCATCCTCGTGGCGTCCGAGATTGTGCGGAGTGTCCGAGAAGCAATCAGAGACAAGCTCCGCTACACCTGCGCCGGTGGCGTCGCCAAGAACAAGCTCTTGAGCAAGCTCGGCTCTGCCCATAAGAAACCCAACCAGCAGACCGTGATACGGAATCGGGCCGTACCGCAGTTTTTGTCGGGCTTCAAGGTCACCAAGTTGCGGAACTTGGGGGGCAAGTTGGGAGAGCAGGTCAGCCAGACCTTCAACACCGAGTCCGTCAAGGACCTCCTCGCCGTCCCCATCGAGCAGCTGAAGCTGAAGCTTGGTGATGAGACGGGCGTCTGGGTCTATAACACGCTGCGAGGAACCGACACCAGCGAGGTCAGCCCACGCACTCAGATAAAGTCGATGCTCTCAGCCAAGTCCTTCCGCCCGAGCATCAACACGGTCGAGCAGGCCACAAAATGGCTCAGGATCTTTGCCGCTGACATCTTTGCTCGATTGGCCGAGGAAGACGTGCTCGAGAACAGACGCCGCCCCAAAACCATCAACCTGCATTATCGCCATGCCAGCCAGACCCGCTCACGCCAAAGCCCCATCCCCCAAGGCCGTTCCCTGGACGAAGAGACTCTGCTTGGGCTCGCCAGGAGCCTTTTGATCCAAATCGTCCAGGAAGGTCAGGTCTGGCCCTGCGCCAATCTCAGCCTGAGCGTGGGCGGGTTTGAAGATGGCGTCTCCGGGAACATGGGCATCGATGCTTTCTTATTGAAGGGCGAGGAGGCACGAAGACTCACCCCTGGCCCTCGAGCACGCCTGGACGACGAAGTCGTCGGGCACCCACGCCCGGCAGAGAAACGACGACGCACAGATGACGGCGGAATTCAACGTTTCTTTACGAAGATGGAGACGCCTCCGTCTTTGGGCTCCGGCGACACTACGACGAGGGACAATGGCGGTGAAACGTTGGGTAGCCGAGGGGCAGAGCCCGAGGCAGGCGCAGTTCATGGCTTACAGTTAAATGGGTCGGATGAGGGACCCCTCGTCGTCCAAGCCAATGATGGGCAGACGCCGGCCGGTGACCACCCCTGTGCGCAGTGCGGTGTCTGTCTGGAGACCCCAGAAGCACTCCAGAGCCACCAGGACTGGCACTTTGCCAAAGGCCTCGAGGAAGAAGAACGTGGCATGTTGGCATTCGGCAACCAGCCCTCTACCGCTGCGTCAAGCCCACATTCCGGCAGCCGGAAAACTGGAGCTGCAGCATCGAAGCGGCCTGGACGACCGAAAAAGACGGAGCGCGGCCAGCAAAAATTGACCTTCGGCTGAGCAAGCAGGCACCTGCAGTCCTCATGAGGCAACCATGCATCCATACAAGTGCAATCAGGCTCGGCGTAATGGAATCACCAGAATAGGACGACGGCCCTGGCGACGACGAGCTGCGAGCGGGCGCGTTGGGTTCTCGGCACGGCACCATTGCTCGCCATGCCCCTTCAACGGCAAGCTCGTCACGATAATACGCGGCGAGGCAACGATCTCGGCGTGCGAAAAGTACCGGATTTGGAGATTCGGCCCTAGCCATCATCCTGGAGAGGAAAACCAGACAACAAACCAACGTCGCTTGGTTGATCTTTGAAACTCGGGCCCCCAGCCCTAGGCGTAGGTAGCTCGAGGGTCGAGGACGTCGCTGCACGGCATTGCCGCTTGACGGCAGCGTTCCGTCTTGGGCGAGCCCGGCATTGGTAGACTGGTCGGGGATGTTCCGAGTGGGAGTTGAACCGGCCAGTTCATCGGCGGACATGGCGGCAGCTGGATCACTTGATATATCGCTCCGGGACGGTGGCGATGCATCCCCGTGAATCGGGTTCGATGAGGCGACATGTGGCATTGCTCTAAACTCCCTGCCACTCGACCAACTATCGCTGTGCTTTGCAGTGATTGGCTGGGACAGACCATCCCGCCAGGGGCGAGGCGGTTGGGCTTCGAGATGCATTGATACCCGACCTTGACAAACACGCCGACAACTGTTTCTTCTGCGACCCAACGGGCCACGCCTATGTAGTGGCCATGTCTCCTCACGCAGATTCCACTAGACTGATGCAATGAAGCCTTCCCAGTGAGAAAACCTGACGATGGATAGGCGGTTGGCACGCAGGTGTTGAGTTTGTTGAGGGCCGAACATCCCCACGCCCGTCTGGGGCCGTGGTTTCGCCACCCAAAGGAGCCCAATCAATTGCCCGCCCGCGCGCCGTTTCGCGGCGCGTTTTGCCAGGTTTATCGTGCTGGTTTCAAAGATCGCCAGAGCCAACCTGCTGAGGACACCAGCGTGAAGGCATCCAGCCACGCCAACCCTCAAAACCGGCGCGGTTTCTCGCCCTCCACACCCGAGCTTGTCGGGGAAGACGACAGGATGTCAGGACTGACATCGGCCGTTGTTGTGCGACGTTCAGCCCTGTCATCTTTTGCCGTTCGAGAGAGCCTGGGATCGGATCCAATCATGGCTCTCGGTGACAGAAACAGCAGCCCAATCCGTTTGGGTGACCGAAGCTGACAGGTCCCCAGACAGCGTTTGTCTGCGTTGGTTGAGCAATGCCATGGTATTCTGTCTGGGGTCCCCGCATCCGTTCCCCGACCGGCCTCGCGAAGTTGTGTCAAAACGACTGGCGTTTGACGGGAGCCAGGGCTTGCTGCGAGCAAGGCCCTCTCACCCTTCCCCTGCACATCGACCGTTTTCTCCCTCCTGGTGGCTGGTGCCAGCAGTGGTCTCGCCTCCCGCCTCCTGCAGCCGAAAGTCCACAAACACACAGCGAGCCACTGATGGTTGCAGGACAGGAAAGGGGCAAAGTGGTTTCTGGCTCCCAGGATTGGGTCCACTGACCTCGCTAACTTGCCTCTGGCCGCCTTGGCCGGACCCAGCTGGCTGGAGCGTTTTCAAGCGGCCGGCCATGACCGTATCGGAGCATCTTCTCCTTTCTGCAGGCGTGGTGGTGGGCAGGTGACCCACTGCCGCGCTGGAGCCCTCTCATTGGCAAGTCAACCAAGCCCCTCGTCTCCCATAGGCGGCGACCTGGACCTCGTCCCCATCCCCGCTGCAGCGCTGCGGGTTGTGTCAGCCAGTCAGGTCGCCCCCAGACTTGCGATGTCTTCCGTAAAGAAACACGGTGGGACGGCGTGCCCAGCAGCTCCCAGCCAACTGGAGGCTTCCGTCCAAGTCTGGTCGACGGATTACGATGGACACAGGTCCAGCCAGCAGCACCGGCGGTGGCCGCTGACGGCCCAACCGAGGAAAGGCGGCTGCTGCTGGGACTTCCATGGGTCCACCGCCGTCGCAGGCCGCCAGTCACCGGCCGAGCTCGCCAGGCAGACGGAACCCACTCTTTGACGGCCCAACCCCAAGCGCTGGGCGGGTTGCGTTCGTGGGTCGTGGGGCCGCCGTCCATTTCTTCCAGCACTGCCCGCCCTCTCCGCTCCTTCGATCCTCCCTCTTGCTCTTATCCTCCTTTCTGTTTACCCTGATCTGCCACATCGCTGGTCCCCCTCGCACCCTTTCGCACACTTCAACTTGGATTCCCGTTGCTTGGTTTCTGGTCTCTGAGTTTCGTCTCGGAAAGATATCCTGTCTACCGTCCCGTCGCCGTCTTTTTCTTTTCCATCCCCAAATTTCCACCATGGCGGGGAGGCCGAACAGGGCGAGCCAACCGCAGCCGATGCCGCCAGCCGCGGCGCGGCAGAACGACTACTTCGTACCTCGCGATGGCATCGACCGGGAGGTCATCACTTCAGACATTTGCAGATATCTGGGGAACGACGCACTGGTCCGCCCCGGCACATATGAGGTGCGAGACTCGAAACCCGCCGTCCGCCCTCTCCAGCTTCGTTTTTCTCACCACCCTTTTCCCCTGCAGTCACCGGACGGCCGTGCCACGCAAGGCTATTTCATCACAGCGTACCGGAACCTGACTTCAGTGAGTACCCAAGCCGGCCGTCTACCTCGGGGACCCCGACACTAATCCCGCGTAGGCGATGATCCAAGATCTCAAAGTCGACTCTGCTCGCTGGGAGCAAGAGAGGCGTGCCGCGTCCAGGTCTGCAGCCAGCGGCACTGGAGGTACAACTTATTCGAGCCAACCCAGAGGCATCTCTGTGAGAAGAAACTCTAACTCTCCTGCAGGCACCCGGGATCAACCTCGTGGGCAGGACTACAATTCGTGGAAGAACCTCCAGCGGGAGCAGGAATTCCAAGCCAACTACTCCACTGCCATGGACATTGACTATGCAGCCCCTGCGGCCGTCGCTGCGAATCAAGTGTATGCAGCCGGCCAGCCGCAATACCCAGGAGCCGCCGCGGCCGGCTATGCTGCGCCGTCGTACCCGGCCCAGGTTCTAGCTGCCACGACCCAGTACGCGACCCAGCCGGCGAGCTACGGATACACGACCAGTCCTCCACAGGTTCAATACACGGCCCATGCCCAGACCTCGGCTGAGAGGTACCCCGTGCCCCAGGCTCCCGTCGCGCAGTACAGTCAGGAAGCCGGTCCTTTTGTCCACGGTTCAAATTTCCAGGTCGCCGGAGCTTATCCCCCTGCCGGATCAAACAGGATGACCCCAGCCATTCCTCAGGTTACTGCCGCTCCCTCAAGGACTTATGCGCCCACAGCAGGCACACCCGTCTACGGGACAGAGACGGATCCATACTACCCGCCGCCGGGGGCGAAACCTGCGACTCAGCCCTACCCGACCGATGGTCTCTACGGACGCGGTGCGTATCATGCAACCGCAACCACCCCTCCCAAGGCGTCGTCTGATGAATTAGGTTCCCCCGCAGGTCCGCCGCAGCGGCAAGGCTTCGGCGCCCCCCAAGAGCCGCAGTATGATGATCCCCAGAACCAAGGCCTCCAGGCCGCCACCACACCTACCACTGCTGCCCCGGCCCAGATGGCAACTGGTGCGCCGGCCCCGCGTCGTGATCGTGACCGTGACTCGGAGCCGAGAGAACGGGAGCGAGACCACAGGGATCACCGGACTCGCCGATCAGAACCGGAGCGGGAAGACAGACACCGACATCGTCGCTAATTCACCACACGCCGCAGGACTTGAATTTGAGCCGTTGCCCTCCAGGACTTGCCCGCATTGGATCCCTGGATCTCATGACAGCATTTGATGTTTATTCTTGTTAATATCTTGACCCTGGAAGAGGCCATTGTCTTCTTTTTTTCCTTTCTGTTTTTTTTTTTTGCTCTGTTTCTCATCTTCGCGCCCTCGGACCCGATTTCTCTCGACCATAATGCCATCATCCATGGACACACCCGGATAGGATTTTACCACGGACACTCGGCGCTGCAAGTTGCAACTCGAGACATTTGGAGAAGCATGGATTTCCTGCTTGCGATGAGCTTTCTGCCATGATGTTACTCAACAACGAGACGGCCGCCCCCTCCGGATGTTTCAGGCTGATCATGGTTCCCGTCCCGAATGGATTCGTTTCGTCCTCCTTGGATAGTCTCCTGCACCAGCACCCACTGGAGTCGGCGCTCTTGCTCCTGGACCACAACCGCCGTCAAAAGGTTGGCGCGCGCGACGCCGCTCATTCTCGTTTCTTGTGCTTTGCCGCCTCGAAGTCGCTTACTGGAGGTGCATGATACCAAAAGAGGTCCTGGGACTCCACAACCTTGGAAAGGAGTGGCAACGTTGATTCACATGGATTCTATCTGACCCGGATGGTTCATCACCCTTTGCTGTCCGGACCTGCTGCTGTCCTTTCTGTACCTTGGATGGGGCTTCCGTCTCCGCCACCGCCACTTGACGTCGCCCAGTTCGCTCATACACCTCCTCAATTCGAATCACGGATCCCGATCGCCCACCGACGACACGAGGCCATGGCCACGGCCGGACAGCCAAAGGTGAGTGAACATCCGGCGAGTTGTACATATCAAGATGAACCCCAAACTTGGATCACAAATGCGCTACGACGTTTCACATCACCATCACTTTCATCGTCATTACGGCCATCCCAGGCGAGACATGAGTTGGAACTCACTGACACACCGCAGGGTGCACAAAACAGAACCATGGATTGGAAGCCCGCTGGACAAACATGCAAGCCCGCTGGACTTTGCTTTTTCTTGGCCGTCAGTTTTCCGTCTGGACTCCCACTGGATCTTGCCTCCTGGACTTGCAACCTGATGCGCCACTCAAGCCTGGTGCTCTGGAACGAGCCCGGCTGAGAGATGGTACTACGACTCGCTGGGGGTTGTGACCAGTCTGCCTAGCCCGGTTACCTTGACTTCTCCTGCTCTCGGCCGAGAGTTGGGAGCGTGGGATCTCGCCCCTCGTTCCTTGGAGCGTTTTGCTTTCATTCGCAACCACGTCTGAGCAAGACGCTGCATTCATCGAACATGGAAAGAATCACAAAACGGTAAGGTCGAGCACGCATGGCTCCTCCAACCCTTTGGATCGCTCCGCCCAGACGGATAGGCTCATTTGCTCTCATCTGTGTTGCACTCAACTCGTTGGCTCTGGGCGCTGCCCGTGCTTGCTTACTGGCCCGACAAGGCGCATGGAAACGCCCCCGTGTTCGAGCCTGTCCAGGGGCATTTTTGAGTTGGGACTTCTGCTTCCGGTCTGCCTCTGAACATCATCGCCGCGTGTCATCTGATGACCTTGTTCAATTCTGAATCGAGGCGCAAGCCATCATCATCATCGCCATCAGGCAAACTCGGAGCCCGTGGACCATTGTCGTTTTTACTCCCAAGGAAAACCCAAACCCAAGGACAGTCCGATTTTGAGGGACACAGGATTTTCTTGTCAGTCGGTGTTGCGTCGCCACCATCCCGAGACAATGGAGGACAAGCAACTCACCCTTATTTTCCCTTCTCTTTCCTGGACAGACACACACACACACACACACACACATGCCTGGATCCCGATGTCATTTCACACAAACGCCAAAGGATATTTGCTGGAAACCTACATACCACCTGCGTCTGATGACTTGCAGCGCTGGCCATTTGTTAGTCGCATTTTTTTTTTCTTATTTCTTTTTGCCTCGCTACCAGATTTTCGCGGATGTCCCGGCCAGACGGTTCTCTCCCCACGGATTCGGGGTGGTAGTGATGAAGATGACGACGGCAACGACGAGATCACGACGCTGACTTGGCTTGCCTCAACCACAGCTCTTTCCAGGACGGAGTCTAGAAGCGGACTGCCCCCGTGGGCCTCTTCTTTCCAGGTTTACTGGCGTTGCACCTGGCTGGCGTTCATTCATTTGGCAAATGGTTTGTCGAGGTGTGCGGTGCAAGCTGGAGGTCGACTTGGAGGTCGGAGCAGAGGCGAGCGTGGGTTGGTTTGTTGTTGACTTTTCTGTTTTATGTGTGTCATGTCTATTGCTGGCTGGTAGAGGAGTCTCGGGACGGCCATCTCTATCTTGTCTCTAGGGATGAGACGGGAAACGACCGGGCACTAGGGACAAGGGGTCAGGCGGCTGTTGTGTCTTTTGTTTGTGGGGTTTTTCCTTGTTTCTTTTGGCTTGCACTCATGTTTTCAGCCCGTGCTTTTGACATTTGGCGGCTGTGCTGATGCTCTGGTTGTAAACATACACGCAATGTCTTGTGGTAAAGATGCAAAGATTCGGATAGCGGCTGCATTGGTTGACGGGGTTGGTTGAAGAGGTTGGCGTGGGCTGAGTGTTGAGATATCGAAGCTTGTCAAGTCTCAATCAATGGATCTGGATCATATGGCACTGTGCTGCATGAAAACATCACACGAGCATTGATGATTGACTCAGGGCCTGTCCGCTTGGGGCCAATTGAGATTTTTGGGTTGACGGTTGTGAGTTGTCTGTCTGGCTCGAGTCTGGCTCCACGGTTGGGCTGAAAGCGGGGATCCGTGCTGTGGAGGAGGGGTCATGATGAGACAAGCGTCGGTTCAGACCAACTCTTCTGTGAGTGCTTCTGGGCCGTCGTTTTCTTTTCAAACCCGGGCAGCCGTGATCGGGGAGTGAGGCCGGAGAAAAGAGTCAAGGTGACGGCTATTATGAACATGGCACATCACATTAGTTCTGGGCCGTGTTGGCTGAATTGGATTGGAATTACGACGACAGGAAACACGGGGTGTGGATTGGATGGATATGCAGGTAAGCAGATTGGGCGGCAATCGTGTGGGGACCGCCCCTGGGCTGTGTCGAGGCTGTCTGGCTGTCTGGCTGTCTGGCTGTCCAGAGAAGAATTGCGACAGGCCAGGGGCGGCCCTCCAAGGAATGTGCGCCCACTGTCTCTGTCGCAGGCCCCAACCTAGCCCTGGGGGCGACGGTGCACCAACCAGGGGGTCCAGGGTGGGGCAGGCTTGGGGAGGGGGAGGGGTTCGAGGCCAGTGGCCGAAATCCATCCACAATCCCACAAAGGCGGTGAGAAGGATTTGGATAGGCAGCACGGGCGCTCAAGATGTGCCCACTGCCCAGCAACCAAAATACCCACGAGCGCCAGAGTGGTGAATCCCGGAGGACGAGACAGAGAGGCCTGGATACCTAAACAGAGCGAGAGCGCGTGCGAGGGGCGGTCGGGCATGCAGAGGCGGCGATCGTCGTCGTTGGTCCACACTCGGCTGGCCGACTCGGTGTTTGTTTCGTCGAGCTCGAGACGGCCAGGATAGCCCATCAAAAGGAAAGCATGGACATTCAGCCCCCAGGCAGGCTCTCGGTGGGCGGGATACCACATAGTACGGAGTACAATACCTACATGGTCCTGATGGCTTGAAGCCGTCCGTCGCTCACAAGACCACCACTGATTTGATAAGGGCATCCAATGCCATCAACAAGCAGTAAACAAGTGTACTGTACCCATCCCGCTGCGAACTGGCGGCTGGCTGCACTGACAGCGCCCGGGGCAACACAGCGTGAACCTGCGTGAACCCACACAACACGGGCAGCAACTGCCCTCCATCTCCATCCACCGCCCGCCGTCCCAACATCTGCCCCGCCATTTCGGGGCCCCCTGCCGACCTGTGCACTGCAACCAGATTTTGGCCCAAATTTTTTCTGGACCCGGACCCCTCGACAACCACCACCAACCCCCCCTTTGGCTTCTAGCCTTCTCCCCGACTCCAAAATCGCCGTCCCGCGAAGCGCGTTTGATGCGACAGTTGGCCCGACAGCTTGCCCACAATGGATGCCGCCGCCATTCGAAACTGCATCGCTGCGACGCTCGACGCTGATGCCGATGCCCGCCGGAGGGCTGAGCTGCAGCTGAAGCAGGTGCGTTTGTTTGTCTCGAGGCCGGGACGTCTTGTCTTGGTTGTTTGGCGGTGCCGCGGGACACGATGTGCGCCCACCGCTGCCACCGCCGCCGCCGCCGCCGCCGCCGCCGCCGCCGTCGACACACAGCCATCCCATCCCGTCTCGTCGACCCGCCGCCCGACGGCAGGCCGACACCCTCCTGTCGCTGCCCCCCCCTAGGCTGTCAACGCTAACTAACTTATTTTTTGTGCCAACCCACAGGCCGAGGGCCAGCCTGGCTTTACAGACGTCCTGCTGGATCTTGTCCAGTCGGAGCAAAATGCCAGTCTTCAACTCCCAAGTACGCCCGCCTCGCCACACCCCCCTTCCCCTCTCGCTTAGCTCCTGTAACTCGGTGTTGACGAGTCCCGCAGCCGTCATCTATCTCAAGAACCGCGTCAACCGTGCGTGGGAGCGCTCCGACTACTACCCGAACGAGACAGTGATACCCGACGACGAAAAGGCTCGCTTCAGAGAACGGTTACTGCCCATCCTCGCGGGCTCTCAGAACCTGGTCCGGCACCAGCTCGTGCCGATCCTGCAGCGCATCCTGCACTTCGACTTTCCCGAGAAATGGCCGACTTTTATGGACTATACCCTGCAGCTGCTCAACACCAATGATCCACGCTCGGTCCTCGCTGGCTTGCAGTGTCTTTTGGCCGTCTGCCGCGCATACCGCTTCAAGGCGAGCGACAGCGACAGCAGATCCCACTTCGACAAGATCATCGAGGCCAGCTTCCCCAGGCTGCTGGTAATATGCAACGAACTAGTGAACCAGGAGAGCGACGAGGCCGGCGAGATGCTGCACATCGCCCTCAAGTGCTACAAGCACGCCACGTGGGTAGGTGGCATCCTGGGCCCCGTGAAGCAAACTACGTGACTAGCCAGGCTAACACCGGCCCATAGCTCGAGCTGTGCGAGTTTCTCCGCCAAGCCGCTGTCAACCTCGGGTGGTGCACCGTCTTCCTCCAGACCGTGTCCAAGGCCATCCCCGCCTC
>FTCU01003418.1_pt1 | contig 43991 bp, 26 predicted proteins | sample 1639521 | NCBI WGS metagenome assembly FTCU01 (sample SAMEA3914864, study PRJEB12502) | metagenome | biome: forest; material: soil | place: USA | collected 2012-03-12 | depth 0.3 m
CTTCACCACCCTCTGGGCCGAGCTGCGCATCCTCCAGGCCAGCGGCATCAAGGTCCTCGGCATGCTCGGCGGCGCCGCACAAGGCACTTTCGCGCGGCTCGACACCACCACCACCTCCGACGGCAACGACGATAGTAACACAGCGTCCTTCGAGTCCTACTACGCCCCGCTAGCGGCGCTGATCCGGCAGCGCGCGCTGGACGGCCTGGACCTGGACGTCGAGGAGGCCATGTCGCTGGGCGGCATCATCCGGCTGATCGACCGGCTGCGGGCGGATTTCGGGCCCGACTTCCTGATCACGCTGGCGCCCGTGGCCGCGGCGCTGCTGCGCGCCGAGCACAACCTGAGCGGGTTCGACTACGAGGCGCTCGAGGTGCTGCGCGGGCGCGAGATTGCGTGGTACCACGCGCAGTTTTACTGCGGCTGGGGGGACTGCAGCAACCCGGCCATGTACGAGATGATGCTGGCCAAGGGGTGGCCGGCCGAGAAGATTGTGGTGGGGCTGGTCACCAACCCGGGGAATGGGGGCGGGTGGGTGCCGTGGAATGTGCTGGGCTACGTGCTGCCGCTGCTGGCGGGGCGGCATCCGCGGTTTGGCGGGGTGATGGGCTGGGAGTACTTCAACGCGCTGCCTGGGGGGGAGGAGAGGCCGTGGGAGTGGGCGCAGGCTATGAGTGCGCTGTTGAGGGGCAGGCGGACGGTGCCCGCGGTGGAGGGGATAGAGGGCGCTGATGAGACTAAGGGGCTGGAGGGGCCGCACAAGGCCCCCAGGGAGGCGGACCCCGATGAGGGCGGGAAACTCGAGGCGGCAGCGGCGCCGCCTGTGCCCCGAGAGTTTGAGTACCACTCGGACGGGGACGCGCAGCAGGAGGAATAGGGGTCATGTTGCGATCGGGCCGTCTGCGACTTAGTCTGGTCGGCTCCAACGGTGAGTTGGTTGCTTGCCTCGCTTGCTCACTCGGGTCTCGGCAGAGCCAGTGAGTTGCGATCGGGCCAATGCCGTCATTCATCTGTGCTGTAGCTATCTATGTCTCGGGAGGCCGTCGAGCCGGGCTGTCTGGCCTCAAGCGGACATGAGAAGGCCCCGCCGCCCGAGCCGAGCCGAGCCGGTGGGCCTCTTGATGTTTCACGATGTCCGATGGATACGAGCAGCTGGAGTTCGATAAGGCTTGTCGTCTGATGATTGCATTGTTGACTCTCGGGACCGTGGTCCAGACCGTCGCGAGGCGCATTCTGGACCAGGCTCGAGCCAGGCCCTGTTTGTCAGACGAAGGAAGACGAGGTGGTGTGTGCTTCTTGTGGGCTCCAGGCATCTTGTCTGGGCCTCGAGGTCCACGATGTATGTACCAAGTACTCGGTCCAGTCCTGTGCCTGGTCCTGGTGTCATCCAAGAGGGTGGGGTAACGGTGGCGGACGGCAATCCCGGCTAGCTGCAGGTATTAGTCCGACCACTGACATCATGCCGATCCCCGATCATCAAGAAAGCCACCCTTGAGCCACCCCGGCCGGCCGGGGCCTTGCATACCACCACGGCACAGTAGCAGTAGCACTGTGGTCGACGTCTTCTTCTCTTCCAAGTCTCCAAGTCTCGCTCAGTCTCGCTCGCCCGTGTTGCTATCTTGCATGGCTCGCCCGTTTCGCACACGATAGCCCCGTCATCACAGTTTGCCTCCGTTTCTTGGCCAACGCAATGACTGCTCGCGAGTCTCAGCGAGCCTCGGGCCCTCGCTGACTTCACGTCCGAGTCTTACTCGTCAGGATCAGCATGTCCCGTCACCACTATTGATGTGATGGGCACGGCTCATCGCCGTGCCGCCACGCCGCCGTGTCGCCGCGCTCGGCATCGTCAGTCCGGTGAGAAGTGAGAAGCTCCAAGCCGGCGGTCCAGCGAATGCCCGGCCGGGAACCCAAACCGATGTGACAAGCTCGCTCATGCAGCAGCAGCATGACGGTAGGCTGCATACAGGCAGGACGTACATATTGGCTCTGCCATGACGGATACCAGCGGAGACCAGCCCCATATCCCCTCCGCAGCACCGTGTAGAAAGCAGTCCGCCCCCTGGACAAGGACGATCCTTGCTCAAACGGTGCCCTCCAGCGCCGATCCATCTGACAAACGGGACGGCCGACACTTGCGACAGACGTAAGGGTCGCTGTACCGCATGCCAGGAGCCAAACCAGGCGTGGGACCCCGGCGGGCGCTGGCAGGGTTTGCATGTCGTGCCTCCGTGATGCTGGTGTCTCGGGTGTGTGGGCGCAGATCTCATCGTGACGCCCCAGTGGTCCGTCAGGAGGGGGACCACCGCTCGACCCTTCGAGGCGAGCGAGGTCATCGAGGTCTCTCATACCTGACCAGCCTCGAGCCAGCCAGCCACTTCAACGAGTCACCCAACCCTCCCGGCGCCGCCCCCCGCGCGCGGTCCTGCCCTGGCTGTGGGGTGATTGCCTGCCCACTGTGACACAAGCATTTGGATGATCAGTAAACGCAACCAAGCTTCTCGTCTCCCCGCCTCCGTTCATAAAACCCCCTCCAGCCCACTGTTATTGACTGAACCGTTTCCCCAACGGCCGCCCTGGTTTGTTAGTCTGAAAAGCATCGACAACATCAAACCGGTTTCCTTGGATCATCTTTCTTTCCCATACAGGGCCCAGTGTTAAGCTTCTTTCCCATCCACTCACACCCACAATCACACACACACAAGCACAATGTCGGCCTCTCAGTCAACATTCTCGTCTTCGCTCGGTATGTCGCCACCTCCACCCAGCGACATTGGCTCCTATGCCCGCACCATGCACCAACACACCAAGCGGCAGATGATGGAGTCACTCTCGCAAACACCACCTAGGACGACCCAGCCCGGCCAGCACGGCCACCGCAGCCAGCAGCAGCACAGCACGTCCGCCGCGACGGGCCTCCCGGACGGCCTCCAAGATCGGAGTCGCGACTCCAGCCAACACAGCCAACACAGCGAGCGACAGGCTTGATCGTCAGCGAGAACTAGACGGCGGTTGGCGTTGACGGACGGTGTCTGGTCGAGCTCGGCCAGTTTCTGAAAACAAAATTTGGGCATTTTCTTTTTGGAGGACCTCGGATTCGGGAAACAATAAATCCAGGGAGTGGTACACGATAGAGGGCGGACGGATGGACGGACGGACGGAAATGATGAGACTCATGACGCACGATGTATTTACATATACACACACATCGTGGCCTGGCGTACACGATTTGGTGGAGCCAAGGTGCATCTTTCAGTTGCGGGTGGTGTCGTTCTTTTTCTGCTTTAGGCGAGCACGGCGTCGAATGGTTAGGGACGGCGAAGACAGGCAACAAGCAACATCGACAGGCCGCGCCCAAAAGGTGTGGCGAATATACAACTCATGATTGTCGCGATGCTTGGTACCAGATGCTACTTTGTGATCACCATAAGCCACTGCGTTCCCGGGTTGGCCAATCTGGGCCAGGAACAAGACTCACTGTGCGACGACAACCGCCACAACTTGCGACGACGCCAATCGTATCTCGTAGTGTGCCTGCCGATCCAAGGCTGCCCAGCCAGACTCTCAGACCAGCGGCTGCTTCTTCTTGATGCCCAGCAGCGCGGCGTGGTCCTTTTTCTTCTTGACCTGCCGCTTGAAGCTCGGCGGCGGCATGCTTATGCTCTCGGGGGTCGGCGCGGCGGAAGAGGCAGCTTTCGAACCGGACGTCGACGCGGCCGCCGAGCTCGACCCAGACCCAGACCCGGACGCAGACACAGCCCCCTCCCCATCCTCCTCCACAACCTCCTCCAGCATCTCCTGCCGCCTCACAAACGCAAACGCCCTCCTCGCCGCCTCAGCATCCTCCTCCTCCTCCCTCCTCCTCTCCTCCTCCTCAGGCCTCACCACCCCAGCCACAACCCCATCCAACACCTCCCCGCCCCCCTCCCGATTCGCCTTCTCCAACCGCGCATTCCGACTCCTAATCTCATCCAACGCATCCGCAACCGCCATCTCCCTCTTCGCATCCTCCGTCTTAGCCTCCAACTCGGCCATAGCATTCCTCTCCTCCTCCCCCTCCGCCTCCGCCATCTCCCTCTCCAACCGATCCAACCTCTGCTCATCCGTCTCCCCCTCCTCCCCAGCCCCGTCCCCCAACCCCCGCTTCCACGGATCCGTATTCCGCTTCGCCCCGCGCTCCATCACATAATCCTGGTTCTTCGGATCCGTCCGGAACACAATCTCCCCGGAACACCGCGTGCACCGGATGTAGAAGCGGTACAGCTGGATGCCGAGGTAGCGCTCGCCTTGGGGGGTTTCCTTGCGCGCGTTGAACTTGCGCCCGCGGTACATGTACTCGCCGCAGGCGACGCAGCGGAGGGAGAAGGGCGCCATGAGGCGGACGGTTTGGACTTTGGGGCCGGCCGCTTCGGCGGCGGAGCCTTTGGGCTTGCGGGCGCGGCCGACTAGGGAGGGGTCGAAGTCGGGGGGGTAGTATTTGGTCAGGACTTTGCGTTCGGACATTGTTGTGGTTTTGGGGGGGGGGTGTCGGATAAGTTGGTGGTGGTGTGGTTTTGGGTTTCGGTTTGCTGGTTGTGATGTGATGGTTTGGGGTGTGTGGGATGGAGGATTGATGGTCGAAAGTTGGAGGAGTGACTGCCTCTGCGCCACTGAAATCACAGGCCAATCAATCACTTGCTGTGGCTGCTGGCCAGCAGGGTGCCTGCCCGTCAGGGTTGGGGTTGACGCGGCTGCCTGCTGTATTCTGTATTCTAGGCTGCCTTATTCTGGCTCTGTCTGTCTTCCGTACTCTACATTCTTTCTAAAAACACTCGACTTTTGTTTTCCCTTCCAAGAAAATAAAATCATCACTAATTTCAATTCCGTCTAACTCACCTCTCGTTCGACCCGCCGCTGCTGCAGCTCCAGCTGGGCCACGGCATCGGCGGCCCACTGCTCGGCGGCGTCGGCATGCCGCCGTCGGTTTCTCTCGTCGTCGTCTCGCAGCACCGCGTACGGCCAGTTCGCGTCGGACGCTCTCTCCCTCTCTTCGACTTCGAGCGTGTTGCTCGTGTCCGAAGTCCTCGAGACCCCTTGCGGCGACACCTTGCCCCGTTTCTGGCCGGCCGACGGCGTGCCTCCAATCGTCTCCAGCGCGTGTTGCCCCTCGCCGGCCGTGCTGCCGAGCGCCCGGACGCCAAACAGCTTCTTGATGAGCGGGTAGAGGCACGGAATGCACGCGCCGATCACCACACACGTGCCCTCGATCCTGGCCGCGAGCTTAGCAAAGGAGGTGTCGGTGATTGATGAAGCGTCGCTGAACTCACATGGTCCAGAGCACCACGTCGTCCACCTCAAACGTAAAGTCCTCCAGCCCGAGCGTGGGCACGCTGAGCGCGTACACCTTGTACGCTGCAATGCCTGCCGCACTAATCGTCTCGGCGGTCAATACACCTGCATCCTCTTGCTTCCCCAGAGACAGACCGGCAGCCAGCTTACCCGTATCCGAAGCCCAGCGCTGACGACAGGGCCAGCTTCTTCCTCCAGTTGAGCATCAGCCGGCACATGACAATGGTCGGGTAGAGCGCCAGGTAAAAGTCAAACGCGGCCGAGACGCTGCCGAAGGCGATCGAGTATTGGATCACCGCCTGGCGACTCCAGCACGCCCCCTGGACCTCGTGCCACTGCGCCGCCACCGGCCTGCACTGCACGAAGTTGACGAGAAGCTGCCCGACCAGCATCAGGCCAAACACCACCGAGACGATCCAGAGCACCACCAGGTGGCACCGCCCGGGGTGGACTAACCGATAATATCAGCAAAGGTACTTCTGAAACAGCTCAAGGGGACATGAACAACTCTGGCTTGACGTACGGATTTTGGCGAGCAAGATGACCACGGCAAACTTGGGCAGCGCAAACATGAGAATGCCTGGCACAAACGAGATGATCAGGTACTTCTGCGCCTGCATGATGCTGTTGGCGGAAAGCGTCGCCATGTGCCTTCCGAAGCCGTACGACATCGAGACGGCCGTAAGCGCAACGTACACGATGCCCACCAGCTTGAGGACCCAACGCTTCAAGTCAGCCTTGCTGTTTGGTTGTCCCAAAAGGGGCCAGATATCTCTATCCGGTTCCGGGCAGAGCACCACCCACAATAGAGAAGACGATAATGTAGTCGTCGATCCCGAGTCTCCCAATCGAGATGATGCGGCAGTAGACACGGGCCGCCACAAAGAGAAAGGCGAGGACGATCATGCCGCCCGCGACGCCCAGGATCTCGGGTCTGTTGTCTTCCTGCGCCCAGCCCGGGTACGGCTCGACGAAGCCCGGGGGCGTCGACATGGTTCCCGGCGATGGCGCGGCGCTCGCTGTCGGCCGAACATGGCCGGAAGCTCGAGTGACTAACGGCGGTGCCACAGTAGATGTCGGTCGAGTGTGTGCTTAACCAAGCTCGGGCGGAGCAGCGACATGGCTACCAGAGCAACAATGGCCAACATCCCGTGCTCTTCGACAGCATTCGCCTTGGCGACATCAAAAGCAGCCGACTGTATTATACCGAGCTCTGCACTCGGTAACACCCTAGCATCTCTGGCGGGCTGCTTCCACGTGGCAGCACATGGAGAAATGGTCCATCTAGACCAAAGTGGCGCCATGACAGCACCATGACCTATCACACTCCGGCGCACGGCTGCTCCCTTCCTCCGGTTTCTCTCCGTCACCTCGGGGAACCTTGTCTTTCGGAGTTTCACCCCGAGTAAGTCGGCCACGAAGAAGAGGAATCCGAGGCACCTCCGTTGATCAGGCCGACAGTGGATGAATGAGTTTGCCAAGCGCTTGGTGTGTATTTGACAGCGAGCGTCCTGGTAGAAAGATCAGACGAATAGCTGTTAGCACCTTACGATGTCTAGTCAGTTTCAGGTAGCTGAGCTCAGCTCTTAGAGCTCGGCCAATGTCAAGTCTCCAACTCACAGAAACAACGTCCATCCACGCTCCAAGCTGGCCAAGCTTTCTTTGACACGACAGCTGATCACAGCCAAAACACCCCCTCCTACTCCTGGATTTCACACCTCCACCATCTCCGCCAACACTTCCACTCCTCCTTCTAGACGAAGCTTCCCTTTGGTCAAGAGCTGATACCCACACACACTCTAGACTTGTAGCTAAAACGCTGATCTCTGGGCCAAGCTTCCACCCCCCTTCCAGCTCCATGATCCCGATCCTTTCCCAGAATCCACGATCCCAACCTCCCTCCTACTCCTTAATCCCAACCTCCAACATCTCAGCCAGCAAATCCCACTTCCCCGCGGCCTCCTCCCGACTGACCCTCGCCACCCCCCTCATCCCGCCAGCAACAAACCGCAACAGCCTCTCAAACTCCCCGCCAATCTCCCCCAGCACCGCCGCATGCGTCTTGCCTTCCGCCCTCCCCCTGCTTCTCGCCATCCACTCGCCCCCTCCCTCCTCGTCCTCTTCGCCGTCCTCCAGATCGTCGTCCTCATCCCTACCCCTCCTTTTCTTCCTGGCAGACGCATAAGGTCCAACAGACCCCCTAAAAGACCCAGCAGCAGCACCAGGCCCAACAGACCTCCTCAAAGGCGACGCGAGCCCCGCGAGCCTCTCACCCTCCCTGTTTGACGAAAACAAGTCAGCTATCAATTCCCATCTCGATTGCGTGTCAAAAAGACACATGAGTGGCTGCTCCCTCAACCCTCTCAAAGCCAGCCAGCTAGCTGCAAGTGCCCAGGAAAGAAACCAAAACAAAGAAAAAGAAACATAACAATGGTGATAAAAAAAGAAGAAAAAAAGAACATACCTCACCACCCCCTCAACCCTCCTCACCTCCCCCGCCCTCTCATCCACCAACCTAACCACCAAATCCCACACATCCAACACCCCCTCCCACACCGGCCTAAGCCTTACGCCCTGGCACGCCTCCGCCACAACGCGCGCCACAAACGCCGCGTGTGCGGCACGCATCTCGTCGACGTCTGTTGCGGCCGCCAGCGCGGCGCGGAGGTGTGCCGTCGCCGGGGTTAGGACTAGCGTTGTGAGGTAGGTTGTGATGGTGGAGGTGAACCAGAGGAGTTTGGTGCGGAGGAGGTGGTAGGTGGCTGTTTCGGGGGCGTTGTTGTTGTTATTGTAGAGTGTTGGTCTGGGGAGGCGGCGGAGGAGGGAGGCGGCGCGGCGAGCTTGGAGCTGCAGCGTGAAGATTGCTTGGTAGCCTTGGAGGGCGTCCTGGGGGATGATGATTTGCACGGGCCAGCTGAGGCGGTAGGTTAGGCGGATGGCGGGGAGGCTGAGGCGGACGGAGCGGCGGGCGGCGGCGGGGTTGGCGGTGAGGGTGTCGCTGTCGCTGCCGCTGCCGCGCGGGTCGATCTCGGCTGAGAGTCGGTCGGTGTCGATCACGCGCGCCGAGAAGGCCTCCTGGGCGATCTCGGTTAGGGTGAAGCGGTCTCGCCAGCTGTTGCTGAGGTTGTCTAGGTGGCGGAAGATGGATGAGGCGAAGGAGTCGGCTTGGGCGCCGTCGGACATTAGGTAGATGTGCTCCAGGGCGTCTAGGCTCTGGGACAGGCCGTAGGAGCTGAAGAGCAGCTCGCGGAGCGTCGCGGCCGCGGTGTGGTGCTTGCTCTGGATCCAGGCTTGGAATGCGCCGCCAAAGAGCTCGCTGAAGGGCGCGAGCTCGAGCTCGTCCGGACACACAGTCGCAAAGTCCATTTTGGGCTCCGCCGTGGCTCGGTATTTCTTGGTTGACTGGTGCTGCTTCATGTGCTTCAGCACCACGATGCTCTGGCCCGCCGTGAAGATGCGGTGGACGGCCGGCTTGAGGAACCGTGGCGCGTGGAGGTTGCCCTCGGGGGTGCGCATCAAATTGAACTGGCCCGTCCAAATCTGGGGCAGTGGAAGCTTGGTCGGCGATTCCGAGACGAAAAAGGTCCGGTCCCCAGGCAGAAGTTTGCCTTCTTCCATCCACAGCCGGATGGGCTTCAGATACACCTGGAAGCAGTCCAGGAAGATGGTGCCAAGCAGTCGAAATGTGTCTCGGCTGCCTTGCAGCTGGTTTATCCCGACGGCGTCGTACAAGAGCTCAAGGTAGCGAAAGGCGTGGGGGTTCCGCTCCTCCCGCAGCTGGCGCACAATATCTGCGAGCGCTGACAGCGGTGTCAACTTTGGGCTCAGCTCCTCAAGAACTCCCGCGAGGCTCACGATGACGTCGGCCTCGACAGCAACAAGGCGGGTGTGGATCGAGGACAGCGCCAAGTCAAGAGAGCGCAGGGCGTCCTGCAAGCAGCCTTGAAAGACCTGGAGAAGAGGCGACTGCTCGGTCTTTTGAGAGAAATCCCGCAGGGGCGCCAGTTTCCGGCCGCACTCAGCATACGAGGTAACCAAGGCCCTGTAGGAATCCCACGAGACCCCCTGGAGCTGGTACTTCGCGAGCGGGTTGCAGTTGGGGTCGAAGAGGCTCGTCTCGAGACCGGCGAGCATAAAGAGGGCTTCCCGAAGCAGCTGGGTGGTGGAGATGGGTATCTTCCTGGACCTCCCCTCCTCGGTGATGGTTGACGCATGTCTCCACGCCTGGGACTCTCTGACTTGCTTCAGCACCTCGTCCCCTTGCGGCGCGACGGCCAGGTCCTGGGCTGTGCGCTGGTACCTGTCCTCGGCCGAGGACGCTGTGGTGAGGGACTCAAGCGAGGCCTCGGACTGGGCATCGGCGTCGTCCTCGTCGCTGGAGCCGGGAGAATAGTCGACGAATCGCCAGACGTCCCGCTCGTGCTTCCAGCCGTCCTCTCTCGCGATGTCCCGCCATGTCAGCGGGGGTGGGGCGTCCTCGTCGGGCTCGACCAGCGCGTCCAAGTCGGCCAACTTGGACTTTTGAGCAGGCTGATCGGCAAGCTCGAGCAGCAGGTGCAGGATCTCGGGGGTGGTCTGGGTGCGGTGCGGCTCCAGGGCATCCAAGCAGGTGCGCAGAGCGACGGCGAGGGCATCTCGGCCTACCACGCTGAAGTGCTCCACCAGCCCGGCCAGGCGAGCCTCGACGTCGAACTGGTTCGTCCGCGTGAAGCTGTGGCCGCGCAGACTGGCCAAGACAGGATCGCGGTAGGCATTGGATTTGAGTGTCCCGCGTTGGGTCTACCGTGCCGTAGTCATGTCATCAGCGGGGGCTCGGAGGGGCTGCGAGCAAGCAAGACGCACCTCTGGAGCACCTGTGGCGGTTACGGCTGCAACCAGCTCGTCCGTCAATGCTCCCAGCTGCGCGAGATGTGCCATATTGTTGGCGTTGTCGAGCTGGGCATCCTGCTACACAGTAGAGAGGTACCGTGTGGTGCTGGTGGATGGCCGCTGATCCACTGAAGCTGCGGGCCGCTGGGCCTGGGATGAATTCCAATTTAGTGGCAAGACGCGCTGCACGACGCGTCGAGCTTCACCAAAAAGTAGTCCAGCGTGAGGTTTGGTTTCTCTTCATTCCCGTCCAAAAAAGGAAACGAAAATCGGAAAAAAAGAAAGAAAAAAAAAAAAAGCCAACTCCTTGGGATCAGACGATTGTCTCTTCCAGTTACGGATCCTGAGTCTCGAGTCTTGAGAGCCTGGCTGATGCAACGAGTGCAGCTAGGCTGAGCTGGGAATCTGAGCTGGGCCGCTCGGTTCCAGAAGCAAGCTTCGGGGCGCATAGACCACCTACTTCTTGGCACTTGGCACCCACTGCCGCAGCTGGTACCAAATGACATCAGCCATCGCGCGCCGCCCCTTTTCGAAATTTTGGCCCTGCGTCTGGCTGCACGGGCACGCACCGCGCCGGCACTCCACCCCGTACAGAGACACTACAAAATATCCCCGGTTTAATTGCCGTGCCCGGCCCACGACGAGACGCGCACGACACTGTCGCAGACCTCGAATCCATCGACACGGCCCACGCGACGACACACACAACCGACACCGACGCACGACAGGCGGCGCAGACACGGCGCACGGCAAATGACGAAGCCCGAATAGCAGCAGAGGGTTCGACGCCGGCCAATCCGTGCAGATACGCAGCGGACCGCAGCCACCGCCCCTCGGATCCGACTCTCCATCTCCGATCCGCACCCTGACCCGCACCCCGATCCGCGAACATGGCGATTGCCCGCCCCGTGAGGGCCCTGGGCCTCGCCGCCGTGTTTCTGTGGTGTTTCTTCGTGTGGCAGCTCTTCAAGCCCACCGCAGGGCCCATCAGGACTGCCGACCCCCGAATCCCTCTCGAACGGGATCCCAATATGGATCGTAAGTGCAGGACGCGGCACGCCTGCTGCTCCTCCGCTGACGCTGATCGCACCCACCAGTCACGGGCGAGCCCGAGGGCGTCCTCACATATGCGTCCAAGGAATACGCCCCGGGCCCCGCCGGCACCGCGCGCATCAACGCCACCCTGCTGGCCCTGGTGCGCAACGAGGAGCTGGACGGCATGTTGCAGGCCATGCGCGACCTCGAGCGCACCTGGAACCACAAGTTCAACTACCCCTGGACCTTCTTCAACGACGTCCCCTTCAGCGCCGAGTTCAAGAAGAAGACGCAGGCCGTGACAAAGGCCGAGTGCAGATACGGTACGACGTCTTGGGCGGGCGGCGCATGAGGGATAACGGGGCCGATGGCTGACCGACGCAGAACTCATCCCCGAGGAGCACTGGGCGGTGCCCTCGTGGATCAACAACGACCTCTTCGTCGAGTCGGCCAAGATCCTCAAGGAGCAAAAGGTGCAGTACGCCGACATGGTGTCGTACCACCAGATGTGCCGCTGGAACAGCGGCCTCTTCTACAAGCACCCGGCCCTGGCCACCACCCAGTACTACTGGCGCGTCGAGCCCAAGGTGCACTTTTTCTGCGACGTCGACTACGACGTCTTCCGCTACATGCAGGACAACAACAAGACGTACGGCTTCACCATCAACCTGTACGACTCGCCCCAGTCCATCCGCACCCTGTGGCCCGAGACGGAAAAGTTCATGGCCGAGCACCCGGAGCACGTCCACGAGAACAACGCCATGGACTGGCTGACCGACAAGGACCGCCGCCCGGAGCACTACGAAAAGGCCAACGGCTACTCGACCTGCCACTTCTGGAGCAACTTTGAGATTGCCGATATGACCTTCTGGCGCAGCAAGCCCTACGAGGACTACTTCAACCACCTCGACCGCGCCGGCGGCTTCTTCTACGAGCGCTGGGGCGACGCCCCGGTCCACAGCATCGCCCTGGGGCTGCTGGAGGACAAGAGCCGCATCCATTGGTGGGTTTCTTTTGGGACGAATAAAGAGAGAGTGCCGCACACTAACAGAACGCGCGCAGGTTCCGCGACATTGGCTACCAGCACATCCCCTTCTTCAACTGCCCCAATTCGCCCAAGTGCAAGGGCTGCGTGACCGGCCGCTTCACCGACGGCGAGGCCTTCCTCTACAAGGAAGACTGCCGGCCCAACTGGTTCAAGTACGCCGGCATGGGCTGAGCGGCCGGCCTGCTGCGGGTTTGGATTTGTACCTATGTATACTATTGTTGCGGTCAAGCAAGCGGGCGGGTTTTGGACTAGCACAGCATTGGGAACGACGAGGATGTCCGGCGTAGGGGCGGCGTGTTTTTGGGTTTGATGCTCTAGAATAATGACTGAGGCGGAACGGTAGGGGAAAGGGGAAGGGGAAGGGGCCAAAAGGAAGTGGTAGGGTTACAGCGTCCCAGAAGGGGACAGCATTTTGTTTACTACCTAGCTTCTCAAGCCAGGATACCACCCATCATAACAAAAAAAGCCCAGCGCCAGCCGTGAAGCGGACCGGCGGCATCCCTCACTCCGGCCCAAACACCGTGACCACGCCAGACGTGCCGCCGACGCAAAACTGGTCTCCAAACCCGCCATCCTTCCACGCAAGACAACTCACGACATTCTTCCTCTCCTTCTCCTTCCCATCCCTGCCCACCACCTTCCTCCTCTCACCCCCGCCGCCCCACGGAACAGCCACCGTAGCAACCAGCTTGCCCGTCAACACATCCCACGCCCACACCCTGCCCTCGTCACCACCACCCTCACCCTTTCCATTCCCAAACCCCGACCCAGTCATCTCATCCCCAACCACAACAAACCTCTCCCCACCCCCAAAAACACTCTGCACCCTCAACTCCTCATTCCGCCACCCCTCCTCCCCATACGCCCTCAAACACCCCCCATCCCGCCGATCCATCAACCTAACCTTACTATCCAACGTCCCCACCAACACCGTCCCGCCATCCCTCGCCAACCCCAAACTAGTCACACTCCCGGGAAAACAATCCACCACACACCTCCCCATCCGCACATCATACCCCCTAACTCTGCCATCCACGCTCCCAGCAATCACCTCCCCCTCCCCAACAGCAAGACACGTCACCGCGTCCCGTGCCTCGCTGAGGACCTGCACCGCCCGGTCCCCGTTGTGTGCTCGCACGTCCCACAGCCGCACGGTACAGTCCAGCCCGCCGGAGACGAGCAAGCTGTCGTTTGCTCCCGCGAAAGAGACGGCGTTGATGCGCCCGGCGTGGGAGTGGGCTGTTGAGGAGGCGCCGAAGCGCCGGGTGGTTTTGGCGGTTGCGACGTCCCAGAGGAGGAGGGCGCGGTCGCCGCCTGCGGAGGCGAAGTTGCTGTTGGAGAGGGAGATGGTGAGGGAGAGGACTGCGTAGGCGTGGGAGGTGTAGGTTTGGATTGGGGGGATTTGGCGCGGGGTGGGTTGGGGGGGTTTTGTGGTGGTGGTTATGGTGGAGGTGGTGGGTGGGGGGTTGGTGCTTGTGGTGGTGCTGGAGGGGTTGTAGAGGCGGATGGAGCGGTCCGAGGAGCCCGAGAGGATGTAGGTGCCTGGTGAGGAGGAGTAGGTTACTGCGTGGACGGGGCCTGGGAGGAGGGTTAGCTGGGTGGATGGGGTTTGGGAGAGGGAGTGTTAGGGTTGAGTGGAGGGGAGGGTTGGTGTGTTCGCTGCCAGACTGGACAGCCAGTGGCCGCCGGGCTTGTACGAGGCAGGATTGTGGCATCATGCAAGAAACGAGAGCTAGCGAGAGATATGGAGAGACAGAACCTACCATTCGACCCGACCAGCTGGGCCACCGGCCGCGTGGGGAACCTGGGCGCACGCTGTGCCATGACTGATGGGCGACTCCGGTCTCACACGCCCCCTCGATGCAGCAGAGCTCAATCACAACGTCATGAACTGGAAGCCCGCAGATAGCCGCCCATCCTCCGGGTGCGCAGGCCAGCCCCGACGGACGGACGGATGCGACTGGCGCGTTGCGAATTCGAGGCTGCCCGCTCCCAGCCAACCACACCGCGGCTTATGTATCGTATTAGGCCTATCTTTGGACCTGACCTCTGCGCTGCCGGCGCTGTCGCTGCTGATTTGCGCGCCAGACGCGCCTGTGTGCCTGCCTCTGCCCACCCTCCCTTCCTTCGCGCCGAACACACGGTCCTCGGGGGGGGCTGTAATTGGAACCTCGGCCCGGGCAGTGAGCTGTGGCTGGACTGCCCGTCGAATCGTGGCCGGGCACGAAGCCGCAGGCAAAAGTGGCGGCTGACGGATTGTCTTCCTTTTCTTCACGTGCGGTGTGTTCAAAGAGGGGGAAAACAGAAAATAGAAAATAAAAAAATAAGCCACTATTTTTGCGTGGTTGCCTGGCGGCGGTCAGGAAATTGTTGACGTTCAGCCCGGAAAAGAAGGCGACAGACAGGCAGCGGCGGCAGGCATCGAGAATTGGAATCTGACAGGAAGCGACCGTTAACTGAGCTATACCCACCCCCTCTCGACACCCCACTCCGCCCACCCCTCCCCAGCCATCCATTCCCCGCCCAAGAAGGGAATCCTTCTGGAAGCACGCTAGAACTTCACCGACATCTCACGCCAAGAAACGCCCCCAGTCCCCTCCTCCCCCCCTGCGCCGCCGCATCAGGAACCGAGGAAAAGGAAGAAAAAAGCAAAAAAGCCCAAAAAACCAAAACGCTGCACGTTGCGCCCTGCGCCGCACGCCTGCCGAACGACGACCGCCAGCGCAGCCCAACGCTTCGACTTGCCTTGTCAGGCCAAACCCGCCGAGATTAAACGGCACCTAGTTTGCGACGTGCATGTGCCGAGAATGCAGCGGGCTCGTGAAGACGGCGAGCCCGGGCTCGTTCGGGGCCTGCGCTGTTCTTCGGGCACGGGGTTTGTTGGGGGGTTGAGGTGGCCCGCTGGCCTGCTTTGTTGGTACTGGCTGCTGCTGCTGCTGCTGCTGTGGTACGGACGGGGTCGCACGCACCCACGGCATCGTATTGTTGCGCGGTAGGGGCCGGGGAAACACAGCTGGACCAGGAAACGGGACACGCACCGAGCAGCCCGTGCTGTTTCTCCCAAACGGGACGAGGGGGGCTCTGGCAGCCTCGCCGGTCTCAGACTGCCTGTCTGTCTGCTGATGATGACCGAGACATTCCGGGTTGGATCACGCCATCAGGTGGTCACAGAGGAGACGGTCAGGTCAGGTCAGAGAAATCCAATGGCTTGCCTCGTGAAAACGAGAGCAAAATCCAGGGTATTGATGGTACAGGCATCCGACAAACAGATGGCAAGACAGTATAGACAAGAAAGTATTGAAGCCTCCCCCTGCCCCCCTCGTCTCTCGCCCTTTTGGAGCCTCCCCGAGTAAAACAAGAAAAAAAGCAAAGAAACAAACCAAACGCCGTACTGATAATGCAATGATGTGACCCAACCAACCCCAAACCCCATAACAATACATCAGATAAAAACAAGAAGAACAAAAACAAAGCTTGAAGCAAAAACAACCAAGAAACAGATAAACCCGCCCGTAATCCGTAAACACATGACCCAAAACAAAACAAAAAACTCCCTCTCCTCCAAATATTTACCCCCCTCCATGGTGGTATCTAGGTCGCAAATGGTCGGCCGTTTCAAGTCATGCGTGTTGTTTTTGTTGTGTCGGCCGTCGCATTACTAATAGTTGGTGTTTTTGTAGATGGTGTTGACTCTCCCGATTCTCCCTCTTTCGCAATCCGGATAGGTACCGGGTACCTAGTCGATTATGCCGGGAGGAGCCCAGCGAGGCGCCCTCTGTTGAGGGCAGGTTGGTTGTGGTGGTGGTTGTGCTGATGGCGGGGTGGGTTGCCGCGGTTCCAAGGGAAACAGACAACCCGATTTATACCCGAGCATCAGGTCGTCTGGAAAACATTGTTAGTAACATCCCTAGTTTCCAGCGTTCATCTCCTAGCACATACGATTCAGTCTGCCACGCCCTCCTCAAAACATCATCATGAATCCTTGGCAGCGCCTCAGGCTGCCGCCACGAGTAACTCGGCCTGCTCGTCTCGGGCGACGGCACCATGGGCGAGCGGCGCCCGGCCGTCGGGCTGTAGTGCTCGTAGCCGACGCGGGCCTGCTTGCGCGGCGGGCCCGACGCCGAGTGGTGGTGGTGGTGGTCCGGGCTGGCGCGCCGCAGCGACGTGTGCGGCGACACCGACCCGCTCGAGTGGCTGCCCGGCCGCGCGTGGTCCGTCGGCGGCGGCGGGCGCGCCGGCATGCCGCCGAGGCGCCGCAGGTCGTCGAGCTCGGCGGGGGGGGTGGAGGGGGAGGTGTTGTGGCCGCCTCGGGGGCTATAAGTGCGCACGGTGGGTTAATATCACGCCGATTAGTGGGGGGGAGAGAATGCAACACGTACGCGTTCTTGAACTTGCACACCCGCCCGAATTTCTCGCACTGCACGCACCGCGGGTAGTCCGGGTCGCACTTGATCTTCTTCTCGCGGCAGGTGACGCAGGCGATGGCCAGCCTCTTGCGCGGCTTGCCGGCCTTGGTGACGCCCCAGTGCGCGTTGACCGCCTCCCCGTCGATGACCGTCTTGCAGTGGCTGCCGTCGTCGTAGAAGTAGCACATGCCCTCGCCGGGCACCTCGGCCGCGCGCACGAACCGCGGCAGAAAGTGCGTCCCCGTCCAGATCTTGGGCCCCAGCCCGTCCTTGACCGGCGGCGCCTCCGAACCGGCGCTGTTGGTCGGCGTCGAGGGCGGGTTGTGGGCCGACGTTGGGGGCCCCAGCGGGTCTCGGAAATCCGCTCTCCGGCCGTCGTCGCGGCGGTCGCCGCCTGGGAAGTGCGAGTACCGATCCAGGACCGGGGGGTAGAACTGGTGATCGCGGCTGCCGAGCGAGTACTCGCGGCTCGCCTCGTGCTGCTGCGCCGACCATTGGCTCGTGGAGCCGTACTCGGGACGCCCGTCTTGCCGCTGCTCCGGTCGTGGTACGGGCGAGAGCGGGCCGGGAAACACCCGCGAGAGCGCCGGGATCTGGGGGCGGTCCTGGAATCTCGACTCCAGCAGGCTCCGCGGTTGTGATGCCGAGGTTATCGACGGCGGAAAGTACGAGCCTGAGCTCGCAGTCGGCCTGTGGGGATGGTCGAGGGGCGACGAGGCCGAGTAGGACGCCGGACGGTCTGAGAAGGGCGAGTGGAGCGGAGGAATCTGTGATGGCGGACCGAAGAGGCTGCTCAGGGATGGGAGCTGCTGCCGTAGTGCGCTCTGCTCCGGGGCCGAGTCTCTGCGGGCTGAGGCGTCCTCCGGCCCCTTGCTCGACGACGACGACATCTCGCTGGCCTTGGCTGTCGGGTCATAGTTGGACATCGGCGGGGACGGGGGAGCACGCGGGTTCCAGGACCTCTCCTCGGACTGCCGCAGTGGGAACGATGCCGAATCTGGTGTGAGCACCTCGGGTGGTGTATCTGGGATGGCCGAGCGGAATCGAGGTTCGAGGGCTGTTGCAAACCCCATTGAGAGAGTTGTCCGGTGGATGTGACTGGGGCTGTGTGTAGTAGGGTGTTGTGTCCGTGTCATTCCCTCCTAGCAGTGAAGCGGCCAGGGAAAGGGAGAAGTGTCCAGGTAAGCTTGCCGGCACACACAGTACACACACACACTCGGACGCACACGCACACGTTCGAGACAGTGCAGTCGAGTCAGTGAGTTGGTTGGCACCGGCGAGGCGAGGGTCTCGAGGGTGAGTGGCAGTAGATATTCGCCCGGGTAAACGAGTGCGGTGCACAGGCGGCGCAGTCGACTCAAGGGCCACGCCTGTTCAGACAAGCCTGCCGCCAAGGCCCAGCAGGAGAAGGGTACCGATCCCCGGATAATTGAACAATAACGGCGAGATGCACAAGCGATCTGTTGGCCGTCTCAAGCTGTCTGGGGGGGGTGGGCAACGGGGGTTCCGGGCTGACAAGGTGCAGCAGGTAACGTATGTACAGGCACTGGCCGGGTTGCTTGTGCGTCGGGGAGGGGTGTCCGTCTGGTTTGTACGAGCCGGAGTAGGGAGCGGAGGGGCGGCCAGGAGGGGGAGCAGGAGGGCTGAGAGAGCCCGGGAGGCGGACAGCGGTGGCTAACGTTATGTATTGTACAATGGGTTCTGCAGAAGGCGGTTGGGGGTCAGGATTGGGGTACCTGGAGCTGTGTCTGCCGGTCTAATAATGCTTGCGAGCCAGCAGCAGAAAGCCGGGCCTTCTGTCGGCCAGACTCCGGATGCCACCAACAGACAAGCTGCTGACCGGGTTGAAGGCCAGGAGCAGGCGGCGGAAGGGTGACCTGGGGAAGCCCCCCCCTCTCCGGACGGGGGTTCGAGGAACTGGGTTGCTCGTGCGCGGTATTGGTATGCTAGCGTACCGATTAGTGCACGATGTAGGCCATCCCGGCCCGATGGATATGCTGCTTGTCACTGCTTGTCAGTCCTTGAGGAGCCCACAGGCCACAGCTGCCGTTTCGGTGCTGGGTTCTGCGGTCGGCTCCTTCATCCCCCCATGTGGGACGCGGCCGGGGTATGGGCTTCTCCAGCAGGGAAGACTAGCGCGCCGAACCCATGGCTTTCGGCAGTGCGGCATGGCGTTGCGCTCTTCAGACGCTGCATGCAGTGGTGAGCAAAAGGGGAAGTGAAAGCGGGCTGGGCGGGCGGGTCCCAGAGATCCTGCAACCTGGGCAGGAGAAGACTCCCGTGGATGCCGTCCCGCGTACGGTACGATAGCCGTGGAACTGTCAAGCCAGCCCCAATGCCTTGCATCCATCTCACATGTCCAGCGCAGCGGCAGCGCTGCTCCCCTTTCCCCACCCCCCGTCAGCGCAGTTTTGCCGGGTTGGCCATCCTGGGGCGGGGAGGCGGTGGCATGGAGAAGCGGGCGTGTTGTGTAAGCGGCCAGGGTGGGTGTGGCCCCGTTGGGCTTGGCTTTTGCAAGGCACACCCCGAGTGGTCGACCGAGGGGAGCGCAACCTCAGCACCACGAGGCAAAAGAGGGTTCGGGAAGATAAGAGGCTGGAAGGGGAGCGCGTGTGATGGCCCGGGACTGCCAGTCAGGGGCAGGGACAGGGGCCCGGCACGGAACCCGCAGCGAGCGTTGTTAGCCGCCAAGAACGGTGAATGGCGTCGCCCAGATCGGGAGAACGCCCTCCTCTTGCGTTCGGGGTTCTGAGTCCACGTTGGCGAAATCGGGCCGCGTTGCGCTGGGATTGCGCCGTACCAACAGCCCAAGTACCGTGTGCTGTGTACGCGGACTGTGGCTTGCCAGGCAGACCCAAGTCAGACAGACCCTCGTCGGAGTATCAGACGGACCCTCGCCCGCACGACGCCGACGACCGACACGACGGAGAAGCCAGCCTCTGCTCTGTGCTTGGTGCTCTGGCTCTGGGCTCTGGCTCTGGGCTCTGGCTCTGGGCTCTGCATGTTCCGTGCCCGGCAGGCGGGCGTGTCAACTGTCAACAATGCCTGACTGACATCAGACGGCGGCACCCGAGCAGCCTCAATTGCACTGCACGGTTTGCACCGGCCAGCCGTCCCGCTTTTTGTTCTGGAACCCGCTGCGCCCGTGTCGATGGGCGCCGAGGGGCCAGGCGGCGCAGGGCGGCCGTTCGAGTGCGACGCTGCCTCTGCTCGCCTCGATTGAGGCAAGCGAGCGACCTGCCCGGGCGGGCAGCCAGCCAGTGAGCGTTGCAGCACCGTACCCGGGGTGGACGATGCAGAATCCCGGCGCTGCTGCTGCTGCTGCTGATGAAGATGATGATGGGACGCCTCGATGCCATCATCCGCTAATAGTAGACCAGCACTGCCAGCACTGCGAATAACTTAGCGGCCCAGCAGCCTGCAGCCAGCGCACAGGCTCGTCGGGTCTCGTACCGGCAAACGAAAAGGGCCTCGCTGTTGGGCGCCCAGCACAAGGCCTGGCCAGAACCCTGGCCACTTCGGCCGGATCATGGCAGGGAGGGGCAGAGCAGGGACCATGATGCGCACGAAAGACACTGGGAGAAAAGGGAAAAAGACCAGGGATGCCGATCTGAGGGTTTTGGAGCTGGGAAATTTAGGCGAGGCCCTCGGCATGCAGCACGCCCCAAGGGCCAAGGCTCCAGGCCCCATGCACGGGAGCCCAGGGCCAAGGCCTTAAGGGCCCCAGCCCGCAGCACCAGCGTAACGTTCCAGGTTGTTGACACAGAGCCGGGAAACTTGCAAAATGGAAACTCGAGAAGGCGAACTGCATGGGTTCCCCTCGACCTGCCCGCCGCCTGCCCTCCGCCTGCCTCTTCCTCTGCGATCCTCCTACCGCATCTGACGGTGCTATCTGGGCCCTCCTTCCTGTCTCATCGGCTGCCCCAGCTGCTAATGCCGTTAGTGCCCGGGCACCTTCTGGGTTCCTGCCAGTTGGGTCCCGGACAGGCAGCCAACAACGGACTGGCCTCATTGGAGTCATTCGAGTCGGTGACGGCTCCGAAATATCTCCCGGCCACTTCCCCAGGTTGCTACTTTCGTACTTGCTAATTTAGTAGGTAGGTAGCCTTGCCGTTAATTAATGACGTGAGGCAGGCAGCAGGTAAGGAATAGTAACAGGAAGCAGCTTGCTCGATGCAAGCACTGCAAGCACTGGCTCTCACGAGCCAACGGGCGAGCCTGTCAGGCAATAAATGAGCCGCGGCAAGAAATAGACGGCCAACGACCGCGGCGAGCATTGCCGCGCCCCGGGACGGCCTGCGGCTATAACATCAATTTCAAGCCAGGCAATGCAGTCGGTGAGGGTGACTGTGACAGCGGCAGCGACAGTGACATTCGAGATATCCCGTCCAACATTTATTATCTGTCCCAAGACGCCGCCGTTGGGACGCATCGTCATGTCATGCCCTGCCATCCCATGCCATCCCATGCATGCCATGCACCCACCCTGCCCCGCGTTCGACATCGATAAGTGCCGACCCCTTCCCGAAGACGTGACGTTTACGGAGTACGAGGTAGCGGCATGCAAGGAGAGGGCGACAACACGGTGTACATGGTATGCTTGCATGCCTGTTGGGCTCGTCGTGAGCCCAGTCCTGGCCGCCGAACCCGAAACCCTGCAGCGACTGGAGACGGATAAGAAAAGGCTAATATGGGGAGGAGAAGGCCAAGACCAGAGCCGGCATCTTGTCTCTGCCTCCACAAGCCCATGATTCCACGAGTCCACATCGCACAAGCCCGATCCCAACTCTCTGGGATCCCTAGCGCGGAGCGGTGGGACGGGGAAGCCGTGCATCCCCGCTCCGTCCCTTCCAAGTGCGTTCCACGCAATTCATCATGGGCTCTGTCGAGTGCGAATACTAGGAAACGTGGATGCCAACGCTGCCGTGTTCGTTGCCCGGGAATATGGCCCGAGCGTTTTGGGGGAGTTGACATGGGGAAGCGCTGTTGTTGGTGGGACTGTCGGGCCCGTGGGGCCACTCGGCGAGCTCTGACCCGACCTGGTCGTTTCCACCTACCCACAAGGGCCACAACTCACAAGCAGCAACTCGCAAAAGTTCCTTCTCTCTCGCCAACTCCTCGGCTGCTCCCCCACCAAACTGCCGCCGGATTCCGCATCACACTCCCCCATCACACACATCCCACCGGCCCCGTCGCGTCATGGTGCATGAAGGATCGCCGCCTGCAACGGAGCGTGCGGATAGCGACTCCTACCTTAATTATCGAGTCTCCTTCGTCTCCCAACCAACACCGCACCCAGTCGCATCTCGCCTCCACGAAAACGCCACAAACTCGCTACGGCACTCTGCCGGCCATGGCTCACTTCGTACCGCCCGTCCCAGACGGATCGCAGCCGGCTGATTTCGCCCATCACCGATCGCCCGTTCCGCCGTTACGGCGAGCTGTTGAATAGCTACACAGTACATAGTAAAGTGCTGTGTGGTCGCCAAGACACGAGGCGCATGAGCTGAGCCTGCTTCTTCAGACGACGCGCGGAGCAACAGCCGAGTCCGCGACACGTGGGAACGCCGCGGCTGTCCAGAGACACCACAACAAGGCCTGGTTGGTCACCCGTGCCCGGCCTGTTTGAGCTCGTGTGTCTCGCGCGCCTGATGACCCGAGCCAGCTGCGCCTGCTGCGTCCACTGCCGGCGACGACGGCCAAATCGCAGACCGAGGTGGATTCCTCAGTGGAGAAAGTCGGAACACGCACCCCCGGACGCCGCTGTCCTTCCTCCTGCTTCCTCCTCATCCTCCCCATCCTTGTCTCCACTCATCAGCCCATCTGCTATGGTAGTGCCAACAACACCATGAGCGGCGGATGCCAAACTGTCGTCGTCGCTGGCTGGCTTCATCCGAAATTCGACTCGAGGTGGCCTAATCTCGCCCTCTCGTGAAGGACCTGCATGTCCGTCTGCTGGAACCGGCTCGCCAGCCGCGCGCATTGCTGGACCGGCCAATACATTCCGTGGATGTAAATTACCGTGCATACATCATGGCAGGACCAACGGCGCCAGGCACGGGTTCAACCGCCCCAGCACGCCGGCCTGCGACGCAGATCTTCCGGGAGTCGCACAAGCTGCCACCCACACGGTTGTCGGCCCGGCGAGCGGTAGGCCACCGGCCGTTGGAACGCCCTCATGGCCTGGCTGCCTGCCTTCGTAAACTCGCAAACCTGTGTTCATCATTCGACCGTCACCCTCCCTACCCTGGCCAGGGAGAACCAACAGCAACGGACGAAGGGACTCTCCCCCACTGGAAACGGTTGGCTGCATATGGCGCTATCTGGACACCCAGGAGACGTCTCCAAAAATGGTTCGACTTTTTGCCCGGGTCTGGCATCTGATTTGACATGCGGGGCGCCATTTCCCGACCTGGGGGTTTTTGGTGAGCTCCGGTTTTCAACAGCCGGCGCAGGACCGGCCATGCACCCCCGACCGACTGCGCATTATTAGTTACCGATGCATACCCAAACGCCCAAGCACGATACATGGTCTGCATCCAGGCTCCTGGATCGATGGGGACGCTACATAGTAGAAAAGCTAAGCTCCAAACCGGCAGCGGAAGGACACGCTGCGCAACCATTTCGGGTAAAAGGTAAATATTCCGCGGCTCATAAGGGACATGGAGTTGTAAGAGCCGCTCACATTCTGGGAACCGTGTGGCACTGTGTACAACGCCAACACCAAGTCTTGTCGACGACGACATCCGCCGCCTTGGCACACGACGACTCACAAGGCGCGATGCGATGATCTTGCGGAACTCCCATGTCATCTCACAGCATGCAGCCCGATGTCTCGGGAGATTTTCCCAAGAGGGTAGCAGTTCATGTCTCTCTCCCTCGTGACACCGAGCCGTGATTGGCCGCCACTCCGGCAACCACCCTCGCGGCACTTGGGATGTCGGAGAGTTTCGTCTTGGTGAGACTCGGTGAGAGGCCAGCCCTCGGCTTTCCTGGACGCGACACAGGCACACCTTCGTCTTGGCCTGGGAACTGTCGGGATCTCCCTTGGGCCGGAAATAAACACCCCTCTGCATCTCAGCTTGCCAACACACCGCGACACCAACCAACCCGGTATCAACGTTCACTGTTGCCAACACCACCGGCCCGCCTGAGCCTATCCATCCACCTTTCCCCCCCATGATTCTAGAACGTCCCGTCCACCACATCCGTCCGGTACGCACTAACGAAGCTGAGAGAGCACGCACGGGAAGCGCCTCCCCCACCCGTACCCAGACTCCTCGGGAGCCAGATCTCGGTTGTCCCCTCTCACGAACAACCAAAGCCATTGTTGCGCAGCGTCGTCATGCATGCACCTGCGAGGCACCAACACAAATTAACGTTGGCTTTTTTACACTCCGCCGCAGCCAGCCTAACCAACAACGTCAACCAACAGCCTGCTAGCTCAACTGACGTTAGCCAAAACCCCACCCTCGAGTCCCCACCGGCACACGGCAGATGTAACATTGACTTTTTTTCTCGAAACGCGCGGTGTGCGTTGCTAGCTTGCAGAGAGCACAGCGATGGAAAATATGCAATCGGGCTCTCGGTTACGCAAGGGACGGAGCGGGGGGGTTGTTTGGTGGGGGAGGGGGTTACATAACGTTCGGTTTATTACGGAGGAGTCCCCTTTTCTCTTCTCTGTCACATTCTCCCACACAACACATGCACAGATGCACAGACACAGAAGATGAGACGACATTTGACCGGGGCCGGGGCCCGGGGGAGGTACCCAGCCGAGGCCAGCCAAGCCAGGTAAACAGGCGAGACAGGTAAGACAAGGAAGGAAATAAAATCAACAGCCTTTCTACTACTATGTATGTAAATGTCGGGGTTTGGCTTGCCGGGCTGTGTCTTGTCCAATGCGCAAGCTGCACGCGATTCCGCGAATGGAAAAAGGCTTTGACAATGGTGGTGGTGGTGGTGGTTGCGCCTGGGGATCCATCCGTACCACGTTGTGGGAAAACCGGGTTGGGGGTTCGGGGTCACCGTGGGCTTGGGGCTTGTTCGAGGCGAGCCGTGTTTTGGGTGCTCTGTGCTCTTGTTTCACACTCTCGGAGTTTGGGACGTTTGGGACGCGGCCGGAGTGGACTGGACTGGACTGACGATTCAGTTCGGGGTGCTGAAGCTGGCTAAACCAACGCTGGCTGGTGATGATGACTTGGGGCGGGGCTTGCAGACTGAGCAGCCTGGCGACGGTGAGACCGACGTTGCAGTCTGTTGGCTTCTGCTCTGCTGGGTTGTGGTGGTTGTTGTTGCGCTGCAAGTCAGCACCTTTCCTATAGTACAACGTCTCTCCGTCCCGCAGGAGCTTGCAGGAGCACGTTACGCAACTGGCGTGCTCGTTGGTGGTGGGCGCGATGCTGTGAAGCAACCACACACCGCACCGCGCCATCGCAAACGAAACGACGCTACTACCGTTGGTAGGGCGGTGTCAATCAACCTCAAACTAGGCTTTGGAGGGAGGCTCGGCAGCTGGAGCGCCGTGGCATACGCGCGTCTATTCGTGCGTGCTCTGCTCGCTTGGTAACGTTGCTTACGTATCGCGGTGACCAAAGTTACGTGCCAGCCAGCTCTGGAGCGTGCTGCCAGTGGTGCGGATGGGCATGGATGGATCTGCTCGGCAGGCTTGGCTCTTGCGGAATCCCGAGACGTTGAATTGGGTTTTTGTCGTTTCCCCACCCCCTGCTCTGGCTGACCTTGGCTCTTGACCGCCGCTCGTCGGCGATTCTGGGGAAGCTCCAAGGCTCCGAGGGCTCCAGCGCGGTGGAGAAGGGTCAGCACGAACTGCCGCGAGGGGTAGCACCAATGCGGGATCATGCAGTTGCGACATTGCCTCGTGAAGGCCGACGGCGTTCAACTCATCAGGGGCAGAGATCAGGGGCGCACAATTACCACCCTCCTAGACCCTCCTCTTCATCCCCCGTGACCTACACAGGGTGTTGTCGTGTGCAAACAACAGCTTTGCTGACGCGGTGATGCGGCAAAACCCAGGGATGCCTTCCAGACGTGAACAGCCGAGAAACAGATGCATGGGGCTCCAGGGTGGACTCGGACGGGGTTTGCGCCAAGCACAGATCTGAGTTGGTTTCCGTGTCCCGCAGCCGAAAGCGAGGGATCCCCAAGCAAACACCATCGGCCGCTCCGCAAGGGCCAAAAGAGCCGGGCGGCGGGAGTTCTCTCTTCTAGCGGATTCCACATCGTCCCTCGCGCCGTCATGGCATGGCATTAACGGCCTCGCTCGCGTCCTGGTTGAGAAACATGGAATCTGCTGGCCCGGCCGGATCGACGACAGATGCGATCCGGCAAAGGGACCCGCGGTGGGGGTACATACAGATCCAGAAAGCCACCCCTCAGATTTCGGGAGTGCGGCCTGGCACGAGCTGGGCCTTTGCAACGCTAACGGGGACGGCGCTGCGACCGCACCGCGGCGCCAGGCCCTTCTGGGAGCAGGGTAGCGAAACTCCACGTGCCGTGAATCCTGCGCATTGCCGAGATGAGTGCTGTTGCGACCCTCCGCCGCTGGCGTCGCATGGCATGCAGGTGGTGCGCAGGAGCAGCGTTGCATTCTGCCCTCCTGTTGGGATGGTGTCTCGTTCCCGCCAGCGTCTGAACCGCCTAGTTCCCGGGCAATTAATGTCGAACGAGCTGTCATCCCTTTTTCCCTGTGATAATGGGCAGGGAACCGTGTTAAGATCGCCGCTTGTATCCTGGGCCGTGTCGCTGGGTCGTTTCCATTTGGCGTTCCCGGCCGTCTCGTCCGCCTACGAAGCGGGATCCCCGGGATGTCTTGGGAGCCCACCGGGTGCGCAAGCTCACGACTTCGACTGCCGAAGGCCCCCGGACCCCGGAGTGGATCCGGACCCGATGGGTTGACCAGCGAGCACAAAAGGAGTTGTCTGGGCAAGGCAAAACCACCCCTGCCCCTGGGAGCATGGGGTAAGTTGCCCCGGGCTTTTTCCCAGGCGTCGCTTGTCAGCGTCGCGTCAAGGCAGCTGGCTTGGCAGGCCAGGGATGCCGGCGCTCTTGGGGCTTCTAGAATTGCCGTTGTGGGACAGGACAGGACAGGAACAGGAACAGGCATCGCCACCGAGCTCGACCCGTGGCTTGTGAGGCGTTCTGAACGGACGGACAATCCGCATCCCGGCTTCCGCTTCCGGGCTGGTCCGCGCATTAATTCTTTCCATCCGCTCGACTGCCCTTGACTTGCCTGAACGCCAACGCCCCTCGACCAGACCCGGACAGGCCTCTAGAGTCTGGATGTCAGCAACAGACCGGCCAGCAGCGTCTCAGCGCCGAGGGGCCACAAAACGACGCAGCATCGCGGGGGAAAGGGTGTGTCAGGCGGCAATGCAATGGGAGATCGCCGCCGCAAGTGCCGTGGTCTGGCATGTTGATCTCGATGGGATGCGTGCCCGGCGGGCGAATAAGACAAACACGGAACCAGCACAGCGATGCAGCCTGCCGTGGTCTGGGTCAGAGGTGGGTTCGCCGGCCGTCATCAGAGGCTCGACTTGTTCCGCATCCCGTTCTTGGGTCTCGCCGAAGGGCCCTACTGCGAGGTGCGAACTGCGTACCGTCGAGACAAGGTCGCCGGTAGCCGGCGTGTCGTGGAGCGGCGTCCCCCGCCTCACGGCTGCGGTGGAAGGCTTTTCGGGGCTGTCGGGAACGGCGATCGCAAGCCACCTTCACGCCATCGCGACCGCCAACGGCAGCTAACTCGATGTGGTCCAGAGGCGCAGCCTATTTTTAGGGGCGGGCACGACATGGTAATTTATGATATGGTCCGTGTGTTGACCAACGCGAGCGCCCAGCTCGGCATGTGTCCAATCAGCTCGCGGCGGGATCACCACCGAGACAGGTCTCGCGGGTTTGTGGTTCACGATCAAGGGTACCACGGAAGCCGGGAGGAGTCAAGTTCCCAGTTCCGGTATGGTGTCGCGGGCGGTTGTTCTTCAGCTTCGAGAACCACGGATGCTGACGCCTTGCCCCAACCTTAACGCGAACTAGTCTCCCTGCGTCTCCGGTGCCGCAATCCTTCCCGGCTAGGGGGCGTCGAGGGAGAGCCCGGAGAGGGGAGAAGAGAGAGGGGTGCGTTGCGCGGTGGGTGTCTCTGCTTTTCGGTACCAAACTCCTTGCTGGTCCAATCCGAGGTCCTGCGCTTGTCTAACGCCCCTAACGATGCTGGTCCCGGCAATATCGAAAGCGGCAATTAGCCTGTTCACATGGAACGGACCCGCACAGATGTCGACCTGGTCAGCTCCGACCTGAAAAAATGTCCCAGCTCTCGCCTCGGCAGGGATGTCATTGGGTTGATTGCGCCGCATCATGCGCTGCACTCGGCATTCCGCTCCGTCAAAGTGAAGGCATGCCCCAGCTCAACGGTCTCCCCCCTTGTCACCCGTCTCCAGCTCCGCAGCCTCCGCCTCTGCTCCCGCTCTCTTCCACCGCTTCGATTCCGCCACCATTGCCCTCGAGGCGCCGCGACGGCACTTCCTGCCTTCGTTCCGTGCCCTCCCCCCGGCATCCCCGCGCCCGCATTCTGTGGGCAGCGCTAGCGCAGGCCTGCGCACTACCGAGCACGGGTGAGGTGGGGGGCGAGAGAGACACGGGGCAGAGAGAGAGGCCAAAGAGGTTCCCGTTCTGTTGCTGAGTCTTGGGATGCCCGTCGTGGTGCATGGCCAATACCGGTCCAATATCTGCTCGCATGCATCCAAGGCACAAGACATATTGCGTTGCAGGATGTCCGGTTCCGTCGGGCATGGGCGAGGAGGGACAGACTGGATGAACTGAGGTTCCTGCAGGATCGGCTGTTATCCCGACCTCGTAACAGCGGTCAGCATGCCTGGTTCAGATGAACTGGCCACCCTCGTTTTGTCTATGTCCAAGTTGGAGTTGCAGTCTGTGTTGCTTGTTGACTCCGCAACTCCATTTCCCAAAGACTCTTGCGTGTCAGAGCCGGCCCAGTCTTCAGGACCCGACACTCCTTGTATCGTCCCGCCCGCCTTCTAATAAAAGAACTGGGGCCGCGTCCCGGATCTGGGGAGACCGGCATAACTGGCCCGTCTTGTTGACAACCTTAAAAGCCAAGCTGTTAAGATGCAGCCCGGATCTCCGTTCGATTCCGTGCCCAACCTTATCTGATAGTGCGTTACCAACACCCGGAATGAAAGGTGATGAGTTGCCGACCCCGAGCAATAACACAAACTTTGGATCGTCATGCGGCGAGTCCCGGACGAGACCTGCAACCCTCCTGGCCCGGGTTTCCAGCGTCGCCTCCGCATCGCGCTGTCGTCCCCGGGAGCAAGGTTGCAGCGCCACCTGTTTCCGATGGATGAAGCGCATCCAGTGGTTGCGGGGACCTCGGAGCGAGACCGCACTTGAGTCGCCTTCTTTCAGCAACCAGCTCGGCGTCGGAAGGGAACTTTGTTGAAGCATCTTGTCGACTGGCTTCTCCGCATGTTCCTCGATGCAATCTCGGCAGCGTGCATGCATGGCGTGAGGGCCTCGGCAAACATATACTACTCTGGTAGCGTGACAGCGACCTTGCCCGTTCCAACTGCGATTCCCGTCAAGGTAACCTCATGCTCAAGCCCGCAGTTGGGACCAATGGGATGACTTGTGCAACACCTCTCCGCGCCGGCGTGTCACCGGGAGTGACAGCCGGAGTACCACAGTAGTACCCCGGGTGGGATACGGGCTGAAAATAGACTCCAATAGCGAACGGCCGTTGAAGTCCCTTCACCGATGTTCTGGGAACAGGTGGAGGTGATGAGAGTAGTACTGTGATAGTGGTGATTTGTCGCGGGTCTCATAGCCCGATCCTACGATCCATCGGGTCTTGACACCCAAATGAAATGACGGCATTGTACGGCGAATACAAGATTCAACTCTCTCAAACCAGCGCCACGCAGCGCCGTGTTTGCTCTCGCCGGAGTGAGAGCAGGTGAGTCTCGGGGCCGGGGTCCGGCTCGGAACCGTCAGCACGATGGAAACCAAGCTGCGTCGGCAGAAGGCGAGGAGCCTTGACAAAGGGCGAAATGTTTGTCCCGTGTTTGAGACAACTCAGCCGGCCTCTTTCTTGAGTCTCGGGTCAAACTCCGAAGCATGTTTGGAACTTCGAGACAGGGGCGTCGCTGCGTCGGGACCTCGCACCAGGTGTGGATATCTTCATATTCCCGCATCATGTTGCAGCGTCTGTCGCTTCAATGTGCCTTTGCGGCTTGTTGCAGAACGTTATCCGCCAGGAACCAAGAGCTTAGGTCGTATTGTTCTGGTAATGCAACGACGCCGGTGAACCAAAACCCGGTCGGTATTTCAACGTCGACTCTTGTCCTGCCTCTGTGGGACCTGACTTGCATGCACGTCCTCTAGCCTGCTGTTTCAGCGGCTCCCAACCAATTCTGAAGGTTGGAGCTCCAGATGATTCGACAGCCGGGGGGTAGCGTGGTGTTGACAGGTTGAATTGTCCGAGTGAAAGGCGCCGAGTACGGCCCGAGAGTTTGCAGATGATCGGCCATTCTCCGGGCACTTCACCCCGCAGTAACGCCGTTAGAGAAACGGCCCCTGAAGGGGGTATCGTCTCCCCGATTGAGCTCTTCGAAGTTCCAACAGGTCTTTCCTCGGAAACCGACTGGAAGCCGCCATCGACCAACAACACACAGTTCTCGGAAGCATGTTGACGAAGAGAGAGACGATGCCATTTGTGGTCTAGGCTGCGCCAAGCTGGGGCTCTGAGTGGAACCAGGTCCAGAATCCACCACCTGGGTTGAAGGCCCGTCTTTCCGAAGGAGCTGGAGCGCGTTCAGGAGACGCCAGCTCTCGATCCTTTGTGCCGTCAAGGATGCTTGCGAGACGAGCCGCAGCTTGCTCTTTCTTCGTCAAAGAGGAGCTGCCGATGTCCTCTCCTGGTAGAGGCTAGGGAGTGACGGACGGAGCACCTGCTCCAAATCCCTTGACTCGGGCGTGGATGGGGTTGGGGTTGCGCTCCTCCTGCAGGACTCTGTGTCAGGATGTCCGACTAGCCTCACCCCCTTCGACATCCTGCTCAGCGGCGCGAGTTCCCGCCAACCAACTCCCCAGGTCAAGCCATCTGACCACCCCTTTTCGAGAGGCCCTGAGGTCGTGGCCGACTCTGCTGCAGTTGGAAGGTGGCGCGTCGTTTTGAGCTCCTGGTCCATTCCCATCATCCAACGTGCGGTCGTGATAGGTTCTGTAAAGTGTTGGGTCTGCTGCAAGTCTGATTCCCTTGGTGATTGGACGAGTGTGCAAGACATCACCCTCAAAGCGACCTGGAGCACCACCTAGCCTTGGGATCTTGGGAGGAGGGCTCGAGGTTTTGCCACGGTAAATTTACCCAGCGGATTCTGTTTCCACTGTTGGGTGCGAAGGGTCGGAACTGGGATCTTGGTCAGATAATCGACCGGCAGTTCGTTTCCCGCATCTCATACTGCACCTCGTAGAAGCATCCCACTGCAAAAATCTCAAGGGGTGGTGCCAGTGGCCAAACATGAAACCCGGCTGTCCCGCTGAGAATCCTGACGATGATGATAATGGAGTCTTCCTCGAGATTTCGGGACCGAATAAGAGTATCATTTTGAAGTCATCAGGCCGCCCAGGCCTATGTCGTCGTTTCCGTATCGTTGCGAGGGCTGTTCTGGGCCGATCCGAGACGAAGCATATGCCAGCTCCTCGCCAGGTCAAAACGTAGCCCGTGTGAATCGCAGAATGGCTGTTGCCTTGCCGAGCTCTTCAGCTTGGGACGCGCCCGGTGGGAGCGCTCTCCGCCTTTTGATGTTCTTCCGGCATCCTCCCGCGCCGAAATCTGTCGGCTCGTGGCCGTCGGAAGAGCTTTTGCTGCAGGGACAGACACATATGGCCTGCACTCTTACACCCCGGGCCACGACGGGCCTGTCAAAGAAAAGACAGGTAGCACAATGGCCTTCAACCAGCGTGTGCCTGAAAATAGTTTGAGCAAACTGTCCCGGCGTTCCGAGCATTTATGCTGAGCGAGAGATCGGACCCGAGAGATGGGGAGACGGCCACGACAAGTGCCGCTTCTGGGACTCCGAGCCGCTATTCACGACTGCGATCCTTCCGGAGTACCAAGATGACACTTTACATCTCCAATCTCATGCCAGAGATTAGTCGGCCCCCGACAGACCGGAAGGGGCAAGAGGCGACTGACGGATTGGCGAGTCTCCTGTGAGGGACCAGCGAGACCACATCGGCACCGAAAGTCACTCGTAGCCACTCGACACCGACGATTTCGATGGATACTTGCTGATGCTCTCAGTGATCCATCGGGACTTCTGCTTTAAGGACTCAGAGTCAGCGCGGTGCCACTTCAGATTCGGGGGCCATCCAAGGTCACTATGGACCTAACCTACGACGTGGCAGGCAGCATCAACGCCACTCGCAAGAAGTAGGTGCCGAGAACTGAAAATGAACACGTCGATATTATTGCATATGCGTACAAAAACCTCTGAGGCATACTCGGCTTCGAGAGAGGTCGGCAGCTAGAGAAGGCATAATTAATGTTTGCCAGTGCAGATTGTGGAGGGGGCCGGAGTCAAAGGCTCGATCAACAGAACCATGACGAGATGTTGTCGGTTGCATGGCTTAGCTTCAACGAATGAGTGGCCGACTGCAGCGAAAATTCTCGAATTCATCTGAAATTGTTTGAAGCACCGATTCCGGGTCTTGCCAAGCAGATATCATCTGGGCTGGTTCTTGACTGCCATGCAACTTGGTCGTTCATGCCTTCTTCCCCTTTTTTCCATGTCAATTGCCAAACCGCTGCGGAACCAGGGCAACGGAACCAAAACTGGCTGGCAACAGGGGACGCAGCTGACAAGCCAGCTGTGAACAGCCGCCCGCCCGCCATCTGAAATCCGGAGCCGCCGGCACTTGAGATGGGGCTCCGCAATTCTGGAACTCGCCGATCTCACGGAAGGCTTGGGATGCCTGGGCACCGGCGTGTTTCGACTCGATCTCGAAATTTTGCAACGGCCCATCCGGATTGCGCGTCGGCCTCCCCCAGATTCGATATTTCGTGCCACTGTTGCAGACAACCGTCCCGGGATGGCCTGCACATGATTATACTTTTCTCCCGTCTTTCAATTGCTGTTCCTTGCGACCACAGTGGCCACCTGTCCTCCGTCTCGTGACACCGGACCGACGCCGACGCTGCCAACGACGACGACGACAACTCCTCACCCTTCGCGCACAGCACCATCTGCACAATGGGCTGGTTAACGACGCTGTCGGGGTATCTTACCCCGGCATTCCTGATCCTCTCGCCGTTGCTCTCGTACAGCGACCAGGCCCTGTCCATGCACCGCGCGCGGTCCAGCGCCGGCTTCTCCCTGGACATCCCGCTTATTATGCTCGTCGCCTCGCTGCTTAGGTAGGTCTACTGCGGTTGGATCCGGTCCTTGCGCCTCTTTGACACCAGCTAACGCGTGCGCGTCAGGATCTTCTACTACCCCGGTGCGAAATTCGACAAGGCGCTCCTCGTCCAGGCGTTCATCATGGTTGCGGTGCAGGTGGTCCTGCTGAAGATCGCCCTGGACCACCGCCCGGCGCCATACTCGAAGGGAGGCGACGCAGCCGTCCCGTTTGCCCGGGCGAACGAGACACAACGGCCGTTCAACTTTTGGCAGTGGAGGTCACCGAAACCGTGGGTCACCTGAACAAACAATCTTTTTGAGGCATCAGAGGGACTGACGTCTGGGACAGATACTGGCAGTTTGTGCTTTCCCTGTTTGTCGGCCTTGTCGTCTGCGAGCTCTTGCTGGCGCCTATGCCCTCGGTATACCAGTCATACTCGTCGGCAATCGGCATCATCGGCCTCTCGGTCGAGGCCACGCTGCCCATCCCGCAGATTCTTTCGAACGCGCGATCCCGCTCGTGCAAGGGATTCCGGCTCTCAGTCCTGGCCAGCTGGCTGGCCGGTGACGCCATGAAGATGTTCTGGTTCTTCACCTCGACGTCGTCGATCCCCTGGGCCTTCAAGGTCTGCGGCATGTTCCAGGCCGCGTGTGACTCCTTCCTGGGTGTCCAGTACTTGATGTATGGCGACGGCGACAAGAGCCACGCGACCCCGGCCTGGCAGCACGAGATGCAGCCCAATGGCTTCTCCACGGCGAGCGGACTGGGCCATACCCCCGGCCGGAGGACGTCAACGACAGAAAAGACGACATGAAGTGTATGAATAAAGACCAATTTGGATAGATGTACAGAACACAGAATATAGACTAATCGAGGGTCGGGCAATCATGAGCTGGGCCTTTCATCTTATCTCTGTTTGTCCATGGTCCGTGTGGTGCTCTTGGGTTGCATGCAGGGGTGGGAGACGGCTGGTGAATGAGGCTCCTCAAGAGAGTGCCAAGACTTTGTGAATCTGTGTTAGCAGGCAACTCCCAGCCACCACACCATACCAAGAGGATAGCATCACAACGGGGAGATATGGAGCTCTCCACATCATGGTATGCTCGGAAATAGCTCCCATGTTTTGTTGGGCCTCTTTTATACGAGTTAAACCTGACTGGGCTGTCAGCCCTGAGCTGTGGGTGGGACCTGGCCAAGTCTCTTGCAAACCGACCCTCACAGGCTGGTTGCCCTGGCTGCAGCAGACTGGAGACAAACAGACAACCCAGCGCTCACCCCCTGCCTGCTGCCTTTTCTTTGTTCTTCAACCCTCAAGGACAAGGCGCTGCGTGACACTGTCTGCCTATCCACCAAGCGACAACCGCCGCTTGAGCCCCTGACTCAATCCCCCGGCATTTTGATCAACTCAGCATTTTCAGCCCTTGACATGGCCCGCTGCAGATAGCGTCAGCCGAGTCCAGGGTCACTCGCCTGTTCTGCCCCGTGTGTGGGCTGGGTTGAACCGACGACTCGTGGAGGGCCTTGTTACTGCGACTCAGGGGCTTCATCCCGTGCACCATACTACCAGCAGTACGTTTAATCTCATTTATTTTGCAGCCATTCTTTTTGTCGCGCCAGCCTGTGACCCGATAACTACGATGGGATGGTCTTGGCCTCAAGTTCTTTGGTCTGATTCAGGGCTCCCTGACTTTGGGACCTACCCCCTTTTCCTTTCGCCTTGCCGCCTGCAACCCATCATCAACTTTTGTAGGCAAGCCCGTTCTTTCTACAGCCTCATTTCACTGCACCGAAACACCAGTTCAAGATCTACATGGGATATTGTTCTCCCTCTCTGAACAGGTGCCATTCACTTCCATTTCCCAATCTCCACGGCAACCTCCATCTTGCCCAGAGGTTGTGCATCCCCTGAATCAACACTCTTAATTCTCACCACGCTTGCCAGTCCTTCGGTTCTTTCTGTTATTCTGGCGGCTCTATCTGCACAAGCCATTTCCCAATAGACCAGGCCGGCTCTCTTGCCAGTAGCCGCAACCTCCATGTTCGCAACGGTGGTTGTTGATTACCCCTGAGCTTCCTCACTGCTTCAGACCAAACCACAGACCTTGTGTTCCATTTTGAGAAATCTTTCGACTGACGGGCATCTGCAGTTTTCTATCACGGCCTTCATCTCGTTGCCGGTGATAAGACAACTTGGTCGACACACAGACCGATATACACCCCCTTTCCGCAACCTTCCCGGCGTCGAACCGGCCAGCAAGCCCTCGGACCCGCGCGCGGGTCCTCACAGTTCATCCCACGACTATTTATTTTCTTCCACTCTTTCAAATTCCCATTCCCTTTTGTTCCTTGTTCCAACAACTCGCTGAGCTCGACCCGAGATCTTTCGTCCTCCCACTCTCAACCTCGCAACCAGCTCAGCAGTCCGCGCCGCTCTCGATACCATCAAGACGTAAGTAAGCTCATCTTCTTCTTGTCCGCGTGTTTTTATGGGTGCCGAGGATGACGAGGACGAGTATGCTGGCGCTGGCCTATTTTCTTGGTCGGTCCCTCAAACTCGGCCTCGAAAATGACCTCAGTGAGAATCGTCTTCGTCCACGCCGATTCACTGTCTTTCCATGTCATACCCAACTTGAGCCCGAGTTCAGACATCTCCTCGCTGGGATTTGGAAACTGCCTCATCTGAATTCTACTCGAGGAATCTTGCTCTTCCCGCCTCCAATCCTGCGTGCGAAACTTCAGTCGACTCGGCTTGCCTTTTCGTTTTGGGCAGTTGGCTGCCAATTTTCAAACCCAACCTCATTTCTCTCCGGGCTTGATCGCTGACCTCACGCATACAGCCTCATCACGCAGCCAACTTCTCTCTCCTGCCCTGCTCGACAGCAGGAAGCCTTCAAAATGCCGCCGCCCAAGGAGAAAAAGGAGCGGGCGACCAACTTTCGGACGTGGGAGACGCAGTCCCGCCTCCTCTCCGCCCTGGTGGCGTCGCTCGACGGCGTCCGCTTGGACTACAAGAGTAAGTTTTTTTTTTGGTGGCTTCCCGCCCAACCCTTTCGCTTCTTTTCTCGCTGCTTCCGGCCCTTGGCCAGAACTCACTTGATTATTTTACATATTTAGACCCAGGCGGGCTGGCGGAAGCGGCGAGGGAAACGGCGACGAGACGCCCGCTCATGGCTCTCCCACACGACTGATAGTAGACTCTGGAGACTGACCGTGACCTCGTCCGACTTCTCCAGGGATTGCTGAGTGTCTCGGTGGCGGCGCCACCGAGTCCGCGATGGAGCATCGGTTCCGGGGCATCAAGCTCCAGGCCGAGCTCGTCCGGCGCCTCGTGGCGCACGGGGAGGACCCCGGGCTCTACGAGGAGCTCACCGCGATCAGGACCAAGGAGGGTAAGACCAGTCGCCGCTCTCCGTTACCGACCCCGCTTCGCTTCGCCGCTGTCGGCCTTACCCTTGCCTCGCCGCTCCAGTTCCCGTTGCCGTTTCCGCGACGGGGGGTGTCATACCGTCCCGTCTTTGAAAGATCAGTTTATTCCGGCGAGAAACATATGCTAACTTGACAACAGAGATCCATAAGTACTTTGGTGCGAGCACCCCGGACGGGCTCGGTTTCCAGTTCCGCAGCATCAACAAGGGTGCCAACGTTCTCAGGCAGGCCGTGGCCAACGACGAGGACCCCATCGACGCTTTTGCCGCCCAGCTCAAGGGCGGCGCCAATGCCGCGGGCAGTGTGCCTGCCACCCCGAGCCACCAGCGCACCCCGGGCTCGGCGGCCGGCAATGGGAAGCGGGCCCGGTCTGGCACCGTTCCCGACAGCAAGCGCCGCAAGGCGATCAAGATCGAGCCCGAGCCCGACGTCGACTTTGATGACGACGATGTCGACTCCCCGGAAGCCGACTACTCGGGTCTGGACGTGACGCCCACCAAGCTGAAGCCCAGGGTGCTCAGCACCCCGCGCAAGAACCCCGAGCTCGTCCCTCACTCTGCCTGGGTGAAGCCAGCCGACAAGATCCCCCCTCGCCCGGCCCCCATTCCCATTGCGCCGGCTCCTCCCCGCCAGATGGCTCCTGCGGCGTACACTATTGCGCCCATTGCAGGTCTTGGTTCGGCCGCCGTTCCCAACGGGTACACCGACCCGGCCACCGGATTTGGCTACAACTATGCTCCCTCCGTTACCATGGGCAATGCCGGCCCGTCTACCGCCAACTCTCCGGCCCTGGGCATGATCAACACGCGCCGCGGTTCCACCTTCTCCAACGGCAGTTTCACCGCCGGCAGCAGCCCGGCCACTCCGACCATGCCCTTCTCTGCTCCTGCTCCCGGCACCGGCGTCACCATGGCGATGATAAATGGTCCTGGCATGGGCATGCAGACCAGTGCCGCCGGCAGAGCGCCCCCCAACATCAGCGCGACCTCGCTCACCATGGCCATGTTCGAGTCCGCCGGCTCTCCGAACAGCGCCTCCGAGGCGCACACCCCGCAGACCACGGCCTCCTCCAACACCGTGGCCGGCTCTGCCGCAGCCAACCGCGATCACTACTCCCCCTTTGATCTTCTTCCCGTTGGCAACAGCATGACTAGCAAAGCTCGCAACGGCAATGCCAAAGCCAGCGGCTTCATGGACTTCAGCATCGGCGACCATGAAGACGACTTTGCGAAGGCGCTCGGCTTTGATTTGGACGAGGACGAGGGCTACGAGGATGCGGGCGAGGTTTAGACCAGCCCAGTCAGCCGCCAGCTCGAGAAGTGCGATCAAGCCACCTCGACAGCGCAGAAGACGGCTCACTGCTGTGATTACACTTGTTTCTCGGCAGACATCCTCCATCACTTGAATCCCAAACAATCTCGCCCATCTTATACCCATCAAGGGCCGAGAGCATCAGCAACAATTATCCAACCACCAGCCAGACCGCATCTACGGTTTGGTTCACCCGGGCGCGACACTCATCGTCGCCACGCCCATATACCCACATCACATCACATCACATTTCCTGTGTCTCGCACTGCCTGATTTCTTTTGCACGCACACTATTTCCCCATCCACGATATACGGTCAGTTAGTCAGTCAGTTGCTTGCACATCCAAGCACACACATGATCGTCTCGTCTCGCCACAGGCAGTCTGGGACTCAGCACCTGTTCAGTTCATCGTCTCTGCCTGCAATTTCTGCCCGGCAAAGAAATTTGACGACGACGAACGGAGAATGGGAAGATTGGAGGATCACACCGGCTTGCAGTTTCGGTTTTGGGCTCTCTCGACTCGACTCGACTCGACGGATGGATGGATGGACGGACGGACAGACAAAGTTCCAACTCAACTCGACTCCTCTCAGTTTGGAGGTCGCCAGCATCACATCCCTTGTCTTGCTGCGTGGCATCGGCAGAAGAGGGAGGAGGACTGAGACACACGGCAATTCTGGCATCGCCCTCGATGATTTTACGTACCGGTTTCTTTTTTTCATGTGCAAAACAGCTTCGTGGAGGAGGAGGAAGCTCAATCCTGTAAATAATACCTTGGTCGCCTGCACTCTCCTACCTCTCAGGTTTCTATCTCTGAGGTGGCGGTGGTAGGTTGATGAAATTCAGATACATCTCTTAAAAACCTCTGTGATACTTACCTCGAGTCGTGACTGTGTGGCGGCCTCGTCGCGCCCTAGTGGTAGCTTTCTTCAATGTGGAGGTGAGAAGACGCCAGCAAGCTCCGGAGTTCGCATTTTCCGGCCGAAGGGTGATGATGTTCGTGTTGGGTCCATGAGTTGGGCAGGAGAGAGAGGCAAATGTGTTGAATCCAAGGTAAAACAGGCGTTGACTCGGAACGGGATGTTGAATATTTCAGGTATATATCCACCTACAACAACACACCAACCGCCCACCCCTCATCCCACACCAAGATCACCCACCCCCTCAACTCAACAACAACTCCCACAACGCATCACTCTCCACAAAATCATGATGAATAATATTCACCAGCCACGCATCCCCCCGCACCCTCTCCAAAAACCTCTCGCTCTCCGACCCCTTCTCATAAATCTTGGCCCACTCCCCCCAAATCCCAAACGCCTCCTCGCTCCACGCCCGGAAACTGACCTCCTCGATAATCGTCGGCGTGACAATCTCCTTGCCCGGAAAAACCCCCCACGTGACCGCATTGGTACTCGCCTCGCGCTCCTCGCCCAGCGGCAGCTCCGTGTCAGAACTGACAAAGTCGCCGCGCGCATTCGTCGCGTAGAAGCACACGACGTCCTTCATCTCGGGCCGGCGCAGGCGCGCGAGGAGCACGGCCCAGTCGGCCGCGGGCACGAAGCACTCGACAAAGGCCTTTTGAAACACGAAGCCGTTCTGCGGGCCCCAGCCGAAGGTGGGATCCGCGGAGCGCAGGCCGTTGACGGCGGGCTGGGAGGCCAGCGTCCACCAGCCCTTGGAGTTGAGGGCGATGAGCTGGCCGCGGATCTTTTCCGTCTCCGGGGAGAAGCTCTCCTCGCTCCAGGGGATGGTGGGCAGCTCGCCGCGCAGGTGGCGGATGAAGATGGCGTTGACGTCGGCGGGGGACGTGGGCGTGCCCCAGAGCTGGCGCGCCTGGGCGACCGTGACGTGCAGGCTGACGCCGTAGCCGTCGATCTGGCCGTAGGCCGGGGAGCGGGCGTCGCCCCAGCGGCCGTTGGGGAAGTCGTCCCATGTGGCTTCGCGGCCGAGGACGCCCTCGCCTTCGGAGATGGCCAGGGTGTTGGCGCGCGAGTTGATGGGTTCTGCTGGGACGCTGGCTTCGAGCGCGGTGGCTTCCCAGTCGGGGTGCGAGGCCGACAGGCCCTGGACGATGACGCGGTCGCGGGGGTCGGAGCCGATCGAGGTCTTGCGTCTTGAGGGTTCGTGCGAGGACTGGGCCGGGGTCGAGCCGTTGACGCGGAGGAACCGGATTTCCGGGATTGGGTTGTGGTCGGTCACGGCGCCTTCGTCGCTCGGGGTTGTCGGGGAGATCAGGCCTGTCCGCTCCACGATGAAGGACACGGCCTTCTCCAGGTTGAGGGTGTAGAAGTGGAAGCCCCTGGGCCCGTCGGCCGAGGTCCTGCTCTTGATCTCCCTGACCTGCTCGATGATCTCGCTGATGATGTCCACGCCGACCTCCTTCACCTTCTCGTCGTCGCCCTTGACGGCGTCTAGCCGCGCCATCAGGCTGTCGGGGATGTTGGCGTGGCTGAGCTTGGTGGTGCGCTTGATCATCTGGTAGCTCTGGATGGGCATGAGGCCCGGAATGATGGCGATGTCCTTGAACGCGCCACTCGGATGGTCTCGCAGGGTCTGCTCAAAGTGCGTGTACCCCTCGATGTCGAAGAAGAGCTGTGTCATGATGAAGTCGGCCCCCGCCTGCGTCTTCTCCACCAGATACGGCAGGTCGTGCTCCAGGCTCTGCCCCAGCGGGTGGCTCTCGTCGGCGTGGCCCTCGGGATAGGCGGCGACGCCGATGCAGAAGTAGTCGCCGTGGATCTTGCGGATGTAGCGGACGAGGTCGGCGGCCCACGAGAACTCTTCCTCCTCGCTCGGTTCGGGCTCGTTGATGTCGCGGTACTCGGCCCGCCGCGGCGGGTCGCCCCGCAGGGCGAGGATGTTGCGGATGCCCAGGGCCTTTGCGTCGTCGAGGGCCTTGTCGATCAGGCGGCGGCTCATGTTGGTGCAGGTCAGGTGCAGACATGTGGTCAGGCCGAGCTCGCGCTGGCAGATCTCGGCCAGCTCCAGCGACTTGGTGGCGGTCGAGCCGCCGGCGCCCCAGGTGACGTTGACGAAGAGCGGGCGCAGGGCACGCGCCATGCGGTCGAGACGGCCGCGGAGGTTGGAGAAGCCCATGGCGGTCTTGGGCGGGAAGAACTCGAGCGAGAAGTAGTCCTGCCCCGCGGGTAGGGCCGCGATCTTGTCTGTGATCTTGTCCATTGCGTGGTTCTTGACGGCCTCGGGGGGCAATTCCAGGCTGGGAAGAAGGTCGCCCATGGAATTGGGGTTGTCGGGATGGAAATCGACAAAATCGGGGATGGGAGATGGGAGATGGAAGCAGGCTCAGCGTCGGCCCTGGAGGTGGGGTCGGACGGAGAAGTCGAGGTGGGACTTGGAGGGGTCGCAGGATGGACTGGCAACGGCAGTAAATGGCAGTAAATGGCAGTAAATTGTTGGCAGTTGGAGCACAGAATACTCGCGATACGGGGTGGAATCTTTGACCGATGCAGATGCAAATGCAAATGCAATTGGGACGCGGTCAGATGTCAGGTCGGATCCGTCGCTGGCAGCAAATTCTCTTTATCGGCCCGCTGCCGCTGCCGCATCCGCCACGGTTGCCATGGCTGCTGCCCTGCGCGCTGATGAGCGGTTGCGCATTTCCACGGCCACGGCAGAGCGCAACCCCACCTTTTTACGTAGCGGCCGCAGCGCCCGCAGCGCGTGTGCGTGGGGTAGCTGCAAGCAGTTGCGCCGGGCCCGGAACAGTGGGGCCGGCACCTGGCCATTGACCTTCCACAGCACGGCCACGGCATCGACCCCAACCCGTCCCCAACCCGCCCCCGGACCGCCGCTCGATCTCGGGGCGCCACGCGCAGTCTGGGGCAGCCCGCCAGCACACCGATGGTCCCGTCTGATTGGTAAGCCCCGATCATGGGGTATCATGTGGTAGTGTACCCGGGGTTGCCTCCCAAACCCCCACTCCCCGATTCGAGAACGTGCTCGGCATCTTCTATCCCATGCAGAGCCGATGGCTTCGAGAAATCGGGATGCCCAATGCGAACTTGGAAGCGTGGGGTATCCTGCCGGTCGTGTGCGACCTGTCCAAGCTTGGGGTGCATAGCAAGGTGGCTTCAGCCACCGGATAGGGTCGCAGGCTTCCGAACAGGGCGGAGGTGGCTCCTCTCCAGACACACTGCGTGTCAGATGAATATCCGTTAGTTCTCGGCAGGGGAAGCTGTGGGTGCGAATGGGCGCGTTGGGAGGGAAAGAAGCTCAGTAACAGCCACATATTCCTCATGCTCAACCCGCGGCAGCAGTGAACTTCCCTTGGCGAAGACGCCGGGAGTTCTGCCGCTGCTGAGTCGGTTTACCGGAATGTTTGCGGGTCATCAGGGCAGGCGGGCTGGCAGGGCAAGATCAGGGCAGCGAGACGCACATAGATCGACTTACCGAGAGAGAATCAGATCCACGAGCTCCGTCGAGAAAACAGAAAACTAAACAGCCACTTGATTGGCGGCTACCCATGCGCGCGAGACCCTGCTACCGGGCCCGGCACACGACTCGTCTGTCTACGTGGCAGCAGGAGCAGGAGGGAAGAGAGAAGAAAACGCAAAGGAAACGGGGATGGGATGTCCGGATCTTGCTTCAGGTCATCAGCGCATCATGGACGCCGCGCAAATGGGGCTCTCGTGAAGATGGTTTTAAGCAAGGGCATTGATAGAGTCAATCTCGACACACGTCCGAAAATGTCAGCAAGCGCGGAGGCAGTTTGGTGGCAGGCTGGCAAGGTTTTGCGTTGTGGTCTTTGGTATTGGAAAAAAAGAAGAAGAAAAGAGAAGCGGAATCCAATCCCGGCAAAAAATCCCCTCTTGAATGGGCCCGGCGTGCTGGGCAATTTGCGACGGCCCTCACCGCCCACTACGTCGGCCTGCAGCTCGGGCCCTCAGTGGCCCTGCACAGACCAGACAGTGGATGCACACGGCCCAGCACCAGTCACGGTTTTTCGGGCTGCACTGTGGTGTGGTGGAGTCCGACCCGCCACTTGTGCCTCTGGCTGCTTTCAAGTTTTGTCTTTTCAAGAACTGAGAAATCGACTTCCCAAACCCCCCATCCAGCCATTCGAGCACCCATAGCCTGCCCTTGCCGTTGCCGACATCCGTACCGCCGCACAGCCCGGAATTTGCCCACATATACTTGCAGACCGCATCTCAGAGCCCCGATTCCCCGCCCGCATTGCCACAGAGACAACCCCCGAGTCCCCGACTAATACGACACTCAAACACCTGACGCTCGACATAAACGCCGCCGCTGTGCTTGCCGCCGTCCCGGGCCCTCCTGAAACCACTCGCTCTCCCCGCCTCGCTCGAATTGTGTCGACCTCTTAACAGCTTCTGCTCTGCCACACCGACGCTTCCGATACCATACCGAATTACCCCGGACAGCTGCCGCCCGCTTCGTCCCCGCCGCCAACCGCGACACAGTGCCTGCGTCGTCCTCGTCGTTCGTTCGCTCTCTGCTGCTCCGGTGCCCCGCCTAACGGCTCGCTTCCCCCGTCGAGCCGCCTTCCCATCGAGTTACGGTTTCCGACTTCTTCATGGATAATCTATGGAGTCGCCGTGCCAAGTGAGTTTCGGTCCGCAGTGCTCGTTTCGTTTTCCGTCCTAACCGGCGCCGCAGCAGCTCGAGCAAGCTCTCTCTCTCAACAGGTTCCGGTCAGGACAACGCCTCGGGGCGCAACCCCTCCTTCAAGCGATTTGGCGGTGATAGCTCGTCGCTCGGAAAACATCCGCTTGGCTCCGCGACAACGCCGGGGGGGAGCCTGGCGTCTCCGATCGGCGGCGGGGCATCGACAGCCTTCGGACTTGGCTCGGGCGCCTTTGCCTCGTTTGGCTCGACCAAGTCGGCGGCGAACCCGTTCGACTCCCTCGGCGCCACCGCGAAGACCCCGACTGCCGAGAAATCAGCGAGGGACGGAGCCTTGGGCGGCAAGGCCCTCAGCAAGCCGGGCTCGTACGCCTCGTTGCGAGAGGCCGGCAAGGCGGTTGGTCACCCGACAGCCGGTCTGGCGGCGCCATCTGCCCACCCGCTGCGCAACAGCTGGGTCTTTTGGTTCCGCCCGCCCATCTCCAAGGCGAACGGGTTTATCGAGTACGAGAAGACGCTCCACCCGATCGCC
>FTCU01000788.1_pt1 | contig 43697 bp, 45 predicted proteins | sample 1639521 | NCBI WGS metagenome assembly FTCU01 (sample SAMEA3914864, study PRJEB12502) | metagenome | biome: forest; material: soil | place: USA | collected 2012-03-12 | depth 0.3 m
CAGAGAACGCTTCGCTCCGCAAGGCCAACGAGGCACTCAGCAAGCGCCGGAGGGCCAAAAGAACGCGTGTGCAGCTTGGAGGGTCACTTGCTGTACAGGATGCACAAGATGTATTAGGCCAGGGGGCAGAGGGTGGGGAGGGAGTGCAAGAAACGCAGCCAGATGGTGGTGGTGCAGGGGGGGGTTGTACGAAGGTTCGGTGCTGTGGTGTGTGCGGCAAGCCTGGCCATAATGCCCGCACTTGCCAGGAGGGTGCAGAAGCATCTGATTCAGCTGCTTCTAATGTAATTATCGTTGGTTCCTAGTGTTGTTGTGTGGCAATTGAAGATAGTTGTTACAGAGTAGTAGGAGGTGGGTCATTCGCTTGTCTGGGTCACTCGCTTATCAAATACGTTAATCATAATAGAAACAGAGGAACTACATTCGTATCTGGAACCTTTGTTGCCATAGTCCGAAGCGCCACCCTCAGAGACAAACCAAGGTGCGCTCCGGGGATTAGGGTCATGCCCATGGATAGCCCACTAGAGTATGGTGACTTCTGTCCTTTCTAGGCCCTCCAGCCAGCCGCAGTCCGATGACGATCCGAGATCCGCTATCCCTACTCTTTGGAAGCAATTCATCTCGGTGCTGCTCGGAAGTGGGACCAGCACGAGAAAAATGAACCATCTGGATGCTTTCGTGATGGGTACAATCAGCACCTTCGTTCCATCAACCACTTCCCCGAGGCAGTCCATGTAGAATTCGAGTCGCAACCCTGCTGGGCTCTGAACATATAGCCGCATCTTTCGGTCCGGGTCCGCCTTCGCTCGGGCCATAATCAAGGGACCCGCCACCTGCACGCTCGCTCTCTCCACCTCGCCAAAGGGATTGACACCTTTTGGGACGGACGACCATCCGGTAACCGTCGAATGGTAGCCTTCTGGCTGCCCGTAACCGCCCTGCACCACCCACCAGATATGGCCAGCCGTCGACGCCCACGAGAAGGAAGGCGCCGTATTCCCCGCCGGACGCGGCGCCCTGAAGCCGAAGATGTACCAGCAAAGCTGATCAATGAGCCTGTACGACCACAGGCCGGCCACGTAGTCGCCCAGGACGCCGCGGGGGATGACGTCGGCCATCGCGGACAGCGCCGTCAGTTTGTCGCGGTGAAACGACAGTTGCCTGCCGCTGTACTGCACCGTCGTGTCCTGCCACTTGCCGAGGATGTCAGCCGCGGACAGGCTCTGCCCGAAGTGCGAGGCCATTCGCAGCTCGAGGATCGACGCCTTTGACACCGAGTGGATGACTTCGAAGCCGCCCATCGTCCAGTTCCCCGGCCCGCTGCATTCGCAGGCCCGGCCGCTGCGGCAGTAGTAGGCGAACTCTGTGTTGTCGATGTACAGCACGCGCGGCGCCAGCGTGTTTTCCTGGAAACACCACGCCCGGTTGAAGAGAGGAAATATAGTGCTGTTGAAGTCGGAGCCGGGGTAGGTGTTGGAGTTGGTGTCCTTGCATCGGAACTTCGACCGGAGGTGGATGATTACCGATGCGGCGGGATGCTGGATGTGCTTCGCGCACGGAAGCGAGGTGCTCCGGAACTCCACTGACGGCTGTCGCTTGGAGAGAAAGCCATGCGAGCAGCTCGCCGACTGGGTGGGTGCTATCATGATGGTGCAGCCTTCGTAGATGCCCGCCATCTTGGAAGACTGGTCTTCCCAGTCGGCGGCGCTGTCCTGGAGGATGCAGAGCGCATCGACCCAGAGGTAGGCCAAGCCGAGCATTCGTGTGACCTTGACCGCGTCCTGGATGGTGGCTGGCAGGGCGCTTGGTGCGATGCCTCGAGTGAGTTCGTTCTCGGTAGCCACGGTGAGCTTGTGGCTATCGCCTTCTCCCCAGCAGTAGCTCAGAGTGGCATACTTCTCGGTGGTGGACTGGTCGTATGCTACCAGACTGACCACCTCAGCGTCGTCTCTCGAACCCATCTTCAATAATCTTCGGGGTTTGGATGCCGATAGATTGATGTTGCAGACAGTGTGTTGGGCAAGGCATGTTGCCAACCAGTCCGCGGCGGGGTGGTACCCGGTTGTCGTGAAGTCTCTGTTTGGAAGTCTGACGGCTTGGGGAATCCATGAAAGCAATTGAGGACGTTCTAGGTGAGTCAGCGTCAGCTCTCAACGTGAACGGAGCAAACCTCTTGTGCCAAGGTTGATGGCCTGGAGGAGGGCTCACCATCGCCAGGAGCGTGTGTGTACTCCAACACAAACGTCTGATGAGGGCGGTTGTCCGTCGGCACCGGTTTCCTTTCTCGATGTGTGCTGAATCGGACCTGAGACCACCCTTTATTGGCCGTAACCCAGAAGTCTCCGCCTCGAAAGGCGGGGAATTTGTGCAGTTGGAAGTAATCCATAGCTCCCGCCAGGAGAAGTGCGCAAGGGACACAGCCGCGGTCGCTCACCATGGCCAAATGGATCAAGTTGAGTTGCAAAGGCTCCGAAAGTTGGCCCTCAACGCCCCAGGTGCCACAGACCGGGCAGCGAGGAGCCCCAACATCGCTTGTCGTCGACTCTGGCACGGGTGAAGTAGACATTTTTTTGAGGGTAGACTCAGAGGGTTGGTCCGTGAGGCAAGGGAAGCATGAGGGAGGGGACATTTAAACTTTGCCGCCGAGGCACAGAACTTGAGCCCCGAAATGTCAGGTGATTGATGCCCAGCCGCTCTCGCCCCAAGTGCGGCTGAAATTGCCCCAACATGATTGACGCCGAAACACTGCAGTATTCCCCTTCATCAGCACTGAAGCCCTCGCAAATTGATTGATCCCCCAGCTCACAAATAGATAGCTTTCCAGTGCTTCACACAAAGTCTAACTTAAAATAACTAGGAATTCAAGGCCACGGGGTGCCGGTTCGCTTTGCCCAGGACTCGGCCGTCTGGGACGGATATCTTCTCTCGCGGCCTTTGGTAAGGTCGGCGAGTTTGTCAAGAGATTGGGAATCCGGCAGGTTCTTGTCGGGCTGGCCATATCGATAAACAGTCGCGTTGCGACTGGGGATCACTCTCTCTCGCAGGTCGAGGAGCACATTCCAGACGGCCAGCTGACCAAGAATTCGAGTCACCAGGCTCCCAATTCGACCGCCGAGCGGGCCGTACTCCAACAAGTTGCCGTACACGTCGCCGCTGCCCCGGTCGTCGGAACCCAGAGCGGTCAGACGCACGTCCGAGGACGACTCCGGGATGAGTATGTTGTCCGTGTCGTTCTGTCGAATCTGCTCCAGCATCTTTCCGAAAGCAAAATCAGACAACACCGGGTTCGGCTGGATCGTCCTCCCGGGCCCGACAAGGGGGATGTAGCTGATGGCGTTGATGAACCTCTCAAGCAAACCCGCTCCGCTCCTCCAGAATCGGAACCTCTGCCTGCCCAGATCGTAATGACAGCCGGGAATCCACTCCTCATGGATGCCTCCTTTGTTCCCGTCCTTTCTCCTTGCCAGACAGGGTTGAAACGCCCAAAGGCGGTCGTGAACGGAGACGAGGTGGCAGACATTCTGCACCACGGACGAGACCACGTCGTCGTAGAATTCGGGGTAGTCCAGTCCCAGTCCGCCTGTGAAGGTTGGAATTCCCAGCGACCCGACGGTATCGAACAGGCCCATGAACCTCACTGGTGGACATTGGAGGGGGCCAACGTCGCCCGTCAGCGGCCAGGAGTTTCTCTGCCGAAAGTCGAGGGAGTCAGGGGCATGCGGGGCATTGTTGGGGTCGCGGGACTTGTACAGAGAGTAAGCTTCTTGGCAGAGCCGGTTTGTTTGGTCGTCCGTGAGACCCAGCGCTTTGGGGTTGAGAATGCCGTAGTTGTTGATCAGTCCGGCAACAGAGCGGACGGTGTACGCCCCGCGGCTGAGACCAAACATCCAGATTTCGTGGTCGGGAGTGTAGTGGTCGACGATGAAGCGATATGTCGAGATGACTTCCTCGGCGAGCTCGGAAGCTGTTGCTCCGTCGAATAGGTAGTCCAGGAAGCCGCCGCCGAGGCCAACGCCATGGCGATACCGAGCCACGACCCGGCGGTCGGCGGGATCAGCCGGATTGGCGAGCCGGACATATGTATCCGTGGAGTCCAGGTTGGTAATTGGGACACGAAAAAGCTGGGCCAGGCGATAGATGTTGGTTTGGGTGGCCGTCTCACGGCCGCACCAAGTGCCGTCGCAGAGGACCACAATCCGAGGTGCCATCGCAGAGAAGAACTGCCTTGGACCTCGTTTGGGGAAGGGTGAAGATAGGGCACCTGCGGCACTTTGTCGCTCATAAATAATAGGTGGCCTGGCTCGCCTCAGTCCCGCCGTTTCCGAACAAGCTCGTCGTGGAGATTGGGCTGAGGAGTGGACCGTGGGCCAGCTGCGTGGCGTAAGCCCCTTTTCGTATCGACACGCAAATATGCCGACTGAACGCGATATCACGGCTCTCTCTGACTACGCATCCGTATAATGAGCGCTGAAATCATGGAACGGAGAGCCCCAAACACGAAGGAGAGTAGGTACTCCAACGTTTTCAGACACAAAGAAGAGGAGTCGCTCGTTGCGTCATCTTCGTCTCATTTCCATTGTGCTTCCCTCTAGCTGACGGCGACTCCTTGAAACTCTCAGACCCACAAGATGCCAACCACAACACCAACTAAGAGGCCCGGAGCAAACACTCCATCGCCGCGCATCGCTGCCGATGACACGGAGGAGGAAGTCGCTTGCGGAACGCTCGTCGCCGTAAAAGCCGCGCTGACCGACACGCTCGTAGCCGCCTTTGCCGCCACAAAGAGATCCTGGGTATCGTCCTGGACCTTGTACTGCAAAGTCGTCTGACCGTTGACAAACGCTGCCCCCGCAGTGCTGTTCCAAACCAAGCCGCCAGCACCATCCACGATGGAGACGTCCTCCAAGCCTTGCAGACTCGACAAGGACAAGGTGCCGTTGTACGTCCCCGGACCGCTGGACTCGATGGGCATCAGGACGTAACCTTCTGATTTGGTGCGTGGATCTCTGACCCAGAGAGGATTGTCGGCCGCTTTCACGGTCTGTCCGCTGCTGTTGGTTTGGCGCTTTGGATGGGGACTAGGCTCGGTTCCTCGCGGGTAGCTGACCGGCGTGGCGGGGGAGTCGCAGGTGTCCATGCGGATGACAAACGGCTGCTTCTCTCGGTTTACCGGTACGTCCTCGTAAAAATATCGGAGATAAACACCGCCAAGGTTGTTTTGGTACCAAGAAATGCAGGTCACTGTCGGCCCGCCGCCTTCCATGGAGGATGCTGGGGAAAGGATATTAGTGACAAACGAGCTTCTGCGCGACAAGTTTGGGCAGACGTACCTGGTGGGAACTCGTCACATTGCATGCTAAAGTATCGTTGGTAGAGATTACTGTAAGTCAAGCGTTCTGCATCAAGTCGTCAGCCGTGGGGAGGGAGATATACACCTTGTCTGTACCAGAACTTACGCGCGCAACCCTTAGTTCTACACGCGGCCGCCTCGTTTCGTCCCATGCGTCTGTGCAACAGAATGGCCCGGTCGCTGAGAACATTCTGGGGGTTGATAATCCTTTGGTCGCGAATCCCTTGGCACATGCTGGTGCACATCTGATCAAACAGATCGGTGACGCAGTAGAAGTCGAGCACCGGAACGCAGTCGTCCTCGCCCTGTACCTTGATATAGTCCCATCCACCGACAGCCCTGGCAGCTACACCCGCCGTTGGAGTGCATTTGGAAGTAGTTCTCGTTTTGGAGGTGGAAGTGGCCGAAGAGCGAGTTGTGGTCGTGGCGCTGCGGGTGGTAGTAGTAGGCCGTGACGTTGTAGTGGCCCCAGAGGTTGACATGGAGATTGATGTCTGCGCTCTCTGGCACCCACCCGCGGCGCAGGAGTACCCTGCTAGGCAGCCTAGTGATTTGGAGAGGTTAGAGCCATGGCGGGTTGACAGACGGGGTGCTCGTACGTACAGTAGCCATTGCATGCAACATTATTGGCACTTGGGCAGCAGACATTTTGCCCTCCAGGGGACAGCTTGCAACTTGCTCCTGGCTTGCAGGCAACACTCCCGCAGCAGACAGAACCGGGCTCGTAGCACAATTTTCCACCACACGTCTCGGCAATTTTGGGGCAGCACCCAGTTGGTTGACTAAACAGGTGATCAGTAAGGTAGATACCCGGGTTTTATTCAGGCCTCATCACCCACCAGTTGTCCGCCGCGTTACAGCATGTTCCCGGGGTTGGGCAAACCACGTAGGGAGACCCCGCGGTGCACCACTGCGTCTGCCGACCGAGGATGTTTCTGATCAAGTTTGGAGATGTATTGCTCGTTGCCGCCAGAGGCGCAAACAAGTCGTTGGCAAGTGCCGAGTAGCCCGCGACCTCATCGCAGATGCAGGCACGAAAAAGCCCGGCTATCACGGCCGCGGTAATCAATGCGAATCGCATTTTAAACTTTGGAAGAGTGTGGACGCTGTGTTGGACGGAAGCACCGCTGGAGGAAGAAACCATGGGTATTGTCGACGAGGGTTAGGTTCTCCTTTAATGGTCACACTGGGCAGGCAGTCACTCATCGGAGCAACTTTGGTCCTGAAGTGAAGATCGCTGCGCCCCATAACTATGTCAGGGCGCTCCGAGGCAGAGCCTCGTCGAGGGACATGGTCGTGGGGCGGGTAATCTCCAGTCCGCCAGGTTGGGCAGCTAATCTAAATCTACAGGTATTTGGAGAAAGTTGGTGGGCTGCGCCACTGTCCAGGGAGCCTTGGGGCCGACATCTCAGCTGGTTGTGTTACATGGCAGCAAGGCTGAAGCTTGGCATGTGTTGATCGGCACAAGAACCTGCGCCTTGGCCAAGGGAACCTAAATGCTGGTGCATGTGCACTTGCTGGTCCTTTGCCAGCCCGGCGACGTCGTGTTATGAACAGACCTGTGTGTTGCGTGCCGTTCAACGGCAACCCTCTCACCTCTGGTGCGTTGAGACTGGACCTCGAGTTGATCAACCGACTGATGGCTGGGAAAGAATCATTCGGCTGGTTTCATGATGATGATGATGAGCGTTGAGTGCTTGACTGCTTTTGTCGCGAACCAAAGCGTGGCACCTCTCCCTGCTACTAGCCGCAGCCACCCTCAGACCGCCGACTCCAATGCGGCCAGCGACGCCTCCAACGCCTGCAGCTGCAAGTCCAACTCGTCGGCGGACTCATCAGCGACCCTGCGCACCCAATACCCCATCTCATCCGTCACAGGCCTCCAAAACTGCATCCACATCCCATTCTCCTCCTCAACCACCTCCTCCGCCTCATCCCTCTCCCCCGCCATGAACCGATCAAACGCAGCCGCGCCCAACGCCAACACCGCCTCCCTGCCCAACCTCCCCTCATACGCCCTCACCACCCCATCCATCGCCTCCAACACACACGCCCTCATCTCCCCCGTTTCCACCGCGACTCCACTAACAGTCTGCACCCTCAACAACCCCGTCACCACGACCTCCACCGCCCTCAACCCCGGAAACGCGTCCGGCACCCTCCCAATCAGCGCCCTGTAAGCCCCCATCCCGGGCTCAATCCCCAGGTGCTCGGCCGCATACTCCCACGCGCTCCGATCAATAACCCGAAACACCAGCCTCCTCACCATCGCCGCCCGTTCCACAGGCAACAGCCGGTGCGTGTACAGCACCAGCGCGCCCGTGCTGATGTGAAACGTGTTGTGTCCGTACAGCACGGGACACACCTCGCGATAGGCCTGGCGGCAGGAGAGCAGCAGGCCGAGCGCCTCGCGCGGGATCTGGCAGGGAGAGGAGAAGAGGTAGCAGGCGGTGGGCGGGGAGCGGCCGCCCCAGGCGCAGCGGTCGGCGAGCGGATGGGAAGACGGGCGGCGGTGGCAGGTCGAGGCGCGCCAGCGCCAGGTGCGGCCTGCGGAGGAGATGGTCGCGCCGGCGGTGGAGTGCGGGGTCGTCGTGTGCACTGCCGTGTAGCGCATGTCGAGGTGCAGTTCGTGAGGCGCGAGGAGGAGGAGGTAGATCTCGTGGCGGAGTTCGGCGGGCAGGGTGAAGAAGGGCGATTGAAGGTGTTGGAGGTGCGCGGGAAGAGGGGTTAGAGGACGGCGCGGGCTGGGGAGGCAAGGGAGTGTGTCGAGGGCGTGAGCGCGCCGGTGGTTGTTGTTGTCGTCGTCATCGGCGTCGGACGAGGGAGCAGAGGGTTTGGGACGCCGCGATAATGAGCCGAGTTTGACTTTGCCGGCGAGGGCGTCACGGAGGAATCCCATTGTTGTGAGTTGTTGTTGTGGCGTGGTTGGTTGTTAGAGTGAGAGAGGTTGAATTAAGGTTAAGCTTCAACCGTCCGTTGATTGAATTATTCCGGGTTTGTTAAATATCCTGAGTACAAGGGGTAATAAGTCTTTTCCACTTTACTGGTCCCTTAAGGTATCTGTACCTAACTTGACGTGCTCCTTTCCCGTTCTCTTTTTCCCCCAACACACCTTTTTTCCTATTAATTACCTAGGCATCTTTTTCCCCTTTTCCCTTGGTTACTTTCATTCTTCTCTTTATTTATTTCTTTTCGTCTAGACATGACTCTGTTTTGATCGAGAAGAGGCCAGCTCCACTCGTTACATTGGCAGGGGTTAAAACATTAGCACGGGACCACAGCAGTGAGCGGTTGAGGTTTAGTCTGAGTGGGGCATCCAGGCAACCTGGAAGGCTGGAACCAATTCCCAGAGTTCACAATAACAGTGCCCTCTTGCGCGGTTGGCTTTGGCCAGGCTCCGCGTTGAGTGGTCCATATGTCAATCACATCGAGTTGTGAGGCGAGGACCGCTGCACGTCTGCGGATGATAAGCTGACGGCAGCCTCGGCCGAAACGCCCGATCCCCCAAAACTTACCCCGCACACAGCACACAACTCGAGCTTGAGTTTGCCCGTGCCTGCAAAGATGCCGAGAGTTCTCAAGAAGGGGTTGAAGCACGCCGGGGACGTTGCCTTGTGCCTGTCACAGGCGCAGCCAACGCGGCCCATCACAACACTCTGTGCGGATTGCCAAACGTCGGTCGTTTTCGATGACTTGATGTACTCGACGAGCAAGCCGTGGGGCCCGCCATGGGATCACCCGCATCATGTCCGCAGCGATGTGATGCCCGATCTGCAGGGGCTACGCAGCGGTGCCGATAGCGGCTGTGGCCTCTGTCTCCTGCTCAGAGAAGCCGTTCTAGGGCCACATGGAAAGGACCCCACGTGGGCCTCATGCTCGGGCAAGATCCTTCTCAGCTTCTACTATGTCGAATCCGCGAACGACGGGGGTCATGTAGACCAGCTCAAGGTTTACTGCAAGCCTCCACACCTGCCCGAGGTCCTAGCCATCAGCTTTCATATCTCCACGATCGACGGTGAAAACAAGACGTTTCATTTCTCAGGCAATGTGCTGACGCGTACCTCCGTGCCGGATAGGACCCACGGCTCGGTGTCTCGAAATCACACGGGTTACGACGGATCCGGATCGGCTTTCCCCTCGAAATGTTGGTCATATGCGCCAATGGCTTCTCAAAAGCCTTTCGACCCAACCTCCGGGGCGATATCTGCCTTTACGTCTCCTGGACCTGTGCCCGGAACACGCCACCCCCCCGGAAGGACTGCTGTACGGACCGGACGAGCTGCATTCCCCAACTACGGCGCTCATTGATACAACAAGTATTACCCAGCAATGGGCCTCGGAGCCCTCCCGAGCCCCCCTTGTGTATGCCGCCTTGAGCTACTGCTGGGGAAATCGCGGGCTGCCCCTCAAAACCGAAAAGCACTCGCTACACGAAAGGCTTTCCGGCATACTCATCGAGTCGCTGCCCTTGTGTTTCCAAGACGCAGTCAAGCTCGCCCGCTCGCTCGGCTTGCGCTACCTCTGGATCGACGCGCTCTGCATCGTCCAAGTCGACATTCGGGACTGGGAGACCCAAGCAGCCTCCATGTTCGACATCTTCAGCAAGGCCGCCCTTACGATTGCCGTGGCCCCGGTATCGTCGTGCCAGGAGAGCTTCTTGGCCAAGCCGATCCCGCAGCAGTTCCACATTCCGTTCCGTTCCACCAAGCACCCGGGCGTGTCAGGGGTATTCTCGATCCACAAAGTGCCGCCAAAATGGGACCCCACGAACACCAACGTTGTCAACCTCAGACCCTGTGACGGCGGCCTCTTTGCTTCCAAGTGGTGTAGGCGCGGCTGGATGTGGCAGGAGCGGAACATGGCGCCGCGCCTCCTCATCTGGGGCGAATACATGTTTCACTTGCAAGACAGCAGAGGCGACGTAGTATCCGAGGACATGACGACCGCTCTTAAACCAAATGTCTGCCACGATCTCGTCACTTGGCGCTGCGATGTCGAGCGGCTGTGGTACATCTGGGTCTGGCAGTATTCCTTGACCAAGCTCACCTACGCCAGCGATCGCCTCCCCGCCATATCCGGCCTCGCGAGACGCGCCGCCCAGGACGTCGCCGCTCCGTACCGCGCCGGCCACTGGCAGACGCCGAGATTCTGCCTGTCCCTCTTCTAGACGGTCGGGCACCAGCCCAGCGATTTCGCCGAGTTCCTCCGGAGTCTCGACCCATCAGGCGAAAGCTACATTGCACCGTCCTGGAGCTGGGCCTCTCGCAGAGCCATGGTGTGCTGGGACTACATCCAGGTGGCCCGCGACGAGCCAATCACGCCGAGATTCGAGGAATTGACCTGCGAGGTCGACGCGAGGGGCGGCGACCCGACGGGGGCAGTCAAGGGCGGAAGAGTCCGAGTCAAGGCGAAACTCAAGCCGGTGACGCGTCCTCCGTCCTCGGGCGAGCTCAAAACCTACAAACTCCAGGATCAATGGCTTCGACCGAGGTGGCAACTCCCCTTGCAAGGGGGCGACCAAATCGAGTATTTCCTCGATTTCCTCGTCGAGCCAAAGGAGCCACACGGCGCCGGTGGTCCCGAAAGCCAACTTCAGATGCTGCTGCTCATTGCGCAGGACCCGAAAGGCCGTTATCGACAGCGGTCGTTAAATGAGGATGGAGAACCCCGGAACCTTACTGGGCTGCTTCTCTTCCCTGTACCGAATGACGAGGAAGGCCGGTTTCTTCGCGTGGGTATGTTTTCCATGGGTCGGTTTTTGAGTCGTAAAGAGGAAGAGGAATACTTTTTTGACGCCGAGGAGAAAATTGTGACGATTGTTTAGGTGTAATAGGTACCTAGCTGTCAAAACACAAACAGCTTCTCTGCAAGAGGATCACTCCACAAGCATCCCGTGTCCTGATATCCCGTGTCCCAATATGCCTCGCAACGCCCAATCACTTCAAAATCGAATACCATGAAAAGCAGTTGGAAATAAAATGGCGTGAGCATCAACAAGGAGAGAGGAATTGAAAACAACGTCCGGCCTGTTCGGAACCAAAAGTCGACCTCGGACGCCACCTTCCCAACAATGGTTGGAAGGATCCGAGGTAGCCAAGTGTTCGCAACAAGCCAAAACAACATGTGAACTAGTAGAGTAATAAAAGGCAACAAATAGAATATAATCATCAACACCATCATTCTTGGACGATTCCAGGGAGTGTACCCAGCGTGGTAAAAGCAGTCAACAAACCTCCAATATAGGATATAAGGCGAGGGAAAGTCTCGAAAGTTGAAGGGGTAGCTGCTGTCGAACGGCATGATGAAGAGGGACATAAAAACCTTGAGGAAATACGCCAGTTCTGTGTCCCACTGCAGATCTAAAGGATAGACGCGAGTACTCGCTCGCGAAACCTTGACGTTCAGGGACCGAAACTTGACATAGAATCCTTTAGCGCGCTCAAAGAGCAGTAAGAGTTGGAGAAAAAGTCGATCTCCAAGGTACGAGTTCGTAAGTTGGCGCATTGGGCGGATTGTTCTGTTATCTCCAGTCTGATGCTCGTGGCCGAATGCCGCAAAATCCAAGACAGGGGCCACGCCCTGATGTCGGGAAGAGACAAGCGGCGGCCCTTGGCTGATAACGGAAAGAGGTTCGCTGTCGTGCTCAGACTCGTCCACAACCTTCCACCGAGTATTCAAGAAGCTGATGACCAGGCTCGAAAAGATGGTGAAGCATCCGCCGAGTGCCACTTCCAAGTTCCGTATGTCGATGGCCCAGACGCGGACGTAGGGAGCACGGCTCGTCCTCCGCCACCAGATCAGGATTGTTCCGCAATACTGCGCCAGGAGCGCCAAGAGCACAACCACCCGTCCTAACCAGAGGTAGCCGTATGGTGCCCGCGTCCGGCAGAGGCGGCTTCGGTCCATTTCCACCAGCCGCCTGAGCGGCTCGTTGAGTCCCTCCTGCGCCGAGTTTGTAGCGTGCATCCCGCAAAACACAGCAATCGAGAACCTGACATCTAGCGGCCTTTTCTGAAAGCTCAGAGCCATGGCAAAACAGAGCTGACGGAGTGCCTGAGCGACGGGCAGCAGCGGAAAGAGCACGACGGCGATGATGTGAACGAGCAGGATGACCGAACCTCCGTTGCTGATGTTTCGCAGGCTCAGCAAGTGTCCGAAGCTCGCAGCGCTGGTGAGATGGACGGCGAGCGACTTGATCAGGGTCGGCACAACCCCTCGCGCTGCTGACGCGTCGTCTGTCACATATGGATTCGTCCACGGCGGAAAATGGCCTGGCGCTTGCGGAGAGAGGGGGGACGGCACGGAGGGGTCCATGTCGGATTCGATACTGGCAACCGATAGGAAGGTTCAAGGGTCAGTGGTAGAGAGGAAGAGCCCGGTGGCACGAAAGGGAGCCCAAAAATGAGCAGCTGAGGGAAATATTGCATTTACCCCTGCTGCTCCGGCGGGGTTGTGTGAGCACATGAGTGCTCACCCAGCTCGCCCCAGCTCGCCTGGCTCAGCCTGGTTGGCAGGTGAGCCGGAGCCATGCATGCAGGACCTCCCGAGCCCCTATCCAAAATAAAAATCGGAGGGGAGCCCTGGCGTGTCCTCCTTGCCCCTGCAAGCTCCCAGACGCACCAGCCCGCCGACCAGTTGATGATGCAGTGTCCTCGAGGCTAGTCTGCATCCAGGGGCCCAATATGCGCTAGACCGCAACTGCAGAGTGTCCGAATCCCAGATCCTGTTTACTGGCTGTGGCGCCTGTCGTGTGCCCTCTGGGCGCAGACACTGCCACGCATCTCAGCAGCGCTCGCGAACCCCATAGGTCCAGCGTCCTGACTGCCTCGTAGCCACCCGCGAAGTTCCACCATCGCAAGGCTTTTCCCGCACGATAAAATGCCCAGCAGACTTTGGGCTTGGCAGTTGCTGGCGTTGCGCACAGCCCCCTTCTGCATTGTGCCACACGCAGACAGCAGCTCTCCCCAAGCCCTCATCTCCTCAAAGATCTCGTTTCTCGCATCCGCCCTTTTTGTAATAGAAGTCCATTGCTGGCATGCAGCAGAAAAACAGCCGCTCCATTCAGTCATTCGAGGCAGCCAAGATGGACAGCTATCGACACCAACCCTTGGCAGGCGCCCGATCTATCCGGCTTCTCAAACTTTTACCCCAACGACATGACCGCCGCCTACGAGTCGAGTTGGTCGAGACCCCTCTCGACGACAGTGTGGCGTACGAAGCCTTGTCCTATGTCTGGGGCGAGGATGCGCAAAGCCCTCGCAGGCGGATATTCTGCGAGGACAAGACACTTCCCGTCACGGAAAACTGCCGGGCAGCCCTCTTGCAACTGCGCACACCCGAAACCCGGATTCTGTGGATCGATGCTATATGCACTGATCAGACCTCTCTCGCAGAACGAAACCATCAAGTCCGGCTTATGGGAGAGATCTACAGTCGAGCTTGGCGAGTTCTTATATGGTTGGGGAAAGGTTCGGCGGACAGCGACCTTGCCCTCGAGTACCTGAGCCAGTTCGCACAACAAGCTAATCCTCGCTCATTTCAATTCGAGACGGCCTTGGCTAGCCAGCTGCAAGCCATGCACTGTACGTTGTTTTCAAACTATGAGCGGCTCGTGGAACGTTGCTAACTAGCTCTCACAGTTGAGAAACGATTCCGGCTAATCATGATTGTGCGAGACGTCTTAGGGCGCGACTGGTTCCACAGAATGTGGACTATTCAAGAGTTTGCCTTGTCTCGAGTCGCTCGGTTCCAGTATGGAAACTCAGGGATATTATGGGAAACCCTTCTCTTGGGGATCCAGACTTTGACGGCTGGACTCCGACGCCCGGGGGGCTACACCGTTGTCGAAAAAGACTTCGAAGGGGTACTGGATCTGTATCACAGGATTCGGTCGGCAGTGGAGGCCAAGAGGGGGAGCCAGCCGACAACAACAAAGCTGCCATTTGCCGATCTGCTGTTGACTACCGGCCGAGAGGCCAGTGAACCGAGGGACAAAGCATACAGTCTTTATGGCCTATTCAACTTGTTCGGCATGGCTGTTCCCGAGGCAGATTACTCAAAGTCACTGGAGTTAATCTATCGGGAGCTCACCCAGGCTGCTATCCTCCACGACAAAGCGCCCATGGTTTTGGACTTCATATGCATTCGCGAACGAGATGAGCGCCTCCCACCCTGGGTTCCCAATTGGAACGGCGATATGACAGGGTGGGCGATGGCGCCTCGCAAATTCGACGCCACCAAGTCTTCCACACCATCATGTTCGTTTTCACAGAGCGGATGTCGGCTCACAATTTCCGGGATATTGGTTGACAAGATCGACGAAAGAGCCGAGCTCGTGTTCGAGACCAAGAGTGGAAAGTGGACAGGCGGGACGGTGGCGCCGGCTTTTGAAACCATCCGCGTCATCCAGCAATGGCAAGACTTTGCTGTCAGGAGGTTTCCCGAACCGTACAAGACAGGCCAGACCGTGCAAGATGCCTTCTTCCGCTCACTCATTGAGCATGGGGCAGCAGCCAAGGAGCGCAACATTGAAAATTACCGCAAGTCCTTCAAGCAGTGGCACGAGGCAGTCATGTCCGCTGATTTGGGCGAGGTCCTAGCGAAGTACCATGGCAAGGAAGAGAGCGAAATATTTCCCGCTCTAGGCCTGGAAGGAGCCGGGACGTATTTTCACGTTCAGATGTCATTCCACACACGGCGGAAGGCGTTTTGCTCCACTGCGACGGGCTTCATGGCAATGGTTCCCGAAGCCGCCCGAGCAGGAGACCTCGTTATCCTGCTCGCGGGGCTGAGCTTGCCGTTTGTCGTCCGTCGGGATCAAGATTGTGACACCTACCGTCTGATCGGTCCTGCGTATGTTCACGGAATGATGGATGGTGAACTCTGGCCGGGGAACCCGGGCAGTCTGTCAAAGTTTACATTTGACTAAGGAAATAGCGGAGAGGATGATGTTAGATTCCCTTATGAAATCCTCCTTTTATCACAATGGAGCCGTTGGCTGGGCGATGCTCAGGGAGGTACTCTTCCTACAAGCATGTGAATAACAAGCAAAAAGGAAATGGCAACTGCCTCGCGTCTGAAAATCAAATGCCGCCCCTGACCCTCCCTCACCACCTCGTCCGCCTCCTCCTTCCGCCCACCGCGCCCATCCCGACATTCCTCAACTCATCCAGCACCAACACAAACAAATACACCTTGACCCTCTCCCAGGCCCAGCGCTTAACACTCCCCGGCGTAACCGCCCAACCAACAACCCACAACCCGGCCACGACCGCACCGATCAAAACCCTCCTCAGCAACTCACTCCCTCCAAACTCCGCCACCAGCAAAACCCCGGCCTCGCCGGCCGCCCAAAACCAATACTCCCCCGTCCGCCACACCCCCAATTCCAATCCGCCCGCGACCCTCTCGACGCGTCCGTCCCGGACGTACGAGGTCGACGCGCCCGTGGGCAGCGCGATGACGACGGCGGCCGGCCCGCGCAGCGACGCGATCGCCCACTGGAAGTAGAAGGCGCTGAACAGGATCAGGCCGGCAAGGAGTCTGTCGAAGAGGTACGTGCCGGCGAGGTTGGCGGGGCCGGTGAGCCAGGTGAGCGGCGTGAAGGGCATGGCGGCCGTGTAGAGGAGGGGGATGAGGGCGAGGGCGGAGAGTTGGCGTGGGAGGACGGAGGGGGGTGGGGAGGAGACCATTTTTTTTTGTTTTGGTTTGTGGTTGGGATTGGTGTTTCTTCTTGCTTGGGATCAAGGGTGCCTTGGTAATTCAGAACGATGTTTTTGGTTGTTTTTTCCTTGCTGTTTTGCTTCGAGTTCTTGAGAGAGAGCTGAGGAGGCGAATTTGTTTGAACAAAAGAAAAAAAGAAAAAGAAAAAAAAAGAAAAAAAAAGTAACTCGCTGCGTTAAATATTCCAGGTTCTCATTCGAGCCAAAGTTCAGGGGCAGGAACGCGTTCCTTCCTGCGAGGAACTTGTGCACCCAAGCGATAAAATGGGTCGTGTTGCTGCCTGGGCAACCTGCTGGCTGCCTGGAGTCGCCCCCGGACTCTTGAGGAGGAGCCGACTTCATTGGCCGCTGGCCTCGGACTTTGGGGGCTTCGCTTTGATTATCTGCCCGGCGACAATTCACATTGGTTGATGACCTCGGAGAAAGGATTTTGTTTCAAAACGGTTGGTTCATCCATCGCTTGCAAGCTGTTAATTAGCTTGCACCCACGAGCGCAAAAGGGAGGTGCAGCTCACACAAAACGACTGCCTTCTCAAAGCCTACCTACCTAGGTACCTAGGTACCTAAGTACACGTTCCTCAAGGGATTGTCTGGAACGGTCGGCCGTCGTGAACCAGGTCAAAGGACCCGACCCACCACCCCTTGCTTAGCCCCGACAAGGACCTCCAACGGATTACTTGCCGCTCTCCACGCGAAATGCCTGCTGGCAGCTCCTTTCCCCGCCCCTCTTCTTCTCCTCTTTCCCCTCCACCAATCCACCAAGAGAAGAACACCACCACCATTGTCATGGCCAGCGCCGTCCTGTGCACGCGGTACTGCGCGTTTCATCGCTGCGGGCTCTGCCGCTTTAAGATCCATATTGGTGAGATGGCTGTGGCAGGTTCGTGTGTTTCGTGACTTGGTTCTCTGTACTCTGCAGGACAGCATGTCCTGACCGAGGAAGACGGCTGACTCGATGCATGCCTGCAATCTCAAGCGCTCGACGACTCCAACGTGACTTTTCAACCTCAAGTACTCGACGAGTCCCAGGTGACCCGGCCATTTGTATATGAGGACCTGGGCGACAGGGTGCCGATGCTCCGGGACGAGGAGCTGCGGGCTGCGCTTATATCCTGCTTGACTCTAGACTGCAACCACGATCCGGGCGTCTCCTCGAGGGCGATCGCCTACCACGCCGAATGCTTCGCTTTTGCTTCCTCGCCGCTTTCGGCCCCGTTTCTTGATGCCACCAGATATACGTTTCACCCTATGGCGTGGGAGCACAGGCGCCGCCACGAGAGGACATGGCAGCTTCTGGCGGCAAGGCTCGGCACCATGTACCCAACCCTCCCGGCCGAGCTCTGCTTGGAGGTCTCTGCTCACTTGGTCCGCCTATGTGCCGTCAGCGCCACCGAAGCCGTGTGCCTCGCCCCGGACCGCCAGGGCGCCGACTGCTACGTCAGCACCTCGGAGCCTGTCTGGGCCAGCTATGTCTCTCTCCATGGCATCCGCTACGTGGCGTCGTTGTCCAACCAGCCCGGTCCTGGTTCTCGCAAAGTGTTTGACGTGGCTAGGATGCCGCGACCCGCCGCCGTCTACCTCCTCGAAGACCATCTGGGAGTCAGGCAAGTGGTCTTCAGTCCAACCGGCGAGCCGAGCAATCTTCCGTCATTTAGCCATGGGAAGCCGGGGCCGTGGTGGCGCGTCCTGGCACCATGTCCCGAGCAACTCGAGGGAAAGTCCGACGTCAGTCACCCCCGATCACACCCACACTTGCTCATAGCTCGTGCCCGTGTTGTGGAAGCTAATGATGGACCTGTGGCTAACGATGATCCGTTGCGGCGGGGACTCAGGGTGTAAAACTTAGGACTATTGCTTCCTCGTCCGCGTCCGCCTCTGAGCCGCTGTCGCGCGCATTGTGGTCTCTCCCGTTGAACCCGGCCAAGTTTGAGACGCTCGCATTTTATAACCTTGGCCCTGCCGCCTATGGCCCCCCTCTTGGCCCTACCGCCCCTATGCTGCACGTCGATATCAACGAGCCCGGCGTTACTGGATATTCGGTCTGCTATTCTCGCGGCCTGCTGAGCTTCCACGCCCACCGCCCCGGGGACGATCTCTCGTTTTACCGCGATTACGATGGCATCCACTCTCGGATCATTTGGGTCTACATGCCGGTAGATCCTGGCGAGCTCGTCACCGAAATCTGGCGCCGGGACGTCCGTATCCCCTTTGACGCGTCTTTGATGGTGAGTGAGGATACCTAGGTATCTTTGGGACCGCCGTGGTTGCTGACCACCTCCGCCACCAGATGAGGACCAATAAGGGCCGCACTAATGCTGCGGGCCCGATGGTCACGCTAGGCTTTCTGAAGCCAACTTGGCGGCAGGTCTGCGGACCGCTTGTCGGGCCAACCCGAGTATTTTTTGACCATTCGCTGACGGCGCGAGGAATGGTGCGTTGCGCCATGTGGGCGCCGCCAGGCGAGCCATCCGGACAGGCCCCGCCATCGCTCTACGAGAATGGCGCATCGTGGTATTACAGCGATGCTTCGCTGGAAGACGTGGTGGAAATCACGCCGTGTCGGTGGCGCGAGGCTGGGCAGCAGCAAAGTCATTCCAAAATCATCGGGCTTCTCTTGCACTACTCAAACGGGAGCCGCTCTTGCCTGGGGGAGTTCCGCCTGGACTGTGCCTCCACGCCTCTGCGCGTGCGTGACACGGAGAAGCTCCGTCTGGGCTTCAACTTGGACATCAGGCGACCGTACCTCGCCGAGATTCGGTTTTCTTCGCCCCCGGCCCCGTCAGATTGGGAGCCTAACGAACAGTGGCTGGAAATCCCGTGGAAAGGGACACTGCAGTGGTGGTTTGCTCGTAAGCACTGCTGCCGAGTGGTGTATGGCGACATGGCAAGCCCCCCGGGTAGCATGTTTCCCTCGGCCATACATATGCGCTCAAGTATTGAGTGACCAGCGCCGTGGAGTAAAGCCGGCTGGGGCCGCTGTTATTTTCGCTCTCTTAGATTTCTAGCACAGAATAAGTTTCCGCTATCGGGTAAAAGCCCTCTACCAAGTAGGACCATCGATAGCTATGCTCCTGACTCCACCGCATTCTAGGTGGCTAGACCGTCAGAGCGCCTCAGGGGCTCGACGAAGCAGTGAGATAGGCGGCTGCTGGCTCCGTGTAAGTAGCCGGTGCAGGCGTCGTGTACGTTGGCTTGAAGTTGGGGATCGAGACACAATACTCATATCCCGGATACAGCCCGGAACAATCTTGCTTCACAGCAGGGTTCCAGGCCACGAACCGCGCATGACTCAAGCCGTAGGCGGTCTCCATGAGCGTGCATGGCCTGTCAATCCCTGGTTTGATGAGAAAGAGCGTGTTAGCCAGGCCGACGTAAATTCTGAATAATATCCAAGTTGCGCGGAAAGCGATCCGCCCGCAATACTTACAATTGGTATCATTGGGCATAACAAACTTGTTGCAGGTTGAGATGATGCCTGGGTTTCGCGAAGCCACCCGTCAGTGCCCCACAAGTCATGTTTCTCTCGACACAATCTGTGCTCAGAATGGGACTCACCCGGTTGTTGATAACCCAGCACGGCAATGCAATACTCCACGCCTAATCAGGTAGGTATCAAAGTCAGCATGACAAAGGAGGCTTCTGGGGACCGCGGTCCGCATAAGTAGACGACGGGAAGTCTGGTATCCTACTCTGTAAAAACTCGGTGCAGTTGCTGCCAACGTCGGGATTCCAGGCCACAAACTCGGCCAAGTCGACCCCATACTGCCGCGCAAACTGCACGCAGTCATAGCCCGGGCCCGGGAGCTCGAACTGGACACAGGCAGCGTTCGCGTTGCTCTGCGTGACGAACGGCGCCGAGCAGTAGCGATACCCGCTCGTCAAGTTGCAGCTTGGCGCCAGCGACAGGGAATTCCAGGCGGCAAAGTCCGAGAGGGCCACGCCGACTGCTGAGGCCACGGCGGCGCAGTCGTTGCTGGTGAGGTTGGCCGTGGCGTTGACCAGAACGGGCGCCGTCACGTACTGGCCGCAGTCGTCCCGCGTGCCGTTGGCGAAGGGAGCGATGCCGGTGGGCTGGGCTGACGCCGATCCGTTGGAAGTCATCGTGAGCATGCTGAAGGGAGTCCACTGGACTGTATCAGTGGGGCTGGAAGGTAGAAAGTTGACTGTCAGTGATCACTGGGGAGATGCTCCTTTCCAGCTCCACCAAACACGTCTCCACGTCCGACTTACGTGGCGCTTGTGACCGTCGTAGGGACTGGGCCGGCAGTAGGGCCAGAGTACCCTCCTGGGGCCGAGACGCAGATCGTGTACCCGACATACTGGCTGATGAGGCCGCATGCTCCGCCCAGAGAAGGGTTCCAGGACAGAATTTGTGCATAAGACACCTGTGCGCTTGTCTGTGCCAGGGCGATGGAGGCACAGGTGTCGTTTTGCTGGACGGTGTACGGCGTGCAGGTCAGAGAAGATGGGACGCAGAGCGTTCCGGACGTCGGGAAAGCGTTGCAGTAGGCCTGAAGATTGTTTGCCATCAACAGCGAAACAGTGCCAATGTTCTGCGAGAACGAAACACTCTGGCATGTGTCCCCAGATTGGACAGTGTACGTGCTCCCGGAGCAACCAGTAGCTGTAGCTGTAGAAATCGCCGTGGTCGAAGCCCTGATAATAGCGAAATCAACGGTTAAACACGCATTCGGGAGTACGAAGGCGCCAGCGCAAAAAAAAAAAAAAAAGATCAATCAGGTACTCACGTGCGGGACCAATTCGTCGTGGTCGTTAGCGGAGTGGTAGGCATTGAAGTAACGCCGCAAGACGACGTCAAAGCGGTATACATGGAAGCAATGGCGGCGTTGGATGCCAAGGGCTGCTGAAGCTGCGTGCTGATGAGGGAAAGATAACACGAGTTGCATAGCATCGTTGGATCTGACAGGGAACGGTCAATTGAAAACATGGAGGGTGGCTCCAAAGGATCATCACTCACTAGGCGTCTGGGTGAATGCTTGATTGTCTGGGTTGATTCCAGCAGCTGTTCCCATGACAGCGTTGCAAAAGCTTCCGCCGCTGTTACGAGACCTCTTGGTCAACAACATGAACCACCTGGACAGATCAGGGCAGGGCAGTGGAGGGCAGCACACTCACGCTCCAGGGAGACATGTTTGCTGGTAATATTCGAGATACTTTTCAGCGAAGTATGCGGGTAGGACTTGGGTTTGGTTGGAGGCGTCGAGAGGCATGTACGAAGAGGCGCCACAGGCGCCGCTCACTCGCCTCAGCCAAGTGGTCAAGGACGAGGAGCAGCTGCTGGTGCACAGTCCTGCGAGAAACTGGTCGCTGTAGATTCGAAGGCTTTCCGAACGTCCGAGCACAGCAAGTGTGGTATTGCACGTCACTTGCTGGTTGAGCACCGCGAGGCATGTCGAGCTCAAGTCTGGGGCCGTCTGCGAGGTGATGTTCAACAGCTGGACTTGGGCGCGGCCGCCGAGCGTGAGCAGCAGGAGACACGCCGCAATACTCTGTCGAGCCAGAGTAGTTGCGCTCATTCTGAACGCGGAGGCAATGCTTATTCGCCGGAATGTCTGTGCTGACTTTGTAGTTATTATCAAAAGGAGATCATCAGGCTCAGATGTTTACAGGTAAGCCGCCGTTGGGCGAAAGTCGCGAGGTTGCGGGAGGACGTCTTGACAGGATCACATGCGATCAGTCGGCGAGGCTCCTGCGCTCCCTTCTTCGCAGGGCAACCTTTTGGCCCAGCCTCCGAGCACGCCCAGCATCACTCTCAGGGCCCCAGGCAACCCGCTTGCTGAATATTGCATGCAGCGGGGTGGTCGCTTCCTTCCCTGGTGATTTATATCCCGAGATGAGTTCAACCCAAACGACTCTAGCTTCCCATGCACGAGGATCACAAGTCCAGCGTGGGTCAGCCGGAGATTGTGCTTCGCCGAACGCGAATCCATCTCGCGCTGACCTCGCGCTGATCAATGGACCGAAAATCAAGGAAGCCAGGAGCCAGAGGAGCAGTTTGGCGGCTCGCAGTGCCTTAGCTTGTGCTGTTGGTGATCAGAGTGCATGGCTAGTCGAGATGTAACAAAGCAAATTCCCTCGCGTGTCCCACTCGACTGAAGTTGCAGTTCCTGATTGGACGGAAGGCGACGAAATGGGGGGAAAGAAGATTGGGGGCCAAGGAAAATGGGGGCCAAAAAGAACACGGGAGGGTCCGAGTCAAATATTACCAGGTACCTTAGGTACCTTGCCCGAGGTGCGGGCGTGAGGCGCAGGTCCACGGGCATCCAGATTGGAAACCCTGATGGGACGCTGCGCCGAACACGGCAAGGCCACTCGCAATATGGGAAGGCCCGGGCCGTGACCCAACCCCCACATTCCGCAGGCTAGGTACGAAGTACCTGATTACCTTAGTCAACATCACCTCTGCGTTGTGTGTCGCGGGCAAGCCAGGGTACTTGCTTAGTATGACGCGGCCCAAAAGACAGGGCCTGCCTGGAGCCTGCTCGGTTGCCCGCACCCTGGCTGAGCCTTGCTCAGTTGCCTCCCCTGTTCGGCGACTGCGCCGACGTGCCGTGCATCCTTGGAGCTTCCCCATGCAAGCATACCCCGCAGATGATGCGAGGACAAAGCGACGGAGATGGGGACATTTCCATGGCGGAAGGAGAGCCGGCAACAACGTGGAGGGCACGGCGACTGTCATATGACGCAGCTCAAAAGGCCGATCCTCTGACAACAACGCGAGAGCCATAACTGCGAGTCACAGCTGGCACATGGTCTTGTCCAAAGGTCGAAGACCTCCTCGATCCTAGCGTGGCAAGGTCCCTTTGTTGCTAGACCTCAGAACTCAACATGTCTTACACGGTGGCACCGCCGACAACGGCTCTCTCTGGCACTATCTTGGACTGCACCAATTGGGTGGTCGCGACTTCGTCCGACACCTGCGCAACTCTCGCGTCCGACAATGGCCTGACGGATGCGCAGCTATTCAGCTACGTAGGTCTATGATTTCCGCAGCCGACTCTTCCTCGGCCTGACCAATCTCGACGCTGACCTTGTCTCCAGAACCCGTCCCTGGCGGCTTCGGGCTGTCCCATCGTCGTCGGAGACTCGTACTGCATTGAGGAGAACTGGGGAATTCCACCCACGACCACCGCTTCTTCATCCACGACGTCCGCTTCGTCGTCCACTTCGTCGTCCACCACCAGCGCGACTTCCACTGGCAACGGAGTCAGCACACCCAGTCCGATTCAGACGGGTATGACCACCAGCTGCGACGCGTTCTATTACGTCGTCTCTGGCGACGGGTGCGTCAGCATTGCATCCAGTTTTGGCATCACCCTCGACCAATTCTACGCGTGGAACCCTGCCGTGGGTTCTGACTGCACCTCCCTCTGGCTCAGCACCTACGTTTGCGTCGGCACCCTCGGCCAGGCCACGGTAACAACGAAAACGACGGCATCGTCGACAACAGCATCGTCAACGACGACGACCGGAAATGGCATCTCCACGCCAACTCCGACCCAGACCGGCATGGTGAGCAACTGCAACAGCTTCTACTACGTCGTCAGCGGAGACAGCTGCCCGTCGATCGCCTCTCAGTACGGAATCAGCCTTGCTCAGTTCTACGCTTGGAACCCAGCGGTGGGCAGTGACTGCACTTCCCTGTGGGTGAACACCTATTGCTGCGTCGGCATCGTCGGGCAGACCGCCTCGACAAGTACCTCGTCAACCTCGTCAACTTCGTCAACAACCTCAACAACAACCGGTAATGGCGTCTCCACGCCAACGCCAACCCAGACCGGCATGGTGAGCAACTGCGACAGCTTCCACTACGTGGCCAGCGGGGACAGTTGCCCGTCCATCGCCTCCCAGTACGGAATCAGCCTCGCTCAGTTCTACGCCTGGAACCCAGCAGTGGGCAGTGACTGCACCTCCCTCTGGCTGAACACCTACTGCTGCGTCGGCGTGATTGGGCAGACAGTCTCGTCGACCACTCTGACGACACTGACAACGTCGACGTCGACGGGCAATGGCGTATCCACGCCGAGTCCCATCGAGACACCAATGACATCCAGCTGCAAGACCTTCCACTACGGTATTTCTCCCCAAGCCGCTCAATCATTCCTTGTTTTCTTCCCCGGCCCTCAACGCTAATTAATTCTCTCTCAGTCGTGAGCGGCGACACCTGCGCCGCCATTGCCACAGCTGCTGGGATCGCCTTGTCGGATTTCTATTCATGGAATCCGGCCGTGGGCAGTTCCTGCAGTTCGCTCTGGCTCAACGCATACGTGTGCATTGGAGTCCTGCCCTAACCATCGAGGCTGGCTGCATCAGTGTGTCGGGGGACGTGTGGTGAGCATCGTTGTTATCAGTTGTTAGTGGCATTTAAATTGATTACACGGTCGTCGTAAGATGTCATTCTCCTGGATGTGACCAATCAATCCACACTTGGCGACCGGAATGGTCATTGTGCCAAGGGCTTGGCTGCGACCATGGGAATCGTGCCAAGGGCTTGGTCGGCTTGGTATTTGCTTATCTGGACCCCATGTGGAGCGAAGGATGTCCTTGTCATAAGTGGGAGATGTACCTAAACAGGCCAAGAGCCCCCGAACCAATCCGACGGCCCCTCTTCTTTACGTTGGGAATGCCAACACACTCCGACCTCCGACTATTATCCAACGCAGACGCGTGTTGGGCATGAAACAAGAGAAAGCAAACCTCGTCTGGTGAAGTCAACACTTGAATTTCACGATCGATCTGCCGCTCACAAGATACAAACTGCATTTCCGTATTATTCTTCCTTTCCTGCACATGCCCTCCTCCCCATCAGCCAAACCAGTCGTAAGTCTCGTATGCCAGGTTCGCATTGCACGTGTTGCGGGCCGAGAGCTTGTGCGCGGCGAGCCCGCGCGATGCGTTGACCAAGTCTAGCACCCAGGAGTGCTCGAGCTCCACTTCTCGGCGCGAGATCTGTCGTACTTGGGAGAGGCTGTCGTCCCAGTTGAGCTGGTACATGGTTGGCTGGGTGGAACCGATGGAGGTGGCATCAATGGCGATGAGGCTGCCCACGCCGTCATGACTGGTGGGATCGGTGTTGTATCGGTCCTTGAGAGTGCCGAGCTCGACGGTTGTGAGAATGCTGGGGTTTCCCGACTGGGGGTGGGCTCCCGAGTACCGGCTCATAATCTCGAGGGGTGAAATGCTCATGATGTAGATGTTGCCGGTGCAGATTCTGGCCAGGGCCTCCGACATGTGTGAGAAGAAGATGAACTGTTTGTTCTCCTCCCAAAGCGAATATATCCAGCTTCCAGGTTCCGATATTTCCCAGAAGTTGTACTCGGTTGCCGTGGTTTGTGAACCGGCGTAGTCGGTGGACTTGCCAGGCCAGGTCATCTGTCAAAGAATGTCTCGCATCAGCAGCCGAGCAGACACAAGACGTCAGGGTCACACGGTCCGCCTCACCCAAATCGTTTTCATTCCCGTTTGGCAAGCATAGTTTGTCGCCACCGCAGACAGCCGTTCTGAGCCGCCATCTGGTTTCAGATCCGACAGCGACTTTCCCTTCGCCGTCCATGTTGCCAAATCAGCACCATACGCCGGGCTGTAGAAGAGGCACTGCGAAGGAGCGTCGCCTTTCTTCCACAGTGCCTGCTCGATGAAGAAGTCGACAGTGAAGAAATTTATGTCCCATGTGGTTCCCTGCCCCATCTGGGCGCAGCCCAGGCAGTTGTCGTTGGGTATCGCGGGCGCCGTGTTGGGGGGGCCGTTGGCTCGCTTTGACACAACATGGCCTGACCGTCGGGGAGCGGGCGCCGCAATCCCAAACAGCGCTTGGTGTTTAAGCGGGTCGAACCAGGCAAAGGCTTTTTCGTGGTTCGCACCGAAGACTTGAGAAGACCCAGACACCCAGTCACGGGTGAGCGGAGGAGAGGCGGTCTCGTCTGTTGCTGCGAGGGAGCTTGAGAGAGGTGGCGCAGGGCGGTACTGTCGAGACCGTCTGGGACTCAATCGATCCCCGTGCGTGGAGGCAAGCGCTGCCGTTGCGAGCAGCAACAGGATCAGAGCGCAAAGAGCGACGCTGAGTCTCGGCGCCATTGTCGTCATCAGCTTGATCAGGGAAAGCCTTCAATGACAAACGAAGAGGCCTCGAGTCGTTTCCGGGTCGAGACTGGCTTAGGAAAACGATGAGGTGATACGATACATGAAGATGAAGCGCAGTACAAAGAAAGGAGGACCTCGTCTGGAGTACACAAGCATCCCAGCGGCTCGTCGGTGTTTCCGGCTCCGCGTCGAGGCACAAGCGAGGCACGCAGCGCAACGCATCACTCAAAGCCGGGGGCAAGAGAAAACCCTGAACGTGCGCGCAAGAATTGCGTCGGGGACCATCGGATTACAGGATGAGCCAAAAAAAGAAACGGCTCGACGCAATGTTGAAGGCGTCCGTCACATCACATATCGAGCTTCTGTGCGTTGTGGTTGAAGGAATGACATCCTGGTTCAGGGCCCCCAGTGCACCCGCGGGCGGCCGCATGGGGAATCGATCGTCCCGGTGACCCGGACGTTGCATCGGCTCATCACACGGATTCACACCCCGCCCGAACCAACGCGTCCGAGTACGAAGTCCTGCACAACAGTTAGGTACATGTTCGCTGTAATTGCATACCCCGTCTCTTGAATACATCCATGGGTTGCCAGAGAAGAAGTTGAGCCATGGTCGGCGGTCTTTTGCTCTCAGGTTCGCAATTTATGCTATCTGGGCAGCCGAGGCTAGCCAACTCTTTCCTTGTTTGCCATCATCGCCTTTGACAGCGGGGCAAGACGAGGCGCTTTCAGGATCATGACATACACCTGGCGTAGAGGCGTACGACTCGTCTTGTGGACGGTGGTTGCCGTGGCTCTTGTCAGAGTTGACGCCTCTCAGCAAGCCGCGCCGCTTGACCACGAGCTCGGCGTCGTTTCGGCATATCAACTCCTATCGGGCAGACAGACGTTGCCCAATGGGCAGTGCTCCCAATCGATCCCATGTGCGGATGGCTCGTGCTGCAATGGCAATAGGTGTGTTCTCCTTTCTCGGCTTGTATCACCCCAAGACTGACTCGCGCGCGGCAATTCTCTTGTTTCAATAGCGGTTTTGTGAGCGCCCTTGACACTTCGCACACACGAGTGTAAAGTAAATGTCAATACTGACCAACCTCCCTCGGGGCGCTTCAGTGTGGTCTTGACCCTGATCATTGCGCGGCCGACGTTTGCACATCCAACTGCGACGCAAAGGCCCACTGCGGCATTGGCGCCGCAACCCCTGGCCAGACATGCCCTTTGAACGTCTGTTGCAGCGCTTACGGAAACTGCGGAGTGACCGCGGTGAGCCTTTCTTTCTCCAGTGGTGTATCGAGGCAAGATCTGACCAAGACGTGCCGTGCCGTGCCCTTTTTAGGACTTTTGTGGAACAGGATGCCAGAGCAATTGTGTTCAGCCGAGTGCTACCGTTCTGAGCGACGGAGACGTCCAATCTCTGGTGATAGGGTGCGTTGAGTGACTGACCACATGTCTCCGGCACAAATGTCTCGAGATCGCAGCGCCAACCTTCCATTGACGTGTTGGGGAGAAGGGGAGAGCGCTAACAGGTTTGATGGCGAACAGATACATTGAATCCTGGGTCATCAGTCCCCCCGCAAGCGGATGTACGTGAAGGACCCTACGGAAACGATTTCCCAGTGGCAGGCTCAGATTGCTAACACAGGCCACACCAGGCGCTGCGAGAACTTTGGACTGGATCCCCATTGACTCATTGACCCATCTAAACGTGGCGTTTGGCTACGTCAAGCCAGTGCCTGGTTCCGACTTTTACGCCATATCGCCCATCGACGGCGTGGATCTTTCCATCTTTCAACAGTTGACCAACTTGAAACAGCAGGCCCCTGGCCTCAAGATTTGGATCTCTCTGGGCGGATGGACCTACAGCGACGACGGCACCAGCACACAAGCGGTTTGGGGAGACATCACCAGTTCTCAGGCAAGCATCGATGGCTTTGTCAATGTTCTTGTTGCCTTCATGAGGCAATGGGGCTTTGACGGGGTGGACTTAGATTGGGAGTAAATACGCCTCCCCTTCCCCCGGCTTTTGTCACTACAAAACGCCGTCCATGCTAATAACTTCCTCTTCGCCAAGATACCCTGGCGCTACGGATCGGGGCGGCACGACGGCGGACGCTGCGAATTACGTGGCCCTCGTCCGCTCGCTACGACAGAAGTTTGATACCATGGTCGACGAAACCGGCGGAGCTTTTGGGCTCTCCTTTACCGCGCCAACGTCCTATTGGTACCTACAATGGTTCGACATTGGTGGCATGATGGAATACGTCGACTGGGTTAATTTTATGACTTACGATTTGTGAGTGAATTCGCTCCGGTCATCTTCTCCAGAACGCACGCATGCTTACTGAACTCCCTCGATCCGCACTCCCTCAGGCACGGGGACTGGGACTCGCCAGCGGACGATATCGGCTCCAACGTCTTTGCACATACGAACCTGACCGAAATCATTGCCGGCCTAGATCTCCTGTGGCGCAATAACGTTCCCGCCGACAAGGTCAACCTTGGCATTGGGTTTTATGGCCGATCCTACACGCTGTCGGACCCCAGCTGCGACTCCCCGGGATGTCCGTTCTCGGCAGGCGGGCACGCGGGCCCTTGCACCAACACAGTGGGATACCTGTCCTTCGACGAGATCATGACCATCAAGAACGAGAACAACTACCAAACCGTCCGGGATGATGTTGCCGGGGTCAACTACTTTGCCTTCGATCAAGACCAGTGGGTGTCGTTCGACGACGTGGATACGCTGCAGCAGAAGGTGCAGTTTGCCAACTCTCAGGGGCTACGAGGCCTGTTTATCTGGGCCATTGATCAGGACAACGCCAACCACGATGCCCTCAATGCCGTCCTGTACCCCAAAGGCCTTGGGGCGTTCAGTGCCCAGAACGGCATCGGTACGGCCAACTATGGGACCTGGTCCCTTCAAGCAAGCGCCTGCTATTTCAGCGCCTGCGGCGAGAACCCGACGTGTTCTCAAGCCGGCTTTATCGCAGATGCACACGTGGTCAGATGCAACGATGGCACGCACCGGCAGCTGTGCTGTCCTTTAACTGCAGCTCCAGACCCAAGGACGTGCCGCTGGCACTACGGTCAGTACCTATCTATCTACCTACCCTACCCAATGTGCCCGGTGTAAGACATTGGCTGAATCGTTTTTGCATCAAAGGTTCAATTCCCTTCGCTTGTACCGACGCAAGCTGCCCAGCCAGTACTGTGCTCATCGCCGAGAGTAACTGGTACTGGGAGGAGGAGAGCGGTGGAACTGGCGACGCCTTTTGCTTCTGGAATACGGCCAAATATTGCTGCTCTGTTGTAAGTCGAAGCCCAAGTCTGGCTGGTGCTCCACGTCCTCGGTCACGGCCACGCGAGAACGTCGTGTCTTACCCGGAGCTTGAGCTGACGGCCCGGATTCCCCATGCAGTCGCAAGATCCATACAGCGTTTGTCGAGCAAGGGTCGGCGTCTGCATCACCATTAACCCCGACACAAACCAGCCGGCCTCCTCGCAGGACTCTGCCAATGCGTGCGACCAGGGGCAAAAGTTTATGACCTACTCCCAAGGTGAGTCTCCCCAAGCGGCACAGTGTTACCGTTCATTGTATGTTGACGCCAGACTGGGGCGCAGGAACCTGTGATACTTCCAAGAATCTCTACATGCCCTGGTGCTGCGATGAGAGTGTCCCTGACTCCGCCTGCCATTGGGCGGAGTCTCCCCCAAAGAATGGTCTCGTCAACTGCGACAATGCGAACACGTGCGGCGCAAACGAGATCAACCTCGGCTCTGATGCCCTGGGAGACGGCGTCGACTGCAGTTACTTCGAGCCGCCTTATGCGCCCACGTCCCCGTACCAGCAGGGACAGTGGTACACTGTTTCAAGGAGTCTTTGCTGCAGTGCTAGCGCCCTGCATATCGTGAGTTTTCTGTTCTTTTCTTGTGTTAGGTACACTGCCTCGATAATTACACCAAGCTGACACTTTCATGCCCACAGACAACAAGTAATCTGCCAGTCCCTCTAGAGTGAGTTTCGTGAAACCAACCCATGCCGAAGTGTTGGCGCATGATCGACTGACACAATACACGTTGGGCAGCTATATCTTCCCGTCTAGCCCTCCCGACACGTACAACAGCGACTTCGAGATCCACACCGACACCGGGCTCAACCCAGCGGGTAGTCTCGGCGACTTGGACCCCAACAACAATGCCTTTGGCTGGTACATCATCTCGGGCCCGCCCGACGAAGTGACCTCGCTGGATAAGCGGGACGGCTCCCACTGGGAGCTTCTCGGCTGCACGCCCGACATGGGCGAAACGCGTCACACGGTACAAGCGGTCTGCACAGACGGCTCGCCAGAGAGCAACTGCGGCGACATTTTCCTCGGTGAAGTCGCCACCACGGTCGTGAAGATGCCCAAGGGATGCGGTCCAGGCAAGTACGCCGTCGCCGTGAGCATGGAGGAGGTCGCGCACCCTGAGCAGTCAGCTCCCCTTCCCAAGAAATTGGTCAAACGACTTGCCGAGCGTGGCATCGCCGAGCCCACCGTCTACTCGTTAACCTTCGACTACGATTTCGGCCCTATCGTCCGTCGCGCCGACTCCAACAAGCTCATCCGGATCGACTACTCGGACGACCCTGGCTACTGGGCCAACATTGTCCTGGGGAAGCCAGGTGCTCCCGCCAAGCGCGAGGAGACGGCATCGTATTTCCAGAAGCGCGACATGGAGCGCCGAGAACTCGAGGACGAGGTCGCCCGCGACCACGGCGGGTCCTGGGAGCGATTCCTGGACCACCGGTGGGGCCTGGAAAGGAGATCGACTGCCCACGAAGACCTACCCCAGCTGCACAAAAGGTGGTTCTCCGCCACGCTTGCTGACTGGATCTACGAGCAACGACATATCGACAAGACCTATAGCCTCGTCCGGCACCACGTCAATGTGAGTTGGGCATGCGCATTGCTCTCCTCGCCGCCGCCTTTTGGAGATTTCCCGCAGGCTACCTAGGGAGCCTGGTTGTGTTTCGGAAACTGATCAGCTGACTTGGTGGAAGGATGTCTACACGTGGAACCTTTTTGACTACAGCAAGATTTGTCAACTGGCCGGAGCCAAGACGACGCAATATCTCAAGATCTGGGCCGACCTCAATGTCCAGGTTGAGACGGCAGCGTCACTGACCCTGATTGTGGGTCTCCTCGCCCTGTCTGATATACTTCTGCCTCGGCGAAACTGCTAACAGATTTGGCCTCGTGCCTTTTACCAAAACAGGGTAATTTCGGGGATCTGGAGAGCTTTGATGAATCCCACGTTCTCTTCCGGAACTCGGGCAGCGTCAAGGCCACGCTCAATTTTGACGCCTTTGCCCAGATGCAGTTCAACAGCGGACGGAAAGAGATCTTTGGGCTGCAGAATTTTGGCGCGACTTTCAGCGTTCCGGGCATTGTCACGATCGGCCCAAACCTGAGGGTCTTTGCGGTGAGTCTCTTCCTGGGCTATATTTGCAGACCTATTATCTTGGCACAATCACAAAACCGGCGGCAGGCTGACTTGGGCGGAATTTGGTGTTTGATCAGGAAATTGATGGCGTAGCCTCCTTCTCCGCGTGAGTGCAACCTCAAAGACGTTTCCGACTAGGTACTCTACAAGGCTGACACTGAGTGCGGACGGGGCCAGAAATGCCCAAGTCTCTGTCGCGCTGGCGGACTGGGACTATACTCAACAGTACCCAAACAGTGGGCAAGATGTCGCATCTGGCTTGACTCCCGACGGCTTCGGATCGGCGTCCGGGAACCTGGCGGCCTCTGACGACATAAGCTCCAGTGGTCCCCAGTGGCGGGGCGATGTCGCCGTGCAAGGCTCCCTGACCGTGCATCTGACGCCCGTTGCACAGCTGGGGATCGTGTTCAACATACCTGACGTGACGATCCCCAACACCGTGGTACGTCCTGTTCTCGCGCCTTCGACCTGGCACGGCATTATTGCCGTCTTGTGCTTATCCCTGAAGCTAACGCAATGGCATTCACACATGAAGGTAGAGCTTGGCCTCGACACGTACGGCACGGTCTACGCGAGTGCTGGAGCGTCGGCCAGCAACGACGCCGGAACAGCCGAGGCTTGTTTCGGTGCTAAGATCGGTTACGAGCTGTATGCGCAGGTCACCGCGCCGTAAGTCCTCCCTCGCACCAACCTACCCAATAAAATAATCATCTGACCGGCGGTGTAGGACCTTGTTTGGTTACAGCCTGAACCGATACTGGCCTCTGGACACTGGCGAGGTGAGTCTTGCGAGCGAGCGCCGAACCTTCCTGTTTGCCATACACTGCTGATTCAATACCGTGTCGTGATGCAGAGAGATCTGGTCAGCGCAGAAGACGCTTGTGTAAGTTACACCATTTACAACAACACTTCCTGAAGAGGAACCCCTGAGGTTTCCGCTGTGGACCTGGGGACGAGACTGGTAAAGGATGATGGAGGCGCGGATGTGTTGGAGCGCCAACGATATAATACCTAGGTACTTTCCGCGCAAGTACTTCTGTATTTGAGATACCACAGATATTATCAAAGGAGCAAATCAATACTCACACGCCGATACTTGAAAACTTGGGGCCAAGCAACTATGACCCGGGATTGTACGCCGTTGCGGTACCTAACATGGTCGTCTCCATGAACCAGACGATTCCCGGCCACATCAAGAAGCGGACGACGGATCCGGAACCAGTCGTGTACGACCTCACGTTTGACCACGACTTTTGCCAGGTCCCCAGGTACCTACATAACGCTGCCGAGTTCGGAATAAGACCCACACAACCCAAGTTGAGGTACCCAACATCCCCGCCTTCCCCGCCCAATCCGCCCCGGGGCACTCGAGACGCGTCGAGTCTCCAACCGTCCATCACCAGGCTTCGGCATTTTCAAGGTACGCGACCATGTCGAACCCCAAACCGCGCGAAGAAGGGGGCAAAGCGCCCCGCAAGATGCCCCCAAAAGAGTACGTCGGCCTGCCGATGCCCCCGGACGCCTCCGACGATCAGCGCGTCGAGGCCTGTATGGCGCATCATACGGCCGAAGTGGCGGCACGCCGGCATCATCGAGGATTTTACCTCCCTGAGACTTTTGACGCCGAGCGCTGGCGGCACGGGATTGTGATTCTGGTCCGGCTCGGGGAGGGGTGGGAGGGCGCAGCGCTGCACCGGCCGCGGCCTAAGCAGTGGTGGGAGCCGGGGGGGGGCCCCGTGCCGCCGGAGAACCATATGACATCGCGAGAGCAGGCCAGGGCAGATCCGCACGGCGAGTTTATCACGGTGCGTTGGAACTTGTCGCAGCTGGCACGACGGGAGATGGAGGAGATCGAGAATTATTGGATGCCCGAGGTGGCGGTGTTGCCGTCGATGATGTGGGAGCTGGGCCACGCCATCAAGAGTCGCCGGGAGCATATGTCCACCTTTCAGTGCTTTGTTCACGACGGTGGTCTAGAGACGGAACTCCAGGGCGAGGTTTATGATTGGTAGTATCTTTTTGGCAACTACTTGCCTGCCTGGTAGACAATTCACATTGTGCCAACCAGAATATGTCAGGTAGTTGGCTGTGTTTGTCGCCTTGGTCATGCCTCGCCGCTTGTGTTGTGTCAGTCAGTGGTAGGTGTTTACTGAACGTGACCGTGTTCCGAAAGCTCGAGAACCCGAAGAGGATAGAAGCCTATTAGCCAAGAGAAATTGACCCTAAACAGGCAATAAAGAAAGTCCACTATACTCCGGTCGCCGAATAAGTTCAGACGACATCCGCACCTACCTAGGTGCCTGCTGCATGGGGTTGTGGAGCAACACGTGTGCGGCCCAAGAATGGGGTTCTAGAATCGAGACCAATTCCCATCCCAGCGGCGCCAAGCACGCTACTTTCCTGCCGATCTAAACATCGCCAATCATGTAAGCCGCTGAGACCTCGTTCAATTTTGAAATGAGCCTCGGCACATTTTAGGGAAGGATGTGCGGATTTTATTTCGCCTGGAGGAACTGGGCTTCCCCGTCACGAACCCCAAGCCACCTCCGAGGAAAAGTGCAGGACTGCAGCCCTGCACTGCGGGGGCATCTCGGGGTCCTTGAATACGCGGAAGTCATAAACCCGAAACCCCGACCAAGCGCTGGGAAGTTTCCACCTTGAACGCTGGTGTCTGTTAGTTGTTTTACAGTCGAGGGTGACCCCAGAATCCAGCAAGGATTGCCTCCAAGAGTCAAATAGAAAAGCGAGTTCAACTCACGTGGGAAGTGCTGCAAAACATCTCGTTCCCATGTGCCTTCCTTCCTGAAGCTTGGCTGCCCGTTGCCCGGAATGAAGAAACCAATACCCAATTAATGCTCCGTACAGATAGCAAAATACAAGCCCGAGAAAAGGAAGTCTGCCTAAGTCGATATAAAGCTCAGGTCAGTCAGGCCTCCTTTCTGGCCAGCTTTGTTTCCCACCCACCACACACCACCACCACCACCGCCACCAGTCTTGTTGGGCTGACTTTCTCTTCGCATCATCATGTCTTCATCTCTTCTTCGCCTTGCAGGCGTTACGCTGGCCCTTGCCGGCTCTGTGCATGGGTAGAGCGGCCCGAGTCTCGTTCCCCCGCAAGACATTGTTTTGCCAGACAGCACTTCTGCTCACAGCCCTCTGACAAAGTTGTCGTCCATGGGACCCTGGTTTGCTGGTAAATACATTGCGTGATGGGAGAACTGCAGAAGCTTTTGTCCTAACTTTCTTCGCAGGAGCAAATGTTTACGGCATTTCCCCCGAGACCCCCGACGGATGCGTCGTCGACCAGGCCGCATATATCACCCGTCACGGCAGTCGATACCCGGACAAGTACTCGTATGCTTCGCATGTCGCTCTTTCAGAGAAGGCAAGACACATCCTCGCACGCTGGTTTATTCGGATCGGGTTGGATGATTGCTGACTACAGAGCCTCTCCGCAGCTCCGAAATGCCACTTTTGAGGCCAAAGGGCCCTTCGCGTTCCTGAAGACGTGGGAGCCGATTCTGGACGACCCAGAGCACCAATTGGAGCTTGAGAGTATCACCGGATACAAAGAGCTCCACGACATGGGCTATGCTCTCCGCGTCAAGTATCCCCAGCTCTACAAGTTCAATACCAAGATGGCAGTTTGGTAAGTCCACCACCGATCACGTTCCCAAACAACCAAAAAAATCTGACTTTTCATAATTAGGACGAACTACTATGCCCGCACCATTGAGACCGCTCGACTTTTCCTCCGTGGCTTCCTCGGCCCCAACTCCGACAAGCTCGGCCAAGTCGTCACCGTGGACTCCACCGTCCCCGAATCTCTGGGCGACTCAGTCACCCCCGGATCGCTCTGCCCCGGAGGCGCGTTCGATTACTACAACGTCCCTCAGGCCACCCAGTGGAAGTCCATCTATCTTCCGAAAGTGGTCGCACGGGTCAACAAATACATCAGCGGGAACCTCAACCTGACCACCGCGGACGTCGCTCTCTTCTTTGACCTTTGCGGCTACGAGTCGCAGATCTCCGGCAGGCTGTCGCCGTGGTGCAGCGCAATGACCGAGGAAGAATTCGAGGACTACCAGTACGGCATGGATCTGTACTACTGGTACACGAACGGACCCGGCGCCGGCAAGCCCCTCGCCGTCAACCTGCCGTTCGTTAAGCGCGTCGTGGACCTCCTTGCCCAGGGCCCTGGCATCAAAGGCGTCGACCAGAACGGGAACGCGTTCGACGTTCCCGATCTCTTGATGACCTTTGCGCTCGACGTCAACGTCAACAACATTGTGGGCCTCGCGGGAGTCTTCGACAACGAGAAACCTCTCCCGCCCAATGCACGCTCCAAGAATTACAACTTCGTCTCCAGCCGGATCACACCGATGCGCGGCACCGTGGCGTTTGAAAGACTGACCTGCTCTCCTGATGCCGGCTTTTGCAAGGACAAGGGCAAGGTCAAGGGCAAGCGCGCAGCCCCCACCTCCAGCTCCAGCGCCTCCGCCGCTGCCAATGGGACTTATATCCGCATCCTCCTGAACGACGCTGTCTACCCCGTGGCAAACTGCCAGGACGGCCCGGGTCGCAGCTGCAGCATGGAGAAATATGTCAAGTATATCTCTGACAAGTATGCGGCGTTTGGCAACTACAAGGCTCTGTGCAATGCCACGAGCAATACTGCTGCGCCGGATGTCGTGTTGGGGGCGAGCTTTTTCACGGACTTGAGGGAGAGCTGGCTCGGCTTTCTCTGGGCTTGATTAGGTCGATGTTGGACCGGGAGGAAGTTGAATGGTCGTGATGGTCTGCAAGGAGCTTTCGGTTTGTGGATTTCTGAGGCTTTTCACATCGCACTTCTGTGCAGGTAATGTACCTACGTACCTTATTCATGTATATTAATCAATCGTTGTTTGATGCCTCGGAATGTCTTAATATCTTAGACACACAACGCAGTGTCTTGAATCTTTCCCGTCAACGGGGCAGTGCAATCTAAGGCCCCAAGGCTGAACTGAGCCTCGACCTAAGACCACGAGCGGGGTGAGCCGAGTGTCTTGGTTTGCGGCACAGTCGCCCGTTTGAGTCAATCAGACAACCCAGCAACGTCCATTGACAACATCTCCATCCCATTTAGCTGTTCATCATCCGCCATGGCGCCGACAGTCTTCTAAATCGTGTCGGATCTCCATCTCGAGACCCAACCGTCGTACGAGTACAACTTCAAACAGACGGCGCCCAATCTCGCCCTGCTCGGCGACATCGGGCACGTAGCCCACGACGCCCTCTTCACCTTCCTCGAGAAGCAGCTGAGCCGGTACTGGAACGTCTTCTTCCTCCTGGGCAACCACGAGCCCGTCTCGGGCAGCTGGCCCGCCGCCAAGCAACGGGTACGCGAGTTCGCCGAGCGGATGGAGCGACTGCGGGCTCGTTCGACCATCGGCCGCTTCATTTTCCTAGACCAGAACCGCCACGACGTCAACTCAACCCTTACCGTGCTCGGCTGCACGCTGTTCTCGCGCGTGACCCAAGACCAGGCCGCCGCCGTGGCAGGCCGCTTCATCGACTTCCAGCAGATCCTGAACTGGACGGTCGAGGACCACGTCGACGCCCACCTGTCCGACCTGCGCTGGCTCAACGCCCAGGTCGCTCACATCGCCCGGACCGAGCCGCAGCGGCAAATTGTCATCTTTACGCACCTCAGCCCGACAACGGACGCGCGAGCCGCAGGCCAGAGCCACAAGGACAGCCCCGTCGCCTCGGGGTTTGCCACGGACCTCAGCCTCGAGGAGTGCTGGACCAACCCGGCGGTCGTCATGTGGGCGTTTGGGCACACCCACGTCAGCTGCGACTTTGTGGACGGCCGAGGGAAGGCAGTGCTGGCGAACCAGCGGGGATATGCGATGGCGCTGCAGAGCGCTTTTGACGCGGAAAAGACGTTTGTGGTAGGGAAGGAGGCGGGCTCGAGCATGCTGCTCGTGTAGCACCTAGGTCGGCAGGGGATTGTCTAGGTATTAGTTCCACTCGTAACGCCAGTCTCCGGGAAACCGGTCATCGGGTTTCCAGCACCCGCTAACCGACGGTTCATTGATATACCGGTTGAACCAAAAGTCCTCGAGATCCCAAAACCCAACCCGAAACCACTCGAGCAAGCCTTCATTCAAACTTCTCTCCTTCGGCTCAGACTCGACCATCTTGACCCAATACTCGCGCGCCACCCTGTCCGCCTCACCGCCAAGGTCCTCACCAACCCCAAACTCGTACGCCGCCAGGCCCTGCAGCTGCGCGACCGTCTCCTCATCAAACAGCATCGCCGTCTTCAGCCTCGGCCCGGCAGCCGAAAACGCCCACTCCTCACCATCCCAGCGCTCTCGCGCCCACCGACGAAAAAAGACACTCGCCTGCGTCGCCGTGGCCCCGTCGAGCGCCGCCCGGTCCTGCACCACGTCGTTGACAAACCGGCGCACGTAGAGCTCGTGCGACGGACGCGGGTCGGCCGTCGTCGCCACGCCCACGGGCAGCCTGTTGCCTCGGGTGCGGAGGTCTGCCAGGCCGTCGGCTACCCACCGGCACTCCTGGGCCGCCAGGGCGCGCATGTAGCAGGATAGGGTGCCGACGGCGGCGTCGAAGGCGGTGTTGTTGGTGTAGGTGGTGCGCAGGATGGTGTAGCCCCACGTGCGGGCGCGGTAGGTGGAGGGGAAGGCGAAGTGCGACGAGAGCCAGACTAGACGCCGGCGCGAGCCGCGCATGGCTTCGGGGTTGGGCTAGCCTGGTGCGAACTCCGAGGGTGTGAAGTCGCCGGCGAGAGCGCGGAGCTGTTTGGCGTCGGCGGCGGCCTCACAGTCTTCGGCTGTTGGTTCTCTTGTGTAACCCCATGAGTTGTTATCTGTAGATGTGGAGGACATGGCTGTGGAGGGAGGAGACGTGGACTCGCTAGGAGAGTAATTATCAACGAAGCGGCATCAATGCTTGGTGTGGGAGGGGCGAGGTTGACCGGCGGTTGCTGGCCAAATCACAATCCGTCCAGGCGATTTATGCGCTGCCGCTGATTGCTCGCAGCCCCCAGCCCCGGATCCACGATGGCGTCCCGGGGGCGCAGCGGACGGCTGAGCCAGCGCCTGCGTTGGTACCTAATCTGCGTAGGTACCTAGGTAGGTACTCTGTCGGTAGGTCAGGTAGCCCCCTCTCCTCTTGAATTCGCATATTCAATCAAGCTTGCTGTCAGCTTGACGCCCAGCTCTACCCTCCCCTCAATTACCTCTTCTCTTTGCTTTTTCCGCATCACTCTCCGCAGTCTCAGCCATCCCGACCTATTCCTTTCGACATGGTGCTTCCTTGGGTTCTGGCTGCACTCGCCGTGGCAGCCCTGTGCAAGGCGGAAAACGTCAGCGAAATCGCGGTCTGGGCTCTGATCCAAGCCAACAAGGACAACCAGACGGCGCTTCAAACCATTTCTGCCCCAGCGTGGGTCTCAGCAGCCGAGTTTCGAGGCACCATGGCCATCCTCCAGACCTGTGTTCTGGCTCTGTTTGCCTGCGTCTACACGGCCTTGCATCTCAACGTCCCGCCCAAGACCGATTTCCTCAGCACGCTCGCTACCAAGACGAAGTGGGTGATCATGGCGCTACTCGCGCCCGAGGTTGTGCTCTACATGGCGGCAGATCAGCTCGTCCAGGCCCTCCGACTCAAGAAGGAGCTCAAGAGGCTGCAGGAAAATAGCAACCACGTTGATAAGAACGTAAGTTCTCAAGTCTCCTAAGTACCTGGTACCTACCTAGACTGTCATTGAAAAGTGTTCGGAAGCGATATTAACCTAAGGAACTATCCATAGTTAGTTTGACTTTAATTTGAGATACGCCTTCCTTGTGGTGATGGGAGGAGTCAGGATTGCCCCTGAGGAGATGGCCAAGTTCGTCTATCCACCTGCCGATGAGAAGCTCGTCGGAGTGGGATCGCCGGTGCACTTGAACTCGGACGGCGTCATCTGGCTTGCAAAGAGAGGCCACTGGATCTACATCACGCCAGAACGGATTGCTGGCAAGAGCAAAGCAAACCTGCTGCAGAAGGCCCTCGTTCTGCTCCAAGTCTCGTATTCGGCGACAACCTGCGTCGCCCGCCGAGCCTATGGCCTTCCCCTTACGCTGCTGGAGATCCATACCATGGTGCACGTCATCTGTGCCGTTGCCATGTATGCCCTTTGGCTCGAGGTGAGTCCCGTCCTCAGTCCTGTGTTCCTTGTCGGCGTCTGGCCGCTGAGCTAATAATCAAAACGTCTGCAGAAGCCATTGGATATTTCCGAGCCCGAGGTGGTGTATGATTCTCGGTGGGATGATTCCCTCGCCATTATAATCCAGGCGTCATTCTACACAAGACTATCGAGAGACGGCCCGCTTGTTGTTCGCCGTTCATCGATACAGGTGACCCCAGACCAACAACAGCCTGTGTCATCTCAGCCGCCCGAGGAAGGGACATCGCTGGCCTCCGCTGCTGGCAGCGGACGGGCTTCTCCCAACTCTTCGTCAGTCGGCTTGCAACCCTCCCCTCCTCCTCCGTTCCTTGATCGCACCGACTCTCTTTCCCGCGTTCCTCTTGGAAACTGGGAATTACGGGTTAACACCGCAGCTCTCGGGGACGACTATCTATTTGCAAGGCAGTCTTTGGCGCGATGGAAGGCTATGGCATCCTACCTTGATGCACTGCCGAATGCCAAACTGAATGCCAAACTGATCAGCCTTCTCTTTACTCGTCCGGCCTCCTTACTGACCGAAACGAGAAATCTTCACTTCTCCTACTCCAACGCATTCTTCGAACTAGATGATATGGCCATTGCAGTGAGGAAAGAGCCGTCGCTCGTCGTGCTTGCCGTCGTGCTTCCTACTATATATGGGGGAGTACACTTGAGCGCTTGGAACTTCGAATTCCCGACACCGACGGAGCATTTGCTGTGGAAAATCATGTGCTTTGTCATTATCGGGGCCGTCCCGGCGATGTTTGGCGCAATGTTCTTCTTTTCGCTTCTTCTCTTTTGCTTCACGACACTGGGGGAGAAATTCCGCATCACGGTGATCAGGAATTATGAGAATCATGCGATCTTTTGGGCCGACGGGTACTACAAATTCGTGGGGGTCGTTGTTTTCGCTGCGTATAGCTGCGCAAGACTCTATCTTGTGGTCGAATCCTTCATCAGCCTCAGGAGGGTGCCGGTCGGAGTGTACTACACTGCGCCGTGGCTTCAGATGATGCCTCATGCCTGAGCAGAGGCCCGTCATGTAGTAGTACAACAGTCGAGACCAACCCGATGCTCTTTTCTCTCCCTCACACTTGTGCTGTCCGGATGAGAATCTCTCTCATCTTCTCCGTCACGCTCAAAAACGGCGTATCTTCGGAACCAACGTCCAGCTCTCCTATCTCACTCTCAACCGGCCTTGACGCAATGCCACCTTGACCAGCCACCTCGTTGTGGCCCTTGCCAAGCGCTTTTCGCCCGCCTTTACCCCGCGTTCAGTTGTTAACCACATCCATACGAGTAACGACGCGCTAACCCAGGCAGTTATTTTCTGTTGGCTTCGACGCTCCCTCATCCGTCCCATTCTCCATCAAACAACCCGCACGGTTGCACTGCCCTCCACAATGGAACGATTATTCAGCGCGCCGGAGATCGTCCTTCTCGTTCTCGAGTCTTGTGACAGCGTCGGTGACTGCCTTTCCCTGGCCCTGGCATGCAGGCCCCTTGCCTCCATTTGGCGCGCGCATGCGGCGGCAGTCCTTCGCCCTCGCCTCGAGGCCCAAATCGTCGGCTTCAGCCAAGCCCTGTTAGCGGTGAGCCGAATGTCGCCATCCCCGGTCAAGAGTCAGGGCTAACGGACATCATGTTGTAGGTCCGGGCGACGAACCTGGTGTGCGACGCTTTCCACGCCAATCAATTGCCTCCTCGCCTGGCTCCTCCCCTGGGCGCGCTGGGAGCCCGAAAGCCGGACATCCGCGAGCTCAAGCAGGTCCGGGACCTGCGCGCGCTGTGTCGAGCACATGTACTACTACGGGGACCGTGAGGATCAGATGCATCTTGAGAAGGATCTTTGGGCAACAGGCGAGCAGGGCGTTCGGGTGCGTTCTCGCTTCCATTGCGCCATGTATCGGGTCCTCTTCGTGAGCGCAGTCCTTGCCCGGGAGTATCTCGAGCCCTTGTTCTTAGCCCCTGTCCAAGGACCTCCAGGCTGCCTCTCTCGCTTGATGAGTCTCGGTCAGGGCGAGGAGCCGGACGAAGAGCAGGAGGAGGACGACGACCTTCTGACTCACGAGGACATTACCTACCTGGAGCAGTTTCCCGTCTACGATCTCGAGGCTGGCCCAGAAATGTGGGAGCCAGCGTTCGGGGACTTGGCGAACTGGCTTCTCGACGACATCGAGACCACCTTTACAGAAGTGCGGCCCCCGAAATACCAAGCTCTTGGGATGGACGCCAAGGAGCTCGGCCGCTTGCAGGAAGTCACCTTCGTCCTTGCGGCATATCACCATATAAAGGACAAGCTCTTCGACAAATACTGGTTTTACCCTGGCAGCGAAGAAATAACGCCGCCGCCTCCGCTCCCCAGCCGTGTGCGAAAGGTGTCAGACGTGATGTTGGAAATCTTCAATCCTGAGGAGGTATCGATGCCTGAAACGGTCGAGGATTCGACAGACTGTTATCTTCTCAACAAGCGTTTCGTCCCTCAGGAACAGGAGATGCCGTGGGCTGCCGAGATACAATGCGTGTTGGGCACCGTGTGGTACCACTCTGGTGGCCCGACACTGCGCGGGGGGGACTTTTTCCCTCTCCGCCTCCCGAGCTCCGGTTTATCGACTTTATCCTGGCCAAGTTCTTCAAGATCAGGTTCATTGATGACTTGTTTTGTGAAGACGCATGGTATTATTACATGCAGCAGTACCAAATGGGCTTTTTGCAGGACACGTGTCTGTTTTGGGACCGCTCGGTCGCTCGTACCTTACGGCTCTTTGTTTCCAAGGACGAGGCGCCGTTGAGCCTTGGTTAGGTGCCGCAGGGGAGCTAGCCTGGTGGAGATAGAGCCAGCAGGTTGGGGGTCATCATTCTCCCTTGGTCTTTCCTAGCCCTTTTCGTAGTTCACGTTGATACATTCTGCGTCCCCCAAGGGGTCCCCCCGCCGCAGGGACCGGCAACCCGACCACCACCACCGTCACCACCACCGTCTCCACCCCGTGTCCGTCCGTCCAGCAGCCGCTCTCCCCAACCACGCCCAACGCCAACCCGCTCCTGACGCCCGTCCCCGTCCCCGCCGACCCGGCCAAGGATCCGCTCCCCTTCCCGCCGACCCCGAAGCCAACGTACGACGCCGGCACCGAAACCTACCACTGCAACTACGACACGCCGCGGTTCCTGGCCGGGCGCCAGCAGCTTGAGGTGGCCGTGGACCTCTTCTGCTCGCGATACCAGGGCACGGCGATTCGCGAGAACTCGTGGCAGGGCATCGCCCTGCCGATCCTGGGCTACCTCCCCGACGCGGCGGAGACGCCCGCGCAGGGCAGCCTGCGCGTGGCCGTGTACGGGCGGAACAACGTCGAGTTCACGCTGACGGGCGACGAGTGCCGGCGCGTGCTGGGGGCGCTGACGCGGTGCTACACGCTCGCGCGGCCGGACTGGGGATGGGGCGGCACGGTCAGCTCCAACGCCGCCGTGTAGGTGCTGGATCCGAGCCAGGATCCGATCGGCCCCGCTGCGGATAGCCCGGGGTGCTGGTATTATGTGTTGACGACTGGGTTGTGTTACTGAGTCTGGCGCCGAAACGCTTTGATTCAGGCACCTAGGTACCTAGGCAACTACGTACCTACCGATCTTGATCTTGGAAAATGCGCAAAAGAGATGTTAACCTAAGGAACTCTAGTTTGACTTTAACTTTAAATAACTACGCCTTCTTTAACTTTAAATACGCCTTCTTTAACTTTAAATAACGTACATGATAAGCGAATGTCACAGACAAGCGAATGTCACAGGGAATCGCACATATGCATCTTGCATCTTCTTTCCCAAATTCCTTCACAAC
>FTCU01000775.1_pt1 | contig 43155 bp, 58 predicted proteins | sample 1639521 | NCBI WGS metagenome assembly FTCU01 (sample SAMEA3914864, study PRJEB12502) | metagenome | biome: forest; material: soil | place: USA | collected 2012-03-12 | depth 0.3 m
ACCTGATTATCACAACCAAAGGGACTGCCACCCATTTTGCTGGAGTGGAATGGAACATGAAAGGAGATCTTGTTGGCGACTATCCCGGTATGTGGGGTAGGTGCCTTTATAAATGCTTTCAAGTTTGGGCACCTACACGTGTAACTGGAGATGCCGATGCTGACGAGTACCCTACAGACGTTCATTTCCGGATCGGAGGGGCGACCGGGATAAATATGCAAGTCGACCAGTGTCCTCAAGACGGCACCGACTGTCAGGCCGGCCTCAAGTTGTTGCAAATCACTCCGTCCGGAGGCGGCTATTTCCAGAACGTATGGGTATGGGTTGCCGAGTAAGTCTCTCATCTAATTTTACCTGCTATGTACATCGCACACTGGCAAGGCAAGCGTGGGCTAACACCACTTTAACGCCTGAAGCCATGACATAGACGACTCGTTCAACGACAGGATCAGCATCCTCGTGGCTCGTGGCTGGCTGATATAATCCACAGCACCAACGTGGCTCTACGGCACGGCCTCGGAGCACTCAGTCATGTACCAGTACTCCTTCAGCAGCGCCAGCACCCTGGCAGCTGGCATGATCCAGACCGAGAGCGCCTACTTCTAGGGCAAAGACGGGGTCGGCAACCCCGGGCCATTTGCTGGATCTGCCCCATATCCGGGGGACCCTATTTTGCCGGACGGAGGCTGCGGTGCCAAGGGGAATGGGACTATAGGTGCGTTTGCTCTACAAGGCTTGAGTTTCAGCTCATTGTTGACTAACCGATGGCATTGTTTATAGGCTGTGATGAGAGTTGGGCCGTGGTGATTCTTAACTCTACGCAAATCTCTATCAACGGGGCTGGCCTCTAGTAAGTCTATAGAAAGGCTAGCTCTACGCTTCCTAGAATTAGCTAACATACCTGATCTAAGCTTGTGGTTCGATGCCTACGACGAGAGTTGCGTGGATAGTTGGAACTGCTAGCGGAGTCTGGTCTAGATCGGGCGCGGGTCTGGCGATTTGTCCATCAAGAATCTCATCACCATCGGGTCAACCAATATGATTAGCGGCGTCTCGGGAGAATCGTTTCTTGGAATAGACGCCGAGGAAAACCTCAACTCGGTCGGACACCCCTGGTGGAGCCTGCTCAGCTACTTCCAGATTGTCGGGACGGTAGCCACGACGGTCTGGCCTGCCAACCGCAACTTCTTCGGCCTCGGAGACTCCTATGCTGCGGGGATCGGTGCTGACTGCGGCGATATCACCGAGGATCAGCCACAGGGGGCCAAGTGCTTCAAGTGCAAAGGCGCCTATCCGTACCAACTGGCCAACAACTTCCCTCCATTCAACGGCGGTGCGGGTTCACACAGGTCCATCTTCAAGTTCTTTGCCTGTTCCGGAGCCAAGACCGGTGGGGTGGTCAACCCGCCAGATCCTGGGAAGAACAGCCAGGTCTAGCAGATGAAGGATTATGGCGTCTTCGAGGAATTTGGGTTTTCGACTTTGTCAATTGGGGGTGTAAGTCGCAGATCACCCATCAGAGTGTCCTCAATTTTGCTATTGCTAATTTCGAATCCCTATCTACGTTCAGAATAATGTTGGCTTCACTCGTATCGTCAAGTCCTGTATCTTCTGGACAATAAAGGAATGCGAATCGGAGATGACTAGGACCCAAGCCTGGATCAGCTCTGCCGAGCTGGCCAACAACCTGACTCAGTCGTATCGACATATCATGGACCTCGCCACTGTCCCAGACTTCAAACTCTTCGTCACCGGTAGGCAGCTCGTCTAGTTTTTGATGGTGTCCTCGGTCTACTAGCTGACAACGGCATTATAATGAAGGCTACGGGCGCTTTTTCAACGAGCATACGGACTGGTGCAACAAGAAGAACCTCTTCCCGTACACGGTGCCGTTCTGGTACCGCGCCGACCTCACCAAGGAGCTGCGCATCCGCGCCAACACCATGACGACCAACCTCAACACCCGGATCATCGGCATCGTCAACGACGTAAACTAGCAGTATATCAACGCGGGCTCGTAGAAGCGTGTCTACTACGTCGACACGGACAAGACGTACGAGAACAACCGCTGGTGCGACGGCAACGACCGCGACACGTGGCGCGACGACTCCTTCTTCTTCAACATCCGCTCTGACGACCTGAAGCCGGACGGAACCGTGATGGCGGGCGACCAAACCCCGCTGGTCATCGATATCGGCGGCATCGACCCCAACACCTGTCTAGACGCGGCCGACGCGGCCGACGACGACACGCTCATGCTGCGGTGCGTCGTCGCCCGGCAGTATGCCGACAACAGCGGCAGCCCGAGCGCGCTTGGCGTCGTGTACCCGGCCGACGACAGCAGCGGGGCCTCGATACAGATCGTCAATAGCGGCAAGTTCACGGCCTCGGGGGCCATCTTGGACAAGTGGGCTAAGGCGTTCCACCCCAAGACATACCCGCTCGCGAATATCGCGGGGCGTGTCTACCAGACTTGGCTGGGTCTACATTAGGCAAGGTAGGAGGTGGAATCTAGAGAGAGGAGGTGTCGAAGAAGACGTTCTCTGTCCATGGAACAATGTGTCCGTTTAGTCGTCGGTCTTGTCGCGATATGGAGCTGAAGCTCCCCCTGATGGGGGAGGAACACGGGGGAGGATTGCAACATCAACAGATTGCATCTCTTGCAGCAAAAACCATCAAATCTTGTTGTTCTATTCAGCTTCCGCGTGGTCCTCTCCATCCCCGGGCGGCGACGGTAAGCTCCGCATGGCTCCCGACGTCATGGCCAAGTTGTTCAGCTTCTCCAGCTGCTCAATGAACCTGAGGTCTCTTTGTCAGTGCATGGCGAGCCAACAGGAAGCACGCAATACTCACAGCACCCGCCGTTCCGGGTCCTTGGCATACATTGCTGAGCGCAGGGCGATACCCAGAGTCGCATACACCTCAATCCTCGCGTCAAAGTCCGCAGCAGGTTCTGAAACGCCCATTACGTCGCGGTAGATCTTTCCTGCATCCTCCAAGTTCCAGGTATTTGGACGAGTGACCCGGATGTCAGCTAGTACGCCAGTCCCATTGTTAGCAAACCTCATTTGCGTTTTCTTCCGAGACCTGAGGGTAACGCATCAGTAGGTACCTTCGCTGTGACCCCAAACGGCGCAAGAGTCAAAGAGACACAAATTGTTGGGCGAGCCCTTTCTTGGCTTGATATTCCCCGGCCAGCCGTCGTTGTGCAGCAACGTTGGGTAGATGATCCTCCCGTCTGACTCCAATGGCCTTAGATAGCGAGGAATGACGAACTCCTGGAAAACCTTCTTTACCCGTGTGAGATTATCATCAGGTCCGCGTGCCACTTCCTCTTTCTCGCACATAGAGCGAAAGGTCTGGGCCCAAAACTTCTCCCACGAAGAGTTCCATGTGTTGTCCTGTGGGATGTTGGCGAGATGCGTGTCGATGTGGAAGCCAAACTTGCCCCCGGGAGACTTCCCAATGCTCCTCTTGTGGAGTGTGACAAAGACCTCGGCCCATGCCTTGGGATCGGGATGCTCCTCGTCCATTTCGACATACTCGGCGACGTAGAAGTGCATGTCAGGCTGCGAGTGATACGAGCCGTAGGCTACTGGCTTGGGTGTGTGCTCGGGGATGAACGAGTAAACGAGCTTCTCGGACTCGAAAGCTGCTTTCATCATGTTTAAACCGACAGGGCCAGATGCACCTTTTTTGAAAAAGACTTGCTCGGTACCATCGGGGAGTTCAACCTTGATCCGCAGTGTCTCGACCCACAGGCTCTCGCCTCCCCTGGTAGTGTTGACGACTCGGCACCCAATGGGCAGGGCTAGGATGAATGAATCAGCGCCGCAATCGGGCATCGCAGGCGGGCAAAGCACAAAGGAGACGTACCTCCATCACACCTTTATCTAAGTCGGCATCATCCCCAAGGGGATCTATCCCAGCCACAAACCTAGCCATCGTAACAAAACCCTGAATTAGAGGAAAGCTGGCCAGAATCCAAGCGGTGGCGCAATATGGGTTACGTGAGGGGAATTGGGAGCCCCTCGGGCCCGGCGGTGAGTCCGCTGGGAACCGAGCCGCTTATTGGTCAAGATACCGTACTTGAGTAGGCAGTTGGTACATGACAACCCGAGAATGCCCAATACCAGGCCTATCTTGGACATTTTCCCATTACGGTCCCTCGTAAATGCACTGTGCTGAAAACCATCATCATGCAAAGAGAGACTATGAATAAGAACTATTTCGGACCCCCACACTACAACACCCTGAGGTGAGAATGCCTTCAACGGTTGAGACGGAAAACTGCTAAGAGGCGCGATACTTGTAATGTCCTGTGGAGCACCGCCGAAGGAATTGATGACCCCCCAAAACCGATGCCTTGATCGAGGGAAGAGTCGGATGTCGTTTCCGACAGGGGGGCAAACTAGGTCACGATCTATCAACGTCAGAATAATGACCCCTGCGAATGCAGCAGCTACAGACTAGGTAGGTATCTTAATCAAGACGATGGGCCTTCCAGTACGGCTGATCCCAACTCAACACAAACTTTACACCCCCCTTGCCAAACATCTCCTCCAGCTCAAGCTTAACCCCGTTCCACTCGTCGGTGTTGTGCCAGTCATCGTACCGGTCCGATTTCTGCGACGGCGCAAGCACCACGCTCTTCAAGTTCGGATACCTCCCCACAGAAACCACCTTTGCAAACCTCAGCATCGCAGCCTGCAGCTCGACCCCATCTGGCCTCCAAAACGTCACCTCCCGAATCGACGGCGGAAACATGGTCGACAAGAAGCTATCCATCTTCGCGCGCTTATTCTTCCTCTTCCACACCGCCCTCAGCGAACCCAGCGCATGCCCATCCACCATCAGCACCTCTAGCTTCGCAAAATCCGTCAGCGACTCCCGCTCCGAGTCCTCGCCGGTTCCCTGCGGCGTATCATCCCGAACATCCAACCGCAGCTCCCTCAGCGAGTCCTTCCTGCACTCCACCGCCTTCCAGACATCGGTCGTGCACCGGTCCTCGCAGTAGTCGTAGTTGTCGGCCAGCGCGTCCCACGGCAGCGCGAGCACCTCGAGTCGCGGCGCGGCGTCCAGCATGGCGGCCAGCGCGTCCGGGTTGGCGGCACATGGCGTTTGCCAGTACAGCTTGCGCAGGTTGGGGAGGGGCGTGAAAGTGGTGCCGCGGGAGAAGGCGGGGTCGGGCAGGCACATGGCTTCAAGGTTTGGGGCGTGGGCGGCGATGGTCTCGACGGCGTTCATGGAGATGTCGAAGCGGTCGCCGGCGATGAAATAATGGGACACTTCGAGGGATTTGAGGGCAGGGAGGAGGGGAGGGTGATTTTTGACGAGTTGGGGGAGAATGTGCAAGTCCCAGTCGTAATCGAGTGGCATGCGCAGGTATTCGAGGTTGGGAGTGTGAGCAAGGAGGAGCTCGAGCGGGAGGAGGCGGTAGCCGGGCTCGCCGTCGGTGCTCCAGTGGTCTGGCACGGCGGGGAGGGAAAGCTGGACAATGCCATCCCTGACGAACTGGCCCTCTTCGAGTGGAATGTCCTCGTGTCCGCCACCGGACATGATGAACCGGACATGCTGGCGGAGGTCTGGTCGGGCAACGAGGGTTCGAGCAAGGAGGATTATGCGACGGACGGCCGATGGGCCTGCATCGGAATAGCATTGAAAGACGAGAGGCAAGACAGCGTCTCGGAGTGCTTTACAGGTTCTTGAGAGGCGCGAGATGTGCAGCTGCCCGCGAAACCACTGGTGGCATCCAGGCCGCCGGTTGAGACAGTCGTGGCAGGGATAAGGGGTGCGCTTTACGACACAAGCAGGAGTGAGAAAGGCGCAGATGTGGTGGAGCAGCTCTGCGGGCAGATCCGTAATGCCACCGGGGGTCGCGGCGGTTGCCATGATCAGGTTGGTGTGAGGGGCATAGTGGGAGCGAAGAGTTCAAAGTCCACAGGGCGATATATAATTAATAATGGAGGGCCTGGGCCGTCGTGGGTGCATCCGTTCCGTCGGGTGAAACCCATGGTTCTGGCGCTGCTGCCTACGGCAAGAACGGGAAAGCCTCAGGTTAGCGCGGACTCTTTCCTCCGACGCAAGATCGACCCCGCAGCAAGAGGCCCCCCAAATTTGAGCTGCATTCGGGCTCTGTGGAGACTTTGTGGAAGACAGATAGAGGGTTAGGGTATTAAAAGACGTCGGGCGGCCTGAGGGTTCCTGGAATCTTCGTCCACGCCCATCTCTCGGCAGCCACTGGCGAACGGTGATCGCACTCTTGGAGAGCCAGTACTGAAAGTGTCAATGAAAAAGTCATGTAAGCAATGCATACAAGAAGCGGCGGTCTGATGGTGGACCGCGACGCGTCTTTCTCCGCGCGATCACGAAACGACTTCTCTCCAACACTTCAAGAATCTACTAGAGGGTTTGCGAGTTTCGCTAACCTTTAGCAAAAGAGGCAAGATTCGAAGCTCTCGGCATTTGTTGAGCCCCGAGTTGGCGTGTGGGCTCTTCGCTGCAGGGATGCCGAAGCCACCTCTGGGCTCAGCCATTCATGAGTGTCCTGGCTGAGTTCCTCTGGGCGCTTGCGGCACACGCTCCAACCTCCCATGTCATGCAATGCACTGCCCCTCCCTCACTGAGGCTCACCCGCATCAGGCTGGGCGCCCTCCGCAACCTCCCAATCTGTTTTATTGCAGTGTTCTTTGCCAGACGACGGTCCCAGCCAGTTTCCTGCTCGTTACCTACCTTAGGTATCTACCCCTACCACTGTATTCCGGCTTCGTAGCTTGACCTCGCTATGGCAGAAGCATTGGCTTTCGGCGCCAGCGTCGTGGCCTTCCTACAACTGACAGACCGCGTCGTCCAGCTCTCCAAGAGCTTTATAGATGCAACGAAAGACGCGCCTACAGCTCTGCGAAGGCTGCACGCCGAGGCTGCATCCATGAAAGACATTATGGATGAACTGAAAAGACTCCACGATGCCTCCGATTACGGAAACTCTACCGCGATCGAAAAAGCGACGCACCTGCCCATCGAAAGCTGCCGTTCGTCCGTACAGATGCTGGAGACGGAACTCTCCAAGCTCTCCATCTCACCCGCTCACGCGCAGACTGGGTCTGGCAAACGACAGAAGATTAAGCAGTCCCTACAGTGGGCTGCTGGTGGAGAAGACAGGGTGAAGAAACTCGTCGCCGACATGATCACCCAGAAGGCGACCTTATCGCTTGCCCTCGTGAGCGACATTTCGTAAGTACATGCAAGCTCAAGTTCGGTAGATGTGCGTACGCTCATATGCTGACTGATAATCCTTCAGACAAGAGGTCAAATCCGTCAAGGCCAGCGTTAGTAAGGTTGAGGATTCGCTGACAGGTTCGTGGGGTGTCCCCATATACCCTGACCATGAAGTCGCTGGCTGATGGCCATTCTAGCCACAAAAGTCCTTGACGTAATCAAGTGGTTGGAGCATACAAACCCATCTGAAGTTCACAACCGCTCACGGTGTCTCTACGAGAAGCATACGGGCAACTGGGTGATGAGGAGCGCCGCATGGGCAGGTTTTGTCGAGGGCCACCATCGAGTACTGTGGGTTCACGGTATACCCGGTGCTGGAAAAACGATTCTGTGCTCGAATCTCATTGAGATGCTGCGTTTAAAACAGGGACGTCGGACCGGCTGGGCTTACTACTACTGTTACTTCGGCCGAAACCAGGACGAAACGGTGCCGCTGTTGCGGTGGATTACGGCTCAGCTTTGCAATCAAACCGGGTTGATGCCCAGGGTACTCGCACAGTCCTATCAGGAACGACATGAACCCGACACCGACACACTTTTGTCCATCCTCGAGGCGGTGCTTCAGTCGTTGGATGCCGCCTTCGTCACGATAGACGCCATTGACGAGAGTATGCCCTACACAAACCTCCTCGCCACGCTGAGGTCCCTCATGACGGAGTCCCGATTTGACAAGCTGCGGTTGTTGGTCACTAGCCGACAATATCTCGATATCGAGCAGTGCATCAAGCCGTGCGCGGTCACCCTCCCGATGTCGAATGACCTTGTCGCGGAGGACCTTCGGATATATGTCACCTCAACACTACGAACCAACCCAAAGTTCCGTGCATGGTCCGAATCCCTACTCAAAGAAGTCGAAGATGCTTTGGTAAATGGAGCTAAGGGGATGTAGGTCCTCGAAATATAAGCGGCATCCTGGCTCCACAGCTAACGCTCATAAATGAAGGTTCCGTTGGGCAGTGTGCCAAATCGACATTCTTGGGAGACTCAAATCCCAATCAGCCGTCCGCAAGGCGTTGGCCGAGCTACCTGAGACCCTGGATGAGACGTACGACAGGATCTTGCTTGCCATACCGCGAGAACACCGCGAATTTGCCCGACAGACGTTGGCAATCCTTGCCGCCCAAAGCGAGCTCGGAAAGGCCACAATGACGGCAGAGGTGGTCCTAAGCATGGTTGTCCGATCTCTCGACCTACCCGACGACAATTTCCATGATGTTTTTGACATTCGCGAAACGTGCGGCTGCCTCGTCACCTTTGTGTCAGCTCAAGTGCCTTCATACAACATAGTTTCCTATCGACCCGTGTACACCGAGGACCTAGATAAGGTCGTGTTGGCACACTACACCGTGAAGGAGTTCCTGTACTCCGGTCGCACTTCTCTCCAGTCTACGGGTCATATATCTCGTTTCGCGCTCCAGGAGAAGGACGTCATTCGCGAATGGGCAGACCTCGTCTTGCGCACAGCATTATCGGCTCGGGCATCCGACCGGTTGGTCAGCGACAAATCGATTGAGGACTACTGTCTCGCGGTAACGCGCCCCATCATTGAAACCTGGGAAGAGATGGTGGTCCAAGGCGGCCTGGCCGACGCTTGCTTGGATTTTCTTGACCCGGCAGGGGCCCATCACTTGCGAAAATCCCGATCGTCTCCTCTTCACATCATGTGGTTCTCCGGGCCAGTCAATCCTCGAATCGCCGCCCTAGCCGAGTGCTGGTCCCAAGGGTGGCCGCTCCTTGCCGATTATGCGTTGAGAACCATCGATGCCCGACAAATCGTCGAAACTCCGCTCTTCATCAGAATCACCGAGAAACGGCCACATCCAACGCGACCGCAAATAACGGAGACATGCTTGCTGCTGTTATTTCTTAACGCTGCATGTTCAAACTTTCCTCATCTCAAGAGTCGCCGCGATAGACAGCAACAGCAAAAGCTCATCGGGTACCTCGCTCCGTTGGTCGGGTGGGATAGCTTGCTGCTTGCTGCCGTGGTTGAGCATAATCACGACGACCTGGAAGGGTCTGCCCTCGAGTGGATTGTTCAGCAGGGCGCAGACGTCAACTCGTGCCCCTGTCGCCTGACACCGCTGCAAGCTGCTGTGCAGCTGCGCGACCACGAGGCCGCCAAGATGCTGCTCGAGAGCGGGGCCGACGTAAACGCTGTCGGCTCTGTAACGGGATACAAAGTGCCAGGAACCGGGTTGAAGGCCGAGTTGGTGATGGACAGCCCTCTTCGAATTCTGAAGACAGCGTCTTGTGTCTCCGATTTGCAGATGGCGCCGAGGCTGAAACGCGAGTTCGCGAGGATGAATACAACGAAGGCGACGCTCGAAAAGCTCCTCGTCGAGGCCGGCGCCAGGGATTTTACGGCATCATCATAGTAGCTTGGTTCAAATTGGGTACCTTATCTTGAGTCAATGGCTTGATTAGGAGGTATTTAGGTAGAGCTGACGGGCTCTACCTCATCCCCGCCATGTCGATTTGTCATCCACCTCCCCGAGTAGCCTGGGGGTAACTTGGTTGTGCCTCATGGCTGTGATGAACTTCACTCGAATGTTTCTAAGAGCCCCAAACGACGTTCCTGGATGGCAGTATAATTAACACGGGGGAATGCAACGAGAAATGTGTGTAGGTATCATCATGGGAGTAGACAGCAAATCAGCGCATTCAATGAATATACCTTACTTCATGTTGACATGCCAGAGCTTCCAAGCTGAGCTTTGTCACGCCTCATCCTCCTCCACGCCACACCACCCCCCAAAGCCACTCCGCCACCTCCCGCTGATACGCAATGGTCTTCATCTCAGCATCCATCCTCGCAACCTCGTCCCCCCAGAGGTATTTATTCCTCCACCCCGCCAAATCAAACGAGTGCACCACGTCCGGCACAAGCAACCACCTTGTGCTCCCTCCCTGGCCACCCACACACCACCCAAACCTCTCCCCATCCCCACCCCTCCCATCATCCAAACACCCCCTCCAAACCGCCACCTCCTCCCTGCCGACCCTCTCCCCAGGCCCAGGCGAGACCCTCCCCGCCCACCGACACGCCGCATGCCAGCTCTCCATGGCAAGACAGTCCAGCTCCGCGCCCACCACAAACACGTGCGGCGGCAGATCCCCGCGCGCCGCGTACGCCGGCGACAGGAGCGGATCGGCCGCGTCGTGACCGTACGGAATGTAGCTCCACGCACTGGAAGGCAGCACGCGAGCCGTCCAGTCGAGCGCCGGTCCCCACCCCCGCGGCCCGCGCAAGGAACGCTTGTAGGGGCGGGTGGCGAGCTTGTGGGCTGGCGGGGTGGTGAAGTCGAGGATGCCTGTTATGGCGATGACGGCTGTGGGCGGGGGGTTGGAGCGGGGTTGGTGTTGGTGGGCTGGGTTCAGGGGTGGATTGGGGTCAAGGCCTGTTTTGACGGACGGGAGTTGGGAGAGGGACAGGGCGAGGTTGGCGCCTGCGTCGATGCCGGAGAGGGCTACGCGCATGCGGTCGATGGGGAGGGAGTCGTCGTTGAGGACGGCGTGGTAGAGCGCTTCGGCGTCGAGCAGGGGGGTAGGGAAGGTTGCCCAAGGGGCTTTGGAGTAGTTGAGGGCGATGACGAGGACGGTGTAGGAGTCGGCGAAGGTGCGGTTCCAGAGGTCGTCATCGGCAGGAGAGCCAACCGTAAAGGCGCCGCCGTGGATGGTCAACAGGGTTGGGAGGAGAGAGGGAGACGTCAAATCATGATGCGAAGGGAAGAAAATGCTATTGTACCGTCAGTGGGCTGAAGTCGGATGGGTCTCGCAGAAGTCGGTCAAGGAACAATGATCACTTACCGCACTGGTAAGCGTCTCCGAATGGGGTAGGCTTTGATGATGTCGGGCCGTCCAGGGGCGGGATAGTACGCGTCCCGTAAACCTCGGTACACCTCCACTGGAACGTTGAGGCCTTGTATCATACTCACTGAGGCCGCGTGCAAAGCCCTCTCTATGACCGGCGGGGCGTCCCATTCGTGGCGTCTGGAATCATTCCCGCTGATGTAGCGCTCGGCTCTCACTCTGCTCCTGCTTCTTGTCCTTGGCGCTCGGGTCACCTGCTCACCCTGAAAGTAGGCCGCATTTGGCGAAGGGGGAATGTTGACGACCCAGTCGCCGTCTCCGTGAACAGGTCTTGCATACGGATACGGAGGGATGCCCGCCGCATGCTGATTTCTCGGTTCAGACGGCAGCTGTCCTCTAGGCAATGCTTGCAGTGGGTTTCCATCAAAGCGAATCAGCTCCAAACTTTCGATGTTCGCAGGATCTGGCCGTCGGCTGGGAAGCGGAAAGTCAGGCTGGTACGAACTTATTCGCCAGACATTGTGATACCGTGGCTCCTCGTGCTGTGCGGGCTGATTGAGTTTTACGGGAAGGTTAGATGGTCTCGGCGGTTCCGGCGTGGTCAGCCTGGTAGCACGTCTCTGTTCTTCTCGAGATGGCTCGTCCCATAATAGCCCGGATGGTAGGTGATACTGAGCCGGAGATTGTGTGGTGATCTCGCTCCCTTGGCTCGGCTGATGGTCATGGTCGCCAGGTTGAAACATCGCTGAATATCTCTTCCGTGGGCTTGAGTGAAAGCTTTGCCCCCCCGGAAAAGACTCACAGCCCTCTTCTTCATTGTGAGGCCGTCTTCTGTGTTGCTCAGGGGTGGCTTGTGGGGTGAGAGGTAACTCAAGATCCTGTGCACGGTTCAGGTCTGGGCCAGGCGGTGGTGTCGGCGGCGTTCTGGGGTTGAGAGTAGGGTTGATATGTCCATCGAAGATCCCTTCTCTGTCTGCTTGTTCAAGTTCCGCGTTGCTCAACATCCACGGGTTCACTTCGTGCGGGACCAGTAACGGCGGCCGTGGCATTGTATCAGGCGTCGGCGGTCGTTCACGAGTTTGATGGATTGGCGTTTGCGGCCTCTCATGAGCCATCTCGAAAGTCTTTTCCAGTTTCGGCGTGTCTGGTGTTGGATCGGGTGACCTGGAGCTTGCAGGACTGCTTCCCTGTGGTGTGTGGGTGAGGCCCTGGAGATGCTCGGGCTCATCCATTTGGGTCTGCACTTCGAGCAGCACATCCGACTCTTCCCTCGCAGTCTTCGCTTCTCGGACGCGCTCGACGTCGCCATCGGCAACATCCCCTGCATGAGGTTCTTGTGACTCCATCGGCAGTCCTTGATTTGCCAAACTCTCTCGTTTTTCCTCTTCCTCGAACACCTCAAATGCTGCAGACAACTCGGGCACTTCAGGAACAACGCTGATGCGGTGTCTTTGTCCCACGTCCCCTCTGCTTTTGCTGCGACTCCGCTCCTCCCATACTGCGATTCGTTCCCGGGTGCTTGCGCTGCTTTCCCGTTTCGCTGCCGGCGCTGTCACCGTGGCATCATGTCCCCAAGTGCTCCTAATTGGCTTGTCTCCTCTCGCATGCCTTGTGCGTCCCCTTTCTGTTTCACCATCGGTATCCACATGCTGGAGGTGTCGGAGAGCGTTGGTGAGATCAAGCGGCGGAGGGTTTTGAAGAGACAGAAGGTCGTGAAGAAGATTTGGACGGGCAGAGTCGTCGATGCTGTTTCTTCGTGATGCCGAGCGTGAAACTGAAAGGGTAGAGAAACGCCGTGGCGTCGGTTCGTAGTTGGGCATTGTTTTACTCGAATACTAGAATGCTGCTGCCACCGAGAAGATGAGGCAACTTCAGGAACCGGCAACCATGGAGTTCTTAAGGCACCTGAATTTTTACAGGGTACATTTTGATCAGCGGCAACGTCCCTTGCATTACTCGCTTCAGGTTGCAGCCGCTGGCGGCTGAACGCAGCTCCAACAATCCGGGGGCCTGGGGCTCACGCATAACTGTTGGTGTTTCATAAATGACGAGGCCAGTTCCTGACATTTCTTCACCTTTGGAGCTGTCTCACGTGCTGCTGCAGCTCCAGCCAAAACACCCTGGTATTTCATTGGACTTCGGGTGCCATGCTCCCGGATTCCGGCTAGTATCCAGGGGCCGGTCCAACTCCGCGGCTCCCACCCCGCTTCAAGATTTCGTGCGGTGTCTTCTAGTGTGCGAGAAAACTACCCTGAATCCGAATTTGGCGTTCGTCCTCTGGATAGCCTTTACCGTGCATCTGAACTATGCACAAGGCGGCGGAAACATCTGCGCAATAACAGTATTTATAGCCTGGGTGTGACACCCTGGGCATCGGCAGAACTATTTGCAGGTCTTGGTCAATGTCTCCCTCAAACGCACTGGTGAAGGCGTACCTTAGCTGCACCTGGCAAACTGCTCGCGGTGCCTTCGTACTCGACGCACTTGACCATAGCCTCTTTGGTGATGGCTGTCTTGCTGCCCTCAATAATCAACTGCTCAATACACTGGCTCGAATTGATAATGTCGTGGCAAGCAAGGTCGGTGGTGGGGCAGCCATTGACTTGAGCAATAGCATAATGAATGTGGAAGAAAACAAGAGGGAGAAATCTGGAGTTGGTGCGCATTGCGGCGATGCGCTGAGTTGCACTTGGTGATGAGGTTTAACTCTCAACAAACTCAAGACAAACGTCGTTAGGGCAGAGAATGATGTTTAACGTCTTGCTTAATGTTTGTATTTATATGCCCGAGCCTGGCGGCCAGCACAAATCTCTGCCTCGGTCATCGGATCTTGGCTATTTTGGCTATTTTCCAAGGTAGCACAACCGCCGTGCGGCACGGGTAGACAGCCGGGCAGTGGGAGCCCCTCAGCAAGTTAATTTGCAGGACATGAGTTTAATATGTGAGCCAACCTATCGGGAAACCATATGAGAAGGGACTACCCACTGGTCCCCGGCACTTGGGGCATGCACCTGGTCGTGAATAAGACATGGCCTTGTTATAATCTGCTGACACTGTGGTCAGCATTCATCAGGTCGGGATAAACTGCTTGGCGGAGCGACCCTATAGAAATTGTCCTTTTTTTGCCCGCAGCATTGGCGGCTCGACACCTTGACTTGAGCTCAACTGTTCAGCTCCTATTGTACAAAGCATGACGCGCTGGAACAAAGCCCTTGCTCTGGCGCTCGCTGCGCCGAGCATCGCGGTGGTTCGATTCCACTGCTCCCAGCTGGTGGTTCAGCGAATCGATCCTTTGGTCAACCCGGGTGTCATTCCTTCGAGTCACGTCCATCAAATTGTGGGCGGCGTGCGTACATTTCTTGCCCATTCTTTCTTCTCCTGCAGTGTTCGATACTCATAACAAGCGTGAAACAGAACGCTTTTAACGCCACCATGGATCTCGCAAAAGACCTCCCGGCCGAATCCACTTGCACTACTTGCCAGTTCGCCGAAGACTTCTCCAACTACTGGACTGCGGTGTTGTACTTCCGTGCCCAAAATGGGAGTTACAGACGGGTTCCTCAACTGGGGAACAATCAGTTCGAGACGGCGAAAGGTGGCCTGACCATATACTACATGCAAGATGCCATTTATGACCGGGGGCAGATATCCAAAGTCAAGGCCTTCCAGCCGGTGAGCACATCCACCAACCGAGGATAACTGACAATCCGCTAAGGCTCCAAAAGGGCTTCCGCATGTTCGTCGGCGACATCAACGCACGCACCATCGACGAGGCCGCCCGTTTCCGCCAGCTCACCTACGTCTGCATGGACACGTGGACCAGCCGCGCCCCCGAGACCATGGCGTTTCCAACCCGCCGGTGCCCCGAAGGCATCATGACATCGGTCCGCTTCCCAACCTGCTGGGACGGCAAGAATCTCGACAGCCCCGATCACATGTCGCACATGGCGTACCCCGAGACAGGCACCTTCGAGAGCGGCGGACCGTGCCCTGCCACACACCCCGTTCGAACGGGCCAGGTCATGTACGAGGTGATTTGGGACACCAAGCAGTTCAACGACCTGGAGTGGCCGGCGGACGGAAGCAGCCCGTTTGTGTGGTCGTTTGGCGACGCGACTGGGTATGCGACGCATGGGGATTATGTGTTTGGCTGGAAGGGAGATGCGCTGCAGAGGATTTTGGATGCGCAGTGTTGGTTTGATACCAAGTGCGAGAAGGAATCTGTAAGTGCTTCCTTGTCCTAAGGACCGACGCTTCCTTTAAACGCTCTCTCCCCATGCCGAGTTGGAGACGGAATTCCTGCAGCAGACTGACCCTATTGTGTAGAGCTCGAAACTGCAATCCATCGATGCTATGAATAACTGCACCCAACGCGTGGTTGTTGACGAGGATATCGATGGGTGTAAGTGGACGTTTCTGTTGCTGTTGAATAGTTTCTCTCTTCTTCTCAGGGAGTTTGCTGACCGTCCCCTTCAGGGCTCGATACTCTTCCGGGTGGCTACCAAGCTGATTACGGTCACACCCACACTTGATGTAAAAGTTGAAGTGCCCTTTGTAAGTTGTCACCTTTTGGGGCTCAGAGCAACCAGCTCCTTTCCGTTGAACTATTGCCAATAGGTAAACCTAGGATAGTTGGGCTTGGGGCACAACTTGACCCTGCACATTTTGGCTCCTAGTTTACCCTGACTCTGTCCCTCAGTAATGTCTCAGTTTGCCAAGAGATGTTGCATTTGACCTTCTTTCTTACCTCTCATCATCGGTACGCCGCTGTCTCGCCCATCTATTACATTTGCTTGCGCGTGTTGACGGACCCCTCCTCCGCTGTCTGTGGGTTACTTCACCCGGATTCAAGACCTTGGATGGGCTTGGCGACTTTATGGATATCGCCAATGGGTCTTGCGTGCAGCCTGCTGCTGTCTGCCAGTAAAATCCTCCAATGACAGGGCAGCTGAACGAGAGAAAACGCATTCTCAGGCTCTCAGCACACCCAGCACCGCCAAGACCGCCTTCATTCAGCCTAAGCCCAAAACGTCCCGCCGCGCATCAACCGATTTTGAGGGAGAGCAAGCTGGTGATATTGTGCCCGCGATAATGCTAGTGTTGTGTAACAGATAGATTTCTCAACTCAGGACAACAAACGGATGTAGTGGATTTGGTCGATGGAGGCAGACGAGGTGGTAGGAGTCGGGATGACCGGGTTAATTCCGATTTTCTCCCTGAGCATTTTCGCTGGGGTTAATGTTGCGGCCTTGCCGCAATGAGGGCGTCTTGGCAAACGTGAGCTACCGTGACCTTCATGACTCAGCTGGGCAGGCGGGACGGCAGGGAAAGTGACCGCAACACGGAGGCGAAAGGAGGGTCTTTTTCTTTCAAGAAGATATAGGAGAAATACATCATTACACGTAGACCAGTGCACGTAGACCAGTAGCGTGAGCATCTATTGAACATCACCCAATCTAGCCAAACAACTTTAAAGACATGATACTGCGAAGATGGATCACCCACAAGGACTACTCCTGCAATCCCAACGAACTACTCCCGATGAACAGCATCTTGGTGACGGAAGATGCTCGGGCCGAAGCTTGAATTCCGCCGCAACTTTGCCTTTTGGCGGGCACCTCTCCTCCTCGCGTACATGAACCGATACGGGTCTCGGATTCCAGAGTTGGGTCGCATCTTCAACCAAGCCATTCGCAATCGCATCACGCCCAAGGGTGCATGATGGCACATCAAAGACAGGGGTGGGAGCTCGGGCCTCGTTTGGCTTCCAGGGGTGTTTGAGTGGTACTGTGGGCACTAGGAGTGTGTCTGCACACCGGACGTCGCCCGACTGTGTTGGTGGCGTCGGCATGGGAGCTGGTGCTTTGCCGAGCCTCGGTGGCGGCGGCTTCTTGCCTCTTGGTTGGAGTTGTGGTGTGCATGGCTGGGCGGTGCTGCCGCTACGAGCAGTGCGCACCTCTCTGTATGCCCATCTGGAAAGGCCGTTGATCCTCGGGCAGAGTCTCTGCAGAGACAGTTGTGCCGAATCGAGATTGTGGTCCCGCGACAAGGACGATGCAGGATGGCCGGTGATGAAGCTGAGGAAGTTCCGATAGAACTCCAGGTACTCGTTGATCTCAGAGTGATGCCACGACTGCCACCCCACCCTGCCTCGGGCTGGGTGCAGCTGCACCTCACGAGTCTCTTCGCACCTCTCTATTGCCATGACCAAGATTCTGTTGATGACGAGATCCGCGCATTGGTATACACCGTAAGCAGAGTGGTGAATGATAGCCGAGAAGAGCCGGTTGACCTGTGGGAGATCCCAGGCCTCGAGGGCACCAAAGTCGTCGCCAGTGCCATGCATCGCATCGCCAAGACTCAGCAAGCCCTCCAATGCACCATGCAACCGGTTGCATCTAAAGTGGTGTAAGGTATTTTGAATGTGGCCGGCAAACATGAATGGTGTGGCTGCAGTGGACTGTGGTGGCATGGAAAACTCCATGGTGGTGGTGGCGGTGATGCAAATGGCTGGTAAACCACCAGGGGTGATGAGGGTGGTGAGGGTGGTGAGGGTGGTGATGTGTCTTGGCCACGGGGATGGGGAGAGATGAAATGGTGGTTGGGGGTGGGCATGCAAAATGCCTGGGGCTGATGGGGAGGGAGGTGAGTGAAAGGGAGAAGGGAGAGAGGGGTGAAGAGGGAAATGGGTGGGAGGGTCGGATTTATACCTGCACGGTCTTCCATGAGCTAGCCAATCAACTACGGACCGATTTGGCGCTCCTGTAGCCTTGTTCTGACTTTTAGGGCAGCGAGAGATATGTCGTTGGTTTTGCGGGGGAAGGACATCAAATGGGGGGGAAGAAGCTGATATGGGCGGGCGGGAGTCGCCCCCCCCTGTCGCCCACTTAAAGCAGCTGCGCGCGACCACACCCGTCCTTCGCTCCCCCCTTCCAGAGACCCCACCTTCCACCAGCTTCATCAAAACCTCAGAGAAGCCTGATCAAGGTCAATAAACAGTTGAAACATTCTTTTGGATTGCTTACCGCCGATGCAGACGTCTCTGGTAACACCGACGGTGATAAAGTTGCCCGTGTGGACAGGAATGGCCAGAAATCTTGGATTGGGGACGCTCAAAGAGTTCTTCTTCAAGCTCTCGTTGGTAAATTCGAAGTCAATTTTTTGAGAGATGCACAATATTAGCGCCGTCTCCGCGGTGCGTCGGGGACCGAGGTGGGCAGCGGCTGCGATGCATCGGCCTGGGTGAACCCGAGGCGTGGGAGGCACTGGAGGCACTGGAGGGTCGCCCAACGGCGAGCGCCGGCCCTGCCAGCGGAACCACCCTGCGCAACCTGGCTGTAGTGCGCAACAGGAAAAATGCGAGACCCAAAATATCCAGTCCTGGCAATTCGGCAGTGCAATTTTCAGACGAGCCGACCTTTTGAATCACACTATGGTAAGTTGCTCCAATGTACAGGTTCAAAGGGGTCCGGAGAAGGGGTGTGGTTGAGAGTATTATGTAATCTTCGACTTACATGACTGCCCGGGGGGTGGGCCCCAGCAGGCTGTAAGGATTCCGAGCCAGTGCTTAGCGGTGTGATCTGTGCTCCAATGGACGCTCCGCCTCAATCCGCCCCACCCTGTCTGACTGAAAAGGGTAATACAGATGTGGGTCCGTGGTGCGTCCACCGAAAAGAGGCGTCCTCATCGCACTGTTGCTGTTTTCTATTTGCACTGTAACCACGCAGCCCGCATCATGCATGCCCCCAACCCTCGCATCAAAATGCCCTTCTTCCACCACCGAGGAACGAAGACGTTCGCCAATGGCGCAGCTCGATAAGCCCGTCCCCTGTCCATGCAGGCTGTGACACAACCATGGACTGGCCAGAGACGACAACATGAGGGCAGGCTGGGTTACTGGAATAGGTATCTGCAGAGGAGAGATTTCAAGTCCTTTGGTATTAGCGCGTTTTTGGGCGTTTGGCCATGTCTTGCAGCGACAACGTTTTTGCTCCGAGTCCTCGTCGTCGCTCTCGCTGAGTCCCGTCGCTTTCGCCACGGCCAATTTCCGAGTCTGCCAGCGCCAAAACCGGCCCGCTGCACCGCCATCCCGCTCCCCACATCCAGTGACAAGCCTCACGAGCTCGCAGACCTCGCCAGTCCGTCAGCTGCTCCAACCTCACTTGCACCGACCAACGTCCTCACGTATCCCAACCAACTCAACCACAACGGCCTTCCACTCAGGTCCAAACGCAGCAGCATTTCAACGGCGCCTGTAAGTTGGGCACCTGCTGTACACAATGTACGGAGGACGCCAGCGCGTCGCTTTGCAAGCCTCACCCCTGGACCGTTATCGGCGCTCCCAGGCGCGTTCGGGCGAGTCGGGATGCCGGCATCCGCAAGCGTAGTAGACGAGTCTCCAGATGTACATGTTCAACGGGTCTTCGGTTTCCGCCGTTTTGATCTCAGTGTCGCCAGCTCGATGAATAGGCGTGGAAAAATGCAGGGTTAAGGTGTGGTAGATGACCTTGAAGCATCGTGAGTCAGACCAAGTTGTTCTTGTAATGGGAAAGAGTCCGACATGACACTCGGTGTTGTTGCTGAGGCCACGTACCCAACGGTCCATCAGTATAACCGTGGGAACGAACGAATCGGTCTTTGCATCAACCAGAGCCGTCTCAAAGCCTGCCATTAGGGCTGGCTGGCTCTAGATCCACGGGTGACGGTCCCTTGCGCCATCGACGGAGACAGAGAGATAAGACTTGACAATCAAACTACACGACTCAGTACAATCCCTTCAAAATCGACACTCCCAAGCCAGCATCGGCATCCCTGATCTTCACCTCCTTCCCTGCAGCTAGCGACATCTGCCCATGCAACGCCATAAAGATATTACCAGCACGTTCTCCCCCGTCCCGAACAAGCACAGTGATGCCCAGGAAAACACAACACCAATCCTCCGCTCGCAGCCCGTGTTGTATGAGACTCGGGCCTTCTCCGCCGCCTTCGGGTTGCGGTACCCCAAAGCAGTTGCTGTCGACGCTGAGAAGAAAGAGATGCCCTTGTCCAGGATGTCAGAGCGGGGTGAGCTCGGAGTTTGAGAACGGGTGACGCGTTTGGCGGGCACGGGGCCGGCTGCCGGCCGAAGAGCAGGCAACCGAGCTGCAAATCAGAGGAAGCGGGGCTCGTTGCTCTGCTCTTTGCCGGATTCGGTGTTCGCCGCATTCGAAGTAGATCCATTGTTGCTACCCGATGGGTTCCAGAACACTTTGTCCATAGTTGTCGTCTTGAACGGCAGCCCATTGAACCCGCTGCCAACTCGGGATGCCTTGACCAACGTCACCCTTGTCGACATCGCTGGAATGTGAATATATTTTTCAAGCATCCGGACGTAGGCATTGTCATGGCAGCAAGCGAGAAAAATCTGCACGCAGCTGGGGTTCTCGACGAACCGGCAGAAGGTCGCTAAAGGGGAAATATCAGCCAACTGTCTGGGCAATTTCAAGGGATTTAAAGCAGGCAATACAGACCCATCAGTTTGGAGTTGACGCGATCTTTGTCCTCGCCAACGAGGACAAAGTCATACATGTCCTTAGCTTGTGAGAATCCGCCTGCAAACTTTGACAAACCCATTTGGGCGTCTTCTCTGCTTCCGGCGATTCCTGACTGTACCAGCAAAGTCGCAAGGCTCTCGCGGCCCTCGCGAGAAGAAAACGCCTTGGTCATTGTGCGTGAAGCAAGCGCTGTGCGTGAAGCAAGCGCGTTACGATCCAAGGGCTGCAGAAATTGATGTATTGCGGATTCCAAGGAGGCTGCGGCGAGCTCGCCACACCTCTCAGGGCCGCGTGCGAAGTCCAGCATGGCGTCGAACTGGCGGGCATTTTAGCTTGGATGGGTGATGGGTAGAAAGGGCTTCCAAAAGAACTCACGATGTAAGCATCGGCATCGGCATCGACCAGCACCACCACGAACCAACTGAGCATCTGTGTAATAAATGTCAGCAGCCTGTCCCAAACCCACCACAGCGGACTCCCACAATGCTTACCACTCCGTTCTTTAACGCGCTCAGCCTCCGATCCCCAGTCCTGACGAGCTCTTGCAGCTTACGTCCAGCCATCCGCTCGCGGGCGAGATCGAGGGAAACTATATAATGCTGCTCGGCTAAGGTCTTGCCCTGCACAGGCGGTTGAGCTGGAGCGCTGGCTGTCGTGCTGCCGGGGGCCGACCTGTCATTTCCGGCCGCAAGGAACGCCTCGGCATCCTGTGCAATCATCTCGAAGATCCTCTTCGGATCCGGAATGTGAAAGACGCCCCAGCCTGTGCGTCTCAGAGTGAGCAAGATGTTGGGAGCGATGGAATCGAGCAGGTAGTCCTCCACTTCGGCGCGGTCCATCTCCCATTGCTTGGCCTGTTCTTCATCGTCAGGCCTGGGGACGGGTTTCGTGAGATACTTGTCGAGGTCGTAGGGTCGCAGCAGTTTGATCAGCTCGTCGCGCCAGGCGGGAAAGCCTTCCGCATTCTTGAGTTTACCAGAGATCATTGGCAGGATGCGGCGGCCAGTCCTGGCCTTGATGAGCTGAATCAGCTTGTCCCTGGCATGTTGAATTTGGTCGTCCAAGTTCATGTTTACGAAGGTCAGGATTTCGGAAGAGGTCGGTCGGGCAGCTTTTGCTCGGAAGAAGCAAGCAATTCTGGACTTCCAAGAGTCTCAGCTTGAGGAAAATTGTGCTTTCGTCAAAAACAGACCAGAAAGTTGATGGAGGAGAAGGGTCGCTTTTCTGGCAAAACTGAAGGTCGACAGCAAGGTATAACCACCAAAGCAAAAACAAAACCTGGTCGGCGGCGGGGCGTCACTTGGAGGGAACGGGAAATCAGTGGAGAGACGGGGACTTGAGAAACCTAGGCCGTCACACCGGCGCACATTCCCAAAGACCTTCCCGGGTGGCCCATTCCCCTCCTCAAAGGGACCGGTTTACTTTCCTTCACCAACTCCGGCCCAGGGAAATCCTTTGAGTGAGCTTCCAGGCACAAATTCACTGGAACGAGCCGGGCAATGACGGACTGGGCTGTCCCAGCTGGGAACATGAAGCGCGAAGCGTCTTCTTTGAGGTCTGAATGCTATACACTGCTGCGTTCGAGGCTAGAGACATGAGGCTACCATTTTGGGCCCTCAACAGTGAACTGGGTGAGGAGTCGAGGCGTGAAGCGCTAGCATTAGTACAGTGGTACCCAAAATAAGAGGTATGATGCTGAGAGTTACCTAGCAGGCGGAGGATGTTCACTTCAAGGCTTTCCGACTAGAAAATTTCAATCGCCATCTTCAACCCCGTCATATTCACCAGCTAATCCGAGTGTCGAGCCAGCCAGATGGCCAGGTTCTAAGTACTAAACCCAAGCTTCTTTATGAACAAACTCACACGGGCTCTCCTAGAACGGCGTTAAACTCCGCGGCACAGGATTCACAGATTCCGTACCTAATACTCTGGATCTTTTGCGCCAATATTTAGCAAGAGAACTTTACAAGGTGGAGGAACGAGAACCAACTTCAAGCCCTGGCCTCGGTAGTTGATCAGAAGTACAAGAAACCTAAGGTGGCTGCTCAGGTCTCCATCGGCGACATCTTTGCGAGCGCCCGGTCGTCCGAGAAGACGTCTCTCCCACACCCTTGGTACGAGACTCTTGAGAAAAGTATCCCTCGCACAATTTCATGGCATCCGATGTTGCTGGGGGTTGCGCACAAATGGGACTTGGCGGGCAACCAACTGCCGGGCTGAACCTAATTCGATCTGCGCGGAAGTAGCCAGATGCGCTGGAGACGGGACTCGGCGATTGCGTTCTTTCCAACGCCGACTTTCGTCATCTTCAGTCCCCGAGGAGCAGTTAGCTTCCAGACCCTGGAGGAAGTACCTTGGACATTGCGGTCATGTTGTTTCGGGAACGATTGCGCCTAGTTCGGGGAGGTTGGCTACTGAGCGTCAAGTCTCAAGAACATCCCGGATTAGCCTCGCCTTCCGATATTGATCGCGTGATGTCTCGGGCTCTCATCTCGACCTCGGCTGGGGGCGGGGGCGGAGGGGGTACCGTACCTGGCGTACTCTACGTGGAATAGAAAGTTGGTGGGATGCAATTCTCTATATGTCCCACGCAGGTCCCACGTTCTGCATGGCGCTGGCTGTGCCGCAAGGAGGATTTGTGGCTGCATAATAGTGCCGTTACGTGGGGGAGACAAACCCGCGCCAGCCAGCACGTCATGGATGTGCCTGGGGTCATGGCAATTTCACTTCCCATGCAAAACAACCCCGTGGGGATAACGTGATTTGCCAAGCCAATGGCATATCGATAAACGTTCACATTCGCCTTTGCTTCATTGTCTTTTTGCCCTCCTCTTTCCTCTTGTTTGTGATCCCGGGCATTAGTTACAGGTGGATTGATTGATTCCATCGTTCGTCTTTGCGTGGCTTTCTCTCCCCACACTCATTTCTCACCCCTTATTGACATTTCTTTTATGGCAGAATCCCTATCTCGCTCCTCAGCATCAATTTGACTCTCAGTGATCCAAGCTCTCTGCGCATACTAAATACAGTCTCGTTTGTGCCGACGATGCGCAAAAATGGCGGGAGTGAGCTTGGACTTGTTTCAATGTTGCTTATTTCAAGACTTCATGCATGATGCCATCCCTCGCTCGCGAACCAGGGCTCTGGGACCGATGGACCCTGGGTTTGCTGTGAGACAACCCCCGCGGAACACGGGGCCAGCCTCCATGTTGTGTAACCGACAAAACATAACTGGGGCTGAGGAAACACCCCCACGTAACCCTGTCTCCAGCAGTGCTGGGGGAGTTGGGACGGTGAGGCCAATGAATTAAGAGCACGCAATTCTGCCCGCTGCATTGCGCGATGTCTCGGCAGGTTCAATATATCGGGCTTCATTGCCCTCAACCGTCACGATGACTGCCGCCCTTCTGTCGCGGTTAGCAATAACCAGCGACGACAAACCACCAAGATGGACCGCAGCGAGTGACACGACCGCAGAGCAACCGCAACAATGTTGCACATCCGCGGCGAGGGGGCGCTCGACGCCGGGCAGATTTTGACCCTGACCATCCTAACGCGCGTCGCGTCGGCGCTCTCAGCCTTGGGAGTAATGACGATCATCGGCACTTTCTGGTACTCGAAACACTTCCGCAACCCCATGCATCGCTTGATCGTCATCAACGCCTTTTACAACGCCCTCGATGTCGTCTGCACCATGATTTCTACTAGCGGCCCGAAAGCCGGAAACACGTCGGCCCTGTGCCAGTTTCAGGGGTTCCTCAACCAAATGTGAGTCCCGGGCCAGGCCGCACCTAAATCTGGAGGCTGCTTGCCAACCCCTGAATACCACCACGCAGGTTCCCGATTGCAGATGTTCTATGGACCATGGCCATGGCTCTGAACGTCTACTTGATCGTCCACCGGAGCTACGACGTGGAGGCACTGAGAAGGCTGGAGTGGAAATACGCCGCCGTCATCACCATCGTCACCTTTATCCCCGCCCTGGCCTTTCTCTTTGTCAACACGAGCGACAACGGTCCTATGTATGGGAGTGTGACGGTGCGTTGTCATCCTTATGCCTCGACTCCCTGACTGGTCATGTTAATTACATGAGCTGACACAAGTCCCATCCTTAGCTTTGGTGTGCCATCGCCCCAAAGTGGGTGCAGTTCCGCATCTACTTGTATTACGTGCCCATCTGGTATGTGCCTAGTTCCCGTCCACTGAGACAGGTAGGCTAGGAACACGTACTGACGCCCCATACTCAGGGCCTCCATCGTGATAACCATTGCTCTGTACCTCTTCGTCGGCGTCGAAATTGCCAAGCGACGACGCATCCTCCGGTCCATCAGCGACGACACCGTCCCGCCGGCCCCACCCCATGAATCGTGTGGCAACTCAACCCACGACGACGACGAGACAATAGCTCGATCGGCGGACGAGTCTGTCTCTCCAACTATTGCCTCCAAGTACTACGCCGCCTCGACAACCCGCATCAACCCGACCAAGACATCGTCTCTGTCTTTTAGGCAATACATCCTCATGCCGCTCTTCTTCTTCCTGGCCATGCTGCTGGTTTGGGTCGCGCCGTCGACGAACCGTGTTGCGACCTTCATCAACCCTTCGTTCTTCTCGTACCCGCTCAACCTCGTGGTGGGCGTCACCGGCTCCCTTCGGGGCTTTTGGAACGGGATTGTGTTTGTTGTGGTGGGAATGAGGTCTTTGAAGCGGCGAAAGGAGTCGGACGAGATGGCATTGCGGCCACGGGGGTGAGCAAGAGTTTTATGTCGATTATATCGCGGCGTTTTTAGATTTGGACTTCGAACAACTGCTTAGAGATGCTCCACGGAGACGGAGGAAAGCTGGAGCAATTTTGTGTGGGATAGTCAGGCTCAACACAGTTCCTATTCTTCCTCTGCTTGAGATCACCGATCACTGAGCGGCCCGGTTTGTTAAAGATGACGCTCTGCAACGCCTGCTGCTGAAACCTCAGATGCTCGAAAGCCCTGACCCCGTCGTGTACAGTTTGGGTGATTTACCCGCTCGCGAAGCCGCTTCTCTTTGGTTGATTGCCCCCCCCCCCTCTCATCCGCTCCAGCGACCCACAAACCTCCACATAGAAACAACGGGGTGGGCATTTTCGCTGATCCGTGAATCAGTCTCCAGTTACCCCAGCTTTTGCTCGCAGCTCTGGTCTTTTTGACTCAACTGGGAAACTGCCACTTCATGACCCCCGACCAACCAAGCCACCGAGCCACCGAGCCACCCAGCCCCCACCGAAGAAAAGCAAACCAGCTCGGCCAGCACAACAAACAGCTTGCGCCCTGCCAAGCCTGCCTTCGTTTTATCCTATGCACGCCACTTCCCTGGCCACAGCGAAAAGGGAAAGAGAAATGGAAAGAGGGGAAAGGGGAAAGGGGGACCGATAGGCTGCCGTCATATCCGGAACCGCAATCCTCGATCAAAACGGCAGAGCGGATCCGGATCTCCACTTCCCCCCTTCCGTGCCGAGCCCCCGGTGCCGTCATTGGCTCCGCCACCCCGGCCGGGGGTACCCGCCGCCCCCCGCGAACGTCACTTCCGAGAGGCAGGTTGCGGAAGACGGAGTCCATCCAGATGAGGAGCCCTCAGCATTTGTGATGGAGGCCTCCAGGCAAGACGACCACTCATCTCCAACGATCTCACAACATTCGGAAGCAATGCGATTGTTGTTGCGAGCACCAACAAAGTGCTGTGGGGGGCATGAGGCGCGAATAGCAAGGGTTAGGGTTTTTTTGCTTCGCCGCGTCGGGCAAGACAAATATCACCAATAATCATCACGACGAGCAAGTCATAGTTCTTTCACGATCAGGCCTAGTTGGAAGCAATAAAGCTCTGTTATCCAGCTCCTGGCACACCTTCCACAACACACCAGGAATGCAGACGTCTCCGATCGGAGGCTTCCCTCCCGGGAGCTTCACGGCGAGGAAAGACAAAAAGGCGACATCAGATCTCGTCACTGTCGCGGCCGGCAGAGAGCAGTGTCTCAAGCACAAGAGTCCCGTGGAGTTGGCCTCGCCGTCAGCAAAAAACCTACCGAGCTAAGCATCTCGTCCACACGGTGCCGGGCTAGTCTTAGTATAATATACGCGGCCCTTCTTCGGCATGAATCCACTTGCTATCGGCGTTGCATGCATTGTAGGTACTCATTGGAGGGCATCGTCAAACCCAAGTTGCTCTGGTTTGCCCTATCAGATCTAGCGGTCAAGACATCAGGTTCTTACAGGTTACGTATATAGATCACGACAGGGGCCCTGTCCGATGGGTGCCGGTATTGTGTGCTCTTGTGCAGGTACAGGGATACCAGACAAAAGACTTCGACAAACCTCGGGTTGGCTCACAAGTCACAGCCCGTTGTCGCCCGGGATGATCCCTCCGAAGTGCTTGCTGAAGTGAGATTTGAAGAAGCGACAGGAACCTTCAGTCTCTGACAAATATTCCACTGGAATCTGGACACCGCCCAAGCGAGCACCCCGCAGTTCGCCCCTTCGGATATCTCGAGGGCGTTTCAAGGATGGCAATCTCGTCCTAAGTCATCTTGGAGCGTCTCGATCCCTGGCGGCTCTCATGATCTGCACACTTAGCGTTCCCCCGCCACAACGCTGTTCGGACGGCATCCGAGAAAAGACACGGCTTCGTGTTGCCATATCCTGGCACCGCCTTCGTCTCTCTTGATTTCACATGGGGCTCCCAGCGTCCGTCACAGAGGTAACGGAGGAGCGGGGAGAACAGAGAAACGGCAGCGGTCCTGCTAGGACAGTTACGAAGTTTATGGAAACGAAGTATTCTGTGTTAGCGAGCGTAGATGGGGGGCATCCGGAGCTCGGGCGCAACCGGCCATGGCCACTGCAGCTCGCCACCTCCAAGGCGTTCATGGATATTGGATGGAAAAGTTGGTCCCGGTATCAGTGGCCACAGCTTCATGCAAGGTTTGACCCGATACGTGAACCAGCAACCGGCTGATTTGCTCCCATCGTTGTCGAATTGAATTTCACATGGACTGTTGGCGAGCCGAGCGTGAAATGGACGTGGCACCTCCGGGAGCTCAGGGAGGTACGCCTGTTTTCTGATCTGCCGATAACCCTGTCGGCAGTACACACATGCCGCAAAGAAATCGTACGACGTCTGCTGCAGGAGGTTGGATATCGGGAATGATCTTCGGGGCCCAGCAGGTGGGAATCTTGGCTCGGGCGAGTGCAAGATGGAATTCAAGGAGAGAATCCCATGATTGGCTTCCTCGTGAAACCGAAAACCCACTCGGCGAGCAGGCGAAGCCGTCCTGGCATGAAACCGGGTGGAGAGAGCAGCGCTTATCCGCAGCTCGGCCGGGGTAGGGTGGGCTCTGAGCTTCTGACCAAGGCCGGGCAGTCCAAATCAGAGCGAGTTATTGGTGGAACGTACGCGGCGACGGCAACACGGCAGTCAAGATCGGCCTTTACGCGAGCGGCTAACTCGTCGGAAAGGGGGCGCCGACTGCGTACTCCGTACTCTGTAGACAAATAGCAGAAACACGGTGGCCGAAACGGCCAGGGAAAGAGGCCGGGCCGTGGCAGGAAGCAGCCTGGTTTGCACCGAGCCGCCGGCCTCGTGAACCAGACGGAAACAGAGCGAACGGGCATGACGCCGCTCAGGTATGGTGTTTGAGGGTGTGGAAGTGGGACACGTTAAAGGGCCGGCTCCGGGGACGGGTTCAGGGCCGGGGCGCGGGGCGCGGGTGGATGGATTCGTGACGGGTCGACTTGAAACGACGGACTGATGATGAGATGAGGGTCCGCGATTTTCCGATCGCTGGAACGACCCACCATGTCGTCACTGTGGGTCGGCTGCCGCAGGCCGCACAGGCACAGCCGACAGGGACCCCCGAAAAACAGGGCCTGGCACCGGTGTAAAGGCAGCCGTTAGCGCCTTGGCCGCCGCCGCAGACAGATGGATGGAACATCTCGAGAACATGTCCCTGAAGACACAAAACAATTCATTTGCATGCCGATCCTGATGCATCAGTGCCATTGGCGCATTGGCCTGTGCCCTCTTGTCGATTGCAGCCGGCCAAGGTTGAGGAGCGTTTCCTCCTTTTGTTTCTGATTCCTTTTTTACACTCAGGTTGATGGGGTTTGATGCCTAAGAAGGATCGTTTCGACCCCGGTCGGCCTGTCCGCTCTCTCGTGTTGGGCGACCAAGGGTCACCCAGGGCCCAAGGGGACGGGACCAAAACCTCAACACAGCTCAGCGTTAACCCGACGGCGGCGAGTCTTCGTCAAAGTAGTGCAAACGGAGGGTACGCCCCCACGGGGTTTCCCCTTGGCACACTGTGGAACACGAAGGAAGTATTCTGTACATGATGCTGGAGCAGAAGCTGGGCCGATCACCGTCCCGAGTCCGCAGTGGCTCGACGTCACCGCCGGGCCCCGTTCGGCATCGATCGCCAGTTATCGCAGGGAAGGTCCCCGCAGCTTGCTGTGACGACAGTCCTGCCGGTGATTTGAACTGAAACGGGATGGCGATTTGAACAACAGCGTCATACTGTCGCTCAGCAGAGAATTTGGTGGATGTGAAAATGTTGGACGAAGTCGGCCCGGCCATTCAGAAGTTGGAGGCTCAATCCATCCCGTGTCGCGAATGGGATTGCTGATGACCTGACCACTCACAGGAGGCGATTCTCGATTTGGTTGGCTGTCTGCAGGCCGTCGAAGCCCAAAAATGCTTAGGGAGACCCCTAATTCGCCTTACCGGGACCCTGCATGGCTTGGAAACCACCTCGCGGACGCCAGAAATAAAACCAGACCGGCAAGAGCACTGTTTGGGGCAGCGGGCCGGCACCAGCCGCGTCCTGGAGGCTTGGGCTGTGGTTGTGCCAAGAAACCTCCAATTGCTCGAGGGTTTTGACGCAGCATGGAGCCTTCGGCCTGCAATGCCGCCGCTGGTGACACCTGCTGAGAGTCCCGTCCGCCTCGTGGGCGGGCAGGCTGCTCCGGCCCCAGCGGCCCTTTCACGGCGGCTGTTTCGCTCAGGGCTGCGGGGGCTGCGGTGCCTCGTTTCGGCTGCAGCCCGATGAAGACGACCCCAGGCCGGTCCGGCCCATTGTTGGATGTTGATGATGGTCTCCATCTTCCATTTCTGACGGGCGTATCGGCGAGTCTGTTCTGTGAAAACGGAATTGCGGGTCGGCGCCCGTGACAGCGCATCGCGGACAGCCCCGGGTTTGGTAGCAGCGGTGTGGGGTGGTGTGGTGGGGCGGGGAGCCGTGGCCGAAAAGCCGGATTGTTTCTCTCTTTTATTCCAAGTGATCTAACCGCATTGAGCCGGGTTTCGATCTTGGCTTTGCCCCCGTCATCCTGACAACCCAACACCATCACTTTGCCAGCTCCAAGTGCCAACAAAAAAGGTATTTATTTTTGAATGTGATCCAGCTCAGATCTTGCCTGTATATCGAATTGACCTTGAGAGACCTTCAACCGATGGCGTTGTGGTGACCCTTGTGCAGATGGCCAAAGCTGTCGGGGTTAGGGTTATGCATGTGTTTGCGCTTTGTCCGGGTGGCCGGTCAGCACTTGTGTGCTCTCTCTACGGCCAGAACTAGCGGTAGTCAGCCCGTTCCTGGGCCTACCCAGAGAAACAAGTTCCAACTCTGCAAACTAGGGCGAGTCATTCTCACAAGTGCCTCAAAAATCCATATCTCTGCGGTCGGTGCATCTTCCCCTGAACTCGACGTCATGCAGATGTGCATCAAGAGATGGAGTCAGTGCTGGATGCGGTTAGACAGGGTTGGTGGATTTAGGATCGACATCGGAAGAAAAGGATCAGGTACCTAGGTACACAGAATTCCTGGACGTGGCCAACTCGGACTTATTGTGTAATCTCATGGCGCACAACCGTGGATCCGCCTCTTCCGTTAGCACCTCAACGTTATCCAGGTAGCACGGGCTAAGGCGCAGAAGCCGTCACCGAAGGCCCACCGATGATCGCAACCTCTCCACGTCGTCCATGCGAAGAGCCAAGGCGCAAGGCAAGCTCTAGGTCTGAGTCCCCACATGATGGGGAGTGACGGTCCCTGGGTTGTTCGTATAAAGAGAAATGGCTTCGCCCTGGTGCCTGGCGATTCCAGCTTTTGATCTCCAGACCCAGAGACTTGATCAGACTACGACAACAACACCAACAACCACACTTCATCCCATCGCATCAACACCACCTCACCACCCCTTTTCAAGCTCTTCAACATCACTTTACCAGCGTCGCCACCCGCTAAGCAGAGAGGCTACCGCTACAATACCACGCTCGACGTCACCACCACGTCTTACCCAAAATCTAATTGTCGAGTCTTCCATCACGCCTCGATCCAAAGCTACACAACCCGTCAAGATGCAACAAAGAAATGCTCCTAAGAAGGCCGTACACTTCGGTGCCGGCAATATTGGTATGCCCCTTCCTCCTTTGCGAGTTGGGATGATGTAGTTGATCACTCACTGACTGTTGATGGCGTCCAGGTCGTGGTTTCGTCGCATGCTTCCTTCACAACTCTGGCTATGAGGTTATCTTTGCCGAGGTCAACGACGCGACTGTCGCTAAGCTGAACGCTCAAAAGAGCTACCGGGTGATCGAGGTCGGCGCCGATGGGACATCAGAGTCCGTCATCACCAACTACCGTGCCATCAACTCGAGGACAAACGAGGCCGAGCTTGTCCAGGAGATCGCGACGGCCGACGTCGTCACCTGCTCCGTCGGTCCCAACATCCTCAAGTTCCTCGCTCCAGTCATCGCCAAGGGCATCGACGCTCGTTCAACAGATCTCACTCCGGCTGCCGTCATTGCCTGCGAGAACGCCATCGGCGCCACCGACACCCTCGCCGGCTTCATCAAGTCCCCAGAGAATACCGACCCAGCCCGGCTTGCCGACTACGACAAGCGCGCGCGATTCGCCAACTCGGCCATCGACCGCATCGTTCCCGCGCAGGATCCGGACGCCGGTCTCGACGTCCGCCTTGAGAAGTTCTACGAGTGGGTGGTCGAGAGCAAGCCCTTCGCCGACCACGCGCCGCCAGACATCAAGGGCATCCACTGGGTGGACAACCTGCAGCCCTTCATCGAGCGCAAGCTGTACACGGTCAACACGGGCCACGCGACGGCGGCGTACCACGGCTACATCCGGCGCAAGAGCACCGTGTACGACGCGCTGCAGGACCGCGAGATCCAGGATGAGGTCAAGAAGGCGCTGGCCAACACGGCCCACCTCATCACGCAGAAGCACGGCATCCCCGAGGCGGAACAGCAGGCCTACGTCGACAAGATCGTGCGCCGCATCGGCAACCCGCATCTCGAGGACGCCGTCGAGCGCGTCGGCCGCGCCCCGCTGCGCAAGCTCAGCCGCAAGGAGCGCTTCATCGGCCCCGCCGCCGAGCTGGCCGAGCACGGCAAGGACTGCAGCGCGCTGCTCGACGCCGCCGAGATGGCCTTCCGCTTCCAAAAGGTCGACGGCGACGACGAGTCGTTCCAGCTCGCCGAAATCATGGACACCAAGGCGCCCGAGGAGGTCGTCAAGGAGGTCTGCGGTCTGCAGCCCAAGGACAAGATCTTCCCGCAGGTTGTCGATGTCGTCAAGCGCGTCCAGGCCGACACGCAGTCCGAGTAAGCCCGCAAGGGCGATGTTTCGATTCTCTTTTCATCGTGCTGGATCTACGGTTTTCCTTTGTTGGGTTTAGATTTTGGGCCGCCCTTCCGGGGAAGTGGGCGCGGATATCGGATATTGGGTAACGTGAGCGATTTGGAAAGCTGCACTGCATGGTCTGGCGTTTTTTTTCTTATCCGTAGCGTCAATCAATGATGCAGAAACACATTTTTCACATGCTGGAACGACGCCGTCCCTGGTTAGGTCTCGTGCTATTTGAAATCTGTGCTCGCAGTGACAATTCCAAGCCCCTCCTAGCGATGACATCGAGGTAGGTAAGGTGATTTAGTTTCTCCCACATTGTTACCGCAGTCTGAGATTGGTATGGTTGATGTAAGCTCAGCCTTGGCGGTATCCTGTCACTCGAATCAAATAAGGTCAGGCCAAGTGGCCCTGCGAAGTAGGCCGCGGTGCCATCTTCCATCTTATCATGCCCGTTGGCCGATAGACTACACGTTTGTGGCAGGCGCTCAGGTTCTTCTACTGTTCACATGCAACGCCTAGTACCAGCTTTTTCCTAGCCGTAGAGATACTCCATTCCTGAAGCTTTTCTCACACGCGGCACTCTCTGACGAATACCACAACATTCCTGCTCCCAATATCTCCTCGAACACTAAACCTAGGCCTCGGACCGTCGTGCATATCCATCACAGGGCGTCCCGTAGATTTCGGTCTTGTTTCCCTCTCCCGTGCGATCAAGAGCCGTATGATGTTAGATAGGCTCGGGAGGCCTCGTGTGAACAGGCCTGCGTCAATTCCCAGGCTCTCGCAACCTAGTTTACTCTTGAGAACGGCGTTTCCGTCCCCGATGACAAAGACCCGCGCATGCCCCATAGCGGCTGACTCGAACTACGTTGTTTCGGGACACCAACTGCGTTGATTGGGTGCTTGGCTATGGCTGCCGACGAGTATTACGTGTTTTACTGCGAAGAGTTCGTTCAGGGGTCACAAGATTAATCGTTTGTTGAGGCTTCACAGTTAGCAATTCTTGCCCACCCGGTATTAGCATCATATTCAAAAGGCCTTCCTGCTCCTCACTGCCTCGCTGGAGCAGTCCGGGTCAAGCCATGTTCTTTTGCCCCAGCCTACTTTATATGTCGATGTAAGCATGAGGTAGAACCCAGTGATATCCATGTCCTTAAAGTCCTGAATAGGGTGTTTATTGCAAGTTCTCGTCAACCTCGTGACACCGCGAAGGCACGGAAATATATTGGCGGGAGCCGAGAAGCCAGCCCGTCGTAGCCCATTTTGGGGAAACGCTCGAGCGCGTCCTCCCAAATCACGTTATAGCCCCCCCACTTGACCAGGGGTTCTGACAACCTCCTGTACGCGTCAGCAATCCCAGTCCAGAGTCTCTTCAACCTAAACTCCTCAGGTTGAACATTCCGGGTTGTTCCAATGCACGCAACTCGTGAAGAAAGGGTACGTCTTTCCTCCCTGCTAGCGAGTCCTTCTATCCACGCTGAACATTACCAGGTATCAGTCACCTAGCTTTTCCTCTTGAAATTAAGCTAAAATGCTATTGGTGGTTACATGGAATCACAGATGGACTGGGGTCTTCTTTGCTTGTGCTGGCGCGACGGATTCGTCGTTCTTCTGCGCCTTGAATTTCGGAACCCCCGCTGCCGTCCTGGACGAGGTAAATTACCGGATCGAGAGATGGAGGCTGGTTCATCAACGGTCCAGGGCTTCCATGGACCCACCATTCTTTTCCCTGACGGTTGGGGTTCGTCAGGCTCTCAGGCTCGAGTTAGGCCCATCTCGGTTGTTGCCGGATCGTCAACCGGTGGCGTTCTGGGCTCTAGCTAGCTCCCCTGTGCAATCGGTTACTCCATCTTTGCCCTGAACTCGCGAAACACTGCTCGGGCTCAACACTTTGGTTCCCGATTTTAAACGTGGCCAGGGCGCCCCCGGCAAGTCTCTTGCAGGTTGCTTGGCCCTTGTGGCCTCGTCTGATGCGGGGAGGGACCCCGCATGAATTGGCCGCCTGACACATCCCCCGTCACAGGCCCACAGGCTGTATTGCTGCAGATTCAACGGGAGCTTCACGCTAACGCCGTCGTTTGACTGTGTGATCTCCGCAGGGACCCCTTTTGCGGGAAATCCGGCCGGCCACGAGGCGGGCACTGACGCACACTTGTTCTTGACGGACTTCCAGGTCTGGACTCGGGTTGTGGGGTGCCATACGGGGAATCCTTGTGAAGGCGTGGCATTGTTGATCCATGGTTCGCCCGAGTTTTGAGGCGGGTTTGGGTGTGGTCAACAGCCCCTGACAAACCAGCCCTATGGACGGAGGGGTGCGATGGGGACGGCTCTTAAAGATGGCGATCTCGGCAAACAATTCGGGGCCTCGCGTCTACCTTGAGCTTTTCATTTCCCGTTTCTGTTGTTGACGTCTTGGTACCGAGCACGATGGTGGGTACGACTGAGTCGCCGGGCGCGAGCCAGTCTGGCTCCATCATTGCCTGTGCGGTTGTCATGTTCTTGCTGGCCATGATTGCATTTGGCCTGCGGGCCTACACCCGGTTCTTCATTGTGCGGGTCGCAAGCTACGAAGAACTCTTGGTCGGCCTGGCCGTGGTGAGTTCTCGTTCCGTGTACCGTGGCCATGGCTGAGCTGACGAAGACCGCTCGCAGGCCTTTGCTCTCGTGTCCTCGATCGGGACGATTCAACGTGAGTACCTACCGGTCTCGTTCTGGGAGCATGGACGGCACTGCAGGTGGCTGCAAGTCGTGGAAATATCCGAGTTCAAGACTGAATGAGCCTCAGAGGCACAATCGGGATTGGGGAGGCATGTCACAGAGGTCAGCCCGGAAGACATGAAGCAATTCCTCATGGTATGTCGACCCAGCGCTTGTTCCTAGTTCGATCCGCTGATGTGGTCCGCCTGCGCCGAATTTGCCCGCCCACAGCAGCAATGGTACACGTTTATCTTCTACGGGTTGAGTTTGGCTTTCACGAAGATGGCCATTCTACTTCTCTACATGCGCATCCTCACCCGTGGATACGTGCGCAAAATCAGCTACGCCATCCTCGCGACCGTCGTTATCTGCAACACCTGGGTTCTGGTCTCCCTCCTCATCCAATGCATTCCTCTCCAAGCAATCTGGGACCCGAGCGTCCAGGGCTGGTGCCTCCCGAACCAGGATATCGGTTTGCTGAACTCGATTCTGCATATTATTACCGACTTTGCCATTTTTGCACTTCCCATACCGGCGGTCTTGTCGTTGAAGATGGCTAGAAACCAAAAGATCAGTGTCATTGCTCTGTTCGGTGTGGGCTTCTTGTGCGTGGAGCATCCCCTCTCCCCAACGCTCCGGCCGACCGCTGACGGTTCTCCAGGGTCTGTCTTGTCTCGATCATCCGCATCATTTATCTGAAGTACATCGTGGACTTCACCGACCCCACCTACGGCATGTCCGCGATCGCCATGTGGGGCTCTGTTGAAGTCAACATCGCCATCATCTGCGCGTGTGCAGCCACCCTCAAGCCGCTGGTAAACAAGTGGTTCCCCCACGCCATGAAGTCGTCTTCTCAGGGGATGTCGCAATCAACCCAGCCAGCTATCCGCTCGGCCGCGGCAAGACAAAACACGAGGAACAACGTGAACGGGAAGGGAGGGCGGTTTGTGAAGCTCCGGGAGTTGGAGCATGCCGATGGGAAGTCGGAGCCGTCGAGCCCCGAAGATCTCGAGCACGGGCTCCGAATCGGGGGTCCCACTGCGTCCACGCGCGCTTGGAGCTGAAATGCTACCTTAATGTCGTATTGTGAACAAAATATTGTACTGTGTATGTTAGCGCTGAATGACTTGGACGAAAACACGATCTTGTGATCACCGAGGCCAAACAGGATGGGGAAAGGGGTGTTGGAGCAGCTCTTGGTTAAATGCATCGTCATGGTCATCCGCATCTCCCTCTGTAACGTGACTGAACTGGGAAATACTTGCGAGCTTTGGAGTTCCCACCGACCCCTCGCCCGATGGTGCGCTGATGTGATCAACTGGGGTAAAGGATGGGGGCTAACGTGGCTAGGGGGCCGGGCCGGGCCCAACACCCGGAAAGCCAACCCCACGCCGCTCGGGCGCCCGAAACTGCCGACTTCGAATGCCGTCGACCAATCGAGCGCCTGGCCGGTTGCGAGAGGCAGGTACCGAGCGGTTTTCAATGCTGTTGTGGCTGCACGGCGCAGATGGTGGCCCGGATCGATGTCCGTGGGACAACGGTCTGCATGCGGGGTGATCTTGAAGCGGAAAGTCATCCTTGTTGCCACGTTCGTTGGCGCTAATTCCATGCTCCTTGATACACTATGTAACGCCATGCAGCTCATCGCATCACGGAAGGGCGACAAACGCATGGGCAAGGGTGACCCGAATTCAATAGCCACGGCGGGATATCCGGTGCTCCCGCGACGACAAGGGTTTGACCAATCCTCAGCGCCCAAGACCAGCAGCTCAGGCCTCGAACGCGAGTTGAGGTTGCGTTCGTAGCGCTAGAGTCGAGATTGCATTCCAAGATAATGCTGCAAGGGTGCCCTTGTCCTCCTACATTCGCGTCTCGAGGTTCAAAGAGCGTCATGCGGCCAGCGTTTGGCCGCCATTCTTTACCAAGTATACATAAATGAAGCGTAGCAACCTGGACGATCCTCGCATTTCCCAATCATCGACATCAGAGTTGTCGTTTTGTTCTGCCGGCTCCCTTTTGATTTAATAATTAATACACCCTCTTGTTCAACGCCCGGATCTTGGCGCGGCCGCACACTTGTTTGGACTCTGTCCGAGCACCATGATCTTTCGTAACCCCTGGGCGTTGGCCCTGTGTGGCCTGCTGGCACCTGCGAGCGTGGCGTCCGCCGGCCTCGGCTTGCCTACAGTGGACTTGTTGACATCTGTCCATGTGGCAAGCCTCAATGTAAGCAAATGCAGTCGTTGTGCCGTATGTCGGTGTAAACAAACGCTGAGAGGTGCTATTGTCAGGTCTCGGGTGGATTTTACAGCTTCAACAACATCCCCTACGCCGAACCCCCGGTGGGCCAGCTGCGATTTCGCGTGCCGATTCCCAAAATCACCATCAACAGAACGCTGAATGACGGCTCCGTCACGCGCATCTGCCCCCAGGCCAATGGGGCATGGCTAGGCATCTCCGTGCCGTTCATGATTGGCACAATCACGGGCCAACCATTACCACCTTCAGACGGCTCCGGGGGCGGCGCGCCCGCCCCCGATCCTCGGGAATCGGAAGACTGCTTGTACCTGGACGTCAAGACTCCTCGGGCCGTTTTCGACCAGGGCGTTAGCGGTCTGCCGGTCGTCGTTTGGATTCATGGCGGCGGCTTCGCCTCGGGCTCCAAGGATGGTGTGAATCCGGCTGGGCTCATCGCGCAGGGGCTTCGCGATGGGAAGCCAGGCTTCGTCTACGTGGGCATCAACTACCGCCTGTAAGTCTGCCAAGAGCTTGTCATTTCAAACTCCGCCGCCGCCAAGCTTGCTGACTGCGTCCCCAAAGCGGCCTCTTCGGGTTCCCTCCCCGCGGCATCTTTGACTGGGATGTCGCCACCAACGCCGGCCTCTACGACCAGCGCCTGGCGCTTCTCTGGGTGCAAGCCAACATTCGCCGCTTCGGCGGTGATCCGAATTCCGTGACGGTCATTGGGGAGTCGGCTGGCGGCAGCAGTATCGCAGCTCAGCTTGCCGCTTTCGGGGGCATCGACGGCGCCAGCCCTTTCAAGCGCGCAATCATCCAGTCGCCGGCCGTCCGCCCAGTCACCGACGCCACCGTCTACTCCCAGGTCTACCAGCAATTCCTCGGCGCGACGGGCGTCTCGTCCATTGCCGCCGCTAGGGATCTGCCGACTGCGCAGTTGCAGGGCGTGAACGCCGGATTGATCGCCGCTTCGAGTTTTGGTCACTTCACCTTCGGTGCGTACTTCTGTGTTGATGGCCTTCCATATGTGCGATGAAGCTAACTTTGACCCAGGTCCGAATGTGGATGGTCTAATGGTCCCTGACGTTCTGGCCCGCTCCCTCGCCAAGGGCCGCGTCGACCAAAACGTGGAACTGATCGTCGCATACAACGCGGCCGAGGGTCTGCTTTTCACCGACCCCCGTGTCCAGAACGACACCACTTTCGAGGCCTACTTTGCCGGCTTGATGCCCTCGGTTTCGGCCGCCAAGATCCACGCCCTCTCAACCACCGTCTACCCTGCCGATTTCTCTGGCGCGCAGCCCTACACAACCCAGACCCAGCGGCTCACGCTTGCCGTGAGTGAGGCCCTGGTGAGCTGCAACGCGTTTGGGCTCGATCTCGGGTACGCAAACAAGACAAGAGCCTACAAGTTTTCAGTCTTCCCTGGAGTGCACGCTCAGGACGTGTCCTACACCTTCTTCAACGGCGAGTCGGGTGATTCGCTTTCCATCCCTATCGACACGAACGTTGCTGTGACGATGCAGCGCCTCTTTGCGGACTTCATCAGGACCGGGACTGCGTCGGGGAGCACTGCGACGCAGATCCCCGTCTTCACGGCGCAGGCAAAGACGCTGAACATCACCAATGCAGGCAACACCGTAGTCACGGACCCGGCCGCAAACTCGCGCTGCAGATTTTGGCTTGAGTCGCTGTGAGCCATGAGTGCGGTTGCCGTGGCAAGGCTTGCGGCTTTGGGTCTTCTTCAGTTATGCCGCCTTTTCTTTTCTTGGATAGAATACCATCGTTGCTAGAAGGTTGCTAGAACTCATCTTTGCCGTCAAGGCCTCGGAGTTGCTTCTTTAGGGTACATCATCCCTCTTAATTCATTTTGTTGAAAGCTAGCTGGCGATGTTTGTCGAGCCCCTGACAGGCGATAATTCCCGGCTTCGGCTGATGTTGGAATGTCAGATCCATAGCAGCTCCGGCGTCCCTTTTCGTGACCCGCGTGAAGTGCTGCTCATCCTCTAATCTCACAGGTCTCCATGTCTTAGCGCGGGGGTCGGTTCGCTGTGGTGGACTCCATTCAAGAGCAGGCGGTGTCAATCGCTGAGATGTCGCCCCGTGTTTGCCATGTACAAAGATGTTTGTTGACAGGTACCTCTGCTCGACGTATGTATTTGATACTTAGATACCACCAGTAAACGGGAGACACGCCTTGCCAATCTCCCCGTTTTGCCTTATTCACTCGTGCTCATAAATGTCCAAAGTTTTAACTAGGTACGAGTGATTTCCCTCCACTAGCACCCGCGACCGAGAGCCGCAGCTTGCTCATCTTGCCGCAGGCATGTATGGGCCGGCACACGGTTGATGATGCTTCTTCGTTTCCCAAAGATTTGGGAAAGCGAGGAGAGATCCGCAGGCTTGGCCGGGGAGAAGGGGAACCAACCAACTGGTTTAGGAACGGGGCTTTCTTCGCCCACACCCTATTCGATAACTCTTTAATGAGAAAAACTGTACTATCGCCTGAGATCTCTGCTGGAATACCTGCGGCTTGGGGAAGAACGATGTGAGTTTTGGTGGCACTATGTTCCACAACTTCTTCGGGCAAACACCTGCTTGGACAACCTTCACAACACGGAGAGGCGGGCGGACGGTGGGTGGACCTCGTCGCCGCCACGACCAACGAAACTCTACCTGTGGCTCGGAACCCTTCAACGTCAGCGACGAAGTCCTGACGCTCTCCCCGGACCGCCTCTTTGCCAAGTCGATGGTTCATGGTTATTGGAATCCTACGCTCGGCTGGTTGCCTGCCTAATGGTGTTGTGTCCTTGCTTTCTGGAGGGGCGGATATGGAGCCCGAGTTGGTTCATCACCCGATGTACCGTCTGCCGCCGGCATGTCCGCAACCCGTCTTCACTCACGGAGAGAAAATCATCGTTGCCGTCGCGCGCAGCTGCCTGTTGTGGTTTGTTGTTACTGGCCGCGGCTTCGCTGGAGCCCAGAGGTACGCTCCATGGCTGTGTGCATAGCGGCTTCGCGCGCCGGTTCGCCTGGACACGCTTCCCGGCGCTCGGGTCAAAGATGACAATGGCCTAAACCTTCTCACTGGTGTCGATGTGATGCTAAGCCCACGGTTAATCTTCCTTCGGTTCGGCCGTGCTGAATCGGGGCCAGGAGGGGTGAGCTGGCCGGCCTGTTCAGATGTAGAGAGAGAGGAATGAAGAACCAACTCGGATAAGCTTGGCAGATACCCATGTCAGCTAGGTGTCTAGCCACAAAATCACAAATCAACGATAGCTTTGAGACCCAAGGTGATATTAGGCGGGTCGTTGCTATCGTGCCGTCGCCAAGGGGCTGTCGTGGCGAAAGGGGGTGGCTAGTGGTGGCTGGTACCCAAGGCTGATATGGCTTGGCATCACTTGGCAGGCTCTGCAGGCAGTGGCTAAACGCAGATTACGTAAGGAAAGGACGTCCAGAGTGCAGGTGGACCGTTTTCGAGCCGTTCTGTTGCAGATGAGGGGGCCAGATGATGTGCGGGCTGTTGCTAGGAACCAATGCAATGATCTCGATGTCTTGGACAGAACAGGCAAGGAGGGTAGACTGGTGGTGGATTCAACCTCTGCCCGTCGGCGGTTGACTGGTGGTGCAGGAAAAAGGTTGCGGTGGGTCCCACCTGAGTTCTCAGTTGGAGACGGAGTCCAGGATGGAGGGGCTGACCGCACAGGCCACCCCGCAACAGGATGCCAAGGGATGATTATTACCTAAGCATGGGCTCCCACCTGCCTGCAGCTCCTGGATTGACCACATTGGCGAAATTGAGGAAAGCGCCCAGACCTCACGATCGATACGTGGCCAGCACCTTGCACATCCGCCGACCTCTCTGCTCCGTGGCATCGTTGATCCGAGGCATCGGTGTGACGTACCCCAGGAGCTCCTCTCCAGACAGACCAGACCCCGGCGACTTGCCCCGACCGACGCCCAGCTGCCGAGCGCCGCCTCGTTTGCGACTCGAGCCGAGCACTCGCCTGCATCACCCCGCCGAAGCTCCGCGCATCGAAACGACCCCGATCACCGAATCAGCCATTGCCCGACATGAGGCTGGATGTGAAGGCAGGTGGCACATCTACCCCCACGACAGCGAGGTGACACGGCGTCACGGACAAGCTGGCCACGAGCTCCGGGCAGTCGGCGGCTCCAGAGTTAGTCGCAACGCAACCCGTGCTGTCGCCATCCTGCGTTGTGTCTGCTCTGTTCTAGCAGCCGACCCCGCTGAGCAGCTCGTCCTCCAAGTACAGTTTCTCCGTGAGAAAGCGTTGCTAACATGGTTCCTCACGTGCAGCGCCAGCTCTTTGCTCGCTCCGAGGTAAGCCGTCCAAACCAAACTCCCTTGTGCTCTTTGCAAGTGCTGACAGCGGTCCCAAACAGCGAGTCAAGGGCATCGACTTCCACCCGACCGAGCCATGGATTCTCAGTACGATTGCCGACTTCCCTACAGCCTACCGTACCATTCTGACCCAGGTGTGAACGACAGCAACCCTCTATAGCGGCCATGTCTACATCTGGTCATACGAGACCCAGCAGATCGTCAAGACCTTCGAGCTCACCGATGTGCCCGTCCGTGCCGGCCGCTTCGTCGCCCGGAAGAACTGGATTGTCTGCGGGTCGGATGATTTGTACGGCAGCCCTCATAGGAAACATGAGGAATGCCGCATGAGCTGACCTGTGGAACCAGCCAAATTCGCGTCTACAACTACAACACGAGCGAGAAGATCACCTCTTTTGAGGCCCATCCCGATTATATCCGCGCCATCGTCGTCCATCCGACACAACCTTTTGTCCTTACCGCCAGTGATGACATGACCATCAAGCTGTGGGATTGGGAGAAGGGGTGGAAGAATGTTAGGGTATTCGAGGGCAACTCGCGTATGTGGATGGCTGGAACGGCGCACGAGTGGACGATCGCTGATGGAACGCCCAGACTATGTCATGTCCCTGGCGATCAATCCCAAGGACACGAACACTTTTGCCTCAGCTTGCTTGGACAGGACTGGTATGCGACTTTCGGCTCCCCAAACGCTGGCTTGACTAACCCTTCCTCAGTCAAGATCTGGAGCTTAGGATCTTCCACACCCAACTTCCAACTGGAAGCCCACGAGACAAAGGGTGTCAACCATGTCGACTACTATCCCCACAGCGATAAGCCCTACCTGCTCACCACTTCAGACGACGTCAGGCCCCGATTACTCCCCCACCTTCCCCTTTACGATGACCGCTGACGATGTGTCATATAGCGCACGGTAAAAGTGTGGGATTACACAACCAAGAGCTTAATCGCCACCCTCGAAGGCCATACCAACAATGTGTCCTTTGCGTGCTACCACCCCGAGCTGCCCATCATCATCTCGGGCTCTGAAGACGTAGGCATCTCGGCTGAAGCCCGCGCGTTCCATGCTAACCTTGACCCAGGGCACCGTGAGGATATGGAATGCCAACACGTACCGCTTCGAGCAGTCTTTGAACTACGGGCTGGAGAGAGCCTGGTGCGTGGCTTACCAAAAGGGCAAGCAGGGTGTTGCGGTGGGTTTCGATGATGGCTCAGTGGTTATCAAGCTTGGCCGTGAGGAGCCCGCGGTATCCATGGACGGTTCCGGAAAGATCATCTGGGCTCGGCACAATGAGGTCGTGTCCGCTGTGATCAAGGGCGGCGAGGCGACCAAGGACAACGAGCCTATCACGGTCACAACCAAGGAGCTGGGCAACGCCGAGATCTACCCTCAGAGCCTGATCCACTCCCCCAACGGACGTTTTGCGGCCATCTGCGGCGACGGCGAGTACATCATCTACACGGCGCTCGCCTGGCGCAACAAGGCCTTTGGGCAGGCTCTTGATTTCGTCTGGGCGTCCAAGGACAACTCCAACGACTTTGCCATTCGCGAATCGGCCACCAGCATC
>FTCU01000501.1_pt1 | contig 42510 bp, 23 predicted proteins | sample 1639521 | NCBI WGS metagenome assembly FTCU01 (sample SAMEA3914864, study PRJEB12502) | metagenome | biome: forest; material: soil | place: USA | collected 2012-03-12 | depth 0.3 m
CCGAATGATCAAGCAGACAGCCGCCAAGTGGCATTCCCTGTGCCGCCCGCCGAAGAAGGACCGCTTCGATCTTCTCGCCTCGCTGTGCACCTGCACTGAGCTGATCGTCGAGGTCTGCAAGCACCTACGGCCCCTCGACATCGTGGTTCTCTACAGCCTCAACAAGAACTTCCACTACACCCTCAACAAGTCCATGAGGAGCAGCATCTTTGCCTGGGCCACCCATATGGCGCCCGCCGCAACCCGCATCTACTCTAGCCCGGTTTACTGCCGCTGGTTTGTCCCGGACCCCGACAACCGCCGTGTGACGCGCGTCGACCAGGAGTTGAGCCAGACCCGGCCGGGACAGGCAAAAGTGGACGGCCAGCCGCCCCTGAATGACAAGGAAGGCGAGGTGCGCCTGATCCCAGGCCTGCTATGGCTGCAGATGGTAGTCAATCGCGAGATTCGCGTCCGCGACATCATCGCGTGCCTCGCGAGGAGGGGCCATCGCATGCCCAAGGATTCTCACGTGTCCCTCAAGAAGATGTGGCTGATCATGGACGCCGCGACGAGCCAGGCGCGCATGCTGCTGCTTAATAACCCCGACTTCTTCAGCAACGAGGATCTGTACATCGCCCAGCTCTTCATGATCAAGCTGATCTTGGCCTTCAACGATCCCATCTTTGGCCCTCAGTCGAGCATGCTCATGCGCCTCATGCTGGGCCAACGCGGCCTGTCCCCACTCTGGGCCCTTCTCCGGGGGAAGCAGTACCGCTCGTCAGTGGAGATCCGCCGGCTCAAACTCATGTACGACGTCGGTCCCGACCAGATTGACCCCGGCAACGGCGATGCGCTGCACGGCGTCGAGATGGACCAGCTGGGCGTGCTGCACTTTGAAGGATGGGGCACCGGCCCCGACCACCTGATGCGCCCCGACGAGCTGATTCCTCTCGAGGCTGCTCGCCGGCAGCTCGACCTAGACACTTGCCTGGAGGAGATGATGATCTTCGGCCATGTCAATTTTGGCACCGGAAACAGCCTCGTCCCGAGCCTCGACGAGATGTACATGAGCGACGACGACCAGCCAGCCGCGTACAAGGAGTGGAAGCCGCTGAAGCACGAGCTCATACACTCGGGTTGCGGCAATGTGCCCTTCGAGCCCGGCATGTGGATGCCCAAGCACGCGCGCAAGGCCCGGTGGAAGACGCTCACCGACGAGGAGAAGACCATGATCCTCGAGGCAGAGGAGGAAGAGATAGAGGAGACCAAGGAGCTCAACCGCGCGCGGTTCAAGCACGACATCACCTGGGCTAACCTGTGCAAGCTCACTTCCGAGACCATGGCCGCCAAGAAACTCGGGGCCAAATTCAAACTCCTCGCCCCGTCTCCAGAGGACCTAGCAGCCCACCTCGACCAGTTCGCCCACCCTCAGCCGCTAGGTCTCGCCAGCCCAGAAGCCATGGACCTCGACGCCTCTCCCTCCTCCTCTGCCACTCCAAACATCTCCACCCTCGCCTTCCGCCCAGCTCCCCAGCACCACCACCAGCTACCACTCGACCCAGACGACCCCTCCACAATCCCTGACGAAGACCTCATCCTCGACCCCATCTCCCCGTCCGAGTTCAAGCGCATCATCAAGCCCTTCCGTCCGTCCCACGGCCCCTACTCGGATACCGACACCGGCACCGACGCCGAATCCACCACCTCCTCTTACGACGACCAACCCCACCAACAACAACAACCCGAGCCAGAACCCCAACCAGAACACACCGGCGACACAACCGAAGACGAATACTCCTCCTCCGACGATAATGCCTCGGAAGTCGGACTGCCGCCTCCGCCCATCTACAACGTCGACCCGTTCCTCCTCATCGCCCACACCCCCGCCACGACGTTGTCGGAGGGAAATACAGACGAGATGTTACTTGCGCAGGCGGACTTGGAGTATTCTGACAACGAGTATGATGGTGATGATGACGACGAGGAGGAGGGTGAGATGATGGTTTTGGATCAGGAGCCCCAAGGCGAGGAGCAAAATCTTGCGGGTGATGGGGACGGGGACGTCGATGCGGCTGTTTCTGGGGTGGGAGGGTTGTTTGATGTGGACTGGGATGATTTTTTGAGAAACCCCGGGGCGTATACTGTTGAGGAAGACGTGGAAGGCGGGGTGCAAGAGGTTGGTGGTGAAAGGGTGGTCGGTAGAGAGATGGAGGGTGGGGATGATGTTGAGGATGAAGAGGTTGGCATGGGAGACGGGGAGGATGACATCGAGGAGGATGGTGTTATGGATGAGGAAGAGGACGGCGTCGACGAGGAATGGGATGGGGGCGAGAATATCAACGTGCTGCTTGACGGCGGCTTGCACGATGGCGGCCAGGATGCTGCCCAACAGCAAGACGTCCAGCAGCAGCATCAAGTTGCCCAGCAGATGCAACAGCAAGTTGCTCAACAGTTGGGCCAGGCCGAGGACGACAACGACCTCGATCTGGCCGTGTACATTGCTGACGAGGACGCCGGCGAGGATGAGCGGACGCGCAAGTTGCGGGACTGGTTCCGGCCTTGGTAGCCGTTCCCTCTACCTGCGCGATAACATGGACAGAAACGGTACGCGGAGTAGGTTGCTGGACTGCTGTTGGCTAGCCTGACCAACTTCTTTCTTTGTCACGTTGACGTTTGCCGTAGTCTTGGGCCAGAGGGCCAGAGTAGTTTGTCCTCGGGGGCCTCTTTCTTCGGGCGAGGTAGCTATGAGTTCTTGCTCACTACGCTTTGTGCGAATGAACAGCCGAATAGCCATCGATCAGAGCAGATGGCAACGTTTTCTCCCAGGTGCCCGCCTATTCCCAGGTTCTGGGTGGCATGATAACTGTGCTGAGGTCGGATCGCTTTGCTTAGACACAGGCATGGCATGGAGAATAGTACGCGCAAGATAATACTATTAGTAACATCGCTTTCCTCGCCTGATCCGGGCCCAAGAAGAGAAAAAAGAAGGCAAACCTTCCAGTAGCAAGCAGTAACCACAAACCCAACGCAATTTGCCACCGGTGGTATCCCACTTTCCGTCGCCAGAAGAACCTCTAAGCCCTGCATATCCCTCCTCACCTCCCTCCCTCTCTCCCCCAGAGATCTTCAAGGCCATACGCAGGGGGGACGGACCAACAGACTCCGACCAAAAGGCGTGGGGAGTTGAATGACAGGTGGTTGGTTTGACAGCGTCGCGTGTATGTGAGATGATGATGATATGTGCCAGTCAACTCGAGCGTATGGAGACAGAATCGAAAAGAATAAAAGAGTAAGACCGTTAAGAAATAGCTTGGAAACACATCAAAAGGAGAAAAAAACAACCTCCCCCCTCCCAGTCCGAAAACCAACACCCCTTCGCCCCCTGATGTTTCCGCTGTACTCCCGCCGCCGCCGCCGCCCACCTGCCCAACCATCCCGCAAAACTTTTTTTTCCTCGAAGAAAACAACGAAACAGAAAAACAGAACCTCAATCTGGAGCATACTAGTTGAATAGATGTGAGGAAAAAAGCAAAATGACAAAATCGAAAAAGAAAAGAGGATAAGATTAACACACAGAACCGAGGCAAAGACGCATAGGCCCAGCCGCCGTTTACGAGCACCAAAGGCCGGATATAACCCCTTGTACACTCCCTCGCTATGCACGCCTCTCCCGCCCCCTTTTCCCACGCGCCCCCCGATCCCAAAACCAGCCCAGCCTAGCCCATGCCCGACTCAAACCGATTCTGCCCATTTGTTGCGAATTCGAAGTCGACGAGATTTGGAAACAACCGTATATGTGTGTGTGTTTGTGCGTGTCCCAGGCGTCCAAGGATCGGAAACAGCCCCCTCTGTCCCCTCCCCTTTGTGAACCCGTTGCCGAAGAAAGGTGGACGGGGGAGAAACGAAAGGGGCAGAACAATGTGTTGTCGGCTCAAAAAAAAATCCACCAGCCCGACGGGACCCTGTAAGAATCGCGTGTTCTTTTATCTTTCCGGCCCTTTGTAAATTTTTGACCCCGCCATCCATCCGTCGCCCCCCTGCCTCAAAGTGACCTGACCGTGGCCGCGCCCCCAGACTCCCCATTACCTGCACCCCGTTGAAGAAAACAGACGAAACTTGCCGAAGTTATTGCCAAGGCCCAAATGATCTCTATCCCTCGTTCCCAAAGTTGCCGAAGAAGAAAGCCATGCGTGAAAAAGAGCAGTCAAAGGCATGGGCAGCTTTTGTGAGCAACGGATCGTTCTCACACCCGGCGATAGAACCTTGTGGTGGGCGCTTATGCCGGCGACTTGCTCTGGGGCGCCGCACCGCCGTTCTGGCGAGCATCCTGGTTGCTGACTGACAGACCCCCGATACCCGAGGAGAGGAAGGCAAACGGATCGTTCTCGTTCTGAGAGTAGAAGTTGTTGCCGGGGCCGGCCGAGGCGGGGCCGTTGCCGGCCGACTGGAAAGCGGCCTCGGCGGCGCGGCTGTCGAAGGGACCGGCAGAGTGAGACCCAGGAGCGGGGCCGAAGTGGGTGTTCAGCGGGGGGTACGGAGCAGCGCCGCCGCCGAGCCCAGACGGGAGGGCGTAGGTGCTCGGGGGGCCACCAAAGTGCTGGCCATAGCCGCCGCCGGAGCTGAAGCCACCGGCAGCGGAGCCGAACGGACCGGGGCCGGGGTTGCCACCCATGGAACCCTGGCCCATGCCGTACGAGGATGGGGCGTCCATCGGCGAAGGATAGCCGGAGTCCGCAACTACGGCAGCGCCGGCACGGCTCGCTCCGCAGCGAAGACAGCAGACGTTCTTCGCAAAATTGTGATAGCCGCAGACCTCATTGCCGCACTTCCAATCGCCGGCACGGAAGGGGACGACGCCGGAACCGCCCATGCGGCCGTGGCCGCCACCGTGACCGTGGTGGCCCATGTGGGGAGGAGGCGGCATCATAGTCGGGGGCGCATACCCATAGCCATAGCCCATCTCGCCGGCGGGGCCGGCGGTGACGGCAGGGAACGAGCAGCGGAAGCAAGCCGTGCGACGCTGGAAGTTGGAAAATCCGCAGGACGGGCAAGTCCAGTCGCCGGGGCGAGGGCGGTTCTTGCTCGGTGGGAAGGGTGTGAGGATCTCGGCAGCCCGATCCAGGACGCGGCTCGAGGAAGGAGACACCTCGATGGCCTTCTCGTTGAGGGCCCGCCCATTCATGCACAGGCTTTCGGCAGCCTGAGATCATCTCGTCAGTGGTCTATGGCTACCAATGCTTCGAGGACTCTCTGGGAACTCACCTCTTCGTGGGAAGAAAAGACGGCGAAGCCGGTGCCGGTGGGCTTGTGCTGCTCCGGGGTCCGCAGGGTCCAGAAGGCAATGGGACGGCCGCCAAACTGTGTGAACCAGCTCTCGAGCTCCGACTGGGTGGTGTCGTGGGGGAGGCCAGACATGTGCAGGACCTTGCTGCGCTCGGACAGGAAAGCGCGGACATCGGCGCGGGCGTCCATGGGGCGAGTGAGCACGTCGGGATGCTCATGGGGCGGCTGCGACTTCCGAATCAGGCCGCGGAGCACGCGGGCCAGCGTCACGGCCTCCTCCATGGCCCGGCGGGGCGACGCCGGAGCCAGGGCCTGCAGGTGGAAGGGCAGGTTGTGCTTGATGGGGGCGCTAGACTGGACGGCCTCCACCTCCAGGGCGGCACAGATGTTCGCCAAGGACGAGGGCCCGAACGGCAGCGACTCGGGGTGGTGCTGCTGCCATCTCTGGTATTCGGTGCGGAGCTCGAAGGCGCGGGAGTGCTGGAGATAGGGGGGCAGAACGACCGACTTGTCGCGAGCCTCGCGGGGGAGCTGGACGCGAAGGTCCCAGGCCTCGAGCGTGACGAAGACAAAGTCGAGGTTCTGCGAGGTCAGGTGCTCCGAGGCGAAGGCATCGAAGCGGTTGATGGCGTCCCTGAAGGTGCCGGCATTCCGAACATGTTCCCAGGTCAGGGTGGTGAGGCTCGCTGGCACGGGTTGGTCAGCAAAAAGGCGAATTGGCCGCCGCCGAGGAGGCCTCGGCCAGCCTCCGGCCGGCTGGGTGACGACTCACTGCAGAGCGGAGTGATGGGGGTGTTGACGGGCTTGACGAGCACGCTCTCGCGGTGAAGCTGCAGACACGAGGTGGTGAGCAACGGAACAGGGCCCTTGGAATTTTCAGGGGTTGGCTTGGCCCACCTCGTCCAGAGTGTTTGCGTCCAGCAGGATCCAACCAAGCTCAATAACCTCGGCGGAGTCCTTGGTCACGTAGACGCCGTGCTCGTCGCAGGTTGTGGCAACGTGTACGACGACGTAACGGTCGACCTTGAAGGGCGGGCTCTGTTGAGTAGCCATGGCTGCGGTCGGGTAGGGGGGGGGGAGGGGTGGTGGAAAGTCGATTTCGGATTCGAGCTTCGCCGGCCAAACTCGGTCGAGAATTGGGGGAAGTGGGTGATGCCGCTATCCGAGGATGCCGCCTGTGCCTGGGGGGAAAAAAGGAGAAGGACCAGTTAGCCAAGGGGGGGCCATCAATCAGCGGGACGGTGTCGGCGGCCGCGCAGAGGGACAGAGGGCATCGAGCAGAGGGCACACACCTTTTGTCGTCCGGTGGACGTCCGCAGCAAACAGCGGGTTTTCGGGAAAATGAAGCAGCAGGCTGGGAAAAGGTCCACGAGGTTTACCGAGTCCACCCTGACAAGCAAGCCAGCCAACCCAGCGACTCAGCGAGCCAGCCAACCCAGCAAGGGAATTGCGGAGCTGAGCACGGGTCCCGGGTCCCGAGTCCTAGCTCTCTTCGTACCTGCGCGTGCAGGAGCAGGCGGACTTGTGCAGTCGACGCAGCGAATAAAAATGCACCAGAGCCGTGTCTCTCGCCGCGCACCAAGCAAGCAATGGAAGCCAAGCCAGCAAACACCTTGCACGCGTCCCTTGCAAATCGAGGCCTCGCACCTTTTCCTGGACGCTGCGGGAGGAGGTAGAGAAGGATAGATAGATAGGTATGTAGGTATGGAGGTAGGATGAGAGCGAAGGCGGAGGGTGGAGGGTGGAGGGCAGAAGGGGGGGCCGGGCAGGTGAGGAGGAAATCGGAGACGCGAGCGTGGAAGAGGCCCCAAAAAATCATGGCACTGCAGGCAGTGAGGGTCGGGTCAACGCTGGTTTGCGGCGGTTTGGCTTCCATTGACCGGGAAACACCAAAATCTCCATGGACCCCGGCAGCTGCTCCTCCAAAACTGCAAAATACTGGACCTGAGCAAGCTGTACTATGTAATACCGACGCTGCAATCACCTCCCGGCTGCGAGCCTGGCTGTCCTCAGAATCGAGGCAATCTGCAGCAATATCAATTTGTGACGGCAGTCTGGAAACCTGACGGTCCCCTTCCCCCCTGCTGCTGCGCTGTTCGGGCTCGACATTGTGGAGGAGACCTGGAGTGAGACAGCACGCTAAGCGTGTGGATCAAGCGCCGTCGTAGGGCCTGAATGTCACAGACATCCAGGGTCCTGAATCGCAGCCGTGGGCGTCTTCATCTGAGGCTAGGCCGGCCCGAGACGCTGCGGTGTCTGCATCGTCCTCCTGCAAGGCATCCAGGTCAGCACGGCTGAAGAAGCAGACGTCCTGCCCTGTGCCACTTTTGGTCCCTTGGATGCGTCTGCGGTGTAAGTCAACCACCTGCTGGAATTAGAGGTTCCAGCTCGTGGCCCACACCTGCCCCCAAAACCCTCGTCAATTATTGGTCACTTGAGGGCTTGTTGAGTGGGTGGAGAGCTCCCCCTGCTTGGCTGTTTCCCAGGTCTTGGCTCTCAGCAGTTTCGTGTGTTGCACCGCCAGGTCCCGGAAGCCTGGGGCAGCGATGGATCACAACGGCCATCATCAAAACTCCAAATCGGATTGCGTTACTCTGTCGGCGTATAGCGTAGCCGATGCCGCTCGCGCTCGGAACTGGGGTTCTTGCACTCTCTCTAGCCCACTCGACCACGAAAACCCGTTTGGGATACCGACGACCGTCCGAGCATCTGTCTGCAAAGTGTCAATCCGAGACAGCAGAGGAGTGACTGCCAGGCAGGGGACGCCATCACACCCTTGTCGCTGCTGCACCGTTGCCAGCCCCTTTCTTAGCGAGTCACCATTTCCCTCCAGGCGGGCCCGAATCCCAGCACCGGATCTGATCCGGAACAGCGCCCTGGGATTTGTGTTCGGAGTCTTCGGACGGCGGGCCTGAGTGATGAGACTCGCCTCAGCCTCGCTCCTTTGCTGTTGCGCGGCAGTCCACATGGTTTGAGCTGGGAGCTGGGAGCTGAGAGAAGCATCAATTTCCAACTTCCATAACTGGCTCTGGCCGTCTTGGTTGTCTTTGTCACTTCAGGCTGGCCGAGGACGGCGGACTTTGAGATGGCTCGTGCACCCTACGTCATCGGCCTGGCTGCACGCGCCTGATGTGAAGGCACTCCGACTTCAAGGTCGTAACGAGCAACCAGAAGCTCGCTCTTGCAACACACCGGAAGACGAACCCGCGGTTGGGCTTCGAGATTGCCATACACGATTCCAGCCACTTCAGCCACGTACTCGCAGACAGGCAAGATGGACGGCGTCACCGGAATCGCGGTCGGCTTCATCAGCTTTTTCAGCAAGTGAAGCCCTGAAACCCTGAAACCCAGGTTCGGAGCCGGATGCTGATACCGCGGCAAATTTTGCAGTCCCCCCCGCCGGAGTAGCCATTATGGCCGGCTGCGGCGCTGACTTGCTGGTCAACATAATACTCACCATCTGGCTGTAAGCAGTCGTTCCATCCCAATCAATATCACGGCATCCCCCCTGGCTGTGCTTGGTGACCGGTCAGTGTGGGGCTAACAAGAGCAACCGGCAAGATGGTTCCCCGGTGTCATCCACGCCTTCTACTTGCTATTTGTGTACTATGACCGGCGAGACAAGTACAAGTTCGGGGCAGCCCCTCTTCGGCGCGCGCCTTTCGTCTTCAGCGACAAGATACAGTCCGGCGGCATGGTTTATGGGCGGGTGTGATTTACATGTGACTGCGTTGAGTTGCTCGCCCGGTGTTGGCTTGGTGTGGGAGAATGGAGTAACCCGGTTGACTACCTGCGTTCCAGAGGAAAGGATGCCTAGTATTGAGGAAATTGTAATTATCAGGCCGATCAAGCCGATTCTGATTGAGTGCGACTCTTACCAATACCTCCAGATACGTTCTGCATAAGACTCCAGCGCTTGGCTCAGGTCAAGGTCTCCCTCTCCAGGTCCCGGATCTCGAAGGAACAGGAGTTTGAACCCTAACACCAGTTCACCTCCTGTGATATTGTACGATACCGGGTCGGTAGTGGTATCCTGGGTGATGGTGATGTTCTGCCGGAGCACAGGCTGACCCCCGCCATCCTCCTCCCACTTCTCCAAGGTGAGCGCGCCGCGATTCTCGTCAAACTTGGCGAGGAGAACAATCTGGACCTGGTGATCTGACGCAGAAAACCACCATCTCATATCGTTGTGTAGCTCGCCCACCGGCTCAGCGACTCCCGCTAGAATGACGAGTGTTGGCCATGCGCCTTTACCACCGCGTTCCGGGTATGGACCACCGGCCGAGTCAGCCTCGGCGACCCCCTGTTGTGACCGATATGTGGTGTGACCGATGGGTCGCCAACTCCTTGCCTTCCCACTTCTGACCAATTCGGTAAAAAAACAGTAAAAGCTCGTTATGGAGCTTTTCAAGTAGGCCGGTCGGGAGCGAGATGAACAGGATCTGGGAATTGCTGTCGTAGCGGCGAAAACAGTACTTGCGGCGGCGCTTGTCTCGCTCACACTCGATCTCGGTGCACTGAGCGGGAGAGACGTCTGATGATTTAATTAGGAGACGAGACAGAAGCAAGAGGACGGTGCCGTACGCGTGACACTCAGGAAATCCCCGTAGGTGCAATTCTCGTTGACATTCTCGCTGACAACCTCGTTGTCATCCTCGCTGACGTCCTCGTCGACATTCTCCCCGGCTGCCCTGTGTAGCTAGAGTAGTAAATCAACGGTTGTCAGCGCCAAACAGGCACAGGCAGCGGCTCACTGTCGGGATTTCAGATGACGGGAATCAAGGAGGTCCAAGAGAGAATGTGCATTGGTGAACTGTATGGTCGGAGGATCGGTCTTTTTCTGCGACCCTCCCGAAGTAGGCAGAGTCAGCACAGTGGACGCCGATGAAGCTAACGACATGGCGAAGAGCGAAGTGTGAAGCTGGGATTCGTCGATGTTGAGAGACGAAGCGGGATTGGCGGGGACAGGTGCTGGGGAGATGCTGTGGTGGGGCAGCCCCTCCGCTCAGTGGCTGCAGCCAGTGCAGCGCAGTGGCCCCGCGCAGCGACCCCGAGCTGCAAGTGGCCTGCAGGCGGCCTGCCACTCGGCCCTGACCTTTCAACGCCAGCCACGACTCCCTGCAGAACGCGAGCAGCTGCGCAGCCGGAGCCATCCAATGGCGGCAGCTCCAACGCCGAGCCCGCACTGGTCTTTTCCTCTTTTCCGCAGGAGTCTCCTCTGGCGTCAACCAGTCAACGATGGCTTGGATGAAATACCTGCGCTAGACACGGCCAAACCAGAGCCGAGAGATTTGTGCGCCCGCCAATCTCACGATTGCGCGACGCATGCCAATTAACGTTACCGGGACTTTTCAACGGTATCCTTTTTTTTGGGCGGTCGGATCGACGAATCATTCGAGTCGGGCAGATGAGCGGGGGAACCGCTAGCAGCGCTCGGCTCAACACAACCTGGAAGAGGTGGGAGAATGGAGGCAGCGGACACTCTCGGCACCCAGCAGAGGCAATACCGTTAAACGCGACAAACCGCAACCGAACGAAGCTTTGCCAGGCACGCAACGCAGCACAACGCGACTTCGGACGCACGCAGAGCCACCCCAGTGGAACCGTTGACCGAGCCCGTGGCCCATAGCCCGACAACCACGTCAACGACGCCCGGCATCGTCGAGCACCACCGTCCGTCCCCGGCGACAGAGAGAGGGACAGCCATGTCTGCCCTTCTCGTGCCGCCCGAGTCCTCCAACCCGTCGGCCAACGTCCTCTCCCTCGTCGCCCGTTGACCCACTGGCCACTGGCCACGGGCGCCTTGACGCTGCTGCCCATCGCCCGAGTACAGCGACTACCTAACTACATAGGTACTGTCTTGTACCACGGCTTCGTCTGCCTCCGCCGTTGCCCGGCCCGCCGTGCTGCTTGGCCCTGCTGCTTGTTCCTGCTCCGATTCCCTTCCATTGCTACCACGACACGTCTGCATGGTGCAACCCCCTACCCCCGTGCTGCTCGTCTGAGTCGTCTATCCTGCAGCGACCTCGCCCGCTTCCATGTATATATCCAATAATCCCCACGCCCCTCGCCCGATGGCCACCGGCTATGCAGACATCGATACTGCCGACCCTGCGGACGCTGCTGACGCTGCCAGCGCAGAGCCGTCCTCTTCATGCCGTCTCGGGGAGCAGGCCGACGACTCGCCACCCCCTGGTCCCACTCTTCCTCCCCATGAACCCTCTCCCTCTTCCGCATCGTCCAACCCCCCGTTCTCTGCGGCTGGGCCGCCCCCCGAGAGTTCATCCATGTCGAGGACCCGGACGACATCCTTTCCCATCTCGTTCCCGCCCATCTTCTTCCAGCGCAGCAAGGTCCCGTCAGCATCTCTCGCTCCGTCCACCGCCGAGGGCAGACCCGTCCGCATCACGGATCCCGCAGATACACCTCACACCTCGGCCTTGCAGAAGCTGAACAGCAAGTACCCGTCGGCGATCCGTCGTCACGGCTACACTCCTGAGGCTCCCGGCGCCCAGAGTAGCACATACTCGCAGCCTGTGCTTGTGCGCACGTACAGCGGCCCTCCGCCGTCCCAGGGTTCTCGCAGCACTCGCTCGCGCCAGTACAGGCCACCCAGCAGTGGCCGAGCCGTCTCCAGGCGCGTCCCGCTGCCCTCTGCTTCGACTCCAGGGAGCGGCGGCCCCGGCCGGCCGATCCAGCCCACAGTGAGCGGCGTCGGCGTGGGTACTACCAGCAGTATCGGTACGGGCGTTGACAGGGACAGCACCGACCGGCCCCTCGAGAACAGCGTCTATGGAGTGAGCATGCCGCGTCCATACAAGCCCAAGAAGCCCGCCGCCAGCAGCAGCAGCAAGTTGCCGTTGTCATGGCCATGGCAGTCCTCGCGCCAGGAGCCCGGGGAACCGAAGCTCCCCCCGTTGGACGCCTTCTCTTTCAAGAGCTTCATGGCCGACCTAGAGGTTCGAGGAGGTGACAACGACATTGGAGCAGATCTAGACCGCATCGCCGAGATATGTGCCCGCTCCCGGTACTCATTGAGCAACCAGTACGAAGTTCACGTGGCGCCCCACGGCTCCGGAGCTTCCTTCATGTCCGCTGGGGGCCCATCACCTTCGTCGGCGCCGCGCAGGAAGGGCCACAGTCGAAGCCGCAGCCACGGCCATGGGGCCGGCGGCCCCACCCTACAGGCCATCACGTCCGACGACGAGAATCCTTCCCGGTCCCAGCCACGGAGGAGAAACCCAGGCAAGCGGCGAAACACCGCCTACGGCACCCTTGAGACCATCATGTCCTCGAGCCGGTCCTCCGAAGAGGACAAGTCCAAAAAGAAGTCGGCCTCGGAGCTCGTCGGCGAAGTCCGCGGGCGAGCCGCAAAGAAGGCATGGGACAACTTAGCCTCGGCGTCCACATCGACCGGAAACGGCGCGGACCCATCCTCCTCTACCGACCCGCACCCAGATCCCACCACCACCAACACCACCACCATCGCAGACCCAGCCAAACTAGCCCGCAAAAAGTCCGCCTCCTTCGCCACGGCCATCATCGACTCGAGCAAAACAACAACCGCCGCCACCATCACCACCTCCGCCTCCTCCTCCCGCCGGCACAACAAGAAACCGCCCTCTCTTTCCACCCCCTCGGCGCTGCTCAGCGAACCGGCCCGTCCACAGACCTCTAACAGTCACCTGGGCGTGCGAACGACGCCGGCACCGCCCGCGACCCTCCCGCTGCTGCCCGCTCGATCTCAGCCGCAGTCTCAACCTCGGTCTCGGCAGCCGACGGCTTCTGTTTCTGCTGCTGCTGGAAGTGGTGGTGGAGCTGGGAGCGTAGGTAGTGGGTGGGCGGGGTGGATGCCGTGGCGGGGCGGACTGGCCGCCGGCGGGGAGCTGCCACCGCCACACCAGCAGCCGCAGCAGGGGAGTCATGCTGAGGGGAGCTTGAGGCTGTTGCTGAGGGCTGGGTCGTCGGCGGGGAGCACTGCTGGCGGAGAGGCTGGAGGGTAAGTTTTTGGGGGGGTGAGGGGGGGAAAGATTACGGATAAAACGAGAGACAGAGGACAAGAGGGATGAGTGATGTTTTGTGGTGAGTTTTTGTTTTCCATGGGACGGGGGCTCTGTCTTGGGTGGTTCTGGTACCGTACGGTACACATGGGAAAAGTTGTGTTCGGCCCAGGATGTGTGCGATAAACTGCTGCTGTATGAATGTGATCAAGGGATGGTAATGTCGGGCTGCTTTTCTCTTCGTTTTTCTTTCTTTCACTCGGGTAGTGAAGACAGATGACAGCTGTTTTGTTGGGAGAACAAGCCTGGGCTTGGGTTGGTTGAGATTGTGTCCAAAAACGGGTTGTTATTCAGGGGCGGGGGGCGGATGCTGTCTCCTCGCCTGGGCGGCGGTGACTTACCTGGTTGTATGATGGGAGACAATGGAGTTTAGTTTGGGCTTGTGCTGGGTTTCTTTCTTGATACCACTGTGAAAAACGAGGAGGGTTAAGCTTGGGTTTGTGATGGGTTTGTATCCGGATTTGGACAGGGACATATCTCATTGAGACTTGAAAAAATCAGCGCTTAACACCTACAGAACACAAATATTAGCTTGATGAGTGTTGGTCTGTATCCAGCTTGAACTAGGGTTGTTGGGTGTATTTCAATAGAAACTAAGCAGCTTGAGTTCGGGTTGGTGCCAGGCTCTATCTGGGATTTGTCCAGTTTCGGACTGCGCAGGTTCCGGATGAAATGTAGTTGAAATTTGAAGAGTGACTGTCTACACTTGAGAAACAGAACTTAGATTCATCAGGCGTTGGTCTGTAGTAAGACATCCGAGTTGAATTTGGGTTTGATCTAGGCTTTATCAAGGTTGGATCGGGCTCTTGACGGAGATATCAACTGGGTTAGAGTAGGTTCAGATTAGATTGTGTCTTGGATCAGAAAGTCAAGGCCAAAAGATAGGGTTTCTGTTTATACATGTTGCATGATGATATTATTATGCGGTCTTCAACGACAGTGAACCTTGGTGGATATCGTCTGGGACTGGGTAGGTAGGTCCCAGAAGCAAAGCAATATTCTGACTTGAAGCAGACTCGGAATGGAATTAGATTGGGAACCGAAGTACATCGACAGTCAGGGCTTCCTCAAGGGTGTGGGTATGACAACGCCTTCAACATTTTGATTTATATCCACAAAGGTCTTTTGCCCCGGCCGTGCTTGGAATGACATCCTGCGGAATTCTGTATGCTCCCCTGATCCGCATCAGGCGCACCCATATCTATGCCCTGTCAATGAGGACCGTGACCTCTCTTTACGTAGGCCATAACAGAAGTTAGTCGTACATTCAATCGCTCCCACCATTGTTTCTCGAATCCCTGTATGTGCAATGCACAGGTGTACCCTTTCCAGGGCTCGCCGAGATCGTGACCCGGAACAGAGTTGTTGGCGCTGGCCTCAGATATGCGGCCTCTTGGCCTCTCGCTGTCTGTCGCCGCCCTCATTCGGCCGTTTTCGTTCCCTCTCGCGGGCGCTGTTGGCGTCCTGGCCCTCTTCCTTCGACCCGGACTGCTGCTGGGCGGCACGTGTTCGCTCCTTTTCCCGCTCTTTTTCCTTCTTCTCCTTTTCACGCCGGAGGGCTTTGGATTCGAGCTCATGCCACTCGCCGCCGATGTCCTTCAGCCTGTAGTCATTCGTGTCAGTATCAAGATAGGCAGTCTTGAGATCGATGTGGTGCTTACTCAATCGCCTGCCGTGGGGCGGGCTCTTCAGTCGCGAAGTAGGGGTGGCTCAAGACTTCGGAGGCGGTCGGGCGTGTGTCCGGATCATAGCGGAACATGGAGGCAAGGAGGTCGAAGGCGGCGGGGGTAAGTTGGTCCTTGTACTTTTCTTCGAAGATGTTTGGCTTCCGATACGTCGGCCGGAGGAGAGCGAACCAAGGCATCTCAATCAGGTTTGGCCAGTCTTTCACGTTGGGGGTTCCGAGCACGGCATGGATCTTTTCCAGCTGGTTGATCTCACTACCATCTCCAGGGAATATGGCCCGCTTGGTGAAGATCTCTACCAGGACGCAGGCGGCGCTCCAGATGTCCACTGCCGGGCCATACTGCGTCTCGCCGAGGAGCAGTTCTGGCGACCGGTACCAGATTGTGATGACGCGATTGGTGTAATCCAGCTGGTGATGTTTTGCGTAGAAGCGGGCTAGGCCAAAGTCGGCGAGTTTGAGGACGCCCTCGTTGCTCACTAGAATGTTGGCGGCCTTGATGTCACGGTGAAGAACACCGCGGGTGTGGAGGTAGTCGAGCCCCTCGAAGAGCTGCTGTGCTAAGTGCTTCTTGTGTCCCGGTTCCAGCGTGTATGTCGGGTGGTTGAGGAGACCCGTTAAGTCGTGCGACAGGTACTCGAACACCATAAAGCAGTCGTTGGCCTCGACCATGACCTCTTGGAGTTGGACGATGTTCTTGTGGCCGAGCGAGCGAAGAAGTTTGATCTCTCGCACAGCGGTGACCGGGAAGCCGTCCCTTTCGCCCTCCATGCGGATCTTTTTCAAAGCCACGAGCTTTTTGGTGTACACGTTGAGTCCCTTGAAGACTTTCCCGTATGTTCCGGAGCCCACAACCGATTCATTCCCTGGCTTCCGGAAGAACACCGATTTGGAGGCTGCCAGATCGGGTGGGAGAGTCGGCTTTTCCTTCAAACGCTTCACGATCTTTTTCACCTTTCGGGTCCTCGGTGCTGTGTCGGGCTGTCTGGCGGGCTCAGGAGGCCTGCGATCGCTAGGACCGGTGGGCACACCCGGACGGGATCGTGCTGATGCTGGCTCCGTGGGGGCATTCTTTGGAACTCCGCCTCGGTCTCGCTCTGGCCGCGTTGGAGGTGGTTTTTGTGCTGCTGGCTTGGTCGGAGGCTCTCGCGATGCCGGTGCGGCGTTGAATTTGGAGGATATCTCGGGCCTTGGACCTGCCACCGCTGGCTTTGCCGCATTCTTCATACTAAAACTAAACTTATTAGGTGTGGTGGATTGCGGCCCAGTCGGAGGCGGTCGGCTGGGGGGAGGCATCTTGTCTTCTTGCGAGGGTTCTTCCTTGCCCGTGTCTTCAACTTGCAGATCCTTGGATGGTCGGAAAGGATTATCGCTGCCTGCTATCGAGGCATCGCCCTTCTCCGACGGGTCTTCGGCATGGCTGTGAGGAGACTGATGGGGGGTGGAGTGAGACGGGTCCGAGCCCTCGGCAGGAGGGGCTCGACCATTGCTGACTTGAGGGTGCCATTGTGTACTCTTGAAGCCACCTCGGGCCCCTCCACGGCCATTGAACGGGCTGCCTCGGAACGAGCCACCCCTGTGGCCGCCACGGTACGGTCCTGAGGGATACTGGGAAGAAGGCCCGGTGGGGGCGTACGGAGGAGACTGCGCCTGATTGTTGTGATAGTGTCCCTGGGGCCCCGAGGGAGGCCCATAATTGTTTTGCGGATAGGGTGGCGAAAATTGGCTGCTGTGTTCTTGGTTAATGGATGCATGTCCCGGAAGAGAAACCGGCACATGAGGTTGAACAGGACTCACCCTTGAGGAGAAAACTGCGCTTGGTTGTTCCAGCCACGTCCGCTCCCGCCGTATGGCGACTGAGCTGTGGGGGAGCCGTGAAAAGACGACGCAGGCGTTCCGTGTCCTGAGGCTTGGCCGTAGCCGCGGGCATCATACTGCCCTTTCGGATAGCCAGGTTGTGATTGGGAATTGAAACCTCCACGGTAACCACCCCTGGCCGACATGTTCACCTCGACGCTGTTGGCACCCGAAGTAGGGTCAAACGTCTTGGATGGTCGTGATCTCTCAGGGCTCCTTCCCTTCTTGCTTGGCTTGGAGTTTCTGCGTCGCCCTCCTCCCTGTGGTGAAGCAGGTGGGGGTGGGCCTGGTGCGTGGGGGGCACGGGAGGAGACTCGATCAGGGCTTGCCCTTCGACGCGACCCCGTATCAGATGAAGTTGGCGGCTTGATCTCTCCCGCAGGAGCGTTGCGGGCACTGCGAGAGTGTGACCTCGATCGATTTCTAGGACCGGGGCGAGGCGACCGGTGCCGATGCCTCGGGGACCTGCTTCGATGGCGGGTTCGGTCCTCGGCTTCCGGTCGAGGTGGGCGGCCGTCGCGCGGTGAGCGAGACCTATGCCGGCGTGGGGGACTGGGGGACCTGGAGCGGCCAGGCCGTTTGCTGGGCCTCGCACGCCGGTCACGGGCTGCAGGGGAACGGGGGCGGTGCGGAAGAGGAGACAGTCCACGATGAGTCTTGGGCTGTACCGACTTCGGTGGCGCGCCTTTCTCTGGCCTTGATGGACTGGTGTCTCGTCGGGCCTTCTTCGGTTGCGACTCTCCAGCAAACGACGGGCTAGGGCTGCGTCGGCGCTTGCTTGGGTCCGGCGACCGAGATGCACGACGCCTGCCGTGAGGATCTCCGCGCTCGTGATCGTCTTTCCTGGACCTTGTCGGGTTGTGGTCAGTGGGACGGCGATCTGGAGAGCCTCGAGAGTCGCGGTGGCGAGCGGGTTCGCGGGAACGGTCCCGGCGACGGTGTGGCGAGCGATGGGACGGCTGGGTCGGGCGGCCAATGCGGCGCTCAGGACTGCGTGTCCGGCCGCGACGGCGAAGCTGGGGATCGGGGTGTGATGGGTCGGTCGAGCGGCGTCGAGGCGGCTGCTGGTGCTGCGACGCAGGAGGGACGGCGGGAGGTGCAGCAAGAGGCCTGGACGAGGGGGACCTCTCGGTGCGATGATGCTTCCGGGCTCGCTCGCGGTCTCGGTCACGCTCTCGGTCACGCTCCTTTGCGGATTCTAACGACCGATTCACAGCAACAGCGGCGGGCGAGGCGGATCTTCGTGAAGTCGTCATGCCGAGGTCATTCCCGTCCTGACGGCGGCGCTGGTTGTCTCGGTGACTCCTGCTGCCATTTGGCGATGCAGCGTTGTTTCGGCGCCGATGGGGTGCAAGGTTGTCCATCGCGGGCGAGATTCGACATTTGAGTTTTACCTTACCTGGGTTGGTCAAGGCGGCGGCGGGCTTGGCCGAGCGACAGGGGTCGGCACTCGCGGATCAACCGCTGTGGGCGTGCTGGAGACGCGTGCTGTCAGCCTGGTCAGCCGGGGCCAACCCACTGCCACGACAGCGCTGGGTGCTGCTGCGACGCCCCGGCCTGCCTGGGCGGTCTCCCACTCAGCAGCAGACCATCCAATTGCGATCCAATCGCGCCCGCACCTCACCCCAATGCGGATGCCCACTCGCTCAAACAGTGCGCCAACAACCAGCAGACTTCGAGATAAGCCAGCGATGTTGACAAGAGCCCCAAGTTGCCAGCCAAAAGAAAAAGAAACAACCTCGGGCGAGCCCCGTCCCCGTGCAGGGGTTCAAGTTCCTGCCAAAGAGCCGACACGCCGAGGAGAGGTCTGCGAGGGGCGAGGATGAATGATGCAAAACCACCGACACCAGCCGTGATTCCACGTCCCCGCGAAACAGACTCGACCCGCGGAGAGTGTTTATCGAGTCCAGGTCCCTCCTTTCACGTTTGTTGTTGTCGATTGCCGCTAAAGCAAACAAACCGCCGATTCCGAAGGCCCCGCGAGTGCTGCTGTCGTTGCAGGCCCAGGGCTCAGCAAGGGTGACTTTCCCGCACACCGCGAAGCAGTTTGCAGCGCGGACGGCAGCCCTGCTTGGTGATATCCGCCCCCAGCTGCCGTCGGGGTCAGAGCCGGCAGTCTCCAAGCCGTTGTTGAGCGGCCCGGTGTTGTGCCGCCCCAACTTGCGCTCGCTCGCCAGTTGGGAGTCAGCCTTCCCACCCCCCACAAATTGAAGCACGACGGCGAGGAACCTCATCCGCCATCGTCCGCCTGCCCTCCCCTTCAAAACCGCGGAGCCATACCCTGGTCTATCAATCCACGCCCGCAAAGCTCCCAAGCCGGAACATGCTGGGAGCTTGGAAACAGTCGGTCACCGAGCAGAGACCACTATATACGGCAAGAATATGCTTTACGACTGCAGCCCAGTTTCCAATCCACCTGGCGAGACGCCGACCTTGCTTGCATCGGGTGACCACGGACCAACTTCACAACGTTAGTGCGGGGACGGTTTGTTGCCTTCAGCACCCCATCACGAACACGGCGTGGCAGCGAGAGGAGGCGACCGCATCATCGGCTCCCGGAAATCGGCGGTCCAGCAGGGCTGCCTGGGATTTTAGACCCCCATGGAGCTCGTGGTGGCACTTGATGATACTGCCAGCCATTTGCCCAAGAACGTAGTGCGGTGGGCGGCATCATTTTGACCCTCCGCCAAAGTGTCGTCCCTGGTGCCCGCATCGCGTCGTACCAAAATGCGGTCATGGACGAGACCATTCGGATTGCTAGAGTCCGCCGTGTATGGAATGCCGCATGCAATGTTAGACCCACACAGCAAGCTCTTTCGGATGCTGTCGTACTCGGCACTGCGGAGCGGACTCGGGCGCAGATATCCGATTCTTGTTCCAGACCGTCCGGTGCTGCATACCGCGGCCGCCGGAAGGCACACGTAGCCACCAACCAATTTGGCGATATTTGGTGAGGTATACGGATGGTGTTGCTCAGGCGCCTGCGTGATTCTCGAGCATCGTGTTTGGCGCTATTCCACTCGACTCCGTCCCGGGTAACCCAAGCACCCTCAACCTTGGGGTTAAGTCGGGATGGAATGATGTCGGCATCGGTGCGACCAAGAATCGGGCATCCCCTCTGGCTGATGTGTGGGCAGGGCCCGCATCCTGCGAAGGGGTCGAACGAAGGCCATGTATTCTGTCCGGTGGACGGCAATTGAACAGAGCTCAGCCGGTCTTCAGGTGTTTCCGAAACGAGGGCGAAATGCGCTGCATCAATAGCTTTGTCGATGGGCGCCGATGTCTAACCGCCGGCACTATGGAAGCCATGGTAAATGCATCGGATGCGCCTGGTCGAGGGCGGCGATCATAAAAGTTGTGAGGGAGGAATTCGGGTCACGGAGCTGGGAGCAGAGATGAGGGAGACAGTCTTTGCGCCCGACCGAGAGTCGAAATTCGGAGGAGAACGCACAGACCGGAGTAAGGTTCACGTGACTTCCTTGGCCAAAGTTGATCCTCTCTCGGTTCCCCATCGAGTTCAGGCTCCGTCCTGGCAAAACCATCAACCTGCCTGGAAGTTTTCTTTCCATACCCGGCAGTCGATTACTCTCTGATTTCCATCAAAGATGCCTAGGCTGGTTTTATCAGTTGTTTATTTTGTCAATATATCTCTGGGGATTCAGTTTCTGCATCAACTCTTGTCATCCCGTGCCTCATTTTGTCCTGCCAGAAGTACGACTTGGGTAACGTTACTGTATGCTATTTTTACTTCTCACGGTAGGTAGGGTGTCGGGTAGTTCCGACCCATACTCCTCCCTGGTTGACACGCAGCACAAATGGTCATAAACTGGAACACGGAACTTGGTAACGACAACATATCCTTCTGCGGGGACTAACATGATGCATTCAGTATTTTGTCACGAATTACGACTGCGGCGGTCCTGGTATCTTCTCGTGATAACCGATTGCGAGCCCCTCAGGTGCCGCTGAGCTGGTTTACCATAACCTCCCATGCTACCATCATGGGCTCACTTAGGAGAGCATTGGCGCTTTGGTTTGGTTCGGTGAAGAGAGTGGCGTAGGCGTCGGCATCAAGCATGAGTATATTTCCTGCTGGATCGGGTCCGAGGGCTCCGTCGATCAACGTCTGACTGAGCTCGCGGAGTTGTATGCTAGCTCTCAACGGAATATCCAGCTGCCGTGCGATTTCCCAGGCGCTCTTTTCGTTTGTTTGGAGCTTGACAACTGTCAAGTTCAGCAACACGGCGGTTGCGGAGGCCAGGGCCTTGAGCGTCGTCTCGGATGTTTCCGTCCGTAGAAGCTCGAGAAGGCATTGGACTAAGAGCGGCCGCGGGTTGTTGCCGCGGTCGTTACGTTTCCTGTTGGGTTTGTCTCTGTTTATGTTGTTGGCATTGTCGCTCTGGTCGCGGTTGTGGTACCAGCTTTCACTGCCGCGGCTCCGATGTCCGCGATTCGCCCAAGCCCCGGGCTTGTTTCCATTCATACAGAACTTCTCGTCCTGGCTCTGGCTTTCGTAGTCCTGGTATCTGCCGGCTTGATATCTGCTGTCCTGGTGCTTTTTGATGCGATATCCACGGAAGTGGTCGTTGCGGTCCGTGTTGTTGCCTCTTCGGCCTCTATAAGTCTCGTGTGCCATAGTTGCTCAAGCAAGGCACCGTGGTTAGGGTTTCCTCGCTGGCATATACCTGTGCCCAGTTAGTCTCGGGCGTGGAGTATCTTCAACAATTTGCCTACCTACCTCACTAGACAGGAAGTACTAGGTGATTAACAAGTAGGACCAGGGATGTTGCCCGCACCTGGTGGGAAAAAGCATGGAGTTTAAAGCTCTCGTTGCTGTCCTTGTCTGCGCCGAGCTTGTAGTTTCAATACATGAGAAAAGAGGGACCCAACGAGGACAACCAGGTCACCCAGAGACTTTGCTGCGCTCGGCCCCTTTGTCCCACCTCGGTAGCGCCCCAGACAATGCCATTGTTGCTGATCAGTTCAGTGGGGTCATGCTCTAGAAAGTATCAACTGACGACAGTCCCGTGAACACCTCCAATGCCCATCAACAAGAATTGGGCAAATGTGACGATCAGCTGTCCGCAAGCGAAGACTTGTTCTTGTGATGGAATAACGTAGCGACGAGAGATTGGTCTCCTGGCCAAGCTTTCAAGCAAGCGTGAGAAGGAAGAGGGGTAGATGCCCGGCTCCTAGTTGAGTTGCAAGTATCTGATGATTAATGATTTGCGGACTGGAGCGAGTCGGATCCCAGGCGGTTGGCAGCAAGCTCATCCGTCCCGTCACAAATTCAAGTCGCTGGAAAAAGAGCACGCAGATATCGGAAGAAGGACCGTGAGACAACTCCAGAATTGAATACACCGACGGAGACTGTCGACAAACTGATTGCAGCCTTACCGCCATGGCCGCCCCTCTGAAAGTTATGTATGCAGTTTCATTCACCTGCGGTTGGTGGAGTTGTGAAACCCGAGGTGCGGTGCTGGACCCCGACACCGCAGGCACCAATGTCGTCATGGGCTGGTCTGAGTGGAGCCGCGTCCACCACCCTTGTCCGATCGGCAGGACGACATGACGCGCGGTATTGTGTAATGCCATACTTAGAACACTGAGGATTTTATCACCAACCAGCGGGAAAGGTATCCCCCCGTGGCACCCGAGGCTCGGGAGCTCCAGCCGGATGGACGGTGAGCGAGGCAATTACTGTCCGAAAAGAAGATAACGGTGGCGGTTCGCCTGCGGGAGAAGGGCAAGCGGGCTAGTGAGGGTCGCCAGGGGAATGAATGTCGTGAAACACGGTTCCACGCGTGCCAGGTACGGAATACCGCCGAGCCCAGGCCATTCTGTGCTCTGCACTTCGTACCGAATACAGGATAGGGAGCAGCTTATAGCGTGCCATGGCCCCTATGGGAGGAAGGAAATACCCCTCCTCGCCCTCCAACGCAGGGCTGAATTTAACCTTGCGGATACGGGGTGGCAAACAGCTCTCTAGCTCTGAAAAGCTCACCCCTGTCGCCTGGCATTAGCGCCCGATTAGGCCCCGCCATCCGCCCCTGGCATCGCGCTGCCCTGCCGCCAGCCACGACGGCGCCGACACCAACCTCCCGGCAAAAGCCTGTAAGTCAGGGTATGCAGGTATTTCCACGGAATAAATACAACAACCTGGAACTCCCCTGGGCTCCCCGGCGTCAACTCTCATCACCAACAAGCACCTGCGGCACACGCCTCCCCCTTCCGCCTCCCAGCGATCCTATTCGGGATCTCGTCTGCTGCCAACGCGGCTTTGCCGTTCCGACTCAGCATTTGCTGCGGCCCAGCACGCTGCATCCACGCTGCATCCACGCTGCACCCACGCTGCATCCGACGTCACCCCGCCGCCCTGCCCTGCATCCGGCCGTATAAACACCCAGCGACCCGCCTTCGTCCGGACCTCAATCTCGGCTCGCTCCGACCATTCCTCGCTAGGATTCCTGAGAGAAATACCCCTTCGTCATCTTGAGCGTTTATCCCACTCCAAATAAGAGCTAGCCCCGGCTGTGTACGCTGCCCCTGGCTTATCGGTTGGTGGGCCACCCCTCCGCTCCGAGTCCACGTCCGCGAGCCTCGAACCTTGCAAGAGACCGGCTGTCGCAAATTGATTCATCTTGCTTCATCCCTTTCCCCCTCTTCTGACACTGTCTGCTGCTGTCCCAGACAACAATTCTGCTCCCCGGCGCGCAATCAATTCGCAATGGCGAGTGAAGAGATAGACCGCGCCCCGCGCGAGGTCAAGAACCATCTGCTGTTCGAGATCGCGACAGAAGTTGCGCATCGAGGTAGGCTCGCCTCCCTGCGCCCTGGCAGCAGGTTGACAGCCCCCGGCTAACAACCTCCCAGTCGGCGGCATCTACTCGGTCATCAAGTCCAAGGCCCCGGTGACAACGGCTGAATATGGCGATCGTTACACACTCATTGGGCCCCTCAACCATCAGTCGGTACGTTGCCCGCTCCGCTGCCCTCCTGGGAGGGCTCTCTGCTGGTATGGGGAATGCTAAAGGGGTGTGTTCTCTAGGCGGCCGTCGAGGTCGAAGAGATGGAGCCCACCAACCCCGAACTCGCGGCGACAATCCAGTCCATGAAGGAGCGTGGCATTGGCATATTGTATGGGCGCTGGCTGATCGAGGGTGCCCCCCGAGTCCTCCTCTTCGACACCAAGACGGCATACGGCTACATGAACGAGTGGAAAGCTGACCTGTGGAATGCTGCTTCCATCCCGTCGCCCGACAACGACGATGAGACCAACGAGGCCATTGTCTTTGGCTACCTCGTTGCGTGGTTTCTCGGGGAGGTTAGTACTCTGCTGCTTGCATTGTGCGCTCTCGAGAATAAGCCGGCTGACTGCTCCTCCCCTGTAGTTTGTAAGCCACGAGAAGAAGAAGGCGGTCATCGCGCACTTCCACGAGTGGCTGGCAGGCGTGGCGCTTCCTCTGTGCAGGAAGCGGCAGATCGATGTGACCACCATCTTCACGACCCACGCGACGCTGCTCGGCAGATATCTGTGCGCCGGCTCGGTTGACTTCTACAACAACCTCCAGCACTTCGACGTCGACGCCGAGGCGGGCAAGCGTGGAATCTACCACCGGTACTGCATCGAGCGAGCCGCCACGCATTCTTGCGACGTCTTCACCACCGTGTCCCACATCACAGCTTACGAGAGCGAGCACCTGCTCAAGCGCAAGCCCGATGGCGTCCTCCCCAACGGACTCAATGTTACAAAGTTCTCGGCCGTCCACGAGTTCCAGAACCTGCACCAGCAATCCAAGGAGAAGATTCACGACTTTGTGCGGGGCCACTTCTACGGCCATTACGACTTCGATCCCGAGAATACGCTCTACTTCTTCACGGCGGGGCGGTACGAATTCAGGAATAAGGGCGTCGACATGTTTATCGAGTCGCTAGCGCGGCTGAACCACCGGCTCAAGGCGGCCGGCAGTAAGACGACGGTCGTCGCCTTTGTCATCATGCCGGCTCAAACTTCGTCGCTGACGGTGGAAGCGCTGAAGGGCCAGGCCGTCATCAAGTCTCTCCGGGACACGGTGGACACAATCGAGAGGAACATCGGCCGGCGTATCTTTGAGCGGTCCCTCAAGTGGCACGACGGCGACCCGATGCCCGAAGAGAAGGAGTTGATCACCAGCCAGGACCGCGTGCTGCTCCGCCGGCGGCTCTTCGCCATGAAGAGGCACGGGCTGCCGCCGATTGTCACGCACAACATGATCAACGACCACGAGGACCCGATTCTGAACCAGATCCGGCGGGTGCAGCTGTTCAACCACCCCAGCGACCGAGTCAAGATTGTGTTCCACCCCGAGTTCCTCAACTCGGCGAACCCGGTGCTGCCGCTCGACTACGACGACTTTGTGCGAGGCACGCACTTGGGCGTGTTCGCGTCGTACTACGAGCCGTGGGGCTACACCCCCGCCGAGTGCACGGTGATGGGCGTGCCGAGCATCACGACCAACCTCTCCGGGTTCGGCTGCTACATGGAGGAGCTGATTGAGAACTCGAGCGACTACGGCATCTATATCGTGGACCGCCGTACCAAGGGCGTGGACGACTCGGTCAACCAGCTTGCGTCGCAAATGTTTGACTTTGCGCAGAAGAGCCGCCGGCAGCGCATCAACCAGCGGAACCGGACGGAGCGGCTCAGCGACCTGCTCGATTGGAAGCGGATGGGCATGGAGTACGTCAAGGCGCGCCAACTGGCGCTGCGGCGGGCGTACCCGACGTCGTTCAACGGCGAGGAGGAGGAGGACTTCATCCCCGGGGTGGACCAGAAGATCTCGCGGCCGTTCTCGGTCCCCGGCTCTCCGCGGGATAGGACCGGCATGATGACGCCGGGCGACTTTGCCAGCCTCCAGGAGGGCCGCGAGGGGCTGAGCACCGAGGACTATGTCGCCTGGAAGCTTCCGTGGGTGCCAAACCTGTTGAAGATTTCAAACCCCTCTTTTCTTTTGCTGACATGCTGTGCACAGTGAGGAGGAAGACCCCGATGAGTACGAGTTCCCCCTGACGCTTAGGACGAAGGCAGCGGGCGAGGGCAGTCTCCCGCTCAACGGCAACTAGATGGGCCCGAGCCCGAGCAGAGGGGTGGTTGTTGCGCAGCGGCGATGGCCGTTCAAAATTGCATCAGCATAAAAGCGTTTCGCTCTTTTACTTAGCCAGCCAGTACAGAATATTAGGAGGATTGGTCTTCAGTATCAGTACAGTACATAGCGAGTCAAGGAGGGTCGGTCCGGGCCACACCCGCTGGTTTGTACGAAACTGGAGGCAGGACGTGCGCCCACAGGACGAGAACGGCGCTGGAGAGGGACAGAACGAGTAATTACTGGCGACGGGACGGGCCAGGTGTTGGTGGAGCGACACTCTGTACCTATTTATTGTGTATCATTGGATGTGCAACTTGTAAATTTCCAGGTTGGCTTTAATACTTGTATTCTGTGCAATTGGATGGTGTTGCCCTCTTCTGCTCAGCGGTCGGGCGTGAGAAGGCTGAACCTGAGGGTCTCGGTGGGTTTCTCAGCGGAAGGGATGCAGGGCAGTGGGTCACGGAGCGCCCTGTATTTTACGGGCAAGCACCGACTCACAGCTTGCATCCCGAGTCCAGGGATCTCCCTCCATTCGAACATTCGGAACATCACTCGATCGAACAGACATGCAATATAATGACATGCCTTCATTTCGGCCGTGTAACCGGCACAGTTCTTTGTTCCTTGTCGTACTTTCTGAAAACCGGAGTGAGAGCACCACCTCGGCCGTGTGCGTGTGCGCCCACCCGCTGTTCGATGATCTGAAGTTTTAAGGTTGCGACCCTCAAAGCAGCCCCTCCTCCAGGGCTCGTGCAGCTGAGGCCGCATTGGAAGCTTCAAGCCGCTGCAACGTCAAGAACAGGCCGCTGACACCCCGCAACAGCCGCTCATTTGCCAGGCTGACTGCAGGGGTTGCCTCGACGCCTCGCCAAAAGCGCCGACAGCCACCCAAAACTACCAAGTAATTACATTGTACCCAAACCAGACAAGTCCATGAGGGCGTGAGTGCCTAACGGTCGTCAATATCAACAGGGGAGGGGGGCTTTTGATCATCAATCCCATTGAGCCCCGCCGCTTTCAACCTCTCCCGCTCGCACTCGGCTCCCACTCGACTTCGACTCGGTTTGTCCTCGACTTGCGCTCTCGTTGATTACCCCTCCTCCCCTGGGGATCGCCACGACAGCCCCGAGCACAATGAAGTTCTTCCGGAGGAAAGACAAGAAGAAGGACGACGGCAACGGCAACGGCAACGGCAACAGCGGCCACGGCCGGATGCCGGGCTTCGGCAGCTTCAGCAGCAGTTCCAACGGCAAGCAGTCGGCCTCGGCGCACAGCGGCTACGGGTTCGGCCAGTCCGGCGCTCGGCCCGACCGCAATCGGCCCTTCGGCTCTCCTCCGCTTGGCTCCTACGACGACCACGACCCAAGAAACTACTCGCAGTCCGCCCGCTTCCAGCCCAGGCCAACTCGCGTCTCGGCCGCCCTCCTCGCCCGCCTCCCGGAAGCCGCCTTCAAGAGCATCTTCGCCTTTGTCTGCCCTCACAGTGTGGACGAGAGCTATGCCACATGCGAGCAGAGCTCCGTCGAGGATGGCTGTATGCTGTGCGACCTGCGCGACCTGGCGCGCTGCGTCGCCGTTTGCAGGAGGTGGAGGACTGAGGCCGTCAAGCTGCTGTATGTCCGAATCGTCCACCCGTGCCCCATGTGCTGCCGTGACAGCCCGCTGACCAGACATCCTTTCCGCCGGCAGATACCACAGCATCCGTATAGACAGCGTCCACTACTGCGATCTCGAGGCCATCCTGGCCGAGCGGCGGAAACGCCGGACCTTCTTCGACCGCAACGGCGAGCCCGAGGACCCGGCACAGGCCCGCCTCAAGCTGCTCTGCCGCACCCTTCGTGAAGATCCCGTGCGCCGCGGCCGCCTCGTTCAGTTCCTCAAAATGCCATACATGCTTCGCGAGTCTTGCCAGGCCGACCTGGCTCGGACCATAGCCGTGACACCCAACCTGCACTACGTTGACCTGCCCGAGGGTCTCTTCACCGACGAACCGGCCTTCATGACCCTCCGTCTGGAGGTGCAGGCGCGGTGCCTTGAGTTGCGCAAAATGACGTACATGGGAGGATCAGAAAACAGCCTCCCGGCCCTTGCGACGGGGAGGGTGTGGACCAAACTCGAGGTGCTGGAACTGATCCGGATCGACATGGAGCCCGGCATGTTGCGCCACGCCCTAGGCTATCTAAGCAACCTGCGAGCGCTCAAGATCAGCCAATCCGCATCTTTCACCGATGAGACGCTCGCGTGGAACGAGATGCTGCCACCGTTCCCGCCGGTGGAGGAGTTCATCCTCACGGATACCCCCAACGTCACCTCCGAGGGCCTCAAGGCGTGGTTGGTCGTGCCCGAGGCCCGACAGGCGTTGAAGGTGCTTACCCTAAACGGGACCGGCGTACGGGCATGGGTTCTTCAAGACCTCATGGCCTATGCTCCCTCGCTCAAGCACCTGTCCCTCATCGACAGCGTGGCTGCCACCATGCCGGCCGCCGCCGGGTCGCACAACATCCCACCGCTCGCCTCCACCAGCCTCAAGTCGCTGCACTTTGAAATCACCGCAGCCCCCTCGACCCCAAAATACGCGGGCGTCACCGCAAGCTACTACAACTATCTCGCCGGCTCCCTCCTCTCGGGCTGCCTTCCCAACCTCCACGCCGTCTACGTCCGCGATCCCAACTTTCCAGACCTTCTCCTGGGTCTACCTCCGCCGGCGCCATCCTACGCCGACGGCCGCCGCCCCGCCAGCAGCGGTGCCTCCTCGCCCTTCGCCTCCCCAAACAAAACAGGGACCAGCCCTGGCGGCTTCCCACAGTTCCTCCCACCGGCAGCCCCCTTCGCCGGCGGAGGAGCTGGCCACCGCTCGCAAAACTCCCTCTCCTCTCTTAATGGCGCCTTCAACCCCTCGTCCGGCCTCGGCATCACCACTACCACCAACAACCCCCGGTTCAGCAGCAACAACCCCTTCGCCTCCCTCACCAGCCCTCCGGCCCCAATGACGGGCTTCATGAACCTCCCCGCCAAGCTGGAAGTCTTCACCAAAGGTGACGACGACCAGATGGGCTGGGAGTTTGTCCAAGTTGGCGGCGGCGGCGGCCGGGGTGGCGGATCCTCCTCGGAGCGCCCGCTGAGCAGCTACGGGCTTGGGGCGGACGTCTTGGGCGGGAGTACCGCTGGCTGGAGCAGTGGGGCCGGAGCGAGGAGGAGCGTCTTGGTTAGTGGGGTCGGGGGTGCGGGCGGCGGGTTTTTGGCTGTTCCTGGCCAGGGTGCGGGCGGTGGGAATGGGAAAGGGGAGAGGGGGAGGAGGATGGAGTTTTCCTCTGGAAGTTATGGGAGTGGTGGGAGCGGTGGCGGGTTGTTGTCGCCCGGTGGGAGTGGCGGGGAGGATGAGTGGCCCAGGCCGAAGAGCAGTGCGGGAGAGACGAAGAGGGAGAGGCTGGATCTGTGGAGGTGAGGTTGGCGCTGGAGTCCGGCGTCCGAGGGGGCGGTGTGGTGAGGTTTTGCGATCGGCGGCGACAACAAGTATGCATCGGAACGGACGGGGTTGCACCGGAGATCTGGGTTCCAACAGGAGTATAGGAGGGACTGGGCTGGGAGCTTTTGGCGTCTGAGGAAGTGGTGCCGGGCTGGGAACCCGGAGGTGGTGTAGGGGTCTTTGTGCTTTTCTATCGAGTGAGCCTCCTCATTTGGCTCACTTCAAGTTTTCAAGTTGGGGTTTATTATGTGCTCTCTCCATGTACGATACCCCGGTTGTCCAATGATGATTGATGAGTTTGACTCGGTCGGTTCCGTGGTATCTGTTGAAGTGTGGCAGTGGGTGTTGATGCTGAGGGATCACTCCACGCAAAATGGCTCATCCCATTGTAATTCCCATCAACCGGTGTAGCAATATCAGCAGGTGTATTGCTGTCTGCAACAAGCGGAGCCCTTTTGCGAGAACCAGGAATTACAGTAGGTGTGTCGCATGCATGAAAAGATGCCTGGCTCGTGAGATGAGCGCCGTTGGTGTTGCCCCAAACCATGGACAAACGGCATATCCATACAAGGTCACACCCCGAGGTTAGACGAGCAACACTCATCGCCACAGTGACCGTGTCTCATGCCAGGCAGTCAACCGGGAAATATACAACCGGTTCAATTGTCGATATCTTTCCCTTACGTCGCTACCGCATCTGCATGCGCGGCGTTCAGCCGAATGCTACATGCCTCCGCTGACCGTGTTTCTCAACTCCCGAATGCTACAACGCGGCCGCGGTGCCGTACCGGGGATGGGAAGGAATGGTTCTGTTGTGAGGGGGATCCGGTTTCGAGGTTGGTGCTACATACATTGATAAGCCAGGCCTGCTTGCAGTTCTCTGGATAGGCTTGTCGAGGTGGCTGCAGGACGGAAGTAGGCAAACACTGCTATTCAGGCTTCGAATCGAAGACGTTTGTTTTCTAGCATAAAGGGGCTTGCAAGGCACACAAACCCGTCGTATATTTAGGTGTTGCTAGGTGGCACGCACAAAGTCAAGAGTCAAACTCATGCAGGTTTTGTTCCAAAGACTCAGTCAGGGAGCCAGCAGGTACTGAAACGGTGGCGAGGAGCTCCCGAATCAATGTCCGTTTCAACGAACTCATCCCCCGAAGGTTACCCGGCGTTGGCTGTGTAACCTCGATTCGGCCTACACCAACAGGAGACTGAGACCAAGGAGATCTTGCAGATACAGTAAGGGGCGGAGCAACACAAGCAGCCATCTTCAAGGCCTGCGTGGGTGAATCTAACCCCTGCGTGGCGGAGCGGTCATCCTCTCTCGCGGGGATTGTTTGGGATGTGAAAAGGGCTGAGTTGTGACTCGAGTCTATCTATCTCCGAGTTGAAGTTGGTCTGGTCGCGTTCCTACTCTTCCAATCAAAGAGACTTTTACACTAAGCCCGTGTGTACTACAAGTCCTTTGGCGTCCCGAGGCGGTGGAAAGGGTCGGGAGGAACCAACAGCGCTATGCAGCCACATATCAGCCGTCGAAAGCCAAGGTTGCGGCGCAGTCCGGACGGCAGTCTGCGGCACGGCATGTCGATCCTCGGTTGGCCTGCCAGAGTCCGGCTCAGCCGTTTATGTGGATTGACAGCTGAGCCAGATCCGCGAGGTGGAGAGTGGGCAACAAGTACCTAGCCAAAGCGAGTCCTGCCAAATGCGTCCGGGATAGGAGGGGTGGCCAGCAGCGGGGTACAGAGTAAGCCGGGCGGTGGCTCGAAGGAGGACCTCGGTGTTCGAAAGGTTCTTGCTTGGTGCTTACCCGGTAAGACTACTCGTGGACTGGAGGTCGGTGTGTGCTTCTGTGCCGTGGTGCTGCACTGGGGTGAACTGCGGGCTTGCAAGGGATCGGATCGACGGTTTCCCCGATTAGAAGCAAGAAGCAGGCCAGGTCACCATTCCTATGAGTAGATGTTGGGCCGTGTATTCGTAGCATGTGCAAGTAATAAGATAAGCATTCACTCTGGCCTCTGGGTGTGTCGTCCAGCCGAGCGGGTCCGGATCCGGACCGGAGCCGGAACCGGGCTGTGAGAAGGCGGCTTACCCAATGCGGAGAGGCATCTGAGCTGAGTATTTTTTTCGGCAGCACCCAGCCTCAGCCCGGCATTAGATCCGGCGCAACGATTCGCCCTCTGACGGTTTTGACGGTGCTCAGCCGAGTCAGCCCAACACCATGGCTGCAAACGAGCCGACCTGCTGGTGTCGTCCCCCCCCCTCCAGGATCCCCGAGTCCTCTATTTCCGTGTTGCAGCTACGGTAACACGCCGTCGCGGGGAATGCCGGTCTACAAAGGGAGAACAAAAACGGAGGAAAAGGGGGAGAAAAGAGCGAATCTAGCGAAAGCATCACGAGCTGCAGGCATTTGGGATTCCGCAGACCGCCGGCGAATACTCTGTAATGGTGCCTCTGATGATCCGATTTCCCTGGCAAAAGGCATCGTATTCCAGGGATGGTTGAAGATGCCAGAGCGCAGCAGGTGACGCAGATCTCGAATCGAAGCTTGAGTGTGGGGAGGCTGAAACCAAATTAGAAACATGTCTCCACTTTGCAGAGTCAAGCTCGACTGGGCTGGGCTAGACCCCGTGCTGGATCTGGGTCTGCGCTCCCTGCATCGACCCCATCAGAACCCTCGCTCGCAGCAAGATGGCCATGACGCAATGGCAGAATTTAGGGTTGGGTGTGGGTGCGTGCGTGCATCATCAATCAAGATCAGACGAGAAACCCTCACATGCACGGTCGGTCGCGGTGTTTCTGTTTCTGGAGTTCGCCTTTGGCCGGACAATGAAACGGATAAGCATGCCCAGAGTCGAGCCGGATGATACACTGACATCAAGCGCACAATGGACAGACGGAGCACTACCGGTGAGTCGCAGGAGCATTGGACCAAGCAAGAGGTTCCCGTCGCCGTGGGTGTGGTGTTGCACCCCGAAACGGAGCACCCATTGTTTTCATTGTGCGGGCGCATGTGTCGATGGAATCGAATCGACAACGCTCAGGCCCAGGGCGGTCTGTCATCTGAAGCAGGGCGCCCGTCAGTCGTGTTTCGAGCTCCCTGCCCGACCACGAGGAAACCATAAACCGCCGTGTTTGAGGGAGCATCCCGTGCAGCGCTCTCCCGCGACGAGACGAGAAGCGCTGGCCCTCGCGATGGGACGGCAGATGAATGGCTGCGATGATGGCGGGTAGTGAAGCTTGTCTGAAGATCGCCAGGGGTCGTTGAGTTGAGGTGAGTGAAACGAAACGGAGTGCTGGGTTCAGATCGACTCCGTACTGCAGTACAGTACATGTGATGGGGGGATCTGCTGCTTGTGGCTGTCTTGGTTCCCTGGTTCTCCGAGCCCTCATGGTATTAGCGCGCGACAATTGGTGGACAGCGAAACAGGCCTGCATGTGGAAGAAGGGTTCAAGGAGTCGGACAATGGCGGCTGAAGGCTGGCATTCGAACGGTGATTTGCAGATCAAGTCGACCACGCGACGGCGCCACAATCCGCCACCTCCCAGGACCTGCAGAATGCAGCGTCCAGCTCGACGCTCTCGAGCAGAAAGAATGGGGCAGAGTTTGTTTGTTGGTTGATGAATCGGATCGGTGTGAGCATGCAGACGGAGCGACCATGGAGCAGCGTTTGCTAGTGCTTGACGTTGGTTTAGTGCTGCCCCATCTGTGGACCCGGGGACCATCGCCCGCGGCAGCATTGTCGTCAGAATTGTATTTTTATTTCCCTGCCGTCGCAAACATCGGCCGGCCCTGGGCGGGCTTCCTTTCTTGCAAAGGCCGGCCATGGCGACTTCCTCTCGGAGGCCACGGGCAGGCTCGATGCGAAGCGCCAAGGAGGAGTCAGAGGGCAAGCCAGCCAAGGCAGCCGACCTGCACGGCGACCATTCCTCTTTGGCCGTCGGGCGCGGGAGGCAGACGCCGCGCCGCTTCCCAAAGCAATCTGAGAATTCATGCCGCTGCCTGTGTGTGCGTGATGCCGATGCCGTGAGGAGACTCAACAGAAAAAAAAAGAAGACAGACAGCACCCGGACAAACGGCCGAACGAACGGCCGATCCCAAGCCCAGTGCTAGCGGCTACCGCTACCGACTGGACATGCTCTGAGGATAAAGGATAAAATAGAATCCTGGCCTGCATTCGCGTCGACCGCGGCCGGGACAATCAGGGCCAGGGCGGCCGCGAGCGAGACGCAAGCTACCTACATGGAGGTGGGTGGTCGGGTCGGTCAGGCTCCGTTGCGACAGCGACAGGTCGAGAGGGTCGAGGGCAAACGGTCGGGCGGACTCAGGCCGGACTGCTGCGCTGCTGAGAACCCAACTCGGAGCCCTCCCAACCTGTTTGGTTACTGGTTGGCACTGGCGGCGATGGAAGGATGGTGGTGTGCAACACCCTCCCCCTCCGCGGCGAGCAGTCCTGAGTCGTCCTATCAGCCCATGATCGACCGCGGGCGTGGGGAGGAGGGGCAGCCCATGGACGGACAGTATTCCAGTTGCAAGCATCCAGAATACATCCGTCCGGTTGCTCATTGGCGGCGCGGCTCGTGAGGGGTCAAAAGTGCTGGGCGACGGCGATTGGCACGCCGACCCGGATCCCAACCCACGGCGGCGGCAACGGCGAACCCACGGCTGATTGGAGAATTGCATGCAGCGGCCGGTCGGTCACGCTGTCGACACTGACCGATGCTGTGGGAGGCCCCCCGGGCGAGGCTGCTGAGCGCTGACTGACCTCTCCTCCGTACAAGGTACACTCGACAAGCCTCTCTGTGCCTGGGGCTGATTACGACAGGACCGATCTCCGGGGCTCACTCGCAAACGGGCTCCGGTGGCTGTGAGCCTGCGCTGCGAGCCTGTGACGCACGGAAAACGAGACTCCCGTTCTCGGCCTGCGAAATGCGCAGGCCCATCGCAGGGCGCATCGCGATGCCCAACATCGCAAGATCCACGCTCCAGTCCTCCAGTCCAGACCGGATGCTCTCAGTCCGGAGGTCCACTCCTCCCTCCCTCTTCTGTGAGCCCCAGAGAGGTCTAGCGCCCACGTCTTCTGCGGTCTTCGCTGTCGGTGTTGAGGGTCGAGGGCTGCCGGAGGGGCGAGCCAACCAAGGGCCATCGTCTGTGTTTCATGTATGGGGAACTGCACCCTCGATCGCAGCCCAGACGACAGCCCGCCAGCCAGCCAGCCAGCCAGGTCCCCTCGACTGGGTTCGAACAGACGGTCGGGTCATCCCAGCGGAGCGTTTAGCGTTACGGAGTGCCTGTCTCTGGATCATCCGTGACATCGCTGGCTGCACCTCTGCGCTAGGCACTGCAAGCTTTTATCCCAGCCTCCTCCGGAGCCAGAGTTTTCAAGACACTCGTGACCGGAAGAAATGGACAGGCCAAAAGTTGGGGACAAGACTCGCAAGCCCCGCCGCGCGCGATGCGATGGCCTGCCGAGCCTGCGTCCAGCGACCTGGCAGTGGGGCTGCAGAGTGGTGGAGTGCGGGCGGGTAGCGCAGGCGGGCGGTGGCAGGCGGAGGGGGGGAGGGGCCCAGGGCCAGGGGTTGGGTTGGCATGGCTGAACCCTTGTCATGCGAGGGCAGGTCATTCATCCGTCTTCATCCCCAGTCGGCTGCGTAACGGACCTGCTTTTCACTGCGCTGGCGAGGACGGAGGTACAGGAGTACATGCGGTTTCCCTGCGCGCCACACAACCACGACACACCGCAGACCACCCACACGACTCACCCACACACATGAATGGCGGCCGACGGTGACGGTGGGCCCCCCATCCCATTCCCTGCAGACCGTTAACGTTATGTACCTCGTTATGGCTCTTCTCTTGGCACGCGAGGAGTCGACTCTCCTGGCCCGAGCAGTCTTCTCTGCAGTAGCCCCGGGGGTACATGCCCACCTTGGGCAGCACCCTCCTCTCCTCCATTGAAATATTCTTATTCTCCCACCCCCCCCAACCTCTCGGGACCTGCCTCCATGCCAGTCATACCATCCCACTGCTACAGTACACTCATCCATCCCTCGAAGCAGCACCACCTCAGTCCGGGAGACTGAGACAGTGACGTGAACGTCATCCCCATCCCCATCTCCATTCCTCTCTCCCTTAGCCACGCTCCCAGCCTCTCTCTCTCGCCGGCACATTCTTGTTCGAGACAATGTCTCTGCTGGACCAGCCCCTTCCCGTCGCGGGGAAGGCAGGCCGCGCGGGCGACACGACAAATAGCCGGGCCCTCGACGGCCAACTCGACTACTCTCGCTCTTCCCAACCAACGACCGCCTTCGACGAGCCCATCATTGGCAAATTCTACGATATGGACAGCCAGGACACCATGGCCCCGAGCCTCAAGCGAGTTCGCTCGAGCAGCGGCGGTGTTCCCGAGCTACCGGCACGGAGCTCCCTCCGGGCGTCCAGGCTACTCGACCACCTCGCACTGAAGCTGGGCGGTGCCGTCGAGGCTGCAGAGCTGGGCCAGGCGACCACTCCGCACGACGTCTACCTCTCGTCTGAGGAGGACGCCTCTTCGGACGCCGACGACTTCTCCGACTACGACTACGACTCGAGCGTGGAGGACCCGGCATCGCCAACGAGGAGGACCAGCCACGAGGACACGGCCAGGGTGGTTTCGGTAGTCTACGCTGGGAAACCCTCGATCGTAGACCTGCCGGCCACACGGAAACGGCCGCTGTCGAGCAGCTCGGTGGTCACGGACCGAACACGATCCAGCACCGAGTCGTCGGCATCCCCAGCGGCGACGTCATCGCCAGAAACGGCCGCCCACCGGCCAGCCACCCCTGCGAGCACCATCTCGTCGCGATACTCTCGCCAGAGCAAGGAGATGGCACCCAACAGGAGGAGCCTGCTCCTCTCCGAGATGCTGATCAAGAAGAAGAAGCCGCTGTTCCTCAGCATCGACCCCTACGCCAACGGCAGCACCTACACGCTCGACATGCCCAAGGCGCTCGACAGCCTCGAGGGCGAGAACCAGTCGGCCAAGACGCCGCGCACGCCGACGAGCCTGCTCAAGGGCGTCACCAGGTCCTTTAGCCTAGGCCGGAAGCGAAGCCGGCCGAACCTGAGCTCGCCCCAGTCACCCGCCGTCCCTCGCTTGGACACATCGTTTGCAACGGCGCACCCGCCGAACCCGGACAGGAATTCGATCCTGTCGGTGCAGGCTCCCGCGGCGGTGGAACTCGACGGACAATACGAGCAGCAGCCCGAGCGGCTAGAGCAGCGGCCAGAGCAGCGACCCAAGACACCCATGACACCAATCACTTACAACGACATCCTTCGCGCCGTCAAGCGCAACGCCACCATCATGGGGGCCGCGTCGCCGCCCAGCGACATCATGTCGCCCACGTCGCCCAGCACCAGCCCGGCGCCGGCCAAGCGCGGCATCTTGAGCGGGCTCTCGGCCAGGAGGAAGAGCATCAAGTTGACAGCAAGGTCCTAACTTCTTTTTCTTCTGCTTTTCTTTTTTTTTGCTCATTTCATATGCATTTACCGGCGTTCGTGTTGGACACACACTCGGTGGCTGGGTGGCTGATTGAGGATCTACGGCGTTCATCATACCTCTTCATCATTGTTCATCGCGGTGTCCACGGACAACAAGGACGGAAGGCGTTTTGGGGAAATCATGTTTTTTTTTGGAGGGATGATGTCGATGTACATGACATGACGATCATGACTCTCAGGGTTATTTCGGGATGCGGGTGGGGGCTGATGATACCACGGCAAGGCACAGACTGCTTTAGCACTGCATTTTTGCGTTCTCAATCAACCATGACGCCTTTTGGCAATTTTCATGACTTTCGTGGTAATCCAAGCCTCAATGAACCTCCCATGTCAACAACTCCACCCCACGTGTCAGTCGCGGTATGCCCGGATTTGGTCACAGAGCTGAGGACCGACACTCGGACGCTCTGCTGTTTCGCCTCCGGTTTCTAGTTCTGCAGGCACCGACTCGGGCGCCCTCACCTCACCCGCGCGCGCTCTGACGGGGTCCCGGTTTTAGCTTGTCTGGGTTGCCGCCTCGCCGAGCCTGGGGGTCCTCCTGTATCACGTCACTGCCCGTGTGCACGGAGTACGCGGTATCCATCATACACTTCTAGAAAAACCTTAAAAAACCTTGTTGCCTCCGTTTTCGCGTCTCATCGTCGATGGGGTGCCTTGTCAAGAGTGTGGTGATGCCTGCAATCGCCGCCGAGGACGAGTTGTTTCAACAAGGACAACGGGGACCCCGGCGAAGCGAGCGAGAGAGGTGGCGTGGCTTCGCGGGGCCGGCTTGAGATATTCCTTCCACTGCATGTCCTGTCCTGTCCTGGTTTCCTTGCTTCTTGCTCTGCTTGTCTTCCCTGCCCTCGCGGCGACGCGGTGCTTTTCCGACCCTGCCAAAGGATTGCTTGTCTCCATTCACAATAGTACGGATAGAGCACTCCGGAGTGTGTTGATACGCGAACCCTTGGCAACCCAGACATTCACGAATCGTGCCATGTCAAAATCTGTTGATCTCGTCTCGCTTCGTCTCAAGGTGTCGTGCAGCTCTCCCGGCTGCGACTTTGCAACGCCGATAGACGACTCCACTGCGGTCCGCGCATGCAGGAACAGACACACCACGCAGCCATGATGTGACTGCAACGGTCTTCCACGACGGTTGCAATCTCGGAAAGAGACCTGAGGATCCAAACAAGACTGGGGGGAGACAGAGAATTCAAAAGTACAAAAATGTTGAAACAAATCGGTGGAGAAGCCTTCTTTGGGACGGCAAGCCATTCCTTAGTCAGGGGTCACGCCGGGGAGGTGACAACCTGGGAGCTACCCCGCCTTGTCAGACATCCGACCTCATCCCTTCCATTTCTTTTCTCAATTCGCATGCAGTGCTTGGTTATGCTTAGTAGTCTTGGCCACCTCCTTTGATGGGTGATGGGTGGCGATGGCAATTGGTGCACCTGCGCGAGGGACGGCTCTGTTTGACGGAGGAGTCGAGTCACGGTGGCTTTCACTCCATCTACCAGGTATCTGACTCCAGTCGTAAAGCTCCAGGTTGTCTTGAGTGCTGCACTGGGTCATCACATGGAGGCCACCCCAAAGCAGACATATCCCCTGACGCCACAGAACAGACAGGACGGCTGTGGTGTGCTCGGTCTGACGTTACCTAGCTTTGACCGAGCCAGGCTGGATCACCGTCAGCCATGCCATCGCATAGCGAGAACGCCAGCCCGCCGTAGGTAAGGCCTGGAATGCATAAGGGAGCGCCGCCCTCTGGCGCATCACGGGGATCCCGCCTCTCCAGCACCAACGACGCGCACGCACGGGAGGCTTGAAACAATTGCGGCGAGGTGCAAATCTGGCCCGGGCGGGCAGGGAGGATGCCGGTGACGGCAAGGCAGATCACGGGTTTCAGGCGTGGTGATCGAGTGAGGGGATGGGGGGTAGTCCGGGAGTGGGAGTCTCCCTCACCAAAACGGTGTCGTGGTCTTGCCGTTTGAACTATAACAGACCCTCTTAATGCCCATAACCACAGCCCTTACAGCTATGTAGCGTAGCACACAACGATGGCGCACTCCCGGCGGCTTGGGAACAGTCCCTACTTGGCACTCCTCACGACGGACTGTGTCTCGGACTTGCCCACCTGGGTCCGTCCGCCGGCATAGCACCGGCGCTATACAAGTGAGCGTGTGTGCAACCAACCCGCCCGACCAACCCCAGGGATTGGGATGTATGCTGCCGGCCGGCCCGTCACCAAGCCAAATCTGAGGAAGCGGCTATTCGCATGAGTTCGTCGATGCCGGCGCTTGACTGACCTGGCCAGATACAATTCCAAATATGCAACTCGGACCCCGTCCCATTTGTTTTCTCGTTTACTGGTCCAGTGGCCAGGCAGAACCAGGTCCAGGCCGGGCCGGCCGGGAGGTGGCACGGAAAAACAACTCTGCTGACTCCGGACCCGGGACCGGGCCCCGACCCGAACCGGCGGCCAGACCCGGCCGGGTTTGCGGGCGGGGAACGTTGAAATCTCAGTTAGTATACTGGGGCTCTCGTTTAGGTTTTCCTGGTGAGGACTTGGCTAGTGCTAACGTGCAACTGCCGGCACTACTTAGGTACCTAGTGATCTGCGATCACTAGGCCGCCATCAACAGACCCGGTTGCCTAATAAACGGCATGCTTTGGATGAATTTCACTCGCAAGTATCTCCGTTTCGTCTTTGTAAGTCCTGCGAAGACACATACCTGTGCCGCGGCGGTCTTGGTTAAGCCAGGATGGCCAACATGAACCCCCTTCTCACATCATCACCGTCACACCCAGAACCCAACCCAAGCAAGTATCAGAGTATGTGGTTGGATGTATGTGCTTGGTTGATAGAACAACCTAAAAGGTAAGATATGGACATGAAGTCGAAGCCAACTATGTACAAAGAATCGACAGCCAAGTCCGTCGTCGCCCTCATTTATTCGCCTCTGATTTACAGACATTGGCTGTACCAGTCGTTCGAGTACTTGCAGGTGCCCTGCGCGCACGTCGTCGGCCCCGTGTATCCCTGCCCGCCGCACTGCGCGTACAGCGCGGCCGTGCCGCCGCCACCGCTCGCCGGCGTCGACGTAACCGGGGCCGACGTCTTGGTGCTCGTGACGAGGGTCGTGCTGGTCGTCGTAGCCTTGGTGCTGGTCGAGGTGGTTGAGACCTTGGTGCTGCTGGCGGACGTCGAGGCCGGCGGCGTGGTGGTCGGGTTCGAAGCGCCGCAGGTGATGGGATCGGGCCCCGGGACGTTGTAGGCGCGGCCGCCGTTGGTCGGGTTGCCCGAGTTGTCGTAGATGTTGAGCACGACGCCCGGGTCGTTGGACGGGTACGCGCCCGGGAAGCTGACCAGCGCGGAGCCGCCCGTGTTGGTGCCGGATCCAGACACCTCGATCTGCGCGCACTCCATGTAGAACTGCGCCCCGCCCGCCGAGTAGGCGCTGTGCAGCGCCAGCAGCTCCACGCGCATGAGGTATTGGCCCGGCGCCACGCACGACGGCATGTCGAAGTAGTGCCAGCCGCTGGCCGAGATCATCTCGTCGACCGCCCAGATGCCGTTGTTGACGCCGCGCTCCGCGATCTTGAACCACTTGAGCCCGGAGGTCGACGCCGTGGCCGCATTGTCGACCTTGGAGAGATAGACCGAGATTGGGCCTGTGGCGGAGGTGTTTGTTAGCATACTGTCTCGTGTGGTTGGCATCTTCGAGGTGAGCCCGACGTACCCTTGTGCGACGCCGCGATCGGGTTGTCCGGGTCGTTGGGGCCCGAGGGGCCTCCGATCTCGTGTTGCCACCACGCGCCGACCTTGGCCCCGGCCGGAATCTTGATGACGGTGCTATCCCGGTACGTAATCCCCGTGTTGCAGGCAAAGTCGACATGGTTGACGTCCTGAATCGGGTTGTTGCTGGAGGGGGCCCGGACGCCCTTGAGCTGGCCCTGATCCACCCCGTTGACCGACACCTTCTGGAAGATGGCGTGCGCGTTGACCGTGGTCGCAGTCGCGAGGGCGACGAGCGTAAAGGGCTTCATCTTGGCCGGCTTTTGGTTGATATAGGGGGTGCTGGTCTTGGGCGACGAGCTCCTGCGGGTACTATCACGAACCAGGACCGAGGCGCTGCACCCTCCCTTCCCTCGGGCTGGGAGTTCGCCTTGTTATACATCTCGACTCCCTCCCGAGTCCCCAGGCTCGCATCGTCGTGGGGCTGGCGGCCGTTCGTTGCCCGGGTTTTGCAACTCCCCGAATAGGAAGCGGAAGAGACCTCCCTGACCCAAGCACATTGGACCGCCTTGGCAGGTCCATGCGTGGCCATTGAGAGCGCAACAGCAAGGCTGGGCGCCTGGGCTTGGATATATTGCGGCTCCATGCTGATCATGCCTCCACCCACGGTTCCCCGGATCTGTCGTCCTTTGCAACCACCGCGGTGCCCAGGAACCCGGATTTGATCAAATTCAGGGGTGGCGGCCCCCCACTGAGGGCCACGACACACCACCAGCCAAACCTTGTGGACGTGGTATCGCCGAGGTCTTGCTGTCACCCTGACATGACTCTCGGTCCGCACTCCGGTACTGCATACGGTCCGGCCAAGTGCTTCCGACGGCTTGTGTTTTTCGTGATCCGTGCCAGTAACAGCAGTTTGCTCTTGAAATCCCAACATCTTGGCGGTGTTTCCCTGGCATTCTGCTCGCCAAAGCTACCATTCTTGCCCTTCTCGGGCTGGGCCAGTTCGCCCGGCCGAATATTGGTGGTACGGAGGCCGGTGCTGCCATGGCGGAGGGAGCGCCGCTCCCGTCATCTTGTTGCATCGATGATGGGGAGCAAAGTTTGTCTCTCGTTGCGCTCGGGAGACCGGCCCTGTCCTTGATCTTAGAGTGGTGATTATGCTATGGCAAATACCCCAAAGTCTGAGCGAGAAACCGTGGGCAGCGGCAAGAGCATATGGCACACTCACCAAGGCGGCGTTGAAACGCAGAAGAGCAAAGGCCTGGGAAACCCTCGTTTCTGGCGGTGGTCTGGCGGACGCGAAGATACAACCAACACCTGCGACGAAACTCTAACCGCTCAAGCCCCCGAATACATCACTCCATGCTGGCGCCCGCACCCTGCCCGTTCAACTCAATGTTATTAAGACTGTATAAGATGGCGCGCCTGTTTTTCAACCCGCTCAGGCCAGTGGTACAGGACAAAACGTATACACATAACGAAACGAAAGCAGAAAATCGAAAGACCGAAACCGGAGGCGGAACACCGTCCGCAGCAGCGCGAACGGCGGCTTCCCCTCTGCGACCCGGCCTGCAACCCACCCCCTTTTCTCCAGCCCCCGGCGTGGAGATCCAATTGACACCGCCCGAGATGCTAAACCGTTCCAGCCCATCCATAATACACGCGCCTTCGCCAGCCGTCATGATACAGTCTCGCCCCTTTGCCGTATTACTTTTCCCTGGTGAGCGCAGTTCTGTTGGAGCGAATCGCCAGTATGTCGTCATGAGAAGCCTCGAGCCGCCGTTATATGACCGTCCCC